>ENA-ORLY01003317-ORLY01003317.1-human-gut-metagenome-genome-assembly--contig:-NODE-3317-length-13275-cov-2.615093_pt1 | contig 13275 bp, 8 predicted proteins | sample MGYA00243071_ERZ508832 | MGnify/ENA primary metagenome ERZ508832 (study PRJEB26277, sample SAMN04329777) | human gut metagenome | biome: human-associated habitat | host: Homo sapiens | place: USA...
TTTTATCTGAAACATAGAGCAAAAAACTATCTGAACATGAAATAATCTTATTTCCATGCTCTATACTTTTTCATTGCCTAATTCAATAGTTTTCTTATTGAATATTAGGCTTTTCCATTTTCTACGCCTTTGTCATGTATGTGATTTCTATTTTCACTGTAGTATGCGTTTCGTGTATGTATTGTCTGTTACCTAAGAAGTAACACACACATTTTACTTCTGATTATCAATATTTTATATATCTACCATCTGTCTACACAACAGTTTCTCACGTAAGATAAATTCCCTTTATTCACCTCCGTACGTTCTTTAAGTCCGAAGCCTTTCAAATAGATTTGTGTGGTTTTTATAGATTTGTGTCCCAATGATTCACTAATCATTTCAATCGATACTCCCCGATACTTCGCTGTCGTTGCCCAAGAATGGCGAAGTGTGTAAGAAGTGACAGGAGACTTCAAACGTAAAGCTCTCGCTAAGTCCTTTAAACGGTTGTTGAATCGACGGAGGGCAGACTGGTATTCCCGATAAGCCCTTTCATCCGTCCGTTTCTTATCACTACTAAGAATATCAAACAGATAATCCGGAGAATCAGGATGAGAATCCTGGTTACTACGAAGCCGGTTGATCATTTCCTTTGCAGTATCAAGTATTTCCACACTCATCGGAGTTTTAGTCTTGATACGGTTATACCGTAACACATTCTGATCTAAAGCAGATTTCTCCAGATGAGCTAAATCCGCGAATGACATTCCACAGAATTGAAACATCAAGGCAGCAATAGCCTGCGTACGACGCAAACGCTCCGATTTGGGATCCTCATACAAAAGTCTACGTAATTCACCGATAGGCAAAGCTTTCTTTTGGCGAACATCTACTCCCGTATAAACATCATGAAACAACCGAGGCACATAAGGTGCACTACCTGCTTCCACTCCTCGATTATAAATACAACGAAGCATACGCATATACGTAGAAATCGTATTAGGCTTCAAGCCACACTCATAAAGATACTGCCCGTAACGTCGTAAACGCTCGCGGGTGACCTGTCTGAACGACACATTGGACGTGCCACAAAATTTGCTAAAAGAGAAGATAGCATTCTTATAGACATGCGCTGTAGAATGCCTTCCTTCCTTTCGCAAACGACCGATGTAGAACTCTGCACATCGGCTAAACCCATTTTTGTTCATCATTTGCATCACTAGTTATTTTATATATGCCATTTGGCAAGCGGCAAAAAAACAAATCTTTTTGCATACCTGACACGTACTTACTAGATGCAGTCCTATTTTTTATCATTTTTAACGTTATTACAATCAGCAAATTATGACAGTAAAAATGGTATCACTATCATTGCTGCGCTGACAAATAAACGGTAAAAGAACTAAAAAATATCCGGATGCTCACAAAAAGAACATCCGGATATCACTCTCTTTTTACCTTCTGACTAATTACCTTTCTGAATAGTTTGCCAGATTGTAACATACCGGCTTAGTGCTATTACCTACACGGTAAATACCGAACTTGAAGTAATAACCATCATCGTCGTTACGTCCAATCATGATTTTTTCATTGTCTACAATGTGTTTACTAACCTTTTTCCCTTTTTCCTGATAGTCCATCTGCACATCGAGCATACCCGGTTTTACAATCGTTTCCGCCTCTTTGCCATAGATTGTCCAGTCGATATGAATGCGGAATGTAATCCAGCAGTCTTTCGGAAAATCGGCATAAGGCATTTTGTAAGCAATGGTCGATGCTTTATAGTCTGATGTTACAGGTTTCATGATCGGTGTTTTTTCGGGATTTGCGTTGCAACGGTCGTCTTTATCCGTCAGCCACTTACGGTCGGAATTTGCTTTGATATAGAACCATCCACCGGAGAACCCGAACGCCAATGGAGGATAGCCTCCTTGTTCCACGAGCCATCCGTTGGCCTTTCCGGCCTGATATACAGGATTCCCTTGTTTGTTTTTCACCGGATTACCTTGTTTATCCAGCTTGGCTACTTTCTCGTGCCCTTCATTCTTTTTAAAGATCGTAGTCTTTTCCAGTTCAACGAACTCGTCAATCGTAAGTTTCTTCACTTCTCCTTGTGGAGTTTGTACCAATGTACGATCCGGCATCCCATGCCATTGGGCAAAAATTGTCGAAACATCGCTACCCAATGAAGAAGGAATATATACGGCAAACTCATAGTCGCGGGAAGCTCCTTGCGGACAAATACCTTTCCCATGATGATATACGGTTTTGGTAATCTGCGCTTTCTGATAAACATCGGCAGGCAGGCCTTTGAAATCATCGGAAGTTGCATAACAATAAGAAAATTCCGCACGTCCTTTTGTCTCCCCTTTGGCATATCCTGACAGGGTGTTATCATCTTCCTTCAATTCAAAACGATAGGAAGGCTTACCGTTGAACATACGTGTGAAGTCGCGTTGAATTGCATGAGGCTTTTTAGTCCCTACTGCTACCCAACAATCGTCTATAATTTGACTGACGCGTGCCGAATCCGCCTGCACGTTTACCCGTTCCGTAAGCGGAACCAACGTTTGTGTATCTTGGGTTTGAGCGGTCAGTGCCGTACATCCTACTGCTACCACACAGATAGCAAAAATGTTTTTCTTCATTCTATTCGGTATTAAGTTTGTTGACGGTGCAAAAATACGAAAGGCAACCTCATTGGCTGCCTTTCTTTTGTCTCAAATGTTTTCACATTTGTGTAATTTTACTGTCAACACCCGCCTACAAGCTTAATTAGGTGCTTCATCGTCATAATCTTCTTCAAGCATATCCACTTTCCGTATGCTCATTTTTCCATCAGCGGTAATCGTTATGGAAAGCGGCATATACAAATCTGTCTGCGGATAACAAACACTCGCTGCATACACAATTCCCTGCGGAGTAGTCTTGTCATATACAATACCTTCCAATATAGACTTAGATAGGAAGTTCGCATCGACTACCGATGAAAAATCATTCTTGGTAAAGGTCTTGTTCAACACGGTTTCGTTACCACGAGTCAGGTGCAACACTATTTTATTGTCGACATAGGTATCTCCCATCTCGTTTGTCACATGGGGCAAATTTTCATCCGGAGTACGCGAAACAAGGGAATGATAATCTTTCCCCTTAAACTTAAAGTCGGTTTCGCTCTTAGACGTCTGCATACGCTGCAATCCGTGAGCATCCACACTGTCTATCATCGCCAATGTCGACGTATTATCTGAAGATCCTTTTTTACCGCCACATGCACTCACAGCCACTGCCAACGGCAATAAAAGCCAATAAATTAGTTTTCTCATACGTAAGTTTTCTGTTTATAAATAGATAGCAAAGGAACAAAAAGAGCGGGATATTTACAAGTGTAACCGACATTTTTCCTACATTTGCAGGAAAGAAGGAATACTTTTACAACAATTACAGATTTAAAAACCTGCAAACCTAACACCATGCGCGAACGAATTACAACAATTCTTTTTCTCATCCTTGCCTACTGTAGCAGTGGCAATGTGTATGGGCAAAAAGTAAATTATCAGCAATTCGACAACATCTATCTCGGGGCCGAAGCTTCGGTGATTAGTTGCTTCCTGCAAGATAGCGAGGGACTAATATGGGTAGGTTCCAACAAGGGTTTATTCAGTTATGACGGTTATTCCACACAACAGCATTTCACGTATGGAGAACGTACTAACACACGTATCTACTGCGGTATTATAGCAGATAACACTTATTTATATCTGGGAACAGATAACGGGATTCTTGTTTATAACTATCGAACAGACAAATATGAGCAACCGGATACTGATTTCCCAACGGATGTCCGTACCATGGTACTCCAGGGAGATACATTGTGGATAGGTTCGTTGAACGGATTATATACTTATCAGTTAAAAAGCCGTCAACTGAATCATTTCGATAGCAAACAGACCGGATTGCCTCATAACACCATCTATTCCATCATTCATACAAAAGATAATCAAATTTATATAGGTACTTACAACGGATTATGCCGCTATGTGCAGGCAAGTGGAAAATTTGAAAACATCCTTTTGCCCGTTAACCGGGGAGGCAGCAATTTGTTTGTCAATTCTCTGTTGGAAGACACCACCCGACAATGTATCTGGATCGGGATGGAAGGTTATCTCTTCCAATACAATCCCACTATAGGAGAGATGAAGGCGATAGAGGTATTTCATAACAACTCCATCAAATCACTGGCACTGGACGGAGATGAAAATTTGCTGGCAGGTACAGACAACGGGCTTTATGTGTACCAGAATGACAAAGAACCTTTGCAGCATATCATTCACGATTCACGCAATATCCAGTCACTAACCAACAATATTATCTGGAACATATTCTCGGATCAGGAACATAATATCTGGCTGGGAACAGATTATGGCATTTCCCTGTCACGCTATAACAGTGCGCTGCAATTTGTACCGATTTCTCAAATCACAGGCACAGGAGACGGAAATCAGTTCTATTCCCTGTTCCGGGATTCCAAAGGATTCTATTGGTTCGGAGGTACAAACGGAGTGATCCGGTTCACCCATCCTGCAGGCAATAAACACGATGCTATCTGGTATAGAATGGGGGATAAAAACCATCCGTTATCCCACAACCGGATACGACACATCTACGAGGATAGAGAACAGCAGTTATGGATAGCCACAGACGGAAGTATCAACCGCTATGACTATAATACCCATCAATTTGTACACTACAACATCGTAGACAGTACAGGAACTTATAATACCAACTGGGCTTATTACCTGTTTGAAGATACTGACGGGAAGCTTTGGATCGCCACCTGTCTCGGAGGTATCTTTGTTGTGGACAAACATAAACTGATACAATCTGCCGGAAAATCGTATGTGGCCGATCAAAATTATTCCATTCATAATGGGCTGTCGGGGATGTTCATTAATCAGATTGTCCCTGATGCGGAAGGTAATGTATGGGTATTGTTATACAACAGCAAAGGAATAGACAAAATCAATGCCCGTACGCGACAAGTGACAAAGCTGTTTGCCGATGAATTAAGTGGCGAGAAGAGCCCGAACTACCTTTTACGGGATGAAGACGGCATGCTTTGGGTAGGATTTCACGGAGGGGTGATGCGTATCAATCCCAAAGACTCGAGTCAGCAAAGTATCTCTTTCGGCAATTTCAGCAATAACGAGATTCTGTCTATGACCTCTGTAAAAGAACATATCTGGGTTTCCACCACTAACGGACTTTGGATCATCGACCGGAGAACAATGGATGCCCGCCAGCAAAGCCTGACGGATAAACGTTTCACCAGTCTAATGTTTGATCCGGAAGATGGAAATATCTATCTGGGAGGTGCAGACGGGTTCGGCATATCCCGTCCCGAAATACAAGCCATGAGTCAGCCGGAACACTCCATTTTACTGACTGCCTTATATATCAACAATCAACTGATGTCTCCGCATACCGGAGAGGATATTCCCAACATCCGCTATACCGATGCTATCGAACTAAAATACGACCAGAACAACCTGGCTTTCGAACTTTCAGACCTGCCCTACTCGCTGGAAGAAAAACATGAATTCGTCTACCGGCTGGAAGGTATGGACAAAGAATGGAATTTCCTGCAATCCAACACGAATCGCATTACGTACAGTAATCTGGGTTATGGGGATTATCTGCTGGTAATCAGCAAAGTAGAAAAGAGCGGTTCTCCTTCCGAGCATCCATATATCCTGAATATTAAAATTCTCCCTCCATGGTATTACACACTTTGGGCAAAGATAGTCTACATTCTTTTATTCTTGAGCCTCATTGCCTGGGTTATCAACTTTTTTCGTGTCAAGAACCGTCTGAAAATGGAACGGATGGAAAAAGAGAAGATTCTGGAGCAATCACGCCAGAAAATGGCTTTCTTTACCAATTTGTCTAATGAATTAAAGACACCGCTTAGCCGGATTATCGCTCCTGTCAGTCAATTGCTCCCCGTTGCAGAAGAAGTGCATGAGAAACAGACACTGGAGGAGGTACAGCGTAATGCAATGAAAATAAACTCATTGATTCATCAGGTATTAAACTTCAACCGGATAGAGGATAATAAAGATTCGCTGCTGATTTTGTCGCGTATCGAACTTGTGTCATTCAGCCGTAGCCTGTTTTCCGTCTATGAGGAAAACAAACAGATCACATTCCATTTCGAGACGAATAAAGCCAAGATTTATGCTGATATGGATGCCATCAAACTTGGAGTGATTTTAGATAATCTGCTTTCAAATGCCGTCAAATTCACCCCGGATGGCGGAAGCGTCCGTCTGTCTCTTTTCTATCGTGAAGAAACGGGATTGTTGGATATCTGTGTTTCAGATACAGGAAGCGGAATCCCGCAACAAGATATTCCATAAATCTTCCAGCGCTTTTTCCAGTCTCCACATTCCGGCAATAAGGAAGGTACAGGTATCGGACTTTATCTGGTCAAGACTTATACGGAACTTCATGGCGGTCACATCAACGGAGTCACCTCGAACGAAGGAAAAGGAACTTCCATTGGCCTGAATATCCCTGTCATCGCCGTAGAGAAAGAAGAGATTCCGGCGACACAGGTGAAAAAGCAGTTGGAATCGTTGCCTGTTCTTAAACCAATCGAAGCAGAATCTCAAGATGAGAAATTTCTGTCGAACATTATCCGCCTGATTGAGGACCATCTTTCTGAATCGGAATTGAATGTAAATGCACTTTGTGAATTATCCGGTATCAGCAATAAGCAGATTTACCGGAAAATCAAACAGCTGACCGGAATGTCTCCAGTGGAATACATCAAATCGATCCGGATGAAAAAGGCGGCCATGTTGTTGCAACAAAAGAAATTTACCGTTGCCGAAGTGATGTACATGGTAGGCTTTTCCAATCACTCTTACTTCTCCAAATGTTTTCAGGCAGAATTCGGAAAAACGCCACGCCAGTACCTTAATGAAGACCTGTAGAGGCATTTTGGGGCATTTCGTCCTATTTTTATCCTTATATGTCCAATCTGTGCTTTTATTGAAATGACCAATAAATTACTTTTGTTGCTGTCAATAAACCGATAAATTTGATAGCATGAAAAGACTGTTGATCCTTACCTTTATTTGTTTGATATCTGCCTTTGTCAAAGTGCAAGGCAAATCATCCTCTACACCTATTATATATATAGATGGAAATGGGGTGATGCGTTGGAGTGACACCCGCCGGGAGGCTTCCTTTTTCGGTGTTAATTATACGCTGCCTTTCGCCCATGCTTACCGTGCCATTGGATATTTGGAACTGGACCGCAAAGCTGCTATAGACAAAGATGTATATCATATCTCCCGTCTGGGACTGAATGCTTACCGTATTCATTTATGGGATGTGGAACTGACAGACGGACAGGGAAATCTCCTCGAAAACGAGCATCTCGACTTGATGGACTACCTGATTGCCAAACTCAAAGAACGCAATATTCATATTGTGATTACCGCGCAGACCAACTTCGGGAACGGATATCCCGAACGAAACATACAGACGGGCGGCTTCTCCTATAAATATGATAAATGCGATATGCACTCCCACCCGGAAGCTATCGCTGCACAAGAAACCTATCTTCATGGTTTGGTGAAGCACGTCAATCCATATACGGGGTTAGCTTATAAAGACGATCCCTCCATTGTTGGGTTCGAAATCAATAATGAACCTTGTCATTCCGGTACGAAGAAAGAGGTAAAAGCCTATATCAACCGGATGCTGAAAGCGATCAATAAAACAGGAAACCGCAAACCTGTATTCTATAATGTAAGCCACAACGGATATGTAGTAGAGGCTTATTACGAAACTGCCATTCAGGGAACTACTTATCAATGGTATCCCATCGGACTGGTATCTGGACAGACACAGCAGGGAAATTTCCTTCCCTATATAGACCGCTATGATATTCCCTTTTCCGATAAAGTGAAAGGATTCGATAAGAAAACACGGATGGTATATGAGTTCGATCCGGCAGATATCATGTATTCTTATATGTATCCGGCCATGGTACGCACTTTCCGTACAGCAGGTTTTCAATGGATTACCCAGTTTGCGTATGATCCGATGGATATCGCTTATGCCAATACGGAATATCAGACTCATTTCTTGAATCTTGCCTATACGCCTCATAAAGCCATCAGTATGAAGATAGCTGCCGAAGCTGCACGCAGTCTGAAAAGAGGTGAATCATACGGCAGTTATCCACAGGACACTTTATTTGGTGACGGTTTTCGTGTCAGTTATACAGAGGACTTGAGCGAATTAAATAATGGAAAGAAATTCTATTATTCCAATCATACCAACACCCAGCCCAAAGATGCGTCACAACTTGTTTCCATTGCCGGTTGTGGCAGTTCTCCGATCATTCATTATGAGGGAACAGGTGCTTATTTCATGGATTGCCTCGAACCGGGAGTCTGGAGACTGGAAGTGATGCCGGACGCGGTAGTAGTGAATGATCCGTTTGCCAAACCGTCACTCGATAAAGAAGTGGTTACCATCGCTTATGGTGCTTGGGACATGGCTTTGCAAATACCTGATTTAGGGATGGAATTTACCTTTACGGCCCTCAATCAAGGAAATCAGCAGAAAGGAGATGTGACAGACGGGATTATCCGCGGACTTTGTCCGGGTACCTATCTGCTGAAACGTAAAAACTGTACGCCCAAACAGAACTGGCAGGCAGACTCTCAATGGAATTCCATCCGCATCGGAGAGTATGTGGCTCCTGCTCCACGTGTGACGGATTATAAAGTCGTTCATACTCCATCGGCAACCACTGAAGCAAATAAGGATTTGACGATTAATGCACAGGTGGTAGGAACCGAATTCCCGGATTCTGTGATTATCTACACCGATAAGATATCTTTTTGGAATGAGCATAATCCATATATCAAGATGAAACGTACAGGCGGATATACCTATCAAGCAACGATACCCGCTACAAAAATAAAGGATGATTGTTTCAGGTATAACATCATCGTATGCCGGGGCAACAGCACTCGCACTTATCCCACAGGAAATTCCGGTTACAGGAATTCATCATCGGGAATAAAGGGAAATCCACTGGACTGGAATTATACTTCCGGAGCCTATTGGACTACTCGTGTTATTGCCCCAGATAGTGCGATACCACTATTGACTATTACGGACGCAGATAGCCGGATAGAAGCATACACGCTTCCCGAATGGAATGATCTCCAACGTACTTTGGTTGATTCTTCTCCGGTGGAAAAACCTTTGCTCCGGTTCCGGTTTACTCCTAAAGGAGAAAATCCGCACTATTTCCTCCGCACGTTCGTAAAGAACCTGATTGAAGAAAGAAAAGAAAGAGTAAAGGATTGTAGCGTTCTCTGTATCCGGGTAAATCGCACGAAAGCACTTCCGGAAGGACTCAGTGCCGGTTTCGTAACGTCAGACGGATATACTTATAAAAGCCCTTGTCCTGCTCCATCATCGGAGGGAATCATACGGATACCGTTGAAAGATTTACGCCAGACAGACACGGCACTGCTGCCGATAGCTTATCCGACCTTCTTGAAACAGTATTTCCATCCGGAAACGGAAATCGCATTTTTACCGGAAAGGATTGAAAAGCTGGAGCTATCAATGTCAGGAAACAAGAAAGGTTTAGTTGAGATTGAACTAGGAAATATCTGGCTGGAATAATCGTTCTTAAAGTTCCCCGTTGTCGAAGCCTTTGTTCCTCGGTGAGGAAAGGGTCGTTCATCGGTGAGGAACAAGGTCTTCCTCGGTGAGGAACAAATCTTTCGTCTGAACCACGTCTGAAGCCTTCTGAAAAAGGGTAGCAAACGGAAGAGACAGAAAGGGAAAAGCCGCTGATTTTTAAATAAAAAGTAAAAATAAATCTATTATCAATAACACAGTAATTATGAACAGGAATATCTTAAATCTACGCCATCTGACTGTACTACTTATGTTGTGTACAGCCTTTTTAGGAGGCATCATTCCTGCCTTCGCCCAACAAGGAGGCAAGAAAATCACCGGACAAGTGATTGACGAGAACAAGGAACCGATGATCGGAGTAAGTATCCTCATTGTCGGTACTTCTACCGGAACAGTGACCGATTTCGACGGTAATTATACACTCAATGTGCCACAGGGCAGCAAAGAGTTGCAATTCTCTTATGTAGGATATGAAACAAAGGTAGTACCAGTTCCTGCCAACAGTACTACTTTGAATGTCCAGTTGAAAAGTGATTCACAGGTATTGAGCGACGTTGTAGTAATCGGCTATGGTACGCAGCGTAAAAGCGACCTGACAGGTTCGGTAACTAACGTCAGCAGCAAGGACTTCAACATGGGATTGGTCAGCTCTCCCGAGCAACTGATTAATGGTAAGATTTCCGGTGTGCAAATCATGTCCAACAGTGGTTCTCCCACTGCGGGAAGTACGATCCGTGTGCGTGGTGGTGCTTCACTGAACGCTAGTAATGACCCTTTGATCGTACTGGACGGCGTTCCTTTGGAACAGGGAGGCATCAGCGGTAATGACGGGAATTTCCTTAGCCTCATCAACCCGAACGATATTGAAAGTATGACCATTCTGAAAGATGCTTCTTCGACTGCCATTTACGGTTCGCGTGCATCCAACGGGGTTATTCTGATTACTACCAAGAAAGGAAGTTCGGATAAACTGAAGATTACATTCAGTACGACCAACTCTGTACAAACCCGTACCAAATTGGCAGATATGTTGAGTTACGATGAATTTGTCAATACCATCCAAAGCAAAGGAACCGATGCACAACGGGCGTTACTCGGCACGACACATACGGACTGGAACGATGAGATTTATCAAAATGCCTTCGGTACGGATAATAATCTAAGTGTTGCTGGAAAGATTACCAAAAACTTACCTTTCCGTGCATCTATCGGTTACTACAACCAGAGTGGTTTATTACGTACTGACAACGCGGAGCGTTACACCGGAAGCATTACATTGAATCCGTCTTTCTTTAAAGACCACTTAAAACTGAATATCAATGCTAAAGGTTCTATCAATAAGAACACATTTGCCAATACAAGTGCCATTTGGGCTGCTTCGACCATGAATCCTACCATTCCAGTATATTCGGGTCTAGACACATTCGGCGGATATACGGAAGCGATTGACAACACCGGTGCTCCTGTGAACGGAGCAGTCATGAATCCGGTGGGACTTCTCAATATGAATGACTCACAAAGTACAGTAAAACGTTTTATCGGAAACATTGATGCAGACTATCCTCTTCACTTCTTCCCCGATTTGAAGTTGCATGCTACGTTAGGTTATGACTATGCACAAGGTAAAGGAAGTGTATATGTTCCGGCAGAAGCTGCACAGAATTACACCACTTCCGGTTTGGATTACAGCTATGGCCCACAGAAAAAAGAAAACCGTCTGTTGACTCTGTATGCCAACTACAACAAATTGGTGGAATCCATTAAGAGTAGTTTTGATGTAACAGCCGGTTACGATTATCAGTACTGGAAATCCACGACTCCGCTTTATAGCGAAATGAACACGTTGGGAGAAATACAGAAAACATCGAAAGCCTCTGACGAACGCCATGTATTACTCTCTTATTATGGCCGTTTGAACTACTCGTTCAACTCCCGCTATATGCTGACTACTACTGTACGTCGCGATGCCACTTCGCGCTTCGCTAAAAATGTACGTTGGGGTACGTTCCCGTCAGTAGCATTAGGATGGAGAGTGACAGAAGAATCATTCCTGAAAGACAATAAAGTCATCAGTACGCTGAAAGTGCGTGCCAGTTATGGTGTCACCGGGCAGCAAGACGGTATAGGCAACTACAACTACCTCCCTATCTATACGATCAGTCAAAGTGGTGCCGGCTCTCTTATCGGTGGCACTCCGACTCCTACTTACCGCCCCAAAGCGTATGTACCCAACCTGAAATGGGAAACAACCACTTCATGGAATGTGGGTTTTGACTTCGGTTTTCTCAAAGACCGCATCACTGGTAGTTTCGACTACTACACCCGTCAGACCAAAGACCTGATTGCCACCGTACCTGCTGCTGCCGGTACTACATTCGATCGTAACATCACGACCAATGTCGGAAATGTAGACAGTCAGGGTGTGGAATTCAGTCTGAACGCAACGCCCATACAGACCAAGGACTGGAACTGGGACTTGAGTTTCAACATGACATGGCAGAAGATGAAAGTGAAAAACTTATCACTGACAGCCGGTACGCCTGCCACCAACACTTCTGTAGGTCCGTATATCGACAGTTATCAGGTACAGACATTGAGCGAGGGATATGCTCCTTATATGTTCTACGTTTACCATCAGCTGTATGATGAAAAAACCGGCAAACCGATAGAAGGAGCTTACGTAGACCTTGACGGGGACGGACAAATCAACTCGAACGACTTGTACCGCTACCACTCTCCGGCTCCCGACTATATCCTCGGTTTCAGTACCTCATTGCGTTACAAGAAGTGGACATTGAGCACCAGCCTGCGTGCCAATATCGGAAACTATGTCTATAATGCGATGGCTATGAACAGCGGTGCCTGGGAAACTGTCAGCTATAACTCTTATCAGCTAAACAACCTGTCATCAACCTATCTGAAAACAGGATTCCAGACACGTCAATATCTCTCTGACTACTATGTAGAGAATGCTTCTTTCCTGAAAATGGATAATCTCTCATTGGGTTACAACTTCGGCACTATTTATAAAGGATGCAGTCTGAATGTGAGTGCCATGGTGCAAAATGTATTCTGTATCACCAAATACAGCGGCGTTGACCCGGAAGTTCCCGACGGTGTGGACAATTCGTTTTATCCACGCCCACGTACTTTCTCTCTCAACATAGGTATTAACTTCTAATTACTAAAAGCATCGATTATGAAAAAGATATTTTATACAGCCCTTTATTTTTGCAGCGCACTCCTGATGAGTTCCTGCATAGGCGACTTGGACCAATATCCACACGAAGAAGAAACATCTTCTACCATATATACCAGTGCTGCAAACTATAAAGCCGTTCTGGGAAAAATCTATGCAGCCATGGTGACCACCGGACAGGAAAAGAATGGTGACAACGATTTGAGTAGTAACAGCGGACAGGATTATATGCGCTGTTTCTTCAACTTGCAGGAATGTGGAACGGATGAAGTGGCTTCTACCTGGCTGTCCGGTGACAACGTGACGGGACTGACGTATTTGAGTTGGGACGCTAACGATCCTTGGGTATCGGATAT
>ENA-ORLY01003322-ORLY01003322.1-human-gut-metagenome-genome-assembly--contig:-NODE-3322-length-13257-cov-3.780046_pt1 | contig 13257 bp, 18 predicted proteins | sample MGYA00243071_ERZ508832 | MGnify/ENA primary metagenome ERZ508832 (study PRJEB26277, sample SAMN04329777) | human gut metagenome | biome: human-associated habitat | host: Homo sapiens | place: USA...
CGGATCTTCCGGGCGGCTTTTTTGATACCCCCGGGCTCGCGAAGTACCCCGGGGGCTTTTTATACCCTGCCCCCTTCCGCAAACACCCCACCCCTGAAAAGGCCCCGGGGCATGCCGGAAAGGCGCAGGGAGCATCCGGTCTGCACTGATGTGTGCGGGCTTTTCCCCATCAGAAGGAGGTGCAGCAGCATGGGTAATCCGCGCTATGCCAACGGCCAGCTGCGGCGCAAGCACCGTGCGCGGCTGCGTGCAATGGGCTGCGAATGCGGCATCTGTCACGGACGTTTCGGACCGATTCATTACGATGAGCCTTCGGACGCACAGCATCCTTTGTCCTTTGTGGTGGACGAGATCAAACCTGTGTCCAAGTGGAAACAGTTCGGCTACCCGTCCGCGCGGGCCGCTGCAGAAGATTGGTCGAACCTACAGGCTGCACATTGGTTCTGCAATGCACAGAAAGGCAATAAAACTGCCGAAAATGGCCCAAAACAGGCTAAAATCGTGCGGATTCCGCACATTTCAGACGGCAGCTGGTGAGGGTGGGGAGGGTACCCCTCCCTCGCCCCCGGCGACCCCCAGTGCCGTCAGCGCCGATTTACACACAGGGTATTTTTGAAAGGGGTGGCAGCGGCATGAAAATGAAAAGCATCACGGCAAAGGGCAGCCGGATAGAGCAGCTCAAGGAGCTTGCAAAAGTGCTCGCTGCCGCAATTGATGCGTGCATAGACCCGAAGGCGCTTCCAGCTATGGCGAAGCAGTACCGGGAAACAATACGGGAGATCGAAGAAATAGAGGGGGTGAGCGCCGATGGCGACGAGATCAGCGAGATCCTCACGAATCGCGAAGCCGATGGGAAGCCAGGAGCCGTCCGAAAGAATCGCGCCTGAGTATGCAGCAAGCGACGGCATGGACGCGGTGAAGCTGCTGCGCGTCGGCGGCACGGTGCTCGACCCATGGCAAAGCGACATCATGGATGATTGGCTCGGTCGCACACCGTCCGGCAAATGGGCAGCCCCCACAGCAGGCGGCAGCGTGCCCCGGCAGAACGGCAAATCGCTTTTGGTACAGGGGCGCGCGGAAGCCGGCATGCTGATGTTTAACGAGACGGTGATCTACACGGCGCATCTGCAAAAGACCGCGACGGAGACGTTTGAAGAAATGCGCGATTTTTTCGAGCACCCGAAGCTTAGGCGGTATGTCGCCGAGATCAAAACGGCGCTCGGGCGTGAGCAAATTATCTTAAAAAGCGGCGCGCGCATTAAGTTCCTGGCGCGAACCCGCAACGGTGGACGCGGACAACACGGCGATTTGCTAATTTTTGACGAAGCGCAGGAGCTGGACGAGACTGCGCAAGGCTCTTTTTTGCCTGCAATCTCTGCGAGCTTAAACCCGCAGACCGTTTACGTCGGCACGCCGCCGGGGCCTGATGCCGTGGGCACGGTGTTCCGCAATTTGCGTCAACGTGCATTGGACGGTGAGGCGAAACGTGCAGCATGGTTTGAATTTTCCGTGCCGGAGATCGGCGACGTGGCAGACCCGAAGCGATGGGCGGCAACAAATCCGGCGCTCGGGCGGCGCATACAGTTTTCCACCATTGAGGGCGAAGCGGAGCAGCTGGACCCGGATACGTTTGCAAGAGAACGTCTGGGTTGGTGGAGCCCAGTGGCGGCGGAGAATTTAGATTATGCCATTGACCGCAGAGCATGGGAAGCCTGCGCGAGCGTTGATGAAAAGCCCGAAGGCAAAACCGCATACGGCGTGAAATTTGCTGCGGACGGTTCGGCAGTGTGCCTATGCGGCGCGGTGATTCCGAAGGACGGACCGGCACGCGTGTCGCTCATCGAGATGCAGCCCTCTGGGCGCGGACTTGTTTGGCTGGTGGACTGGCTTTCCGCCCGGTACGACCGCGCGAGCTGCGTCGTCATCGATGGGCGCAACGGGGTGGACGTGCTGGTCGAGCGCATCAAGGGTGTTTGGCGGGCGAAAAACGCCGTCATACGCCCGGGCGTGAAAGACGTGCTCGCGGCGGTGGGACTGTTTACAAACGCCGTGAACGAAGGCGTTTTGACATGGTACAAGCCGCAGGAAGCGCTGAACGAAAGCGCCGTGACGGCGGTCAAGCGCCCAATCGGCGGCGGGTACGGCTTCGGCGGCGAAAACAGCTTGCCGGTGGAAGCCTGCGCCCTGGCACTTTGGGGTGCGAAGACCTGTAAACGCGATCCATCGCGGAAAATGAAAATCGGATAGAGGTGAGACGATGATAACTTTGAATATCGGCACGGTGCCTGGCTTGAGCGTAGCCGAACAGCAGAAGCTCATCGAGCTGCAAAACGTGTTTGACTATCACCAGGACAAGAACGACATGAAAGACAAATATTACGAAGGACATATCGAGCTTAGCGACGTGAACCTCGGAATCGCTTTGCCGAAGGGTTTGAACAAGCTGAAGGTCGGCTGCAACTGGGGACAGAAAGCAGTGGACGTGCTTGCCGCGCGCAGTATGTTCGACGGATTTGTCGGCACGGCGGGCAGCTTGGACGGGCTCAGTAAGCTTGTGCGGGATAACGAGCTCATCGCGGAGTACGGTAAGGCGTGCCGCGACGAGCTTCTATACGGCTGCGTGTTCGCGACGCTTTCCGCCGATGCAGATATTGGCTGCAAGATACGGTTTCATTCACCGGCGACTGCGGCGGCACTTTGGAACGGAGAAAAGGGGCGCATCGATTGTGGGCTTGCCATTATCGACACGATACCGGACGAGGAATACAGCAACGAGTGGGTGCCGAAGCTCGTCAACATGTATACCGATGACGCGGTGCTGGTGCTGCACCGTGAGCGCGACGGCTGGCGCGTGCAGCGCATGATGCACCGCATGGGTCGCCCGCTGATGGAGCCGATGATCTGGAGTGCGACGAGCGGCAAGCCGTTCGGGCGCTCTCGGCTGAAAAAGCCCATTCGCACTTTGATTGACGATTATATCCGCACAGTGGCAAACGCGACGATCGCGCTTGAGTTTGACACGACCCCGCAGAAGTACATTTTGGGCGTGACGGACGACCAGTATGACGCGATTGTATCGGATAAATTCAAGCAGTACGTGGGCAGCTTGCTTGCCGCAACCAGTAACCCCGAGACCGGCGAAAACCCGGTGTTCGGGCAGCTTGCGCAGGGCAGCCTTTCGCCCCATGTGGAAAAGATGCGCATGACCGCCACGCAGTTTGCGGCGGCGACCGGCTTGACCGTGACGGATGTCGGCATCATCAACGACGCGAACCCCACAAGCAGCGACGCGATTTTGGCGCAGAGCCAGACGCTCGTTTTGCTCGCCCAGCAGCTCAACACCGGCAACGGCGACGCGCTGCGGACGATCGCGTGCATGGCGCAGGCCATTGCGCAGAACAAGACGCTTGACGAGTTGACGGAAGAAGAAAGCGGCATCATGGCGCACTTTAAGAACCCGGCGATGCCGAGCGTGGCGGTGACGGCGGACGCAGCGATCAAGATCGCATCGGCGCGGCAGGAATTTGCGAGCACCGACACGTTTTTGGAGATGATCGGCTTTGACCAGGCAGACATCCGGCGCATCAAGTCGCAGGAGCAGCGCGTGCGCGGGCAGCAGCTTTTAATGGAGCTTAATGATGAAGCAGATACCGTCGAAAGCATGGCTTAGTTACATAGGCAAGCTGCGTCGGTTAAACACCACGGTTGCAAACTGTATGCAGGCGTATGTAGATCAGTACGGCGTTTCTGACAGCCAGAAGCTCATAGATGTTGCGTATGGGCTTGTGACGAAGTACGGCGAAGGCAGCGCAGCGCTTGCGAGCGAAATGTATGACGCGCTCGCAGAGCTTCAGGGCGCGCACGTGCCTGCGGCAGAGCCCGCAGAGACCGCCGAGTACGGCGAAGTGGCACGCATGGTCAACGCGACAAAAACCAGCACGCCGCAACTCAAAAGCGGGGTGAGCCGCCTTGTAAAGCGTGCCGGAGCCGACACGATGCTGAAAAACGCTTTGCGCGACGGCGCCGAATTTGCATGGGTGCCGAACGGCGACACCTGCGCGTTCTGCATGACGCTGGCGTCACGCGGGTGGCAGAAGGCGAGTAAGAAAGCCATAAAAAACGGGCATGCAGAGCATATCCACGCGAACTGCGACTGTACATACGCTATTCGGTTTGACCCGGAGGTAAATGTAGAGGGCTATGCCCCCGACGCATACCTCAAGGCTTACCGCGACGCTGGCAGCGACGTGAACGAACTGAGGCGCATCCACTACGCCGAAAACCGCGAGCGCATCAATGCCCAGAAAAGGGCGGCGTATGCGGAGCAGCGTCGTCGAAAGACAGGTGAGCAGGGTCAAGAGATCATTGACAAGCCGACTTACAACAAACTGACAAAGGACTTCTTGAAGCACGGCGGTCTTATTATTCGAGGTGAAGAAGCGGTAAAGCATCTTGAAAAACAGGGGGCATATGCTTCCTACTTTATGGGTAGCAATTTTGCTTTTATTCGTGATGATGCAACCGTATCGGATGTGCTGGAAGAAATGTATCATGCTTTGCAGGATCGTAAAAATATGTTTGCGGAGTATTCTCAAGAGGAAATGTTAATTCGCAGAGAAATCGATGCGCAAAAGTACTTGATTTCCGTTGCTGAAAGATATAAAATACCGATAGAGGAAACAAATGTTACCGAGCAAAACCTTGCAAATTATGAAGAACGATTGAAAGAACGTCTTAACGGTAAGGAGGGTCAAAAAGAATGAAAAAAGAATACAAAATCATTGATGACTTTCAAGCCGGTCCTACGGACATTCGCGTACTTGTTCTTGACAGGGATTATGAATTTCTACCTGTAGCAGAAAGAGGAATTGCAATTATCGACGGCGTAGAATATCCGTTTCAGTTGAATTCCATTCCATGTTGGGCGACGATCAAAAGCCATGACAGTTTTACAGGAAAAACCGTAGAGTTTTGCTGAACGTAAAAATTAAACACAGTTGATAAAGCAGCTTAGCGCTTATGCGCCGGGCTGCTTTTTTCATACCTAAAATTACGCGACGGCTGCGGAAAAGCCGGAAAGGAGAACCAAAATGGCAGAAACTGTGAACCAGGAAACGAACGGCACTGCGGCCGAAACGCAGGAAAACGAGCAGCGCACCTTTACGCAGGCGGAAATGAACGCGATCATTCAGGACCGGCTAACGAGGGAGCGCGGCAAATACGCAGACTATGAAGCGCTGAAAGCGAAAGCGGCGAAGTTCGACGAGGCGGAAGAAGCCGGGAAGACCGAGCTGCAAAAGGCGAATGAGAAGGCGGACGCTTTGCAGAAGCAGGTGGATGCTTTTACAAAGGCGGAGCAGCTGCGCACGGTGCGTCAGAAAGTCTCCGCTGCTACCGGCGTGCCGGCAGAGCTTTTGAGCGGCGACACGGAAGAAACCTGCACCGCGCAGGCGAACGCAATCTTAAAATTCGCGAAGCCGAGCGGCTATCCCGCCGTGAAAGACGGCGGTGAACCCGGCGCACGCGGCGGCACCGAAAGTGACGGTGTGGCAGCGGCGTTCGGCGCTTTAAACCCGTCTTTGAAAATCTAATTTTGTTTACGAAAGGAAAGAAATCTTATGGCACACACAAATCAGGAACGCTGGGCAACTCTGGTAGACGCGAAGCTTCGCAGCCAGCTTGTTACCCGTGATAATCTCATTTTCAACAACCGCTACGAGGGCGACCCGAAGGCGGGAAAAGTAAAAATCCCGGTGCGCGACACCGAGGTGGCGGTGAAGACCTACAACAAGGCGAACGGCGTGGACGCTTCTGTTGGCTCGACGACGTATATTGATCTCTCCATCGATCATGATGAGGCCGTGAACGAGCTCATCGACGGCTTTGATGCTGCGAGCGTGCCGGACGGCATCGTGGCGGAGCGTCTGGACAGCGCAGGCTATTCGCTGGCGCTCTCTATCGACAAGGCGTCTATCAACGCGCTCGAGGGTGCTTCCGGCGCAACGGTCAGCGCCACGAAGACAGCTGCGACCGAGACCACCGCATACAAGCTCGCGCTCGAAGCAAAGCGCGTATTGAGCCGCAAAGGCGTACCCGCCGACGGTCGTTTTCTCATCGCGTCGCCGGAGTACCTCGAAGTCCTCATGCTGGATGAGCACTATATCAAGCAGGGCGACCTCTCTCAGACTCTCGTGCAGCAGGGCGTGATCGGTCGTATCGCGGGCTTTAATGTGTTTGAGTCCAACAACATGGATTTCGAGAGCACGACGCGCGTCGCGAGCAAAAAGACAACCACGGAGTTTATCGCCGGTCACCCGAACTGGTGCCACCGCGTGATGGAGTGGCAGGTGCCCGTGCATTTGCAGGACCTCAACGGCTCCGGAAAGTTCATCGGTGCCAGTGCGGTGCAGGGCCGTAAGGTTTACGGTCTGACGGTTTCTAAACCTCAGACGCTGTACATTAAGCGCACCGAAACCGCGGTGGGCTAAGATGCTGTACGCAACAGCTGAGGACGTCGCGGCGGGATTCCGAAATTTAAGCGACGATGAAAAAGACCGCTGCGTATCCCTTTTGGAGGAAGCGGCGGTCATCATCGACGCGTATAGCGCCGGGGCGGACGCGGACCGCAAAAAGCTCGTTTCCTGCCGCATGGTGCGGCGCATTCTGGGCGACGGCGGCGGGAACGACGCGCCGCTTTATCCGCTCGGCTCCACGCAGGGCTCGGTGAGCGCCATGGGCTACTCCCAGAGCTGGACGATGGGCAGCGGCAGCTCAGGCGAGCTGTATCTATCAAAGCTCGAAAAGAAGCTGCTCGGCGTCGGGGACCGCATCGGCGCCCGCAGCCCTTTGGAGGGATTATGCGATGATACGCGGGATTAACGTTACACTGTACCGAAAACAGCAGACCGGCGAGGACGCGTTCGGCGCGCCGGTGTTTAATGAAGTGGCGGAGACGGTGCACAACGTGCTCGTCGGCGAGCCGACAACGGAGGAGCTTGTGAACGAATTGCAGCTCTACGGCAAGCGGCTCGCGTACACGCTGGCACTGCCAAAAGGCGACGCGCACGACTGGCACGACGTGACGGTTGAGTTTTTCGGGCAGCGCTTTCGCACGTACGGCGACGTGACGGAGGGCATCGAAGCAATGATCCCGCTGCGGTGGAACCGAAAGGTGAAGGTGGAGCGATATGGATAAAGTAAAAATCGAGCTGAACAGCAGCGGTATCCGGCAGCTTTTGAAATCCGAAGAAATGGGACAAATGCTGAAACAGCAAGCCGAACAGGTACGCGCCCGGTGTGGAAGCGGATACAGCACAGATTTGTACCAAGCAAGCAGCCGAGTTATAGCGGGCGTATTTGCGGAAACGGCAGAAGCCGCAAAGCAAAACAGTCGCGAAAATACGTTGCTTAAAGCCCTCGGGAGATAATCATGATTGAGATCATCATCAAAAACTATCTTGCGGAAAAGCTTTCGGTGCCGGTGGTGCTGGAGGTTCCGGCAGATCCGCCGAAAAGCTTTGTATTGCTCGAAAAAACGGGAAGCAGCCGCGAGGAGCATATTGACCGCGCGATGCTGGCAATCCAGTCCTACGCGCCGTCCATGTATGAAGCCGCAAGGCTCAATGAGCGCGTGAAAGCCGCCATGGACAGCGCCGCGGAGCTGGATGCGGTCAGCGCGTCGCGGCTCAACGGCGATTACAATTTTACGGACACGACGACAAAACGATACCGCTACCAGGCGGTGTACGACCTCGTCTATTTTGACGAGTGAAAGGAGCATGAATAATGAGCACAGCAATCAATGTAAGCACAGGCAAGCCGAAAGTAGGCGGCGCAATCTGGCGCGCACCGCTCGGCACGGCGCTGCCGACCGATGCGAAGACCGCGCTTGCCGAAGCGTATAAAAATCTCGGCTACGCGTCCGACGCGGGCGTGGTGAACTCTAACTCTCCGCAGAGCGGCAACATCAAAGCGTGGGGCGGCGACAACGTGTTGACCTATCAAAACGAGAAGACCGACACGTTCGCGTTTACGCTCATCGAAGCGCTGAATAGCGACGTGCTGAAAGCGGTGTATCTCGATGAGAACGTCACCGGCGATCTTGAAACCGGCTTGACCGTCAAAGCGAACGGCAAGGAGCTCGCCGCTGGCGTATGGGTCGTCGACATGATTATGCGCGGCGGCATTTTGAAGCGCGTCGTCATTCCGAACGGCACAATCACCGAGGTGGGCGACGTGACGTATGCAGACGAAAGCGCCGTAGGCTACGAGGTCACCGTGACCGCCGTGCCGGACAGCGCAGGCAACACGCATTACGAGTATATGAGCAAGCCGGCAGCGGCATAAGGAGATAGATTATGATTAAAGGCAAGACAAGCGGCGGCTTCGAGTTTGAGATTGACGGCAGTGTGCTGGAGGACATGGAATTTGTGGACGCGCTGGCGGAGACCGTAAACGATAATCCGCTGGCGTTTTCCAACGTCTGCGTGATGCTGTTCGGCAAGGAGCAGAGAAAGCGCCTTTATGACTTCCTGCGCGGCGATGACGGCCGCGTGCATATCACAGCCGTTTCGGACTGTATCCGCGAGGTCATGGACGCGATCGGAGACGCGGGAAAAAACTGATCGTCCTTGCCCGCATGATCGCGACGGACAAGAACGCCCTGATCTGCGACATGGCGGAAACCTACAAGGTGTTTGACCTGCGGGCGCTGCCGGTGCCCATGCTGGCGACGCTCGCGGCGGGCTTACGGGACGATTCACGCATTAAAATAAAGTTATCTGGAGCGCGTGCAGCGACGGACACCTTGCTTTTGGCGTCCATAGCTGACGCGCTTAATTTTTTAGCATGGGCAAAGACGAAGGCGGCGCAGACCGGCAAAAACCGCCCCAAATCGCTTTTGAACGCGTTTACGGAAGTACCGCAAACGCACGACGAAGTAACGGGCTACCGCACGCCGGAAGACTTTAAAGCCGCATGGCAGCGGTTAGGGGGTGAAGCAAATGGCAACTGAAATTGCAAAGGCGTATGTGCAGATCGTACCCTCAATGCGGGGTATACAAGCGCAGCTCTCAAAGAGTTTAGCCCCGGAAGTTGAGAAGAGCGGCAAAGAGTCGGGGCAGAAGATGGGCAACGCGCTCGCGGGCGGATTAAAGTCTGCGGCAAGCTCTATCGGCAAGGCGTTTACCGCCGCAGCGAAAGCCGCAGCCGTGGGATTCGGTGCGGCTGCGTCGGCGGTGGCGGCGGTCGGCAAGTCGGCGCTGAATGCGTATGCGGATTATGAGCAGCTTGTCGGCGGTGTGGAGACGCTGTTCGGAAATGCGTCGGACAAAGTGCTGCAAAACGCAAACCGAGCATTTCAGACGGCCGGTCTTTCCGCCAACGAGTACATGGAGACGGTGACGAGCTTTTCCGCATCGCTTTTGCAAAGCGTGGGTAAGGACACAAAAAAAGCGGCGGAATATGCCGACCAAGCCCTTGTGGATATGTCTGATAATGCCAACAAAATGGGCAGCAATATGCAGGACATCCAAAATGCCTATCAGGGCTTTGCAAAGCAAAATTATACCATGTTGGACAACCTGAAACTCGGATACGGCGGCACAAAAGAGGAAATGGAACGCCTTATCGCCGATGCAAACAAGGTGAATCAGGCAAACGGTGAAATGGCAGATCTGTCAATCGACAGCTTTGCAGACATCACCGAAGCGATCCACATTGTACAAACGGAAATGGGCATCACAGGCACGACGGCAAAGGAAGCCAGTACAACCATTCAGGGCTCTGTCGGCATGATGAAAGCATCGTGGAAAAACCTGCTCGTCGGCGTTGCGGACGATACACAGGACTTCGGCGTGCTGATGGATAACTTTGTCGACAGTGTGGGAATAGCCGCAAAGAACATTCTGCCGCGTGTAGAAACGATTTTAGCCGGTATCGGCAGTCTGGTCGAGGGCTTGGCTCCCGTGGTCGCACAGGCCGTCCCGCAGCTCGTGATGACGATTCTGCCCAGTATGGCGTCGGCTGCCGCATCACTGCTGCAAGCGTTTGCGGGCAGTCTGGTCGAGATGGCACCGGCATTGTTGCAGTCGGCGCTCAGCGGTATACAGACGATCCTTGTAAGCGGCCTGAATGTGCCGCAGGGGCTTGCGGATAACATCATGCACGTTTTTGATAATGCTGCCAAAGCGATAGAGAATGTTTGGGGTGCGGTCAAAGATGCAATCAGTTCTGCGCTCGGCGTCCTTGGTGATTTTATGTCGTGGCTGACATCCGGCAGCGCAGGGGCGGCAGCATTTCAGGCGGCAATCGTCGGGATCGTAACCGCAATCACTGCCTACAACGCCATTATGGGCGTGCAGCAGGCAATTACGACGGTGGTGACGGCTGCACAGGCTGCGCTTAACCTCGTCATGGATGCCAACCCGATCATGCTGGTGGTGATGGCTGTGGCTGCACTGGTAGCCGGTCTAGTCTACCTATGGAATACCAACGAAGGATTCCGGGAGACTGTCACGACAGCGTGGGAGGCGATCAAGGAGGCATTTTCAACCGCGATTGATGCGATTTGCGGTTTCTTTTCTAATCTCGCGGCCACGGCGTCAAGCATCTGGAACAGCATCACAACGACGATCTCCAACGCGGTTAATACGGTGAGCACAACGGTAAGTAACGTTTTTAATGCAGTCAAGACCACCGTATCCAACATCTGGACCGGCATCAAGACCACGATCTCCAATGTGGTCAATGGCATTAAGACCACGGTGTCCAACGTGTTTAACGCGGTCAAAACAGCAATCGAAAACCCGATAAAGGCAGCCAAAGAGACGGTCACGTCAATTTTTAACGCCATTAAAAAGGGTATCGAAACGCCGATCAATGCGGCGCGGGACGCGGTGCGCAACGCGATTGACAAGATCAAGGGCTTTTTCAATTTTTCTTGGAGTTTGCCAAGGCTAAAGCTTCCGCACATCTCCATTACGGGCAGCTTTAGCCTTGTGCCGCCGCGTGTGCCGCATTTCGGCATATCTTGGTATAAAAAAGCTATGGACACGCCGATGCTGCTGAATAATCCGACGATCTTCGGCGCGGCGGGCGGCTCTCTGCTTGGCGCGGGCGAAGCGGGCCCAGAGGTTGTCTCGGGCGCTGCAACGCTGATGGACATGATCCGCTCGGTTGTGGATGACGCGCAGCAAACGGACGGTATGCCCGTCACGGAGCTGCACGCCATTTTGACGATTCTGCGCGAAATTTTGCAGATGCTCACCGGCGGCTCTCCGCGCGACGAAAAGCTTGCAGCGATGCTGGCGGACGCGATCAGCCGGATACAGTTGCAGGTTAACGCGGTGTTCGACCCACGCGAAGCCGGTCGTGCACTTGCACCGGAAGTGGACAAGCGGCAGGGCGGTACGGCTGTGCTGCGTGAAAGGGGAGTGGTCTGATGGGCGTGCTCATCGGCGAAAACGATATGTATACGGACTTCGGCATGATCTTGACGGATCTTTCGCTCGAAATGCCGGAGGTCAAAACGAAATATCAGGAGTTGCCGCTCGAAAACGGCAGCATCGACCTGTCCGAGGTCGTCACGGGGCGCCCGGTGTACGGGCTGCGAACGCTCAAACTGACGTTCAAGCGGCGCGGCGCTTCGGCATCGGAGTGGCTTTCGGTGTGCTCGCAGATCGCGTCTGCGGTGCATGGCAAACGCTTGCCGATTACGCTGCCCGATGACCCGGACCATTATTATTTGGGTCGTATCGCCTGTACGCCTGGCGTAAAGGAATACGGTGCGGGCACGTTTGAGGTCACAGCGGTGTGTGACCCATACAAATATGCGCAGACCGAGAGCATAGTTTTGTGTGGCGCGGGCACGATGGGAGCTTTAAACAATGGCGACGAGATCGTCTCGCCGACCTTTACGGCATCCGAAACCGGCATGACGGTGGCGCTCAACGGCGGCGCGGCATACAGCATCGCGCAGGTGGGCAAGGCCGTAAAAATCCCCGAATTGCTGCTTTTGCCCGGCGCGAATAACGTCACCGTGACCGGCACGGGCAACGTCGTTTTGACTTGGCGCGAGGGGGTGTTGTAAGTGTTCAAGATTACGGCGCAAAACCGCAGCGGTATAACCTATACGTTATATGATCCCCGTAGCCCCGACCTCAAGCTGATTTCGCCAAAGTGCACAATGGCAAAGAACAAGGCGGGCTTGCTTACCTTTTGCGTACCGTCTGCACACCCGTACGCGAATAAAACCGCAAAGCTTGATACCGTCATCACTTTATGGCAGGATAATGAGATCTTGTTCCGCGGGCGCGCGCTCAATGATGAACGCAGCTTATATGATATGTGCGAAATCGATGTGGAGGGAGAGCTCGCTTACCTTAACGACAGTGTGCAGCCGCTTGATGTATATCACAACATGACGGTCCGCGACTATTTTGCGAAACTCATCGAGCTGCATAACGAACAAGTAGACGAGACGCGGCGCTTTGTAGTGGGCAATGTAACGGTAACGAACTCAACGGATAATGTTTACCGCCAGTCTGACCGTGAGCACACGTATGACGCGATAAAGGATAAGCTTATTGGCCGTTACGGCGGCTGTCTTGTACTGCGCTATGGTACAGACGGCACACGGTATTTGGATTACCTCAAAGAGTACGGCACCGTTAACAGCCAGCGGATCACGCCGCGGCGAGGATATTGCAACGGCGATCATCCCGCTCGGCGCGCAGCTTGAAGATGCGGAAAAAATCGGCACAGTAACACCGCGCCTTACGATCGCAGACGTTAACGACGGAAAAGATTACGTTTACGATGCTGATGCGGTTGAAAAGTTTGGATGGATACGCAAGGTCGTGACCCACGACGATATTACACTGGCCGAAAATCTGCTCCGCGCGGGGTATAAAGATTTGGAAGCAGCAAAGTATTTGCAAGGCAGTATCACAGCGGACGTTGTAGATCTACACCTTGCGGATACCGATTATGAGCGCATTAAGCTCGGCGATATGATGATCGTCGAGACACCGGGGCAGGATGCGCCGCTGACAATGGAAGTCACCGAAATCGAGCTATCGGTAGATGACCCCGGTAATACGACCTATACTCTCGGTACTTCATACCAGTCATTGACCGAAAAGCAAATCAGCACTCGAAAAGACCTCGGCGAGCAGCTCGAGCTCGTGCGGGACGAGACGAACAAGCGCACTGACAAAGTGCAGCAGGAGCTGACCGATTACAAGGTCGACGCGCGGA
>ENA-ORLY01003324-ORLY01003324.1-human-gut-metagenome-genome-assembly--contig:-NODE-3324-length-13246-cov-31.317488_pt1 | contig 13246 bp, 8 predicted proteins | sample MGYA00243071_ERZ508832 | MGnify/ENA primary metagenome ERZ508832 (study PRJEB26277, sample SAMN04329777) | human gut metagenome | biome: human-associated habitat | host: Homo sapiens | place: USA...
TCTCAATATAGGATTGGATGCGACAGCAAACCTGCAAACCATTCGCTCGCCAAAACAAGAACAAACAAAATGGCTTTAGTATCTGCTATCATTTTGCTATCAAACAGGAAATGAGATTTCCAAAAAGTGAGTGTTTTCAAGGCCTTTCAGCCCATCATGTTCACTTTTTTCTCATTCCCACTCGATTGTTGCGGGGGGTTTGGAGGTTATGTCGTAGACGATGCGGTTTATGCCCTTGACCTCGTTTACGATACGCACGGAGACCTTATCGAGCACGTCGTAGGGAATGCGTGCCCAGTCGGCAGTCATGAAGTCCGTCGTTGTTACAGAGCGCAGTGCAAGAGTATAGTCATAGGTCCTGCCGTCACCCATTACGCCGACGGAGCGCATATTCGTGAGAACCGCGAAATACTGATTCATCGTGCCCTCGAGGTGCGCCTTTGCGATCTCGTCGCGGAAGATGAAGTCTGCCTCGCGCAGGATATCGAGCTTTTCCTTCGTGATATCGCCGATGACACGGATGGCAAGGCCGGGGCCGGGAAATGGCTGACGCATTACCAGATACTCGGGCAGACCAAGCTCACGGCCGAGCGCACGAACCTCATCCTTGAACAGCAGGCGCAGCGGCTCGATGATCTCCTTGAAGTCAACGAAATCGGGCAGGCCTCCGACATTGTGGTGGCTCTTGATAACGGCTGCAACATTTGTGCCGGACTCGATAACGTCGGGGTAAATAGTGCCCTGAGCGAGATAGTCAACCGAGCCTATTTTTTTACCCTCGTCCTCAAATACGCGTATAAACTCTTCGCCGATGATCTTGCGCTTTGCCTCCGGTTCGGAAACGCCGGCGAGCTTTGACAGGAAGCGATCCTGTGCGTTAACACGGATGAAGTTTATATCCCAGTTTTTGAACGCGGCCTCGACCTCGTCGCCCTCGTCCTTACGCATAAGACCGTGATCGACGAAAATGCAGGTGAGCTGATTGCCGACAGCCTCGGCGAGCAGCGCCGCCGCAACGGAGGAATCAACGCCGCCGGAGAGCGCGAGCAGTACCTTACCGTCGCCGACCTTGGCGCGGATAGATTCAATGGATGCGCGCATATAGTCGCCCATCGTCCAATCGCCCTTTGCGCCGCAGACCTCATACAGGAAATTGTGCAGCATTTTCTGGCCGTATTCGGTGTGGTTTACTTCCGGGTGGAACTGCACGCCGTAAAAGCCGCGAGCTTCGTCGCATATACCGACGGTCGGGCAGGCTGCGCTGTGCGCAACAAGGCGGAAGCTTTCGGGGACCTTGGCCATGTAGTCGCCATGGCTCATCCACGTTACGCTCTCTTCCGGCAGGCCCTTGAACAGGCGGCAGTCGGTGTCGAAAAAGGTGGGGGTCTTGCCGTATTCGCGAGCCGTATCCGACTGCGCGGCGGTGACCTCGCCGCCGAGGTAGTGCGCCATGAGCTGGCAGCCGTAGCATATGCCGAGCACGGGAATGCCAAGCTCGAATGTCTTTGCATCTACCTGAGGCGAGCCGGCAGCGTAAACGCTCTGCGGGCCGCCGGTGAAGATAATGCCGATGGGGTCGTATGCCTTGATTTCGTCTATCGTCATGCTGTGAGGCTTTACCTCGCAGTAGACATTGCATTCACGGACTCTGCGTGCGATAAGCTGGTTATACTGGCCGCCGAAGTCCAGAACAAGTACGCGCTGATTCTGCATTCCTTGCCCTCCCGTTAAAACAACTCAATGCAGCCCTCGCGCTCTGCGCTGACTGAAACGTATTTGATCGGGCAGCCGACTGCCTTTTCGATAAACTTGACATAGTCAAGCGCCGCCTTGGGCAGATCCTCGGGCTTGCGGCAGCCGGAGATATCGCACTTGAAGCCCTCGACATATTCATATATGGGCTTTGCGCGCTCAAGCTCCTCGATGTTTCCGGGGAAGTTTTCGATTCTCTTGCCATCAAGCTCGTAAGCTACGCAGACGGGGATCTTGTCCATATAGCTCATAACGTCGAGCTTTGTCAGGGCGATGCAGGTGCAGCCCTGCATCATTGCGCCGTAGCGCGATGCGACGACGTCAAAGCCGCCGACTCTGCGCGGACGTCCCGTTGCCGCGCCGTACTCGCCGCCTGCCTCGCGCAGTGCGTGAGCCTCGTCGCCGAACAGCTCGCAGGTGAAGGGGCCTTCGCCGACGCAGCTGGAGTAGGCCTTCATGATGCCGATGCTTTCATCGAGCTTGAGCTGAGGAACGCCGGAGCCGATGGGCGCATATGCCGCGAGTGTCGTAGACGCGGAGGTGTAGGGGTAGATACCGAAGTCGATATCGCGCAGTGCGCCGAGCTGAGCCTCGAACATGACGGACTTGCCGGCCTTCACCGCATCGGTGAGGTACACGGTCGTGTCGCACACATAGTCGGCAAAGGGCTTGCCGTACTTTTCGAGCCACGCCATGATCTCGTCAACATCTATCGGCTCGTGGCCGTAGCCGCCGGCGACGGTGAGGTTTTTCCACTCGATGATATCGGCAATGCGGCCGCGCAGGTGATCGAGGTTTTTAAGGTCGCCCATGCGCAGGGCTTTTTTCATGAACTTATCGGAATAGACCGGAGAAATGCCGCGGCGTGTCGAGCCGAACTTCTTGTCGCCGAGCCTGTCCTCTTCCAGGCCGTCAAGGAGCTTGTGATAGGGCATGCAGATGGTCGCGCGGTCGCTGATCTTGAGATTTGCCGGGCTTATTGCAATGCCGCCGGCGCGCAGACGCGCGGTCTCATTGAAAAGGTGCTCAAGGTCGATGACTATGCCGGCGCCGAGGACGTTGACGGTGTCGTCGCGGAGAATGCCGGACGGCAGCAGATTCAGGATGAACTTGCCCTTATCATTTACCACGGTGTGGCCTGCGTTGTTGCCGCCCTGATAGCGGACAACGATGTCGTAATTTTCAGAGAGCAGATCGACCATGCGGCCCTTGCCCTCATCGCCCCAGTTTGTTCCCACGATTGCAGTTAACATTGTTACGCTCCTTTACACATTTACACTTGCCTCGACGCCGAGATATTCTTTGTTTGCGTCGATGACAGGATCAAGATACTCGTTTATAAACTTTTCGGTCTGATGCTCGGCCATGCCGGTGAAGCCGCGCGGATCGCACAGCTCATGCAGCTCATCCTCACTGAGCTTGAACGCAGGGTCTGCCATTATGCGCTCGAGCAGGTCGTTTTTCTCGCCATAGAGCTTGACCTGCTGCGCCGCGGCAACCGAGTGGACGCGGATGCGCTCGTGCAGCTCCTGCCTGTCGCCGCCCTTATTTTTAACGCAGTACATGAGGATATTTTCGCTTGCCATGAACGGCAGCTCCTCATCCAGATGCTTTTTGCACACGGCAGGATATATCTTCATGCCGGACGCGACGTTTATATAAAGGTTGAGGATACCGTCAACGGCGAGGAAAGCCTCGGGGATGCTCAGCCTTCTGTTTGCCGAGTCATCCAGCGTGCGCTCGAGCCACTGGCTCGACGCGGTGAAGGCCGCGTTTTGCAGATCGCTTATAACAAAACGTGAAAGCGACGCTATGCGCTCGCTACGCATGGGATTGCGCTTATAGGCCATTGCCGACGAGCCTATCTGCTTTGACTCAAACGGCTCATCGACCTCTTTAAGGTGCGACAGAAGCCTTACATCGCTCGAGAATTTCGACGCGCTCTGCGCAATGCCGGAGAGCACCTGCAAAACATAAAAATCGACCTTGCGCGAATACGTCTGCCCGCTCACGGGGGCGCAGCGGCTAAAGCCCATCTTTTCGGCTATGAGCTTTTCAAGCTCGGTAACCTTTTTCTCGTCGCCGTCGAAAAGCTCAAGGAAGCTTGCGCCGGTGCCGGTGGTTCCCTTGCAGCCCAAAAGCTCGAGTCTGCCGAGCTGAAAATCAAGCTGCTCAAGGTCGCTTATGAGGTCATACGCCCAGAGCGTTGCGCGCTTGCCGACCGTGGTCGGCTGTGCTGCCTGAAAATGCGTGTACGCAAGCGTCGGAACGCTTTTGTACTTCTCGGCAAAATCGCGCAGCGCCGCAATGGCGTTAACGAGCTTTTTCCGCACAAGGACGAGCGCCTCGCGCATTCGGATGATATCGGTGTTATCGCCGACATAGCAGCTCGTTGCGCCGAGGTGGATTATCGGCTTTGCGTCGGGGCAGCACTCGCCGAAGGTGAGCACATGCGCCATAACGTCGTGGCGCACCTCGTGCTCGTGCCGGGTCGCCGACTCGTAGTCGATATCGTCAACGTGCGCTTTCATCTGCTCTATCTGCGCATCGCTTATATCGAGTCCAAGCTCCTTCTCACTCTCGGCAAGGGCGATCCACAGTCTGCGCCAGGTCGAGAACTTGAAGTCATCGGAGAAAAGGCGCTTCATCTCTTCTCCGGCATATCTCCCACACAGGGGATTTTCATAAAATTCGTGTTTACTCATCTATCTGCTTAAATACGTTTATGCCGCTGCGCTTATGCTCGCTTACGCGGTGGTAGCGGTCGATTATCTTCTTCTCGGTGGGGCTTACCTCGCCGCCGTTTATATAGCTGTCTATCGCATAATAGCTCACGCCCATCTCGTCCTCATCGGTCTGACCGTCGAACAGTCCTGCCGAGGGGGCCTTGTTTATGATGCACGCAGGCGCCGTGAGCCATTTGAGAAATTCGATTATCTCGGTCGCGGTGAGATCGGATATGGGGTTAAAGTCGCACGAGCCGTCGCCCCACTTGGTGAAGTAGCCCATGTAGCGCTCGCTGCGGTTGCCCGTGCCGGCAACGAGGCGGTACTCCGAGGCCGCAACGGCGTACAGCGTTGTCATTCTAAGGCGCGGAGCGATGTTATTTACGGCGGCATTCGTCAGCGTCGTTATGCTCTGAAGCCTGTCTATCTCTGCCTGGCGGACATCGGTAAGGTCAATAACGCGGCTTTCTATACCGAAATGCTCGGCGACCTCCTTTGCATCCTTCATGTCCTGCTCAAAATTGCGCTTTGACGCGCAGGGCATCATTATACCAACGGTGTTCTCGCAGGCAAACTTGCACAGTATGCCGACAAGGGCGGAGTCCTTGCCGCCGGAGTTTCCGAAAACGATGCCGTCAACGCCGCTTTCCTCCACAAGGTTTCTTATATACTGAACTCTGTCGGCAAATTCCTTGCTGTAATCACGCATTGCACTCAGCTCCTCAATAATTATAAATATCGGACAATAAATTTTATAATATCCGCCCGATTCTGTCAATAAGCGCCTGTGACAAAATAGGCCGTCCAAGCACCTCGCATTTAGGCGACTTTTGCCCCTTTCGGGTACTTTAAACGCAGTAAATTTTACCTTCCGGGGCGTTCGACAACAAAAGCCTTGATTTTTCAAGGTTTTTTTGTTAGAATGCAGAATGTAATAATTTTGCCACTCATTTTTAAACTTATTTTCACACATCACGTAAAACAGGAGACATGCATATGAAAAGGTACATATCCTTCCTGCTTGCCGTTCTGATGCTCGTGACGCTTGTGCCGACGGCGGCTTTCGCCGACGCTGCGGAGACAGACATGAAAGCCAGCGACAACCTAAAGCTCCTCATTAAGGGCTGGGAGGGGCTACGGCTTACGGCATACAAGGCGCATCCGAGCGAGGAATACTGGACGATCGGCTACGGTCACTACGCCTCGGACATTTACGAGGGCATGGAGATCACGCTCGAGCAGGCCGATGCATATTTTGAGCAGGATATAGTTGGATTTGAAAGAGGCGTCAACAACACCGCGAAAAAATACGGACTGAGCTTGACGCAAAATCAGTTTGACGCGCTTGTAAGCCTTGCTTACAACTTTGGGCCGAACTGGGTCGATTACAACACAGGCTGGAGACTGGCTCGGTACATACAGCAGGGCTTTAAAGACAGCTACGGCAACCCTATTTCCGATCTTGAGCTTGCGGATTCGTTCGCGGTTTTGTGCTCTGCCGGCGGCGAGATCCTCCCCGGACTTGTCAAGCGCCGCATAAACGAGGCGGAGATCTTCCTTTATAACAATTACAGCACCGAGCTTACGCACTTCGTTGCCGGAGTTTTCAACGCAAACGGCGGCACGGTGAGCGGAAACCGCGTCGTTGCTTACTACAAGGACAAGGCCTACGGCTCGTTCCCCAACGTTTCGCGCGACGGATATAAGCTCGACTACTGGAAGGATTCCGGCACAGGTCAGGCCGTTACGACCTCGACGATCGCAGACAAAACTCGGACTCTCGTCGCCGTTTGGGCAGGCAGCGGCACTCCGGAGCCGACGACCTATAAGCTCACCGTTTCCGGAGGCGAAGGCAGCGGAAGCTACACGGCCGGAGCAAAAATAAAGCTTGTTCCGGGCGCAAACGGCACAAAGATATTCGATCACTGGGAAGTAACCGGCGCAACGGCCTCAAAGGGCAGCGACGGATACTGGTACATAACGATGCCCACATCCGACGTCACGGCGGTCGCTGTGTGGAAGGACGGCTGCCTGTTCGGAGATAATTGTCCCTCGAAAAATTTTGCCGATGTTCCCGTGACCTACTGGGCACATAACGACATTGACAATGTTGTTGCGGCAGGAATGTTCAAGGGGCTGACCGAGACAAACTTCGGCATCACTGTTACAATGGACCGAGCCATGCTCGTGACAGTGCTCTATCGTCTTGACGGAAGCCCCGATGTTTCGGGATACGAAAACCGTTTTTCCGATGTAAGCTCCTCGCAGTATTGCTACAATGCTCTGCTCTGGGGCTCGCACAACAACATCTCCAACGGCTACGCCGACGGCACTTTCGCGCCGAACGAAACTCTCACGCGCGAGCAGCTTGTAACCTTCCTGCACAGATACGCAAACTACAAGGGCTATAACACCGACGTTTATGCCGACATCGGCAGCTATTCCGACGCCAAGCAGGTAAGCCCCTTTGCACGCGAGAGCATGTGCTGGGCGATCGGAGCAGGTATCGTCACCGGCACGAGCAGCACAACGCTAAGCCCGAAGGGCAGCGCGGTCCGTTCGCAGGTCGCTGTCATGTTCAACCGCTTCGCAGGCGGAATGGCTTTCTGAATATAATCATTTTCCAAAAGCAGCCCGAAATGCTGGACATTTCAGGCTGCTTTTGTCGTTTAATCACGTAAGTTTGATACACTTTCGCGATTTCATATAAATACTACAAATATCTGTATTAATTTTTCTTAACGCTCGTTAATTCTGTCAATTGAAAATTTCACTTTCGCGTTTTAAACTAAACCACATAAATCGGTAACCTTGTATTATTATTAGGTGTACTGATTTAGAATACTCAGAAAGAAGGCGTATTATGAAGAGAAGACTTCTTGCTCTGTTGATGAGCCTTGTCATGATCCTCTCCGTTCTGCCCGGCGCAGCCTTTGCCGAGCCGGCAGACAGCAGCGACGTGCTGACTTATGCGGATCTTGCAGACATTGACAGCAGCATCACCATCCCCGACGGCGCTTCCGCAAGCGAAGAGCTGTCTGTTGCAGACGCAGTGCGCGCACTGCTGCTTTGGACGGGCATGAGCGAAAAGCAGCTCGGCACCTTCCCTGCCGACTATCTTGCTCTGGCTCGCAGCATGGGCATGATCAGTGCCGATACCGACACCGACGCGGCCTGCACCCTTGACGCTTACCGTCAGATGAAGGCAGTTGCCAACACCATGTACGACGCACTGCATGCCGATAAGCTCCAGCCGCTTTACATGAACGGTATGGCTCAGCCCATATTCCCGTACACCACCGGTTCTGTCGAGACCGGCTACAGCAATGTCGACAGCGACATCATCCGCTACTGCGTATACGTCGAGACCAACTACGACACCGACAATGACGGCAAGCTCGACCTCGTCAAGGCCGTTGTTCAGGTTCCACGTGCGGCAGTCGAGGGCAACTACAAGGCAGCTACCATCTACGAAGCTCGCCCCTACATCACCGGCTGCAACGATTCCATGAGCCCCGGCGAAAATCTCGGCAGCGAGAGCTATGACATTTCCAAGCTCTACAGCCAGCCGGCAGCACGCACTCCGGCAGGCAGCGCAACCACCGCGCAGGCCGCCGCGAACGCAAACAGCGCAGATTGGTACTACTGGAACCCCTCCGAGGGCATGTACGACTACGAAGATCTCGAATGGTACGACTACTACCTCGTGCGCGGCTTTGCCGTCGTCGAGTGCGGCGGTCTCGGCACCAAGGGTTCGGACGGCTTCGAGACCTGCGGCACCGATCTTGAGATCGATGCGTTCAAGTGCGTCATCGAATGGCTGCACGGCGATCGCGTAGCCTACACCGACAAGACCAGCAACATCACCATCGCGGCAGACTGGTCCAGCGGCAAGGTCGGCATGACCGGTCGCTCCTATGCAGGCACCACTCAGTTCGGTCTGGCCACCACCGGCGTTGCCGGCCTCGAGACCATCGTCCCCGTAGCAGGCATCGCAAGCTGGTATGAGTACACCAACTCTCAGGGCATTTCCACCAGCGCATGGTCGGCAAGCTATTCCGAGATGCTCGCATGGTACTGTAACGGCCGTTACCTCGATCCTGCCGACTACGCTACCATCGCCGAGAAGTACGGCAACTATCTGTATCAGATCCAGCAGGATCAGCTCGCCACCAACGGCGACTACTCCAAGCACTGGGCTACCCGTGACTACACTCTTGACGCAGAGAACATCAAGTGCCCTGCACTCATAGTTCACGGCCTCAACGACGACAACGTCCGCACCAAGGAATTTGACCTGATGTATCAGGCATACCAGAAGGCCGGCGTAAACGTAAAGCTCCTGCTCCACCAGGACGCTCACCTCACTCCCAGCTACCCTGCCGGCAACCTCGAGTTCTACATTGACGGCGAAAGCTACAACAATGTCCTTAACCGTTGGTTCAGCCACTATCTGTGCGGCGTTGAAAACGGCGCAGAAAACATGGCGGCAGTCACCGCTCAGGACAGCCACGACGCTTCCGTATGGCACACCTATGACAGCTGGGACACCGCAAAGAGCGTGACCCTTTCCTCCGGCAAGACCGGCAGCACCACCATAAACAGCGATTACTCCTCCCTCGGCATCAACAGCCGCAACTGGAGAGATAAGCTCACCGAAGGCGATACCGCAGTCAGCGCAATGTACACCATGCCCGTCAAGGCCGACACGGTCATCAAGGGCTCGGTTGCCGTTAACTTCTCTGCAAGCGTTGATAACTACGACGCTCCCAACGCTCCGCGCGGCGGCGTCGATCACGACAACGCAGTTTCTCCCGAGCTTGACATCAGCGCGCTTGATCACGACAACTACGTTGCAAGCGCAGCAGGCAGCGGCGTGACTGTTTCCCTGCCCGACGCAGCCGATCTTATCGACCGCGACGCGCTCATGGTCAGCGCAATGCTCGTTGACATCGCTCCCGAAGGCAAGACCTTCAAGGCATTCAACACCGAGGGCAGCTATGTTCCCAAGGACCTCACCGAAAACGGCGCATGGATGGGCGGCGGCCTGAGCAACTATGATTACGCGCAGCTCAAGGCAAGCGACGTCAGCTACAAGATCATCGCTCGCGGCTGGATGGATCTGTGCAACCCCGGCGCAGGCTACAACTCCGCTTCGGCCGACACCAAGGTTGCTCTGAAGGTCGGCGAAAACCGCGACTACACCATCTACCTCCAGCCCAACCTCTACACCGTTGAGGAAGGCCACACCCTCGCCCTCGTCATCTACACCTACGAGCAGGGCAAGGCAAGATACTCGCAGAACTATCAGATCACTCTCGACAACGGCTCCGTCAACGCGGTCATCCCCGTCGATCAGCTTCCTGCCGTCGATCCCGAGCCCACTCCGGCCGAGAATCCGTTCAAGGATGTCAAATCCGGCAGCCCCTACTACGACGCGATCCTCTGGGCGGTTGAGAACAAGGTCACAAACGGCATAACCGCCGACACCTTCGGCGTCAACGACGGCTGCACCCGCGCGCAGATCGTAACCTTCCTGTACCGCGCTGCCGGTTCTCCCAGCGTCGGTAGTCTGAAGAATCCGTTCACCGACGTTAAGGAAAGCAGCGTTTACCGCGACGCGATCGTCTGGGCGGCTTCCACCGGCATCACCAACGGCACGGCCGCCGAGACCTTCGATCCGAACGCCGTGTGCACTCGCGGCCAGATCGTAACCTTCCTGTTCCGCGCAAGCGGCGACGACAAGGTCACCGGCGGCACCGACTTCACTGACGTAGCGGCAGACTCCTACTGCGCAGACGCAGTTGCATGGGCAGTTGCCAACGGCGTTACCAAGGGCACCACCGCAACGACCTTTGCTCCCAACGCGACCTGCACCCGCGGTCAGGCAGTCACTCTGATCTACCGCGCAAGCAGCGCTTCCGTCTGATACTCCCCCAAAAAGCAATTCGGCCATCCGCATCCGCGGATGGCCTTTTTGTATGCTGTATCAAAAAATGCTCCCCCTGTAGCTTATATGCTGCATAGGGAGCATATAAGCTGACGAAAGCCGAACACATGCGTTCGGCTCTCGTCAGCTTTAATTTAATATCACTCGCCGTCATCCGGCGTAGGGGTCGCTGGAGCAGGTGTCGGCGTGGGGACTGCTTTCTTAACAAAAGTTGCGATGATACTGTGATCTTCCGTGACATTTGACAGCTCGTAGCTCTCGATAGCGCCCATATCCTTACCGTCGACCGATACCGACTGGATCTCATACCCCTCATTGGGTATGAAGTTGATCTTCACGCTCTCCCAGTCTTCAACCGCGAGGCTGCCGCTGGGATCAGTTGTGCCGCCGTTGCCGGCCGTAACGAGAACGGTGTGTGTTCCTCCGGTCTTTGCGGTATCCTTGTCGCCGGCGGGCGCTGCGCTTTCGGCAACGGCCTTGTCGTTGGACTGAACCGAGCCGGGCTTGAAGTCAAAGCAGCCGTCGGCCGCGACGACGACCACCGTCAGCACAGCCAGAACGCAGAGGATGCCGGTTATTATCCACTTTGTTTTCATGCTCATTCCGCTTTTGTTATTGCTTTTTTTACTCATATCTCAGCCTCCGGGAATACTATTGATTCTGCGCCTGTCCGCCCTTATTTTTTGGCTTACCGCGGTGATAATAGCGGCGGTTTGAGCGCTTCTTCTCGCCGTCCGGGCTTTTGGCCTGCTGCTGCGGCTTCGGCTGCTCGGCGGAAACGCTCTGCTCGGCAGGCTTCTTTCCGCCGCCGCGGCGATTTCTCGGCTTTGGCTTTGCGGTGGTCTTCTTCTCTTCCGCAGAAGGTGCCTGTGCAGACTGAGGCGCCGGTTTTGCATCGCTCTGAGGCGTCTTTCCGCCTCTGCGCGAGCGGCGGCTGCGGCTGCGCTTTTTCTGTTCCTGTGTGCTTTCTTTCTCCTTGGCTGCATCGTCATCGGCAAACAGCTGCGGCAGCTTCCAGATATCCTGCTCCTCTTCTTCCTCTTCCGGCTCGGGGATGTACTTGAGCACCGAGGGAGGAGTCTCACCATCCTTGGGGCGGCCTCCGGGCACTGCCGCAACTTCAACAGCCCGATAAGTCTTTACCGTATCGTCGCCCTCGCCGTCGAGCTTTACCTTTACCATCTGGCGCAAAAGATTTACCTGCGTAACAATGCCGTAGCCTGCCGGAGTTTCTACAAACGCGCCCTGCTTGGGCACATTTTTTGTAAGCTCCTCATAGGCCTCCTGCTCATATCTCAGGCAGCACATAAGTCTGCCGCAGCTGCCGGATATTTTTCCGGGGTTGAGAGACATGGACTGCACCTTTGCCATTTTCGTCGAAACCGGCTGAAACTCTTCGATGAACTGGCTGCAGCAGAACGGTCTTCCGCAGATACCGAGTCCACCGAGCATTTTTGCCTCGTCGCGCACGCCGATCTGCCTCAGCTCAATCCTGTTGCGGAAAATGCCTGCAAGATCCTTTACAAGCTCGCGGAAGTCAACTCTGCCGTCGGAGGTGAAAAAGAACATTGTCTTGTTGCCCTCGAAGTTGCACTCAACGTCAACGAGCTTCATATCCAGGCCGTGCTCGGCGATCTTCTGCTGGCATATCTCGAACGCTTCCTTTTCGCGCTGCTTGTTAATCTCGGCAACGCGAAGATCATCGCGCGTCGCGACTCTGACGACCGGGCGCAGCGGCTGCACGACCGCATCGTCCTCGACCTCGTGATTGCCGCGGAAGCAGTCGGCTATCTCAAGACCCTTGCTGGTTTCGACAATGACCTGCTGGCCGGTTTTTACGGTCTTTCCGTTCGGCGAAAAATAATAGCTCTTTCCCCGATTTTTAAATTTAACGCTTATAACTTCAGTCAATTGCTTTCCTCGTTTCCGCTGCCGACCTGACTGCCAGCAACCCCAGAATGTGTTTCACGCCCGTATTGACCGTCTGATACTCCATGCATCGGTCAACGAGCCGTATAATATCCATTATGCGCATTTTATCCTGCTGCGAAGCAAGAAGCGCGGCATAGCGCCGCTTGAGCGCGAGCAGAAACTCGCCGAGCGAGCGAGCATCAAGCGTTTCATGCGCAAAGCACCACGCGGTAAGCCCCGGAGTGTCGCCCTTTCGCTCAAGAGCGATAAATTCATCGGCCATAGCTGCCGCGTTTTCGTCCTCCGCATCCTCCTCGCCGGCGCAGCTTACAAGCACGCAGCGCGAGCGCACGGTGACCAGCAGCCGCTCGGGATTGGATACGCACAGGATGAAATGAACGCCCTTCGGCGGCTCCTCAAGTATCTTCAGCGCAGCGTTCTGCGCCTGCTCGTTCATGGTGTCGGCGTCTTTTATGATATATACCTTTTCGGCGGCCTCGTTCGGCAGAACGTAGGCGTCGGCGCCCATTGCACGCACCTGATCGACCAGTATCTCCTTTTTCTGCTTGCCCTTATCGTCGGTGATGCGCTCGACGACGGCAAGATCGGGGTGTACGCGCGCCTTGACCTTCCTGCAATCACGGCACACACCGCAGGGACGCTCGCCCTCACTCTGGCACAGCATCTTTTCGGCAAGGTAAAAGGCCTTGCCCATTCGCGCATTCTCCGACGCCGAGGACACTATATATGCATGCGACAGTTTTTCCATAGTATCCTCCGAAAAAATATTTAAGCTGACGAGAGTTGAACCCATATCGCCTGTCGGCGTACCCTTCCGGCTATTTTCGCCTTTTTTGTCTTGATGGGCGCCAGCCCACCTGCATCAAAGAAAGCCGAAAATATCTCG
>ENA-ORLY01003333-ORLY01003333.1-human-gut-metagenome-genome-assembly--contig:-NODE-3333-length-13221-cov-45.995892_pt1 | contig 13221 bp, 10 predicted proteins | sample MGYA00243071_ERZ508832 | MGnify/ENA primary metagenome ERZ508832 (study PRJEB26277, sample SAMN04329777) | human gut metagenome | biome: human-associated habitat | host: Homo sapiens | place: USA...
AGCAAATGCGGTTCCGTGATCCTTGTATTTCTTCAGGATAAAATGCGTTGCTGTACTCAGCACGGAATCCAGTGTGGACAGCTTGTCAGATACAAAATTAGATACCTCCCGCAGGGTCTTACCCTCCAGAATGACCATCAGATCATACGCTCCGGACATCAGATACACACTGCGCACTTCAGGATATTTGTAGATACGCTCTGCAATACTGTCAAAGCCCTGGCCTCTCTGGGGAGTTACACGTACCTCGATCAAAGCACTTACTTTTTCAATGTCTGTTTTCTCCCAGTTGATCAGAGTATGATAACCACAGATGATCCCCTCTGCCTCCAGTGCTGCCAGTTCATTTACCACATCGATCTCTTCCACTCCCAGGATCACTGCCAGTTCCTTCAGATCGATCCTGCTGTTCTTCTCTATGATCGCTAATAATTCTTCTCTCATGCCACTATCTCCTTTATAACTTTTATATTGCATTTTCCCTTACATAAGGGGTGGATTCAGAATTTTACACGCTTTTATAAATCTCATCTCTCTGAGGACGATCCATATAACGGACTTCGTCCTCATTCAGGATCAGTCGTTCATTACTGTCTGTAAATCTTCCTACGATCACTGCCGGAATTCCCTCTGCCGCCAGTGCTTCCACCACTGCGGTTCCCTCCGGACTTGCAATGATCAGGCTGCCGCCGGATCTGAGTTCATACGGATTTACATTACAGAATTCACATACCTCCACTGTCTCCTGTCTGAGAGGAAGCTTCTTCATATCTATTGTCAGTCCAACACCTGCACCCTCTGCCATCTCCCACAGCGCTGCAAATACACCGCCTTCGGAAATATCATGCATGGTACAACCGCCGGACTTCACGGCGGTAGCGGCCTCCGGCAAAATAGAATAATACCGGTCAAATGCCGCTGCTTCTTCTACCAGATACGCCGGGTATCTCACAAGGAGCTTCTCCCGGTTCCGGGCCGCCAGATCCGCAGTACCCTCCAGACCGATCCACTTGGTAATAATGATATCCTGACCCGCCAGCTTTTTCCCTGCGGATGCCTGCGTCACTGCGGCTTCGCTCAGGATACCGTATCCCGTTGCCGTGGCAATCGGCTGTCTTACCGCAGAGCTTACTCTGGTCTGACCGCCGATGATCTGGATATTCAGATCATCGGCTGCTTTCTCCGCCTCTTCCATCAGTGCCTTCAGCTCCGGCTCTTCCACTGTCTCCGGCAGGAAGATCACCAGCTCTGCCGCTACAGGCTCTGCGCCCGCCGCTGCCAGATTGTTTGCACACTTTTGGAAAATACGACGCATCGGCATCACGGACAGATCCTCTCTCTCCGCCTCTGCCAGGTCGTTCTCACACTGAAGTTCTACGACACCTTCCTGAACGCAGGTTACCATCTGTCCCTTGGAAAAAGGCGCAAAAACAGCGCAGTCTGCCCCCAGACCTGCGCTATCTGCTATTTCTGTCCTTTTATTTTTCAATTGTCTGAGAACGGAACGTTTCAGGACGTTCACGGGTACCTTGCCGCTGTTCATTGTCTCACCTTTAGTCGTCTACGATTTCTGTCTGCCCAGCAGCCGCTGCTGCTCTTGCGTTTAACGCTGCTGCCACATTTTTCACATGATCAATGTTCGCTGTACTGATAGCTGCCATAATCTCTTCATACGCCTGAGGATCCGAGGTAGCGGTTCCCACGGTAGCACTTCGGGGCACCATCTTATAAGTACTGCTGTTGACCTGCTCTCTGCTGACCTCTACACCGTTTTCCATCGTGATCTTCCACAGTCTTGCCTTATATCCGATATGCGCACTCTCGGTTACGATATAACCGATGGGCTGACCGGCATCAGCATAGATCTGATCCGCAGGGGGTGTGATCGTCTCCAGCACTTCACTTTCATAACGCACCGAATGTCCGGCAGCTCTGGTCTCCTTGCCATAGATGTTGAACGTGATCTGCTTGTCATGCGTATAGCCTTCTATGTAGATCGGTGCATCTGTATTGTTTACAAACTTAAAGTCTTTGCCGGAGCTCTCAGCGATCGCTGCATCTGCGGAAGGATCCACATAGCCTACGATCATGGAATGATTATAACGTTCCGTTACTTCCAGCTCCGCAAGTAATACTGCATTGTACAGGGTAGTGGATACCTGGCAGATACCGCCGCCCAGACTGTCTACCACTTTTCCGCTGACATAAGAGCCCGCCATGTAATAGCCGTTCGCCACGGAAAAAGGAGATACCGTCTTATAAGTAGAAAATTCTTCTCCCGGATACAGGGTCGTTCCGTTGATCAGACTGCAGCCGTTCGCCACATTTGCACTTCTGGAGGAACCGGATGTCTTATAAGATGTGGTAAAGCTTCCCAGTACATCCGTTACCTGTGCCAGTTCCTCAGCACTTCCCTTCGGCTCATCCACTACGATCTCCAAAGGAATACTGCAGGCCTCATGATTCCACTCTTCTGTCAGATAGTCATATACCGCATCGATAGATTTCTCTACATCCAGCACATATCCGGTCTGACCTTCCACCACGGTAAATTTACCGCCGTCCCGCTTCAGAGAGACATTGATGGCTTCCTGATCATACTTAGTGCATCTGGTCAACAGATCGTTGATCGCCTGTAAGTCAAAATCCAGTTCAATGGGATATACATAATTTTCATGCTGCAGATCCATCAGGGTCTTGTAACGCTCAATAACATTTCCATGTGTCCCCAGTTCCAATGCTTCCTGCACCAGCTCAGGATTCTTCCAGGTCACACCCAGATCTCCGGCTGTGGTGGTCACATCATGATCATTTGCCGCAAGCAGTGTGATCTCCACATCCTTCAGACTTTCGATATGTTCTTCGATCACCGCTGTTGCTTCCTGTGCCGTCATTCCGGACAGTTCCACATCCCCGGCATAAATCCCTGTCTTAATAGTATCATCTGTCTTGGCCTGCGCTGTCATTCCGAACAGCATCGTCAAAGTCAATAACAGAATGCCGTAAAATCCCTTACGATATTTTTTCATAATACTCCTCTGCCCTTCCTTCGGGCACGTCTACTGTTCCATCCGCAGTTGAATTAGTAAAAAATAGATGTTATAGTAGGTACGATCATAGCAATCACAAGCAGCACGATGATAGCTGCGGAGATTCGCTGTTTTACTTTTTTATTATTCATATTAAACATGGTAAAAACCTCCATAAATGCTTCAAAAATCACTTTTACTCTGAAAGGATATTATATATGAGTTTAAAGATTTTGGCAAGTTTAATCATACTGATTGCCGTAGTGGCACATGCTACCAAACGCCAACAGCGCATCGCGGAAAACAGGGAAAAAGAGTTCTGGGCCAGAGAGCGGAAAGCCAACTCCGTCCGCAAAAAACCTCTGGATGATCTGGACTATGTAAAAATCCCCCTGGATAAGCTTCCCGTGGATGCCCTTCCAGACAACGAAAGAGCCGAAGAATACCGTAGTCTCCTTACTTCTCTGTCTACACAGCCGATCGTAAATCTCACAGGCTTCACTAACACAGATCTGAAGCTGGAATACGGCACTGCAAACATTACACCGCTGTCCCAGTACGATCAGAATTACACTGTATTAGTACGTACTCTGCAACAATGGGCCGATCTGCTTCTGGATTCCGGTCTGACAGATGATGCGGAAACGATTCTCGCGTATGCCGTCTCCATCGGCACCGACGTCAGCCATACTTACTATGCGCTGGCTAAAATCTATGCCGGCCGGAAGGAATATGACAAAATTGCCGATCTGATCCAACGTGCGGAAGGACTGCGTTCCGCTTTGCGTAATTCTATCGTCCGTACTTTGCAAGAATCTTATCCGCAAGCCTGCTCGCCTCACTGCGGGTAAGCTTTTCCACATCGACCTCCAAAGTTATCTTATGCTGCTCTGCCAGACGATATAACCGCTCTTTTTGCGGTTTCGTCGCAGGCGTATCTCTTTTTACCTGAAAATGTAATGGCTGCGGCTCAAATAAATTCTTCTTTGCCGATTTTCCGACAGCTTCTGTCGATGCCTGTCCACCGGTTTCCTCCCTGTAAAACAGTTCTATCAGCTTTCGGAACAACCGGTTCGTTGCTTTCGCATCCTCCAGCGCCCGGTGTGCATGATGCGGGATCTCATAATACCGGCACAGATATTCCAGATTGCGATGAGGCAATTCCGGCAGATATCTCCGGGCAATCTGCAAAGTGTCCACCGCTGATCTCTCAAAAGTAATCTTCCGGTCCACTGCCGCCTTTTTCAAAAAAGAATAATCAAACAAAATGCTGTGTCCCAGCAACGGTAATTCTCCCATAAATTCCAATAATTTTGGGAAAACCTCATCCAGCTGAGGTGCATCCGCAAGGTCTTCGTCCCGGATTCCCGTAAGTTCTGTGATCCGTTCTTCCAATTTCCGCCCCGGATCCACAAACGTAGAAAATTCTTCCACAATCTGTCCCTGCTCCACACGGATTGCTCCGATCTCTATGATCCGATCTCTCTTGGGATTCAGTCCCGTGGTCTCCAAATCTATACTGACATAAGTGCCATACATACTGATCTCCATTTTGCAGCCGGTTCCTCCGATATATTCTGACTGCATACCTCAATTTTTATGAACCGATCTTCTCCTGTACTTATAGTATCGGATTCCTGATCACCTGTACCTTTGCCTCATAATTTAATGGATTCCGTTCCTGATAGTCAAACAGAACATAATGAGGTTCCGGATAGCGGAACGGTTCCAAGTGTGTCATTCGGCTTAGCTGTTTCCAGTCATACTGATCATAGACAGAAAGATAATGTCTCTCCTGCTCTTCTGTCTGGTAAAAACGGCGGATATTCTGTTTTTGCTCTTCCGTGATCTCTGCCGCAAACGCAGGCCTGCTCTTCAGGTTCTCCCGAAGGTACATATCATACGTCAGAAGTTCTCTGTAAATCTCACGGTTGGCCGGATCTTTCATCGCTGCGAACTCCAATAAGATCTGATACCGGTAAGCTCTGGCCGGACTGTTCGTAAAATATCCCTGTTCCTGATAATAATCCGCCAGTGCCTCATACATGGCAAACGGACCGGAAAATGCTTTTTCCAATACAGGCAGGGTATGAGTGAACTGGCCACTGTTATAATACAGCTCTACCATCTCTTCGATCCGTTTCAGTCTCCGGATCTCTCCATAGCTGATCCAGTTCGTGTACAACACTTCATAGGGCGGCAGTTCCAGATAGCGAATTCCATACTCCTGTGCATGCTCATGCATATCGGATCCCTTTAATACCTTCAGGAAGCCTAACTGTAACTGCTCCGGCTGCATTGCATACACCCTGTCAAAGGATCTGCCGAAGCTCTCATAATCTTCATAAGGAAGACCCGCGATCAGATCCAAATGCTGATGTATATTCTGTCCTCTGTGAATGGCCGCAACAATTTTCTCCAGCTTGTCCACATCCATGACACGGTGAATGGCTCTTATCGTCTCCGAATTCGTAGACTGTACCCCAATCTCCAGCTGTGCCAGTCCCGGACGGAAGCGGTTCAGCAGGACAATCTCTTCTTCGCGCAAAATGTCCGCGGAAATCTCGAAATGGAAGTTGGTGACGCCATTGTCATGTTTGTAAATATACTCCCATATCTCCATGGCATGTTTGTGATCACAATTGAACGTCCGGTCAATGAACTTCACCTGTTTTACGTTTTGATCCAGGAAAAACTGCAGTTCTCTTTTTACGACATCTATGTCACGTAGTCTCACTTTTTTATCTATGGAGGACAGGCAATAGCTGCACCGGTAAGGGCATCCTCTACTGGTCTCATAATAGATGATACGATTCGTAAAAGGCTCCATATCCTCATAGAGAAAAGGAAGTGTGGTCAAGTCCGTCAGTTCTCGGGGTGCCGTATAACCGGAGGCAAGACACAGACCGGGGATCTGTCCAAAGCGCTCTGCCACAGACTTTCCTGCAAGCGTTCCCGTTCGATCTGCTGCCTGCTGTTCTATGCTGTCGGGTTCGGGTTGCTGTTCGGACTGTCCGGTGCTTTCTGCTTCCCGCACATATTGGCCCAGTACCTCCCGGAAGGTAACTTCTCCTTCTCCCACCATAATTCCGGTAACCTGAGGGAACTCTCTTAAAAGCCCCGGTCCATCATAAGTCACCTCCGGTCCTCCCAGCCAGATCTCCGTATCCGGCAGGATCTTCGGCAATTCCGTCAGAATTTCCCGGATCAGCTTCCAGTTCCAGATATAACAGGAAAATCCTATTACCTTGGGCTGACGCTTCCAGATCCCCTCCAGAATACTTTCCAGAGATTCATTGATGGTGAATTCCGCCAGTTCCACATAAGGCTGTAACTTTTCTCCCACACCTGCCCGCAGGCTGTAAATAGCAGGATTGGAATGTATGAATTTTGCATTAATAGCTGTTAATAAGAATTTCATGGGATTATTATACTAAGAAAAAAGAATTGTGTCACCACAATTCCTTTTCCTCGCAACAAATGTACAACAAACATTCAACAAAAATATGATTATAAGCTCTTTACAAAACGATCGAACGCCTTCTGGCCTTCTTCAGTTCTCTTATAGACACCGGCATCTTCCAATACCTGCATGAATACCAGACCGATCTCCTTCTCTACGATACCGTCGATGTTCTCAGCAGTGATGGCATCGTATTTCGGACGGAACTCGTCTACCCAGTCTGCATGCTTTGCCAGTTCCTCATCAGCTCTTAAGTCTTTACCGGCGAGGATTGCTTCCTTCAGATGCGCCATCTCGCCCTTCAGGCGGGCAGGCAGTACTGCCAGACCCATAACCTCGATCAGGCCGATATTCTCTTTTTTGATATGATGCAGCTTTGCATGGGGATGATAGACTCCCAGCGGATGCTCCTCTGTGGTGATATTGTTACGCAGCACCAGATCCAGTTCGAACTTGTCTCCTCTCTTTCTTGCAATGGGAGTGATGGTGTTATGAGGCTCGTTATCGGTGTAGGCATAGATAAATGCCTCTTCATCCGTATATTCTCTCCACTTGTTCAGGATTACATCTGCCAGTGCAATGATACGGTCAGTATCCGTACCGCTGAGACGGATGACAGACATGGGCCATGCCACGATACCGGCATCCACATCCTCGAAACCGGCTACGGAGAACGTTCTCTCTACCGGAGCTTTCGCCATGGCAAACTCGTAATGGCCGCCCTGGAAATGATCGTGGCTTAAGATGGAGCCGCCTACGATGGGCAGATCCGCATTGGAACCTACAAAATAATGAGGGAACTGCTTTACGAAATCAAACAGCTTACAGAAGGTCGCATGCTCAATCTTCATAGGCACATGCTGAGAGTTAAATACGATGCAGTGCTCATTATAATATACATACGGAGAATACTGGAATCCCCACTGGCTGCCGTTGATGGTCACCGGAATGATACGGTGGTTCTGACGGGCAGGATGGTTCACACGGCCTGCATAACCCTCATTTTCACGGCACAACAGGCATTTCGGATAACCGGACTGCTTTGCCAGCTTTGCTGCGGCGATGGCTTTAGGATCCTTCTCGGGCTTGGACAGGTTGATGGTAATATCCAGATCGCCATATTTGGTGGGAGCCACCCATTTCATATCCTTGCAGATACGATAACGACGGATATAGTCGGAATCTCTGCTTAATTTATAATAATAGTCAGTAGCTGCCTCAGGAGATACCTGCTCGTACAGCTCATGGAAATGACGGATCACTTCACTGGGTCTGGGCATCAGCAGTCCCATGATCTTCGTATCGAACAGATCGCGGTATACCACGCTGTTCTCCTTGAGAATGCCTTTTTCATAAGCGTAATCCAGCATGCCCTTCAGAACCTCTTCCAGTTCATCCTCGCGCATGGTCACATTGTCACGGTCTTCCAGCTCATCCAGTTCAAACAGCTCCAACAGACGGTTGGTGGTATAGATCACATCTTCCTCCGGAACCAGTCCTGTCTGTACTCCGTAGGATACTAATTTACGAATTAATACCTGAATATCCATTTTTTCTCCATTCTGCCGCCGGACCATTCGGACAGCTTCCGCGGCACTCACTTTCTGTTTGCGTAGGAACCTTACTTTTCTTACAGGGTCTGAGGGCCGTCACCGATCTCTACTACATAGAAATCAGCCGCATAGCCGATCTTTTCCTTGTATGCTTTGCCTACCTGCTCAATAAAGGTATCAATAGCTTCATCCATTACAATGCTTACGGTACATCCGCCGAAGCCGGCACCGGTCATACGGGATCCAATGACACCGTCTACCTTCCATGCTTCCTCTACCAGAGTATCCAGCTCGATACCGGTTACTTCATAATCATCCCGCAGGGATACGTGGGATGCGTTCATCAGCTCGCCAAACAGCTTCACATCATTGTTCTTCAGCGCTTCTACCGCACGGATTGTTCTCTGATTCTCATATACTGCATGCTTTGCACGCTTTCTGCGGACATCACTCTTGATAATAGCCTTGAACTTCTCAAAGGTCTCCTCATCCAGGTCGCCCAGCGTCTTGATCTTCACTACCTGCTGAAGCTCTGCCAGTGCGGTCTCACACTCACTGCGGCGCTCATTGTACTTGGAATCTCCCAGGCCTCTCTTTTTATTACTGCATGCGATCACAATCTTCGCATTCTCCAGATGGATCGGTGCATACTCATACTCCAGAGTCGCAGTATCCAGAAAAATAGCGTTGTCCTTTTTACCCATGGCAATGGCAAACTGATCCATGATACCACAGTTTACCTTGTTGTATTTGTTCTCAGAGAACTGTCCGATCAGCGCCAGATCCTGATTGGTCACATCAAAGCCGAAGAAATCCCTCAGAATGTAGCCGGTCAGCACTTCTACGGAAGCGGAAGAAGAAAGTCCGGAACCGTTAGGAATATTGCCGTTTAACAGCAGATCCATACCGGAAGTCACTTTCATGCCCTTCTCGCCGAAAGCCCAGATCACTCCCTTGGGATAATTGGTCCAATTCGCTTCCTTGCTGGGTACCAGGTCATCCAGAGAAGACTCGATCACGCCCAGCTGATCGAAATTCATGGAATAGAAACGCAGTTTATTGTCGTTTCTTTTTCTTGCCACGCCGTAAGTACCAATGGTCAGTGCACAGGGGAATACATGTCCGCCGTTATAGTCGGTATGTTCACCGATCAGATTTACACGTCCCGGTGCAAAATAAGCCTTGGCACCCTCTGCATCTCCAAATACTTCTGCGAAAGTCTTCAGAATCGTCTCTTTCATTTCCATTTTCTACTCCTATCTGCTTACTGTGTAAGCCCCGTCCATTTATATGTTCTTACTCTTGTCGCTCCGGCCGATGCCGCGATACGAATTCTCTTGCTCTATGTTTTCATCATAATCGAAAAAAACAAATATTTCTACCTATTTTTGTTCTTAAGACCTGTCATTATGTTAAAAGCTACAAGCCATGCAAAGACAAAAAGAAAGATACACCGTGGGAGCTTGCTCACAGAGGTGTATCTTTCTTTTTGGATTTATACGGCGACAGCCGTACATGAAGTAGACGCAGCGCGTCTACGAATGCGCATGGCGCAGCTCCTTGGAACTTGCTCACAAAGGTGTATCTTTCTTTTTGGATTTATACGGCGACAACCGTACATCCGCAGGCACTTCAGTGTCTGCGAATGGGTATGGCCTAATTCTTATTTCTCATCTTTATTTCCAAACAGCTTCTCTGCTGCTCCGGCCGCGCCCATAATACCATTTACGGCAGGGTTCTTCAGTGCACCGGCTACCATGTTCACCTGAGTAGCGGCATCCGTCGCTGCCAGCAGGCTGTTACGATACTCTTCGTTGACTTCATGTGTGGAAGCATACTCAATATAGCTTGCCAGCATATCGAAATCTTTGTTGCTGTCATATACAATGGCTACTACCACATACAGAACCACACAGGCAATGCCCAATACAACAAACACAACATTTTTCAGTATGCCGCCCAAAGCTACAAATACCAGAGTACCGATCACACTCAGGGTTACCAGCAATTCAGATACAGCGGCATCTTTTACGGATTTTACCAGAAAAGTCCTGCCATCCTGTAACAACAGAGATACGCCGTCATAATAAGTCTCCTTGGTCATCTCGCCGTATTTTGCAAACAGATAACCCTCTAACAACAGATTGATTCTTCTGTAAGCTTTCTTGATCATACTCTGTGCAATACCGGATACAGACTTCAGTCCGGGGATCTTCTCCAGCATGGCTGCCCCGGTGAAAATACCCTGGCACAGATGATATAAAATATGAGAGAACTCTCTGGTCTGGCTCTTAAGTGCAGACAGGCTTCCACCTTGCTTCTTTACCAGTTCAATACCGGCATTTACCACATCCTCGGGCATCTCTTCACCCATCAGAGCTTTTGCTGTCATAACACGTTTTGTATACTCGGTATACCCGTCTACCCAGCTGAGGATCACTAATCCTGCAAAAAATGCTACCACTCCCAGCAGGGTCAATACGTTGATCTGTGTCATCAGTCCGATGGCTGCCACAATGACACCTGCTGCCATCACGCCGTAATAAATTCCCAGTCGCTGGTTGAATTTCTTTTGTACTGCCTTTGCTTTCTCTCTGTTATTCATTATCTTGTCCCTCCATAAGTTGTGGTCTTATTCTATGACCACATACTACTTTAGTATAACTTTACTGTCATAAATTGTCAATATTCAGCATATTTTTATACAATGATAAAATTATGTTATACTTTGTTTACCCGATAATCAACACTTAAAAAGCCATTCCTAAATTTAATTTGCTGAATAGACTCCTGTTATTCCGCACTCTGTTTCCGATACTGTACCGGAGTCATATCATAAGCCTTTTTGAACAGGCGGTTAAAGTGCTCCACATTCTCGTAACCAACATTAGCCGCTATGGTCTCCACCGTCTGGTTGGTCTCCTTCAAGAGCATTCTTGCCTTCTTCATGCGTTCTTCCCTTACAACCTCCTGGAAGGTCATGCCGGCCTTTTCCTTAATGTATTTGGACAAATACGGCTTGGAGAGATGGAAGGTATCTACCAGCATATCCAGTGTTACATCCACGTAGTTCTTCTGGATGAAACTGATGATCTCCACGATCCGCTCCTCTCTGCCGGAAGTGATATGCTGCTCTGCTGCCAGCTTGTTCACAGCGGATACCAATGCTGCGATGGAACTCTTGATGATATCTTCATCCACGCCGACACCCCAGTAGAACTTACCGTCATGGACGATGCCTACATAGGTAGCTGCCTTAGAGTTGGAACCTCTGGAAATCGCATGTTCTTCGTAAACAGACAGTTCATAGGTAATACCGAAGTATGTCTTAATAGCATTGCTGACTGCGTCGAGACGTCCATTACCCATGGTGGTAATGGTTCTGGAAGCGCCGCCCTGATCAATGGTCACTTCTGCCTGAATACCGTTCTCCTGCTTGAAGTGACACTCCGGAACATTGAAGATACTACGGGGATAAATATAATTTTCCTCGAAGATCGCGTAGATCTCCTTGGGAAGTAATTCCTGATGACGCCTGTCGGAGATACCCTTTACCAGGTAGCCGACTTCTTCCTTCATAGCTGCAGGCAGTGAGAATCCAAACTGCTGCTTCAATACGAATGCTACGCCGCCCTTACCGGATACGCTGTTGATACGGATAACATCGGATTCGTACTCTCTTCCCACATCTGCAGGATCGATAGGCAGGTAAGGAATATCCCAGCGCTTGCCGGTCCTGCCTTCCTTCTGCCATGCCATACCTTTACTGATGGCATCCTGATGGGAACCTGAAAATGCGGTAAATACCAGATCTCCCGCATAAGGAACTCTCTCATGCACCTTCATACCGGTGAAATTCTCATAAGCTTCACGGATCTCCATAATATGAGAGAAATCCAGTCCACTGTCCACACCGTGACACATCATATTAAGTGCAACGGTTACCAGATCCACATTACCGGTACGCTCACCGTTGCCGAACAAAGTACCTTCCACACGGTCTGCTCCGGCCAGTACGCCGAACTCCGCATCGCTGATGCCGCAGCCTCTGTCATTATGAGGATGTACGCTGAGTACTACATTTTCACGATATTTCAAATGCTTGTGCATATATTCTACCTGACACGCAAATACGTGAGGCATTGCCACCTGTACGGTGGTAGGCAGATTGATGATAGCCTTGCGGTCAGCGGTGGGCTTCCATACCTCCAGTACTGCATTGCAGACTTCCAATGCATAATCCACCTCGGTCTGAGAAAAGCTCTCCGGGCTGTACTCAAAGGTGAAGTTACCTTCGGTCTCATCTGCCAGATTCTTTAACATCCGGGCACCATCTACCGCCAGCTTCTTAATAGCTTCCTTGTCCTTCTTAAATACCTGTTCTCTCTGCTCTACGGAAGTAGAATTATACAGATGGATCACTGCGTGGGGCGCTCCCTTGACTGCTTCGAAGGTCTTGCGGATGATATGCTCTCTCGCCTGCGTCAATACCTGAATGGTCACATCCTCCGGGATCATGTTGCGCTCGATCAGTGCACGGATAAAGTTGTACTCAGTGTCGGAGGAAGCGGGAAAACCAACCTCGATCTCCTTGAAACCGATCTTTACCAACATCTTGAAGAATTCCAGCTTATCTTCCAGACTCATGGGATCGATCAATGCCTGGTTGCCGTCTCTTAAGTCAACGCTGCACCAGATAGGGGGCTTGGTAATACTGTCCTTTTTTACCCAGTCGTAGGTCACCTCGGGGGGCATAAAATAAGTTTTCTGATATTTTGCTGCAATGTCTGCGCTGTTCATGGAAATCCTCCTGCCGTATGATTACTTTTTATTTTCAAAACCTGCTGTTTTTACTATTTTCACTTATCTGATTGCATTATCTTAACACTCATAATTTCTGTAAGCAAGATATATTCTTATCTTGTTAATTGATGTATTTTAATGTGACATTTTTGTCATACACATACAAATTCAAGAAAAAGGCTGTTTTATTCGATATTTATTCCTTTTTATTATTTGATTAAAATTTTTAATTGCATATATCATTTTTTGTTATATTTAAAACCATACTTTTAATTTTATAATGTTGTATAATTGATTAATTTTATTACTATGTTTAAAATGTTTTTCATAAAAAAACAGATGTCCGTGTCGGGCATCTGTTTACAATCTATTC
>ENA-ORLY01003347-ORLY01003347.1-human-gut-metagenome-genome-assembly--contig:-NODE-3347-length-13152-cov-4.560535_pt1 | contig 13152 bp, 11 predicted proteins | sample MGYA00243071_ERZ508832 | MGnify/ENA primary metagenome ERZ508832 (study PRJEB26277, sample SAMN04329777) | human gut metagenome | biome: human-associated habitat | host: Homo sapiens | place: USA...
TATCTGCGCTTTTGGCTTAGCATCTGCCGTACCTCGCTCGCCGTATCGGCACTTAGAATTATGCGGTATTGCCTTAACGATCAGCTGTGCGGCTGTTTTTCAAAATTGCGGCGCAGGCCGCACCTTAAACTCCTAACTCCTAACTCCTCCCTCCTAACTTCCAAACTGGAGGTACAACGTGAATTACAAATACTATAACCCCCGCAAGGCTGCGCTGGATACGGCGCGTGAGCTGCTGACCGGCGCGCTGAATGCTGCTGTGGCGGACGGTTCCCTTCCGGAAGCCCCGCTGCCGGAATTTATTGTTGAGATTCCCGCCGATGTCAAAAACGGCGATATTGCATCCAACGCTGCCATGGCCGGTGCCCGTGCGTTCCACAAGGCTCCGCGCCAGATTGCACAGGCCATTGTGGACCACCTGAACCTGGAGGGCAGCCTGTTCGACCGTGCAGAGATCGCAGGCCCCGGCTTCATCAACCTGTTCCTGGGTGCCCACTGGTTTACCAGCGTGTTGCAGGCTGCTGCCACTGAGCCGGAATACGGCCGCACGGACGGCGGTGCAGGCAAGCGCTACAACGTTGAATTTGTTTCCGCCAACCCCACCGGCCCCATGCACATGGGCAACGCCCGCGGCGGTGCTCTGGGCGACTGCCTGGCTGCCTGCCTGGACTGGGCCGGTTATGATGTGACCCGCGAGTTTTACATCAACGATGCAGGCAACCAGATCCAGAAGTTCGGCAAGAGCCTGGCCATCCGCTACCTGCAGCTGTACAAAGGCGAAGAGGCCGTTCCCCTGCCGGAAGAATGCTACCAGGGCGCTGACATTATTGCTCGCGCCAAAGAGTTTGCCGAAATTCACGGCGATTCCTATGTCGATAAGGACTTTGAAGAGCTGAAAGATGCCCTGATTGCTGATGCCCTGCCCAAGAACATTGCCGGGCTGCAGCGCGACTTGGGCAAGTACCGCATCACCTATGATGTCTGGTTCCACGAAAGCGACCTGCACAAGAGCGGCGCTGTGGATGATGTCATCAAAATCTTGATGGACAAGGGTGCCTGCTACAAGGCCGAGGACGGTGCCATCATGTACCGCAGCGCCCAGTATGCTTCCAAGTACGGCGTTGTAAACCGCAAGAAGGACGAAAACGCCGACGGCGAAGAGGAAGCCAAAGACGAAGTTCTGGTACGCGCCAACGGCATTCCCACCTATTTTGCCGCCGACATCGCCTACCATTACAACAAGCTGGCCGTGCGCGGTTTTGATCGTGCCATCGACATTTGGGGTGCCGACCATCACGGCCATGTAGCCCGCATGAAGGGTGCCATGGACGCCGTTGGCCTGGACGGCACCAAGTTGGATGTTGTGCTGATGCAGATGGTCAACCTGATGCGCGACGGCAAACCGGTGCGTATGAGCAAGCGTACCGGCAAGGCCATCACCCTGACCGACCTGCTGGACGAAGTGCCCATTGATTCCGCACGTTTCTTCTTCAACCAGCGCGAAAGCTCCTCCACTCTGGATTTCGACCTTGACCTGGCTGTGCGCAACGACAGCGAAAACCCGGTCTACTATGTCCAGTACGCCCACGCCCGCATCTGCTCCGTGCTGAAAAAGCTGGAAGCCGCCGGTGTGACCTTTGAGGGTGCCGATGCCCTGGATGCCAGCCTGCTGACTGACCCCAGCGAGCAGGCTCTGCTGCGTCTGCTTTCCGCTTTCCCGGCTGAGATTGCTGCCGCAGCAGAAAAGTATGACCCGGCCCGCATTACCCGTTATGTTATCGACATTGCCACGGCGTTCCACCGCTTCTACAATGCCTGCCGCATTCTGGAAGCTGACCCTGCCGTTCGCCAGTGCCGCATGGCCCTGTGCCTGGCCGTGCGCAGCGTGATCCGCAACGTGCTGACCATGTTCAAGGTTACGGTGCCGGAGAGCATGTGAATTAGTTAGGAGGGAGAAGTTAGGAGTTGAATTAGAAATTAGCAATTAGGAATTGGGGCTGCCTGATTACTAAATGCTTATTGTGATGATTTCTGGGGCTGACTTCTTTTAGCTTCTTTTCTCTAATACAAACTAAAAAGCGTGGGCCTGCCAACCGACAGGCCCACGCTTTTGCACACCCAACATATTTATTATACCACATTCGTCAAGGCAATATCTATCCATAACATGCACGAATAATTCATATTTTGTTTGGGATATCTGCGAATAGACAAATTCCTTAGGGTATTGTATAGTATAGTCACAGAAAGAAAACAGCCGGAGATAAGGAGCTAAAAGCTCCAAGCAAAAGCCACTTTCAATAGCATCGGAACAAGGCACGGCGGTTTTCCCGACAGCTTCAAGCAGATTTCGCAAAGGCTTCCAGTAAGAGGTCTAAATGGGAACACTTGAAGAACTCCGGGAAAGCAGGGACCGGGAGGCTACCGAAGGACTTGAAAGTAAGATGGCAAAGCCGACAGGATTCGTAAGGAAGGAGGCTCAAGTCCAATGGCTAATTTCAAAGATCCCATTCATCACCGGCGGGCCTGGGCCTGCTGAAAGCAAACGAACCTCATTAACAGCCGCAGGTCATTACCTGTAAAAGATATAAAAGTTAAGATGCAAGGTTCGTAGCTTGCTTAAAATGCAGTGCTCAGGAAATCCCGTCAGAAAAAGTTCCCCGCGTTTACATAGATTAGATGAAGAACTGACGACAGGATTCTAAATAGAAAATTACAGGTTCAAAACCTGGTACGCAAAAGCGTAAATAGAAACCCAGAATCACCGGTGATTGTTATGAAAGATCTAACTCCGCCGAACAAATAATGCTTCACCTGATCTGGCTGGTGCAAGCGCACCGCCCCCCAAAAGGAGAAACTCCGATGTACTAGAGCAAAGAGGAATCAACCTCTGGCATCAAATTCAGGTACCCTGCACAAAATTATTGAAGTTCACTTCCCCGTTCCACAGATGCACCAAGAATCGTTTTCCTTGCAAAATGTTTCCAGGCAGCAAATAACGAACCAAAGGGAATCAGAAATTTCAAGCAAACGCAAAATCATCGAACAACAGCGAATGAAACCCGTTTCCGATTTAAAACAAAGAAAACCAGGTTTAAAAACATTCGATCAAAGTTAAAGGATGAGGTTGCCATGAAAATGTGCAAACGGTCCGAAAAATAATACAATCGGGTATGAGGCTATGACTCCAATCAAGTAAGTTCGCTCCAGCGCCATAAGGGTAGAAGGCGCTGGAGCTTTTTTGTTGTGTTGTGCCGGATGTTTCCGGTCTGCTTATCTCCTCTCGTTTACTTTCTCTCGTTTACTTTTGTCTGCATCATTTTTGTTTTGCTACCGCGCTCTAACGCAGCAAATCACTCTAAACACGGCTCTCCCTCCGCCCACAACATTGCACTGTGCGGCGGAGAATTTTTATGTTTGCGGGCTTTTGTGGAGTATTACGGTACCGGTATTCCATCGCAATTTCGGTTTTCTGAATTTTATTGTTGACATTTCTGTAATATTGCGTTATGATAGCCACAAGGTCCAGAATTTTACAGAATACTGGAAGGATAGGTTTTTCGCTATCTTTTTATTGTTCTGTATAATGCCCAAATCGGCGGCTGCCGGGCTGCGTTTTACGTTTAGGATTTCTTTTCCCAATATCGTTCACCTTCCTTAAAGTGTATTTGAAAACAAGAAAAAGATAGACTAAATTTTTGACTTTTCAGATACACCCTAGGATTCCGGTATTTCCGCTGTAAGTTTTGTTTGGCGTTCCCTTGGCAGAGGGTACACCAAAATTCTCTTGTTCACCTTTTTTCTTCGTGAAGTGTGCAGCAGCGCTTCACCATTTTTTAGCTATTGTGATTACAGATTTCTGTTACATTAAAGGAGGCTTTATGGAACAACTTACGATTGATACCGGCCTGCGCGAATACGCGGTCAATGGCGGGCCGGAGCACGGCGGCGGAGTGCTGCGCTTTAACCCCAGCGACCCCAATGTTTACAGCCGTTTTTGCACCCTGCAAAATCAGCTGCAAGAGCTGGAACAGCAGGTGCAGGCGCAAAGCCCCACTGGGACCGATGCCATACAGCTGCTGGCCCAGGCGGATCAGCGCGCCAAGGGGCTGCTGGCGGAAGTATTTGGCCCCGGCAATGATTTTGACGCCATGCTGGGCGGCACCAATCTGCTGGCGGTTGCCGGCAACGGCGAGCGGGTCATCACCAATCTGTTTGCGGCATTGCAGCCCATTCTGGAAGCCGGTGCCCGCCAGTGCGCGGATGCCAAAGCCACGCTGGCCGTGCAGCAGGCCCAGGCAGCGCGCGCCGCGCGCGGGGTGCAGGTATGAGCAGCTGGCGGCTGCCCACCCGGCTGGAGGTTGGCGGAAAAGCATATCCGATTCATTCGGATTACCGCGATATTCTGGATATTCTGCATCGGTTGAACGATGCCAGCGAGCCGGAATTCATCCGCTGGCGGGTGGCCCTGGCCCTATTTTATGAGGGCGATCTGCCGCGCAGCGACTATCCGGAGGCCATGCAGAAGCTGGCAGATTTTTTGAACTGCGGGCAAACGCTGCCCCGCTCCCCTGCCCCGCCGCTGTTGGACTGGGAACAGGACGCCCCACTGATCGCCGCCGACATCAACAAAGCCGCCGGGTGCGAAGTGCGCGCCCTGCCTTATCTGCACTGGTGGACCTTTATGGCCTGGTTCAACAGCATTGGGGATGGCCAGCTGGCTACCCTGCTGCGGGTGCGCAGCAAGCTGCGCCACGGCCAAAAATTGCAGCCGTGGGAACAGGACTACTACCGCAAAAACAAAGCCATGGTTGACCTGCGCCCCCGCCTGAATCCGGCAGAGATAGCGGAACGCCAGCGGCTGCAGCGCCTGTTGGCCAATTAAGTCCTCATAAGGAGGTAGATGCTTTTGCCAAAATCCTATGCAGGCAGCCTTCAGGTTGCCCTGTCTACACAAACAACTACCCACACCGCGCAGCAGCCGCTGAACGGCCTGCGCACTGCCCTGAAAAAAATAAGCCGCAGTGTAAACGCTGCGTTCTCCGCCGTGCCGGTGGCAAAGTTTGAGCAACAGACCGCCGCAGCAGCAGTCAGCGCCAACAAAGCCGCCAAAGCCCAGGCCAAACTTGCCAGTGGCACCACCAAAGCAGCCAAGGCCGCCAAACGCAGCGTTGCGGAATTTGATGAGCTGGACCGGCTGCAGGCTTCTCTTGCCGAAAGTGCCGGAGCTGCGGCGGCTTCCACCACCCGCAAAAGCAGCAGCGCTGCAACAATCAAAGCCGCAGATGCCGAACCGCCACAGTTAAGTCCGCCGGCTCTATTAAACCAGCAGCTGCAAAATTTCTGGGCCACATTACAGGCTGTGCTTGCCCCCGCCGCCGCGCTGTGGGATGCAGCCTGGCAGCAGATGAAAACCGCTGCCCTGACCGTTTGGCAGGATCTTTTGGGCGGCGTTCAGCTGACCTGGGCCGAGTACGGCCAGCCCATTGCCCAGAGTGCCGCCCTGGCGCTGGAAAACCTGCAAGGCATTTTTACCACCCTGTGGCAGAACGTTTTGCAGCCGATCCTTACTAACCTGATGCAGATTTTATCTACCATCTGGTCCTCCCATCTCAAACCCCTGTGGGACGACATTCTTTTGCTGGTGGCAAGCGTTGCCAACTGCCTGCTGGACCTGTGGAACAACCTGCTGGCCCCGGTGGCCAAGTGGATCATCGCCACATTCGGCCCCGCGTTTGCTGAGGTATTCAACGCCATTGCGGACGTTGTTGGCGTGGCCGTTGGGGCTATTGCGGATGCCATCGATCTGGCCATTGTTGTGCTGCGTGGGCTGGCGGACTTTTTAAGCGCCGTGTTCCGCGGCAACTGGGATGCTGCCTGGCAGGCCATCGGCAACACGGTCAGCACCGTCTGGGACAAGATGACGAACGCCATCAAAACCGCCGTCAATGGCATCATCGGCTTCATCAATCGGATGATCTCCGCCGTTGTGACCGGCATCAATGCGGTCATCAACGCGCTGAACGGGCTTTCGTTTGACCTGCCGGACATATTCGGCGGCGGACATGTCGGGTTTCATATCAGCACCCTGACCGCCCCGCAAATTCCCTACCTGGCGCAGGGCGCGGTCATCCCGGCCAACCGGGAGTTTTTGGCGGTGCTGGGCGACCAGAGCCACGGCACCAACGTAGAAGCTCCGCTGGACACCATCAAGCAGGCTGTGGCCGAGGTCATGGAAGATTTGCAGGCGGGCCAGATGGCTGGCTTTGAAGCCGTGGTTTCCGTGCTGCGGGAGATTCTTTCCGCCGTGTACGGCATTGAGCTGACCGACGAGGACGTAGGCCGCGCCGTACAGCGCTGGCAGCGCAAACAGGCCATTGCCACAGGAGGTGTGTAACGTGACCCTGACCAATCTGTTCCAGATCGATGGCAAATCCCTGTACGCACCGGACTGCGACATTGAACCGAGCTATTCCGACCTGGATTCCAGCGATTCCGGGCGCGACGAAGCCGGGTACATGCACCGCGAAGTGGTACGTGAAAAGGTTGCCACCTGGCCCATCGCCTACAGCTGCCTGACGGATGACGAATACAAGTACACCATTGGGCTGTTTGCAGGCAAGGCAACGTTTCAGTTCACCCATCCCAAAGCCGGCTCTTCCACCGAGACCGAAACCACCACCTGCTACTGCAGCAAATACGGCATCGCCTGGCATAACGCCAAGACGAAACAGTGGAAGAATTTGAAGTTTAACATTATTGAATGCTGATTGAGAGTTAGGAGTTGGGAGTTAAAACGGGCCTAAGGTCCGGCATTGTAGGGAACGGTCTTGACCGTTCCGGGGCTTTGCGGTAGATGCCATAACAGGATTTACCGCAAGGCGACGGGCGCACAATGTGCGCTCCTACGTGATTGCGGTCCAATTTTCAACCCGTGCGCGCACGCGCATACCATGAACTCCTCACTCCTACCTCCTAACTAAACCCAACGGAGGTGTATATTTGCTCCAACCAATTCTCACTCTCCCAAGCGGCACCGAATTAAAGGGCGGCTCCCCCGGCAGCGCGGTGAAGAGCCTTACCCTGCACACTGCGGTGAACGCCGGGCAGGAGTTCACCATCGGCTCTGCGTTTTCGGACTACATCGAAGCCGAAATCTGGGCGGACCCGGGCGGCAGTTTACAGATCACTGCCGGGGATGCCCTGACCTACTACCGGCAGGACGATGCCGGGAGCCGCACCAAGGTGGGCGTTTTCTATGCTGAAAAACCCACCCGCACCAAGCGCAACAGCTACAAGGTCACGGCCTACGACACCATGTCCAAGCTGGATGCGGACTTCTCCGGCTGGCTGCACGCCAATCAGGCACAGTTCCCCAAAACCATCTGGCAGCTGGTACAGCTGGCCTGCCAGCGGGCAGGGGTCACGCTTGCCAGCAGCAGCCTGCCCATCAATGGCAGCTACAGCGTGCAGGCGTTCTACGCGGACGACCTGACCTGCCGCCAGATCATCTCCTGGGCGGCGGAAGCAGCAGGCTGCTACGCCCACATGAATGCAGACGGCAAGCTGCAATTCTTGACCTACACAGACAAGCGCAGCACAGTTAAAATCACCCCGGACGGTGCCAGCAACAGCACCGCCTATTATGCTGACAGCCTGAGCTACGAGGACTACACAGTCAAGGCCATTGAGAAAGTCCAGATCCGGCAGTCGGACAGTGACGTGGGGGTCATCTACCCCGACAGCACCACTGTCACCAACACCTATGCAGTGCAGGGCAATCTGCTGCTGACAACCGGCACCGAAGCCAACCTGAAAAGCGTTGTCCAAAACCTGTACAACGTGCTGAAAAACGTGACTTACACCCCCTGCAAAGTATCGGTGCCCAGCAGTTCCGGCCTTGCCTGCGGGCAGATCGTGCACGTTAAGGACGCACGCGGGCGGGAGTTCGACACCTACCTGATGAGCGCCACAATCTCCTCCGGCAAGGCAAGCTTTGAGAGCGTGGGCAGCGCCAGCCGGGAAAGCTCCAGCGCCGTGAACAGCCAGAGCTACAAGAACCTGACCGGCAAAATGCTGGAGATCAAGACCAGCGTGGACGGCCTGGAAGTAAAGGCCAGCGACCTGACCGGAAAGTATACCGACCTGAAAGCAACGGTGGACGGGCTTTCCTCTGAGGTGAAAAAAGACACCAAAATCACCGGCGGCGGCAACCTGATCCTGGGCAGTGAGAGCTTCAAGAATGCTGCTCTCCAAGGCGGTGGCACTGTTGAATACAATGATGATGGCAGTGCAACGGTAACAAATTCCAATAGCCTTAAAATATTTGATTTTAACACTACTAGCACGCGCATTGTCAAGGGTGTAACGCTGTGCATATCCGTTATGTACAAGCAAGTTTCGGGCAAGGACGCTTTTTATCTGGACATCCATTATTCGCACGCTAACGGCAGCAGATATTACACCAGCATAAAGCCTGCTGACCAAATCAAAATTGAGCAATCGGACGGTTGGGTGTTACGGTATGGCACATGGACACCGAAGGACAACTATATTTTGACCGGCGTTAGATTTGGTCTGCAGTCGGGTTCGGTTACAAACAAGTACATGGCATTGCACCCCATGCTGCAATACGGCAATGCGCCGACCGCGTGGACAGCTAGCAGCGGGGACTACATAACAGAGAAAAGCGCTAAAAGCCTCATCTCCCAATCGGCGGATGAGATCAAGACCGAGGTCACAAAGTCGGTGACGGAATCTGTAACAGAGACGGTAAAGGATACCGCCACCAGCGCCGCCAACGATGCCGTTGACAGCAAATTGCAGGATTACGCCACTACCGCAACGGTGAACAGCCTGAAAGCGGATGTTTCCAGCATCAGCCAAAAGGCGGATAGCATCAACACCAAAGTCAGCAGCCTGGAAGAAACCACCACGACCATTTCCAACGATTTGGACAGCACAAAGCGGGAATTCAAAACCGTTAAAGAATCAGTATCCGCGATTGACCAGAAAGCTGACAGCATTACTCAGACGGTAACGCAGCGGATCACCGGCGGCAACAATATTATTGCGGGCACCGACGACTGGAACAATGCGACCCTGGATGCAGGCGGCAATGACCTGAGAAAAAAAGGGACATACACGATCAGCGGTGAATCCGTCCGAGTGACCAATAGGGCGCAGAACACCCGCTTCCACTTTGGTGCGGACAAAACGCTGGTGATTGCCAAGGGCATGACCTACTGCGCATCGGTGCTGTACAAACTTAATTCCGGCACGGACAGCCTGTTTTTGCAGTTTGAGACCAAGAACAGCAGCGGCGCAAAAAGTTATTACGGCAATGCATTCAAAAATGCGAAGCAGGACATTGAGCTGGACAACGGCTGGAAGCTGCGCTGGGCGGCCTTTACGGCGACCGCGGACGGCTATGCAGATGGTCTGTTTGTGAGTACCGCGAACGATAACGCCACCGTTACCAACGATCTGACCATCATGCACCCCATGGTACAGATGGGCAACGCGCCTACCGCGTGGACGGCCAGCACCGGCGACTATCTGACCGCCAACGAAACCAAAACCGAGATCAAGCAGACGGTGAACGAAATTAAGCTGACGGCCAGCACAAGCGGAACCAGCAGCACCATCAAGCTGACGGCGGGCGGAACAGAGATCACCAGCGCACAGATCAACCTATCCGGCGTGGTGACATTTTCCGACCTCAGCACATGGAACCAGGACAAGACAATCATCAACGGCGGAAACATTACGACCGGGCAGATTCACAATAAGGCGCGCACAACCACTTATGACCTGGACAATGCCTGGATTCGTATGGGCAAAGATGCTGGCACTCGTGTGGACATTGACACGGGGCGCATCCGCTGGTACTGGGAAAACAACCTGACCGGTGTGTTAAGCAGCCGGTACGGCAAATCTTATATTGGCGATAACTCCCGCTACACGTTTTTAGGCTGGTTCTCCACCGGCGACCCCAGCTTTGATTATTCCACCGGCGGGGCCACCAGCGAGTTTGTGGGCATTGCCATTGACCAGGTAGATAAGGTCATCCACTGCAATGCCAGCAAGTTTGAAATCCCCGGCAGAATTGAATGCGGTTCTTTGAGCGTGAACGGGAGGGAGATTTAATGCAGAAATTCATGCAGATTTTGGCCACGTTGACTTTGCTGTTGGTGCTTGCATTGGTCATCCCGCTTACGCTGGCAGCCTGCGGCGGTACGCGAACCGAAGATACAAGCTATCCGCGCCCGGAATATTCCGGCTCCCCGATGGCAGAAAGGGTGATGAAATGACCACAACCGCAAAAATTGAAGAACTCCAAAAGTCCGTCATCAACGCCATCAACAACAGCTGCCTGCACCCCGCTGTGGTGCGGCTGGTGCTGCTGAACGTGATCTCGATGGTGGAAGCCAGCGAGAGAGAGATAAACAAAAAGGAGGATGAAGCCACAAGATGACAACACATACCATTGCCCTTGCCCGTCACACTGCGCAGGTGGTTGGCCTGATGGGCGTGCTGGTGCTGGGGACCTGGGACAGTTACGGCACGGAACAGCTGCTGCTGCTGCGCCACGGCCCGGAGTGGGAGGGCCTTGCGATCGATGCCACGTTCCATAACGTCCCCAACGATGAGGGCGTAACGGTATTGGCGGACACGGACGGCCTTGTGCCCGTCCCGCCGGAAGCCTGTATGCGAGCATCCAAGTACGCAACCATCACGATCCGGGGCGTGCAGGACGGTGTGCAGCGCATCAGCTGCAATCTACCCTACATGGTGCTGGATCACGCGCAGGTGCCCGGTGCCAACAGCACCGCCACTCCCAGCGAAAATGCCCAGGCCCTTGCCCAGATGCAGGACTTGCGGGACGGCGCTGTAGACGCCAAAAAAACAGGCCGAAGCTGCCCGCGATGATGCCGCCCGCAGTGCCGTTGCAGCCAAGGAATCCGAAACCAACGCAGGCCAGTCCGCCACTGCCGCCAAAACGGCACAGAGTGCAGCAGAGACGGCAAAAGCCGGTGCGGAAACGGCACAAAAGGCCGCTGCATCCAGCGCCAGCAGTGCAAGTACATCCGCAAGCACTGCGACGACACAGGCAGCGGCGGCAAAATCCAGCGCCACAACAGCAAAGGCATCGGAGGCGGCGGCGGGAAAATCTGCCAAAGAGGCAGCCGCCAGCGCGGCAAATCTGGACAGTGCCGTGAACACGGCAACGCAGAAAGCGGCGGCAGCTAGTGCTTCGGCGGAAGCGGCAAAGGCAAGCGAGAGTGCGGCAGCAAGCAGTGAGGCGGCTGCTAGAAAGTATGCGAACAGCGCAGAATTGGCAGCCAAGACAGCAGGTGAAGCCGCAGCGGAAAAGCTGCAACAGATGCAGGTGATCCAGGACGACGTAACAGCCAAGCAGGCCCAGACGGCTACCGATGCGACGGCGGCAGAAAAGGCAAAAGTAGCCGCTGAAGCCGCACAGAAGGGCGCTGCTGCCAGCGAGACTGCTTCCGCTGATAGCGCTGCTGCTGCTAAGGCAAGTGAAGATGCAGCTGCAAAGAGCGCGGCAGATGCCGACAGCACTGCTAACAGCATCAATAATTCCATGATGCAGATTGCCGCAAACAAAGAGGCAGTTGGTCAGCTAAAGGAAGATACTGCTGCTCTGCAACAGCGCCAGAATGTGCTTGTTGGCAGCGAGACGGGCAACCCGGTAAGCTGTGATGACGCCTTTGCTGCACCACTGTGTGGGCTGAGTGTGTACGGAAAGAGCACGCAGAACGGGACACCCACGCCTGATGCGCCTGTGCCTATCGTGAGCGCTGGTGACAGAGGGAGCGTGGCGGTGAAGGTGACGGGGAAGAATCGGATGCCGTCCAACCTGAAATATAGATACTTTGTCGAGTGCTTTGTCGAGAAAAACACGTTTATAACTTTAGTATTCAAAGACGGTTTTGTTTCTAAAGGCGGGAACATCTTATTCATTGGCGAAAACAATGAAAATCTTTGGTTTGGTATTGATGCAAATAAAGCTGAACATCATATAACGCTTAAGGCGAACGCAACAAAGTTTCAGTATTTGTTAAATGATATTGCCAGTGAAAACGTGTGCCTGACGTGGAACGCATCATCTCCCGATTATGAACCCTACCGTGAACAGCTCCTCACACTGCCCACTCCCAACGGCTTTCCCGGCATCCCTGTCGCCTCTGGCGGCAACTACACTGACCCGCAGGGCCAGCAGTGGGTGTGCGACGACGTGGACTTGGAGAGAGAGGAGACGGTGCAAAGGGATGATAAAGAGGCAATCGACAGAACAAAAACGAAGGCAGACCAAAATGCAAATCTCGCCACTCCCATCGAAACTCCGCTCACCCCTGCCGAAATTGCTGCTTACAAAGCCCTCACCGCTTACGCGCCCGACACCGTTGTGCAAGCGAGCGACGGCGCAGGGGTAAAGCTGGAATATCAGCGCGATGTGAACATTGCAATCAAAAAGCTTGAGGATGCCATTGCATCCATGACCGCTACCTAAAGGAGGGAAAGCATATGGCAATTAAATCCAAAGCCCGGCACGACCTGACCCTGCGCTCTATCAAGCGGGAAATCGCCGCCGGACGTGACGTGGCATACTGGTTGGACAAGGCGTACACCCATCTGGACAGTGGCCTGCTGACGGAGGACGACATCACAGAAGTGGAGACTCTGGCACAGGCGTACTACGACGCTCTGGACGCTGAGGACAAGGCGAACGCTGAGAAAATCACGCAGTAAGGAGAATATCATGTCAAGCACTGCATACGCACACGTACGTTTTTTGATGGTGCTTTAGCCGACTAACAAACAGAAAGGACAACAAACCATGAGACTTTCAAACGGTGACGTCCTGCTCCGCTGGCCCCTGGCCCAGCACATTATCACCGCGGGCTGGCTCTACAATGATGGCAGCCTGCACCGGGCACTGGATTTCCGCGCGGCCGTTGGCACCCCCGTGTACGCCGCAGAGGGTGGCACGGTTGCAATCGCGTACCACTGGAACGGCAAGCGCACCCAGGGGGATATCAACAGCTACGGCAACATGGTCAAGCTGCGCCATGCGGATTACCGCGGCGGCCGGCTGGAGACGCTGTACGCCCATTTGAGCAAACT
>ENA-ORLY01003348-ORLY01003348.1-human-gut-metagenome-genome-assembly--contig:-NODE-3348-length-13149-cov-2.602662_pt1 | contig 13149 bp, 8 predicted proteins | sample MGYA00243071_ERZ508832 | MGnify/ENA primary metagenome ERZ508832 (study PRJEB26277, sample SAMN04329777) | human gut metagenome | biome: human-associated habitat | host: Homo sapiens | place: USA...
ACAACTGTAAAATAATTACATAGTCGGTGACTGATGTCTGAAAGCGAAAGGAAGTTTGAAATGTCAAGGGCAGTAACAAAGGATAAGATAGATATCCGTGAACATTCGGTAATAAGATGTACGGCTGTAATGATAGCGGCGGCGGTAATTTCAATGAGTACAGTGCTCGGAAAACCATCGCCGTTTGCGGCATCGTTTGCGGCGGCTATGAGCGGAATCGACTGTATCAGCGCATTTGTGGGAAGTGTGGCAGGCTATATTCTCGGCGGAAATTATACCGACGGCGTTACCGTTACATCGGCTCTGCTTTCCGTTGTTGCCATCCGTATGATAGTTTCACGCAGAAAATCAGCCGTGTCTGAGATAGTATCGGCTGTCACGGCGGCAGGCTCTGTCTTTGCGGCGAATTTTCTCACATCGTCTACCGTAAGCGAGGTGATGAACTGCATCATTCTTTCGGTCATGGCAGGCGGAGGTGCGGTTGTCGCTTTACGCTTGTCACGGCTTGCCGAAAAGCGTGAGATAGCAAAGATAACCGTCCGCAGCGATCCTCTCAGCTTTATCTGCGTTCTGGGCGGCTGTGCTATAGTGTCCGGTATACTTTCGCACTACAGCGTCGGCATCTTCAATATAGGAATAATTTTCGCATCCTGCCTTTCTCTTTGCAGTGCTATGAAGTACGGCAGTGGAGCAGGTGCTGTGTGCGGTGCGGTGTCTGCGCTCGGGTGTGCGGTTGCCACAGCCGACTATGCTTTTCTTGCGGCTGTTGTTGCTCCTGCGGCGGCTGTCGGAGGTATGTTCAGCGGCGGAAGAAAGCTGAGTGCCGCAGGAGGATTTGTGCTGACTGCAACGCTTGGCACTGCGCTGTTCGGAATGGATAATTCAAAGCTCGCCGTTGTTGCCTGCATATTCATGTCGTCGTCGGTCTTTATGCTGTTACCGGCAAAGCTTACAGCTGAGCAGGGCGATATTGCCAGAGTTAAAGCGGGCGAAAACAGCGTCAGAAAACTGTTTTCAAAACGGCTGAAATTTGCCGGAGGAGCGATTGCCGAGGTCAGAAGAACGGTCGGTATCACTGCCGAAAAGCTGGATAATAATATAGGAAGCGATATAAGCTGGGTGTACAATACAGCCTGTGACGAAATATGCCGTAAGTGCAGGTATAATATGCAATGCTGGGGCAAGGAGTACGGCGACAACATTAAACAGTTTGCAAAGATTACAAATATGGTAAAGTCGGGAGAAAGTGCCGATCCGGATGCTTTTTCGGAGCCTTTAAGCGAACGATGCCCTAAAAAGCAGGAACTGATTGACAAAATCCGCAGGCTGTGTGATGTTTATGTGGCGAGCAGTACGGAAAAACGAAGAATTGCCCGTATGCGTAATATCCTGACGGCTCAGCTGTCGGCAACGGAGCAGATTCTCTCGCAGTTATCCGATGAGATTGAAAACAGCGGAGAGATTGAGCCTCAGTACAACAAAACCGCCTGCAATGTGTTATCGAAGCTCGGTTGTGAAGATGCAGACGCAGTGAATGTGGAGCTTGGCGAGCAGGGAAGAATGTTTGTAGAGGCATATTCCAATACCGGTTTTTTCGCATCAAAGCAGGATATATGCGAGGCTATGACGCTTGCTTTCCGCCGCCGCTTTGATTTGCCGACCTTGAGCCGTGTCGGAGGGGCGTGTAAACTGAGTCTTTTTTCGGGAACGACATACACGCTTGATGTTGAAATATGTCAGATAAGCAAGACGGAGGGTACTGCCTGCGGCGATTATTACGAGAGCTTCATAGATAAGAACGGTACAGCGTATGTTGTATTATCGGACGGTATGGGCAGCGGCGGCAGGGCGAGAGTGGACTCATCGTTTGCCTGCGCTATGCTTATACGTCTTTTGCAGGCAGGTGTCGGAGTAGAGGCGGCAATCAGCGTGATCAATACATCACTTGTGTGCAAATCCTCCGATGAGAGTTTTGCTACTCTTGAAATATGCGCTGTCGACCTTTACAGCGGAAAGATAGACTTATACAAGGCAGGCAGTGCCAACACTTATATCAAGTGCGGAAACCGCTTTGTCACCATAGGCTGTAAGGGCTTGCCGATAGGAGTAAAGGACGAGCCTGTCTACGACAGGAGAACGTTTACGATAGGAAGCAGGGATATGATAGTTATGACAAGCGACGGTGCGGAGCTGAATGAGAAATGGCTTTACAGGGAGATGGATAAACAGCCCGACCTTAAGGAATTCTCTAAAGAAGTCGCCAATACCGCCAGATTCTATGCCGGTGACGAAAAGAGCGACGATATATCGGTGATTGCAATGCGGCTCAGCAGATAACGCCCCGATAATTCGGTGCGATGTGCAACGAAATCCGCAACGCTGTCGGAATATCAGAAAAAACAGTATTGACCTTGTTCTTTCAGAGTGATAAAATATATAGCGGTGTGTCTGTGCGTTTGTGCCGAAGATACACCGCTTATTTTGTGCATATAACGAGGTCATTATGAAAGCCGATATTCTGACAAAAACTTGGATAGCCGCAATTCTCGCAATATTCTGCTCTGCTTTGTGGGGCAGTGCTTTTCCCTGCGTAAAAATCGGTTACGGGCTTTTTGGCGTTGACACTTCACAGCCAATGTCATTGATACTTTTTGCAGGGATACGTTTTTTCACAGCAGGAATTATGGTTATTATAACAGGAAGCATAATGCACAAAAAACCGCTTGTTCCGAAAATCAAGGAACTGCCGAAGGTGGCGGCTCTGAGCCTTACGCAGACGATTTTACAGTACCTGTTCTTCTATATCGGACTTGCCAATACAAGCGGCGTGAAATCTTCCGTCATTGAGGGCATGAGCGTGTTTGTGTGCATACTTATCTCATCGCTTGTTTTTCGCCTTGAAAAGCTGACAAAATTCAAGCTTATCGGCTGTGTGCTTGGCACTGCAGGAATAGTAGTTATAAATCTCGACCGCTCTCTGCTCAGCGGATTCAACCTTACCGGAGATGGCTTTATTCTTCTTTCCACCATTGCCTATGCGATTTCCTCCGTGCTAATAAAACGCTTTTCCAAAGACACCGACACTATGATGCTCAGCGGCTGGCAGTTTCTGCTCGGCGGTGCGGTCATGACCGTTATCGGCTTACTTGCAGGCGGCAGCATAACTCTGTCTGAATCGCCTCTGCCTGCCGTACTGATGCTTTTTTATCTTGCGTTTATTTCCGCTTGTGCCTACTCGATCTGGAGTCTGCTGTTAAAGTACAACCCCGTATCGAAAATCGCTGTTTTCGGCTTTATGAACCCGGTTTGCGGTGTGCTTCTTTCTGCGCTTCTGCTCGGAGAGGCACAGCAGGCATTCCGCCTTGAGTCGCTGATCGCTCTTGTACTGGTCAGCGCAGGTATATTTATAGTCAACAAAATGGGAGAGAAAAATTGACGGATTGTTTAAATCGTTTGGAATATAACTATAGGTAATTTTAAAAACGGGAACAATCGAAAAAAATCAAAAAAATATTTCAAAAAATGCTTGACATCGGCTTTTCAATGTGATATAATAATTTACGTTGTCACGGCAGTGATAACTTAAAGAATATTGGGGTGTCGCCAAGTGGTAAGGCATCGGACTCTGACTCCGCCATTTCGAGGGTTCAAATCCTTCCACCCCAGCCATTAAAACCGCATCGTTCTGATGCGGTTTTGTTTTATGCCGATATTAAAACCTTGAAAGGCTTAAAGCTATTGTCGGCATACTCAGCAAAACAAAACACCGGGCCTTTTCGCACAGTGCTAAAAGGCTCGGTGATTTTTGTTATTTGGTTATGCTTATTTGCCGAGTGCAATCTTACCCATAGCGTCAGCCTGCATAATAGCGTCATACAGCTCAACGGGCTGTACATCACCTGCGAGGTTGTGGATAGTTTCGCCGGGGATACAAGCGTTCTCGGAAATAGTCTTTACCTGTTCAGGAGTTGTAACGCCGATTTCTTCAAGTGTTACGGGAAGACCAACCTCAAGGCAGAAGTCCTGAACTTCCTTGAATTCCTCTTTAGGCGCACCCTCTAGCACAAGCTGTACAAGTGTGCCGAGTGCAACGCAGCAGCCGTGATCTGCGTGCTTTATGCCGAGAGAAGTAACGCCGTTGTAGAATGAGTGAGCTGCGGCACAGTTTACGTTATCGGCGCCGACACCTGAAAGGTAAACGTTAGCTTCAACGATATTTTCAAGTGCGGGAGTAACGGCGTGTACCTTACAAGCCTCGATAGCCTGCTTGCCGTATTCACGGAGCGTGTCATAGCAAAGACGAGCAAGTGCCTGACCTGCTCTTGTGATGCCCGTACCCTCAAGGCTTGCGGATTCGGTGCGGATAGAAGCACGACCCTCAAAATATGTGCCGAGCGCATCGCCCATACCTGCGATAAGGAACTTGACAGGCGCATTTGCGATAACGGTCGTGTCGACCATTACGGCATCGGGATTTGTGGGGTAGAACAGATATTTATCGAAGCTGTGGTCATCGTTGTAAATTACGGAAAGTCCCGTGCAGGGAGCGTCCGTAGCCGCAACTGTAGGCACGATTACAATGTGCTTTCCGCTGTAGTATGCGGTAGCTTTTGCTGTATCAACGGCACTGCCGCCGCCTACTGCTACTACCGTATCAATGTTGTCCTGCTCTACAATAGCCTTCATCTTATTTATTTCGCCGTTGCTGGATATTCCGCCGAATATCTCGTAACGTCTGTAGTCATCAAGCCCTTCAAAGCTCTTTTCTATTTTATCGTGGCAGGCCTTGTAACCGCTGTTTGAGCATACAAACAGCCAGCGCTTGCCCATATAACCCATTTCTTCGTGGAATTTAAGCAGTGCATCTCTGCCCTGTACATATTTGAGCGGCTCACGCATCGCTCTAAGTCTTCCCATCATAATTGAAACACCTCCGTAGAATGATAAGAAATTACAGATACTATTATCTGCTTTTACGACTAATTTATATCACTTTTTTATGGGTATGTCAATATTTACTGGCATTCCGATTTTTGATATGGGTATGTCAAATTTTCATTGCAATAAAGAAACAAATATCATTTTAAATTGAAATTGCGGGGGATAAGCATTGCTTTTATCGGCAAACAGGAGTATAATATAATAAAAATGAAACGGGGTGATTATTATAACTGTTATGACGATTGAACGTGCTGTAGATAACGCAATTGCTTCCACAGAAATGGAGGGTTTTACGATAACCGACGTTCAGAGAGGGTAATGGCAGAACGGAGAGAGTTTTCTTTGTATTGCTTATTAGAAATGCCGGTTATGATATTGATTATTCATCGCTTAACTCCGATCTCTTGATGATTGGCAGTATTCAGGCGGCAGGCGGAGTTATGGATACACTTATCAGATTTTTTGAAGAGAATATTAAAATCCACTGACTTTTAAGGTCGGTGGATTTTTTGCATAGCAACAAGTTATTTCGCAGATTAAACTGCAAAGTAACTGATAAACATAAGTGGTGACGTAAGGAAATTGAACAGAAAATGCGGAGCAATACTAATTTGTGATATGATAACCTCAGATATAAAATCTGCTGAAAGTGGATTTTACCTTGCCTTGCATGGCTTGCGGAAAACCGCCATACGTTTTAGGAGACAAAAGCGACAAAATACATAAAACAAAAACCTCGCAGATCTCTCTGCGAGGTTTTGTGGTGGAAATGTCCAGAAACGCTTCCGCAGTGACAATAACTCCGTCAAAGCCGCTCGGATCAAAAAATCGTATATGACATTTTCAAAATTGAGAAATTAGTCCCTTATCCGGTGATTATAAATGTTTGAAAACACCACCACGTCCGTATCCGCGGCAAATGCCGCCTCGGCTATTCCGTATATGATATCCTTCTGGGTGCGGTCGTCGGCTCTTGCGGTTATTACGGTAATTTTTTTGACATTTCGTTCGTCCTTTCACGCATTCATATAAAGCCCGTTCCCGCAGCCGCTCAACCCCTGTTCAGCGGTAAATTCTGCCGCTGACGGGGAAGGATTTTTGACGCGTTCGGCGACAGAGTATGCCGGAAACAAGCTTTCGTATAAATTATAACTTATTCACGTTCACGCGGGTATGTCAACCGAAAAGGTGCATATTATGATTAAAAGGTGGACAAAACAGATATCGGCTGTTGACTTTGTGTTGTTTATTGGTATAATAAACTTAAAGGTGTCTTTGGACACGAGAAACAAAACGGAGGTTTTAACGATGAAGATCACAAGTAAATTCGCGGCTATTTTGTGCGCGGCGGCCCTGTTTATGACGGTGGGTTGCTCGAACGGCGGCGAAACAAGCAGCGGGAGCTCCGAGCCCAACGCTTCCGGCAACTCCGGAACCGCAGACGTTTCCAGCGCTTCGAATTCCGAAACGAATGAAAGCGGCACGGTATCAGAGGAGAAAATTATGGACAGTCTGAACAACGGCATAATTATCGACAGCGTAAGCGGTAACGTTTATAAGAACGAGATGAACGCAAATCCCATCTCGCCGAACATATTCTGCGCCGATCCCACCGCGGTGGAATATAACGGAAGGCTTTACGTTTACGGCACGAACGACCAACAGCAGGCGGAAGAGGGAACAAAGAACGACTACGCCTATATCAAATCGCTTGTGGTATTTTCCACCGACGATATGGTAAACTGGATATATCACGGCAGGATAGAGGTCGGAGAGATCGCACCGTGGATATATAACTCGTGGGCACCGTCGATAGTTTCCCGCGTTGAAGACGACGGACTTACGCATTTTTACCTTTACTTCTCAAACGGCGGCTCTGGCGTGGGCGTGATAACCTCCACCGACCCTGTGGGACCGTGGACCGATCCGCTCGGCGAGCCTCTGGTTTATCAGAATATGCCTGGGCTGGAGAATTGCCCCGCGCCCTTTGATCCGGGTGTGTGCATTGACGAAAATGGCGTAGGCTGGCTCTCCTTCGGCGGAGGCACACCGGCGGACGGCAATACTATGCACAGCAAGATCCCGAAGATAGCAAAGCTGGGAAAGGATATGCTTTCCTTTGACAGCGAATTTGTTTCCATTGACGCTCCCTACTTTTTTGAGGCGAGCGAGCTGAACTATATCGACGGGGTATATTACTATACATACTGCACCGACTGGCAGGATCACAAGACCGGCTGGAAGGAGTACGAGGGGGTCAAAGTTCCGCCCGCGTGCAGCATGGCGTATATGACTACCAAGACCCCTCTCGACGCGGATAGTTGGGAATGCAGAGGACCCTATTTCTATAATGCGGGAGAGAACGCCGACGGGGCCTCAGGACTTCGCTGGGCTAACAACCACACTCATTTCATTGAATATAAGGGCGTAAACTACATCATTCACCATACGCTTCTTCTGGAGGAGCTTATGGGAGGAAAAGCGGGCTTCCGCAGTATGATGGCAGACTATCTGCCCATGGACAAGGCAACGGGCGATATTCCCATAACTGCGGCAAGCAAGAAGGGCGTAGCGCAGATAAAGCTGGTCGACCCCTATACCGATAACAGCGGTGCGCTGATGTTCACCAGTGCGGATATCGGATACGACAAGGTAAATGATCCTGCCGCAAAAAGCACCGCCAACGGCGCGTGGATATATGTAAGAGGAGCAGACTTCGGCTATGGGGCATCAGAGTTTATCGCTGAGGTCAAGGGCAAGGGAAGAATAGAGGTTCGTCTTGACGATATCTCCTCCAAAGCCGCTGCGTTCGTCGAGTTCGACTGCGCGGATTATACCAAAATACGCTCGGACAGCTTTGCGCAGTTTGACGGAAGAAACCATGACATTTATTTCGTATTTTCCGGCTCCGATATAGAGCTTAAGTCGTGGAGGTTTTCGAAGGGCGACGAGCAGCTTCGTCCTGAAGAGAGCATAGCCTCCACCGAAATACCCTACAAGACGCTGGTAATATCGGGACAGACCGAGCCCGGACCGAGCCCCTCTGCGATGCTCGACATTCCGAAGGACGGGGACTATTCCATAAAATCCTCTTCTTTTGAAAAGGACAGCGCCATAGTCAACCTCGGGTTTATTAATACCGATACCAATGCGAAGTATAAGGTGCTTGTGAGATCGCTGACGCTGGCAACCGAAAACGGAGATGTTGAAGTTCCCGTAAATAAGGAACTCGATCCCACAAGCTCGTCGGAAAACGGGCTTGAAAACGGCTGGGGCGGCTCCGAGGTCGGATCGCTGATTTACGGCACGGAGGAATGTGGAATATTCGCAGCGAAAACAGACATAACATGGACAAACTATCGTCTGGCGCTTAAAGTAAACGGCGAAGAGACGCCGTTCACATCCATCACCTACAATGTCACCGTAAGCGGTCTTGAGCTTGACAGCTGACGGAGGCAACGGAAAATAAGGAGGGAAAAATGAAAAAACTTGTTAGGTTCGCAGCGGCGCTGATGGCGGTATTGACGCTGACGGCATGCACGGCGGAAGTTGGCACGAGCTCCGTGACGTCGAAGTCGACTTCGACTTCGACTTCGACTTCGAATCCGCTACCGAGCGTCACCACCGAGCCCGGAAAAGAGGAGGACCCCAAAGTGCTTGATAAGGATATCATAAAATCCACGATAACTTCAACCGACGACGGCAAGGGAAACTACACAAATCCCGTTATTTTCGCCGACGTGCCCGATATTGATATAATCCGCGTTGACGACGCGTTTTATATGGTTTCGACGACCATGCACCTGTCTCCGGGTTGTCCCGTAATGAAATCCTACGACCTTGTAAACTGGGAAATAGTAAATTACGTTTTTGATACACTGGAGGACAGTGATAAACTTGCCTTAAGAAACGGGGAAAACAATTACGGCAAGGGTCAGTGGGCGACTACCCTCAGATATAACAACGGTGTGTATTACGCCGGCTTCACTTCGTTCTCCACCGGAAAAACTTATATCTATCATACCGACGATATAGAAAACGGAAAATGGGACAGGTTCGTGTATGACGAGTGCTTCCATGATATGAGTCTTTTGTTCGACGACGACGGCAAGGTGTATCTTATCTACGGCGGCGGAGAGATATGGTGCGTTGAACTGGAAAAGGATCTGAGTGCGGTCAAGCCCGGAACCAAGAGAAAACTCATCAACAACGCGGGACTTGTCAAGGGCTGCCTTGCCGAGGGTTCTCACGTCTATAAGCTGAACGGATATTACTATATTTTTATCATAACATGGCCACCTAATAGCAAAAGAACGCAGCTTTGTTACAGAAGCGAAGCGCTCGACGGCGAGTGGGAAAGGAAAGTGATAATCAGAGATAATATGGGCTTCAGAAATGATGGTGCCGCACAGGGCGGTATCGTCGACGATAAGGACGGCAACTGGTATTGCTTTGTATTTCAGGATCACGGAGCGGTGGGCAGGACTCCCGTTGTGTCGACCATGACATGGGAGGACGGCTGGCCGGTAGTCGGAGTTAAGGGAAAGGTGCCAACGACCGACAAGATTCCTATCGCGGGTCACGAGAAAAAGGGCATCGTCACAAGCGACGAATTTATCAACTCACAGATAGTGAGATCCTATCACAGCTTTGCCGACACGCCCGAGGAAGCGGGCGAGAGCGATTATAACGGCTCTAACCTCGGGTTGGAATGGCAATGGAACCACAATCCCGACAACCGCCTCTGGTCGCTCACCGAGAGGGAAGGCTATCTGAGACTGAGAACGGTCAATGTCTGCGGCACAGTTGCCAATGCGAGAAACACCATTTCGCAGCGAACCTTCGGACCGGAATGCGGCGCATATATAAAGCTCGACGTTTCAGAAATGAAAGAGGGCGATGTTGCGGGGTTTGCCGCCTTCGCGGAGAAATACGGTTATGTCGCCGTAAAAATCGAGGACGGGAAAAAATATATCGTAACGGTTTGGTATGACGATAACGACGACGTTGAAAAGGAATTTGAAACGGAAAGGGTCGAAATAACGGAAAACGAAGTTTATCTGCGGGTCGACTGCGATTTCAAAAACGCAACGGACAAGGCGTATTTCTATTACAGCCTCGACGGAGAGAACTGGACAAAAATAGGAGACACGCTGCAAATGAATTATTACGGTCTGCATTTTATGGGATACCGTTATGCGATATTCAACTTCCCGACAAAGCAGACGGGAGGTTATGTCGACGTGGACTATTTCAGGGTGGAAAACAAACTGCTCAAATAAACTGATACATTCAATGCGTTCAGCCGCACAGGGGGTCAGACCTTGTGCGGCTTTTTCTTTTTCGGGCTGTTGTTTTTTCTTCTTTCGGGAGGAAAGAGTTTTTTCCATTGAAAAATAGCGGCTTTGTGTTATAATTTAAGTACGGTACTGCGGCAGAAACTGCAATACTGCTAAGAAGGAGCAAAAGTAAAGCCAAAATTTGAGCCGCATTAAACAAAGAAAACGGCTGCAAAAACCACCTACCTCATAATGGTGCGGGTTGTTCATATTCAGTTAAATTGACAAATTGTATCTAATCCTGCTCCACCTTAACGCTCGTCTTGCCAAAGCCTCTTTGACACCCAGAACATCAAGGAGGGAGAATTTGTTGTCGCTACCGTTTTTGTCATTTTCAAACACCTCAGCATATCTACCGTACTTGTTGTAATCGATCTTCTGAGCTTCACGCTTTGCTTCAATTTGCTCTGTCGATAAGAAGTTATCCGGCACATATTTTAAAAACCTTTTGTCACTGTGGTTGACATTTGCAAAAAGTTATGATAGACTAATAGCAGAATCAGCTACCAGCGGAGTAGAGTCGGTTGTTGAACCGAGAAGACTCTCCGTTATGACGGCTGATTCTTTTATTTTGCTTAAAACTACATTTAAATAAAGTGAATTGCTCTGTCCTTTGTCATATTCTTTTACTTCAAGTTGCACAGGAGCTATATTGCCATCGTTGTTAATTGCGCTTATCAAAACAAAAGTATTCTTTAAATACTCATTATCCTTATAGTTTTTATGTACTTCTATAAGTTCTGCGTTTTCAACAAGCTTGTCAAGACAAGTCAGCATTTCGGCGTAATCAGCATAATTACCACCATATTCACCTTGATGATGTAAACTAACATCAAGATTTTTCTTTGAAAAGCCGAAATCAAAATCAATATTGCTGTTTTTGTAATTGACATTGTGTATTCCGAGCATTTCCGCAATTCTTTTGATCGGCTTTTTAGCTTCTTTGGTGCTGAAGTTTTTATATGCTTCGATGTCTATATCGGACACTTTGCTCATGTCGGGCTTTGAAATAACTATAGACTTATCTTTAAGCTCTTCGTAACGTTCCTGTTCCGACATATCTTCTGTAATGGAAAATTTTGTTCCGCTTTCTGTAGCGGATTTTTTTGTATCTTGTTTAACTGCCGAACTCTTAGCATGATTATCAACCGCCGCTTTTAAGCCATCCTCCCACAGATTCTTGATTTCCTCAAGAGCCTTTGCATCTTCGGAGATTTTGCCTGCGATAAGATGGTTTACATCACTGATGTTGTATAATAAAACTTGACACCCCACGCTCAAAAGAATATGCTAAAATCAGGAGGGTGAAGGACATGTCAGAAGCGAAGAAATACGACGGAGCTACAAGGAGCAGTCAGTAAAGCCGGCGCTGGAAATAGTGGTAAAGCGAGCCGGCGAGGAACAGAAGGTACCGCACGGAACGCTGTACGGGTGGGAGCAGGCGGCAAAGAAAGGTATCTATACCGATACAACGAAAACAAAGAAGTCCCAGAGAACGCAGAAGTACCCGCAGTACGTTATGGATATGCTGTGGGAGCTGAGAAAGGAACAGGACGAACAGTGCGCCGGAATTGGCGACAAGTGGCAGGACTGCGACCGTCTGTTCATCAAGTGGGACGGAAGCTCTATGAACAACAATACTCCCTACTTCCGGTTCAAGGAGTTTTGTGAAAAGAACAGCATAAGGTTCTGCGACATTCACTCGTTAAGGCACTTACACGCAAGCATGCTCATCAATGCGGGCGTTGATGTGGTTGCAGTATCGGTGGATTTGGGACACTCGCAGGTTTCAACGACAACGAACATCTACTGTTATATGTTCCAAGAAGCACAGGTAAGGACGAGCCGGGCAATCGCCGACGCACTTATCTTTGACAAAAAAGAAAAGCAGGGCGGCGAAAAAGCCGAATTTCCTGCTTAAAGACCATAAATTAAAAATAAGAACCTCTGCTGTTACCGAAATCAAAGATTTCGAACAGCAACGAGAACCTTGTTGCTTTGCAATAAAGACCAAATAAAGACCAAGACCAAAATCCGTACAAAAAGAAACACTCCCAAACAGCTCTGTAAAGCCATTTGAGAGTATCGTAGTGTGGTGACCCGTACGGGAATCGAACCCATGATTCCGCCGTGAAAGGGCGATGTCTTAACCGCTTGACCAACGGGCCGTAGAAATGGTAGCGGCAGTCGGATTTGAACCAACGACACCCTGGGTATGAACCAAGTGCTCTAGCCAACTGAGCTATACCGCCATATCTTTCTGTTTTTGTCACTCTGTATCAGCGACTTTTATATTATATCACAGCGCTTTGCGTTTGTCAACACTTTTTTTAAATTTTTTTCGATTTTTTTCGTTTTTGAAAAACGCCGTGATATTTTATATAAAAATCAGCTAATCAGACCTCTGCGTACTGCTTTCTGCCTGTTTCGAAAATGTTGCCGCCGACAGCGTCGATTGCAACGATAAGAGGGAATTTGTCGAAAGTCAGCTTTTTCACACTTTCACAGCCCAGATCCTCAAAGGCTATTACCTCACACTCGGTTATGCACTGACAGGCAAGTGCGCCTGCACCGCCTATAGCACAGAAGTATACCGCACCGTTGCGTTTTATGGCGTCTACCACGGCAGGTTTGCGTTCTCCCTTTCCTATCATAGCGGATAACCCCATATCGAGCAGCAGGGGAGCGTAGGGGTCCATTCTGCCCGATGTCGTAGGGCCGCATGAGCCAATAGCCATGCCTTCTTTAGTGCCGGTAGGACCTGCGTAGTAAATAGCCGCACCGTCTATTTCAAAGGGCAGTTCTCCGCCTTCGTCGATAAGCTGTTTTATACGCTTGTGTGCGGCGTCACGAGCGGTGTTTACTGTAC
>ENA-ORLY01003349-ORLY01003349.1-human-gut-metagenome-genome-assembly--contig:-NODE-3349-length-13148-cov-9.810344_pt1 | contig 13148 bp, 10 predicted proteins | sample MGYA00243071_ERZ508832 | MGnify/ENA primary metagenome ERZ508832 (study PRJEB26277, sample SAMN04329777) | human gut metagenome | biome: human-associated habitat | host: Homo sapiens | place: USA...
ATTTTCAAAGGCCATCGTTTTGCCAGCGAAATACTTATGGCCAACCGTATAGGTAGACCAGCTTCCACTCTCTCCGTCATAGTAGTCGCCGCCGATATAACTTGAATCTTTTGGATTGAACGTCTTCCACCACGATGGATTATTACCTACTTTAGCAATTTCTATTGTGTATACAGGATTTTCGTTGACAATTGGATTTTCCTTATATCCGCGAAATTCAAGTCCATTCAACCCTCCATGTGGATAGTGTTGAGCCTGATTCAGGACCACAGAATAAATTTTTCTTCCGTCCTTCGTTTTGTCAGCTTCCTGCATATCAAGATAATATGCTTTTTTTGGATCTCCTTCACCAACGGCATATATTTTCACCACTGTACAATCGCTCCAATTGTCAGGCACTGCAAAATAGAGCGTGTAAGTATTCGCCGATGCACTAACTGCCTGCACGTTATCCACGCTTGTTGCGGCGTACATCTTCTGCGGCTGTTCGGTCGGTTCCGGGGTGGCGGTGGGGGTGGCAGTGGGGGTCACGGTCGGCACAGGGGTGGCCGTTGCGGTGGCTGCCGGTTCCGGGGTCGGGGTGGGTTCTGCCGTGGGCTCCGGCGTTTCGGTCGGGGCGGGCTGCTCCGGCCCGGCGCTTTGTTCCGGTTCCGGGGTGGCGGCGTTCTGCTCCGGCGGAACGGTATCCTCCCCGGAGGCCGTTCCCGGCTCATCCTCCAGCAGCTCTACTTCGTCAGGTGCGTCGGGCAGAAGATCCACCTCGGCGTATACAGGCAGGGCCATTGCCATAACCAGGCAAGCGGTGACAAGCAGCGCTGTCAGCCGGCGCGCCCAACCTGTTGTGTTGTTTCCTGTTCTATTCAATCTGCTCACCCGTCTTTCGCGCTGGCTTGATGGAAGCACATTGTTCCACAGGGGATCCCTGTGAAACAGTAAAAGAAGCCAGCTTCTTTTACTTGCGCAACCGTTGCCATGTTGTTTTCAAAAAAAACCGCATCGAGTCTTCTCATTGCGCATTTACTTTTTATTTTCTTAATATAGCACCTTTACACCAGAAAGACAATACAATCCACGCAAATTCCTGTTTTTCAGCACTTTTACTGATTGCGCTTTCCTCCAATTATATAATGTGTTCAAAGCCTTTGTATAATTTACTCCTGATTTTCTTTTTGGCAGCGGTCCCTTTTATATACTTTGACCGCGCGTTTATGATCCTCTGCGCACGCAGAGCGCAACTTTGCAGCAAAATTCGCCTTTTTTGTTGCATTTTCCTGTTTTTGCGCAATTATTTGTTTCGCATGCGCCTGTTTGCGGCGGGGCCTGGCGGCTGGGTGGGCGCCTTGTGGGAGGGATGGCAGGTTTGCGGCGCACGGTTCCCGTTTTTTTGCGGCGCGATGGGTACACCGCGCCCCTGCAAACGGTTTGCGGTGTTTGCGGCGGCGGGTGGTGTTTGGTGGATTGCACGCCCGCCAACGGGACGCCGTTCTCCCTTTACAACGGGGTGCGGGTTTGCTGCAGATATGCCATTCGCTTTTTTGTCCCCCCTGCCCCGCCCCTGATTCCCGGTTGCCCCTTGCCGATCTCTATTTGCGCCAGCCCCTGAGGTGCATCTGAGAGCAACGAAAATAGCGGATCTTTCGCAAGCACAAAATCCGGCTGCGTTTACTGAAACAGACGAGCTTTTTGACGTTTCAGATAGGACTAAGGTGTATCTGAAAAGTCGAAAATTTAGTCTATTTCTACAAACACAGCGGGATTTTGCGTTAAAGCGCCTTGGAATCCACAAAGGATTCCTGCGGCTCTTTGCCTTAAATCCTGCTTGTGTTTGCGAAATATCCGTCATTTTCTTTGTTTTCAGATACACCTCCAGCTCCCAGCTTTCAATCTATCCTGTGTAAACTGCAACCCCTCACGCGCCATTCTGTGCGGCACTTACCTTATAATATGGGGGTGCTACCCTGTGTAAATTTGCAACTGATCTATTTGAAGCAGCTGTGAGCTGTTGCAATTTTGCACAGGGTATTGCTCGCATTCTGTGCCGAACATTCCCGAAACGTGTTGGAAAAACGCACAGGATTGCCTTGTCTCCCTATGCCGCTTACCGTTGGAAAAACGCACAGGTTACCCCCGGAACAGTTGCAATTTTACACAGGGTATTCCCGCTCCCCTGCCCCGCCGTGACCCGCGTACCTGTTGGAAAACCACACAGGATAGGCCCGTTGCCCTTGTTGCAATTTACACAGGTTTGGCTGTTTTTGGCTTATTTGCAACTTTACGCAGGTTGCTTTCCGCACAGGAAAATGGTGGTGGAATGCACAGGCTGCAGTTGGTTGAACACACAGGTTTGCGTTGTTAAATTACACAGGCTCTACCTATTACTAATATAGAACTAAACATCTAAGCCATAATAACAACCAGAGGTAAGCCGGGAGATGGGGGAGAACGGGAAAAAATTGGTGTTGCTATTCCATCAGGTTACAGAACCCTGAAACAGCAGGACAGAAAAGCACCATAAAACCCTGTGTAACCTGCACCCGGGCTGCAACCCCCACAGGATATATGGCAAACCACAACGCGGGTGTTGCATTTTGCACAGGATAATGGCGGTGAAACCCTGTGTAAATTTGCAATTCTTGCGCTGGACAACAGGATGTGCTATAATGTTTAGCATGATGTGCGTGACCACCCGGGATACAGCAACCGATATAGGAGGCCCCTGCTTATGGCGGCAAGTAAACAGAAAAAAGATGATCCGTTTGTCGTTACGTTTGAAGAACGCGGGGACCAGACCATCGTTCGCAAATCCAATGACCTTGTACAGATGACGCGCAACAACCTGACGCTGAGCCAGCAGCGCCTGATGCTGCATATTTTTTCGATGATTAAGCCGGAGGATACGGACCTGCCCTCTTATGAGCTGAGCATTTATGATTTTATCAAGATGACCGGCATGGACCCGCACAGCGGGGCGCTGTACAAGCAGGTGCGCAAAAATATTGAGGAGCTGGCCAACGCGCCCATCCAGTGGATCAAGAATAACGGAACTTCCACGGTGGAAACATTCCGATGGATCGATAAAGTGCGCATTGATGAGGGCCGCGCGCGCATGACCATCACGCTGGATCCGGTGCTGAAACCGCACCTGGTACAGCTGAAAACCCTGTATACCACCATGGATGTGACCTACACCATGCTGATGCGGTCCACCTATTCCATCCGCATTTACGAGCTGTGCAAGAGCTACCAGAGCCTGTACCTGAAAAAGAAAGCGGCCGGGGAACCGCTGGTATGGAACCTGAGCATGCTGTATGAACAGCTTTCGTATACGGCCAACCGATGGTCGGATTTCCGCCGCCTGGCACTGGAAAAGGCAAAGGCGGAAATTAACGAAAAGACGGATATTATTTTTAATTACGATGTGTACGAAAAAAAAGGACAGAAGGTTCTTTCGCTGGTGGTAACGATTGACCCGGTGGATGATGCCGCCGCACAGGCCAACCTGGACAGCATCAACAGCACAGTGCGCAAAAAGAGCAAAAAGAAGGGCCGCCCCACCGTGGCGATTGAGGATTCGCTGTTGGATGACCCCAGCGTGATCACCTTTGATTATGTTTCGGCACCGGAAACAACGATCCCCTATTCCTTTGGACGCCACCGCACCGAGCTGCGGGAGGAAATTGTTGTGAAAGCGCGCATGGATCAGCTGCGCGCGGAGATTACGCCCGAAGAGCTGCACGCGGTGGAAGTGATCATTGATGTGTTGGCAGATGCCTGCTGCACCATCCAGGCAGGCGATGGCGAGCAGGACGGCGGCAACAAAACGGTGTTTGGAAAGATGAATGCCATCATCCTGGATTGCGGCGGGCTGACCAGTTGGCTGGCCGGTGTGGCACCCCGCTATGCACAGGAGATCATTCCCCGGTCGCAGACGATGCGCAGCCCGGCGCGGTACCTGAACAAGGTGCTGCGCGAGGATATGGATAACTATCGCATTTATATTTTCCGCAAGGCAAAGCCGGCAGCCGAACCCAAAGAGGAGCTGTTGGAAGCGGAGTACCATGTGATGGACGAGCCGGTGCAGCAAACGCTGCCGGAGCCTGAGCCGCCCAAGGTAGAGCTGATTCCCGAAACGATTGTAAAACGGCAGGATATGCGAAAAGAGTTTGCAAAGTTTGTAGATGATGGATACCTGGAAAAGACGTTGACGAGCGGCCAGCGCGGCGCTTACCACGAAATTTACCGCCACCTGGCAGCGCGGTGCGTGCCATCGCCTTCCAGCCTGCGCAATGGGCTGAAAGACGAAATGCGGCTGCATTACCTGGCCTGCATGAATGAAGTGATTGAAAAGTATGGCAGCCTGACCCCATTGATGGAAGCTATGGCGCATGAACTGGACTTTGATGTGTTCTGGGCAAAGGCCGCCAAAGACCCCAACGTGAATAACCCGATGGGGCTGTTCTACCACATTATTGAAGAACGCGCGCTGAACCCGATCGGCACCATAATGAACGACCAGGCACAACGGCAGAAGGTTGCCGCCAAGGAAAAAGGTGAAAAAGATAAGTGGCACAACGAAAGCTGGATGGATGCTTTTGAGGAAGATATCCCGGATGACAGCGAAGAGTAATTGAGATGAAGCGGAGCGGAACATCCGGGAGCGCTATTATAATAAGGAAAGCAGCGGCTGGCAGATTGCTGGCCGCTGCTTTTTTGTTGGGGTGCAGCTGAGAAATGGAAATATCCGGCGTTTTTTGATTTCAGATAGACCTTGGGCAACACCGCATAATTCCCGCCTTACGGCTTAAGCACCGCTCCGGCAGCTGCGGCACGGCATCTGCGTTGCCAAAATGCTCGATAATGTCGGGTTGCGGTACCCGCATCGTGCTTCGGGGGCAAAAGCCCCTCGCACTCTGCGACCGCTGCCCCTGCTTCGGTTCGCTGTTTCCGCCACTGGCGGCGCTCACCTTTGCAGCATCCAGTATTATCTGCGCTTTTGGCCTAGCAGCTACCGCACCTCGCTCGCCGTATCGGCACTTAGAATTATGCGGTATTGCCCTTGGGATAATAGCTGAGAATGAAGGTACGAGAGAGGGAATGCCTGGATGAAGTGAAGAAGGATGGGAAGAAAAAACGGCAGAGAAAAAGCGTGAACAGCAACGAAGAGATGCCTGCATAATATTCGTCAAAATATCCGTTGACACACGCGAAGCATATGATATAATAGAAACTATAACAGCAACGAAGAGATGCCGCACGGCATGGGGCGGCCACTTTTGTAACCCGCAGTGTTGCCTTAGATTAAGATACCGGCGTGCGGTACCGCAAAAAGAACCGAACAAAAGGCAAAGATTAACTGACAGCAACGAAGAGATGCCTACACAAAGGCGCTCGCAAGGAGGAAAACAATGGGATATTGTATCTCAGTCTGCATTGAAAAAGGCGGCGTGGGAAAAACCGTTACCGTCTGCAACCTGGCGGCGCTGATGGCGCAGGACGGCAAGCGGGTGCTTGTTGTGGATATGGATGCCCAGGGCAACTGTACCTATACCCTGACGGGCGCCCGTGTAACCGATAGTACTTTTGACCGCGCTGGCGTGTATGATATGTTCCGTGCCTATGGCATCAGCGGCACGCAGAACTATATTTCCCGCACGCAGTTTGATAATATTGATATAATTCCGGCAAATGGCAACACCCCAATGGCGGCCAAGCAGCTGCAAATCCTGGAACAGTCCGAAAGCACCAGTATCAATATGTTTTTGGCCATGTGCCTGGCACAGGTTGCCGGCGAATACGACTATATTTTGATCGATACCCCGCCGTCCCGCGATGTAATGGTGACCAACGCCCTGATGGCCAGTGACTTTGTGCTGATCCCCTGCGTGTGCGATGACTACAGCCGTGACAGTGTGTACCGCACTGTGGCCATGTGCCAGCAGTTGGAGCACGATGAGGGCGAAAAAATTGATGTTTTGGGCATTATCCTGACTATGGTGGAAAAAACTGCCCTGACCGAAGTGATCCGCAATGAACTGCGGGAAAGCCAGCTGGGCAGCAAGCTGTTTGCTGCCGAAATCCGTAAGGGACAGGCTGTAAAGGATAGCACCCGCCTTGGTGCGCCGGTTGTGCTATGTGCACGCAGCAGCAACCCGGCAAAGGATTATGCAAAGGTGTATGCCGAGCTGAAAACGCGCATTGAACAGGAGGCAGAGTGATGGCAAGCAAACTGGACCGACTGCAGAAGAAAGGCTTCAAAGTAAACGAAGCAGCGTTAAGTAAGATCGCGCGCGGCGACCAGGAGCCGGGCGGTGAATACAGCGAGATCAATATCAATGATATTGAAGAAAACCCGGATAATGCCCTTTACCGTGAGCTGGATACCGAGGAAGATATTGCGCTGCTGGCCGATGATATCCGCCGCGCGGGGCTGTTGCACAACCTGGTTGTGTTCCCTAAGACCGGTTTTGGCGGAAAATATGTGCTGCTTTCCGGCGAGCGCCGCCTGCGTGCGCTGCGCCTGTTGGTGGAGCAGGATAAACGCGAGCAGGAAGAAAAACAGCTGCCCAACCGCATGAGTGAATGGCAGAAAGTGCAGTGCAAAGTGGTGCGCAACTTGACGGAAAACGAAAAAGTTGTGTATATTGACAGCGCAAACCTGCAAGTGCGCGGCGGCATCAGCAATGAACGTGTGATGCGCCAGGCGGCGGCGCGTTTTGTGGAAAACCTGCAAAAAGCACCGTATAACCTGAGCGCAGCGGAAGCGAAAAAAGCGCTGAAAGAGGTCAGCCCGCTGAATTCCCGCACGATTGATAAGGCGCTTTCGATTCAGAATGATCTCAACCCTGATCTGCGCCGCTTGCTGGATGAGGAATTCCTGAACCGAGCCGAGTGCGAAACCTATCTCCGCTTGACCCTGGAAGAACAGGCCCGTGCAGCCGCAGTGTTTTTGAAAATCGCAGCCCTTGACCCACGCAGCCATGAGCGCCGCGCCATTAAGGACGCATTGACCACCGCCATGCTGGATGTAGCAGTGGAACGCCGCAGCATGCAGGAGCGCGAGAGCGTATTTGCAGCAGCGTTGCAAAATGCACAGGATGCAATCGGTCAGGCCAAGACGCAGGAAAACAAGGCGGCGGCAGTAGATAAAGACCACAACTTTATTTCGGCCAAGCTGCCTACCACGGCCCGCAAACTGCGTAAAATTGCAGCGGCAAAAAATATTGAAGCTAAGATCCGCAGTTATACGGCAGAGGACCGCAAAGCAATGTCGGACCAGATGCAGGAGCTGATTGCGGCAGCGCAGGAGCTGAAAGCACTGATTGATGCTGTGGAATAATCCAGATCCACGAAAGCAGCAAACAACAAAAATCCATGCAAATAGGAATACAGGAATCCACAATATGAAACAGCGAATTGTCATCCGGCTGCACCTGGCTGTGCGGGCAGTGCTGCAAAGCGAAGCGGACTGGCGCGGCACGCGGCTGGGCACCCTGACATCGGAGCTGATCCATGAACAGGCTGCGAAAGCGCGCCTGTGCGGGGTGCAGAATTACGAGTTGAACCCCGTCAGCAGCCGCTATGTTCCCGTTACAAACGGGACAAAATATAAGCAGACATCTGGCCTGGAGCAGATCTCCATCTATCTGAACGATGAGGATATGCAAACCCTGAAAGAGCTGGCACTGGCCAACGATAGTGTGCGTGTGATCAACGGCAGGCAGGCAATCACCTACCGATATGTTGTTCCCGGAATGCTGCTGAACGACCCGGTGTTTACGGGGCTGACAGAGCAGAACAGCACGGCAAGGTAAGCACTTCAAAATCTTGAATAAATCAAAGGCGGCACCGCGTTTTTTGAAAGACGCGGTGCCGTTTTGTATACAAAGCAGCCTGAAAATACTACAAAACATAAACCTGTGCGAAATTACAACAAAACGGATAGAAGATGAGAATAGGGAAAAAAGGAGAAATATGTTGGAATTTTACACAGGTTTACAGAGCAAAACATGAGGAAAAGCGCGATGCAGCGTTTGCAAAATAAAGCGGATTTTGGGTGAATCAGGTGCGGGGAACCAAAAAAGAGGGGAAACCTGTGTAAATGGCAACAATCTGCAGGGTGAATTACCTTTTTATAATACGACAGGGATAGTAATACCCTGTGTAAAGATGCAACACTGTACGCTGCGAAAGGGAAGAGTTGCAATTTTACACAGGGTATTGGTTATTCTGTCAGGCGGAGTAGAAGGAAAACGCTAAAACAAAATGGCATATATGAACCATATTATACGATTTGGAATTAAAACGGCCGACCAAACGATGGGATTTGGCGGGATAGGGACAAAGGCGAAAGTTGATATGGAGAGAGCGAGGGCAGAGGTTGGCATGCTGCTTGATAGACAAAAACGTGGAGAAGTGATGTGAAATGGCGGGATACAACGCTATTTTTGTATTAAACTTATTAAATAATACAATTTGTATTTCGGTACAGAGAATCTCTTTGGAAACCAAGCGGGAATAATTTGACGATTTAAGCAATAGTAGATGGCCTGCAACTTGAGAAAGTATTGGCAACACCGCATAATTCCCGCCTTACGGCTTAAGCACCGCTCCGGCGGCTGCGGCACGGCATCTGCGTTGCCAAAATGCTCGATAATACACAAAGTATTATCTGCGCTTTTGGCTTAGCATCTGCCGCACCTCGCTCGCCGTATCGGCACTTAGAATTATGCGGTATTGCCCTAACCATCATTCCGTGATTTTTGTCTTGCCCTTGGGGCAAAAGAGCTTTATACTGGTATACAAGTGGTAGTCTGCCCCAGTGTAAGGGCAGGCAGAAAGAACGGTTTTGCCCTGAACACGGATGGGGGGCTGCAAGATGTATAAACTGATTATTATTGATGATGAAGAGAAGATTGCCAGCGGAATGGCCCAGCTGTTCCCCTGGCAAAACATTGGGTTCGAGGTGGTGCAGGTGTTCACCAGCGCACGCAAAGCCCTGCAATATATTGCCGAAAACCCGGTGGATGTGGTGCTGACCGATATTGAAATGCCGGATATGAACGGCCTGGAGCTGAGCCATCGGCTGATGGAATACCCCAACATCCAGAAAATATTTTTCAGCAGCTACAGCAATTACGAATACTTCCGCGCGGCGCTGCAAAACGGCGTGGCGGATTACCTGATGAAACCGGTGGCCTACAGCGCCCTGCTGGAATGCTTTGAAAAGGTCAAAGCCCGGCTGGATGCCCGCAGCGCCGTGCAGGAAACCGCCCCCAAGGCCTATTACGACCAGATCGTGTACGATGTGCAGCAATACTTAAAAGATAATTACCGCACTGCCACGCTGGAAGAAGCCGCGGCCAAGGTTTCCTTGAGTCCGGCTTATCTTTCCCGCGTGTTCAAGGAAAAAAGCGGAACCAGCTTTTCGGAGCTGCTGCTCAAGACGCGGATGGAAAAAGCATGTGAGATGCTGGCGGATATCCACTATAAAAGCTACGATATTGCCTATTATGTCGGGTACGATAACCCCAAAAACTTCTCCCGTGCGTTCAAAGCGTATTATGGGCAGAGCCCATCGGAATACCGCAAATCCCGCCTGGATGGTGCCGCGCTATGAAGGGAATGAAGCGGAAGTTCTTTTTGAAGCGCATGTGGAACTTTGTGGTGGTCATGCTGATCCCGGCGCTGCTGCTGGTGGCCGTTACCACCTACATGACCTTTGTGACCCAGATGCACCGTATGACGCAGGACAATGAGCACGGTATTGAGGCTGTGCGCTCCAACATCTCGCTGGTGCTGGATTCGGTCTTGGCGCAGAACAGCTACATGACCGGCATGACCCGCACCAACATGGTGCTGAACAAAGCTCTGAAAAGGGAAAGCCTTTCTTACACCGATGCCATCTACCTGCGCAGCCTGGTATCCTCACTGAACAGCATGACCAACGCGTATGATTACGTGGATTCGGTTCTGATCTATATGGATGGGTACGACCGTGCGCTGACGTCCAGCGGGCTGGTCAACCTTTCGGCGGATAATTACAGCGGCTGGTACAGCGTGTTTTCCTCTATGTCGGATGCTGAGCGCTCCTGCATTGCCCCGGGGGTGGTGAACGCCGGCATAGCCAGCGAGAGAAGGCAGCTGGTAGTGTGCGCCCGGATGCTGACGATGGAAGGCTGTGTGGCCGTTACCCTGAACATCAGCCACTTGCAGGAAATGATTGCCGTGCTGCGCCCGTCCGATAACCAGCACCTGTACCTGGTTGACGGCAGCGGCCGCCTGCTGGCAAAGGCAGGGGACGCAGGCGCGACGGAAGAGCTGCAAAACCTGATGGGCAAAACGCTGAGCGGGGCAGGGAACACGGCGGAACAGGAGCACGAGTTCTGGATCAAGCTGGATGACCGGGACTGCCTGTTGAACTGGCAAAGCTACCAGAACCCGGATTTCTACATCGTATCTACCATTGACCGGGCCATGATCCTGGAAAACCTGGGCGAACGGTTGATGCCGCTGCTGCTGATGGCGGTTGTGGCGCTGTACGCCATTGTGTTTTTGGCATACGTCAACACCAAGCGCAGCTTTGACGAGATCAACCTGATGCTGCAGATGTTTGAGGATGCCGAGGCGGGCCGCACCATCCAGCGCCCCCAGCGCAAGGTAAATGATGAATATGACGTTATCATGAACAACATCCTGATGATGTTTTTGAACAACACCTACCTGAACATCCAGCTGAAAGAAAAGCAGTACCGCCAGCAGAACGCCGAGCTGACCGCCCTGCAGTTGCAGATCAACCCCCACTTTTTGTACAACACCCTGCAAACGCTGGATATGGAAGCCCGCAAGCTGAACGATGATGGGCGCATCAGCGCGGTGGTGGGGTATGTATCGGATATCCTAAAGTATTCGCTGACCAACCCGCAAAAGAGCGTCAGCCTGCGGGAAGAGCTGGACTACCTTAAAAAATATGTGGAAGTGCAGCACTACCGCTTTGGGGACCGCTTTATTATTTATTATGAAGTGGACGACGATGTGATGGACGCCGAGGTATTCCGCCTGATGCTGCAGCCCGTGGTAGAAAACAGCCTGCTGCACGCCCTGCGCGGCAACGAGCGCGGTTACATGAAGGTGCGCGCCCGCCGCATTGGCGATAAGGTGAACCTGCGTGTGATCGATAACGGCGACGGCATGACAAGGGAAGAGCTGGAAGCGCTGCGCAAACGCATTGCGGACCGCAACAGCCGCAGTATTGGGCTGACCAACCTGGACCGCCGCCTGCGCCTGCGCTACCCGGAGGAAACGGGGCTGCGCATCTGTTCCATAAAAAACCTTGGCACCAGCGTGTCGTTTTGCATCCCGTACAAAAAATATACCCCGGATGCCCCGCAAACAGGTAAAACAGAATAATAAAATGCCGGGCAGGTATCTTAAATTGCGCCAAAACGCAAGAGATGATACCTGCCCGGCGTTTTGTGTCAAATGATGAATCCTTTTAGCAAGCGTGAGTCCTTTTATAAATTTGCCAAACAAATTATAATAAAACCATGATAAGGCTCGACGAAAAGGGCCGATTTAGAAGGAGGAAAACAATATGAAAAAGCAACTTATGGCCGGTATGATGGCCGCCAGCATGGCATTGTCTCTGGCCGCATGCGGCGGCAGTGCTGCCAGCAGCGCAGCCTCGGCAGCCGACAGCACCAGCGGCGCTGCCTCTACCAGCACCGCAGCTTCCACTTCCAGCGATGAACAGGTGACTTTGCGCTTTGCCTGGTGGGGCGGCGATGAGCGCGCCAACGCTACCATGGAAGTCATCAACAAGTTCATGGAAGAAAACCCCAACATCAAGATCGAAGCCGAGTATGGCTCTTCTGACGGCTACCATGATAAGCTGGCAACCCAGCTGGCATCCGGCACCGCCGCCGACATCGTGCAGATTGACCCCGAAACGATGCCCAGTTTTGTTTCCACCGGCGATTACTTCCTGGATTACAAGGACTACGACTTTGATCTTTCCAACTTTGACCCCAACTACATTGGCCTGCGCGTGAATGGTAACTTTGACGGCAAGCAGCTGGGCCTGCCCACCGGCATTGCCGGCCCGGCACTGGTTGTGAACGAAGAGCTGGCCGAAAAGTACGGCATCGACTTCAACACCCAGTACACCTGGGATCAGTTCATTGAATGGGGCAAAAAGGACCATGAAGCAGACCCCGATACCTACCTGCTGTGCACCAACAAAGAGTATGTGACCAACCTGGTGTTCTTTACCTACATGAAGCAGCTGACCGGCAAGACCATCTTTGACGCTGACTCCAAAGAGTTCAATTATACCGAGGAAGATATCCAGAACTGCCTGGATCTCGTCAAGAGCCTGTACGACAACAATGTCTGCGCACCGGCTTCCTACTCTTCCGCTTACAGCAACGACGACCTGCAGTCTGACCCCAACTGGATCGCTGGCAAGTACGTCTGCACCTTCGCTTACATCTCCACCATCAATGTTATGACCGCCGCCAATGAGGGCGCAACCTATGGCACCGGCTACCTGCCCCTGCTGGACGGCGCTAAGGACAACGGCTGGGCTTGCAACTGCCCGCAGGTCCTGGCAGTTACCTCCACCTGCAAGGCTCCGGAAGCAGCCATGAAGTTCCTGGATTACTTCTTTAACAGCGATGACGCCGAAAGCACCCTGGCCTGCGTGCGCAGTGTTCCCCCGACGGAAAAGGCCCGTGAAATCTGCGAAAAAGACGGTACCCTGGACCCGAACATGATGACCGCCGCCAACATTGCCAGCGGCTACAGCGGCCTGACCAACGACAAGTACTCCTCCGCACCGGAATCCAAGCAGATCATTGCTGATACCATCGAGGCTGTCGGTTACGGCACCACCGACCCCGCAAGCGCTGCATCCGATATGTACAATCAGCTCTCCAGCTACATCAGCGCCCAGTAAACCTCAGCGAACATCAAAAACGGGTGTCTCCCACCGAGGCATCCGTTTTATTAAAGTGTACCTGAAAAGTCGAAACTATCGTCTATTTCTACAAACACAGCCGGATTTTGCGTTAAAAAGCCTTGGAATCCACAAAGGATTCCTGCGGCTCTTTGCCTTAAATCCTGCTTGTGTTTGCGAAATATCCGTCATTTTC
>ENA-ORLY01003353-ORLY01003353.1-human-gut-metagenome-genome-assembly--contig:-NODE-3353-length-13130-cov-2.076764_pt1 | contig 13130 bp, 9 predicted proteins | sample MGYA00243071_ERZ508832 | MGnify/ENA primary metagenome ERZ508832 (study PRJEB26277, sample SAMN04329777) | human gut metagenome | biome: human-associated habitat | host: Homo sapiens | place: USA...
CGCGATTAGTGATTAGAGTTGAGCGAGGAGTGGTTATATGGGAGAGGGAATATTAAAAAACAAATCAATGAACTTTGCTATACGCATTGTGAATTTATATAATTTCTTGAATGAAACCAAACAGGAAAGAATTATGTCTAAACAAATACTAAGAAGCGGTACATCTGTGGGAGCCAATATCAGGGAAGGACAATTTGCCGAGTCCCCAGCCGACTTTATACACAAATATTCCGTTGCTCAAAAGGAATGTTCAGAAACCCTATACTGGCTCGAATTGCTAAATAAAACAAACTACATCACCACAGAGCAATATGTGTCCTTGGATACCGATTGTACGGAACTGATGAAGATGATAACCTCTTCCATCATCACCCGTAAAAAGAATCTGCCCCCTAATCACTAATCACTAACCCCTAATCGCTAACCCCATGCAACCTTTAGCAGAAAGACTCAGACCCAAGACATTAGACGAATATATCGGGCAGAAACACCTGGTGGGACCGGGGGCTGTGCTTCGTAAGATGATTGATGCGGGACGTATCTCCTCGTTCATTCTGTGGGGCCCGCCGGGAGTGGGTAAGACGACGCTTGCGCAGATTATAGCCAATAAGCTGGAGACGCCGTTCTACACACTCAGTGCCGTGACCAGCGGGGTGAAGGATGTGCGCGATGTCATAGACCGCGCCAAAAGCAACCGCTTCTTCTCGCAGGCAAGCCCGATACTGTTCATTGACGAAATCCACCGTTTCAGCAAGTCGCAGCAGGACTCGCTGCTGGGCGCTGTGGAGCAGGGAACGGTGACGCTGATAGGCGCCACCACCGAGAACCCCTCGTTCGAAGTGATCCGCCCGCTGCTCTCCCGCTGCCAGCTCTACGTACTGAAATCACTGGAAAAGGATGACTTGCTGGAACTGCTCCAGCGCGCCATAACCACGGATGTGCAACTGAAAGAACGGCAGATAGAGCTCAAGGAGACTACCGCCATGCTCCGCTACAGCGGCGGCGATGCCCGCAAACTGCTTAATATCCTCGACCTCGTGGTGCAGTCCGAAACCGCAGACCCCGTTGTCATCACCGACGAGATGGTGACCGAACGCCTCCAGCAGAATCCCCTTGCCTACGACAAAGACGGGGAGATGCACTACGACATCATCTCCGCCTTTATCAAGTCCATCCGCGGCAGCGACCCGGACGGAGCCATCTACTGGCTGGCACGCATGGTAGAGGGCGGTGAAGACCCTGCTTTCATAGCCCGCCGTCTCGTTATCTCCGCCTCCGAGGACATCGGGCTGGCAAACCCCAACGCACTGCTGCTGGCCAACGCCTGCTTCGATACCATCATGAAAGTGGGCTGGCCCGAAGGACGCATCCCGCTGGCGGAGACGACCATCTACCTCGCCACCAGTCCCAAGAGCAACTCGGCCTATATGGCCATCAACGATGCACTCGAACTGGTGCGGCAAACCGGCAACCTGCCCGTTCCCCTGCACCTGCGCAACGCCCCCACCAAACTGATGAAACAGCTTGGCTATGGCGACAACTATAAATATGCCCACGACTACCCCGGCAACTTCGTGCGCCAGCAGTTCCTGCCCGACGAACTGAAAGACCGCCGCATCTGGGAGCCGCAAGCAAATGCCGCCGAACAAAAGCATAAAGAAAGGATGCAGGCCCTGTGGGGAAAGGAAAAATTTTAGAAATGGAAATTCTGCAGAACAACATTAGAAACAACTTATAATAACACTTATGAAAATAGTAGTCCTCGACGGCTATGCCGCCAACCCCGGAGACCTCTCCTGGGACGAACTGAAGAGCCTGGGCGAATGTATCGTTTACGACCGTACCGCCCCTGCCGAAGTGCTTGAACGTGCTGCCGGAGCAGACATCCTGCTGACGAACAAAGTAGTGCTCGATGCAACAACCATCGCAGCCCTACCCCAGTTGAAATACATCGGCGTACTTGCCACCGGATACAACATCATTGATACCGCCGCTGCCAAAGAACGGGGTATCACGGTCACCAACATCCCGGCATACAGTACCCCGTCCGTTGCGCAAATGGTTTTTGCCCACATCCTCAACATCACCCAACGGGTGCAGCACTACACCGACGAGATACACAAAGGCCGTTGGACCAACAGCCCCGATTTCTGCTTCTGGGACACTCCGCTCATCGAACTGAGTGGCAAGAAAATCGGTATCATCGGTCTTGGGCAAACCGGCTACAACACCGCCCGCATCGCCATCGGCTTCGGTATGGAAGTACATGCATACACATCCAAATCGCCTTTCCAGCTTCCTCCCGAAATCAAGAAAACGGAGCTCGACGAACTTTTTGCCAACTGCGACATCATCAGCCTGCACTGCCCCCTCACCGACTCCACCCGCGAACTGGTCAATGCCGCCCGCTTGAAACAGATGAAGCCCAACGCCATCCTCATCAACACCGGACGCGGTCCGCTGGTCAACGAGCAAGACCTTGCCGATGCACTGAACAACGGCACCATCTTTGCCGCCGGACTGGATGTGCTTTCGCAGGAACCGCCCCGTGCCGACAACCCGCTGCTCACCGCCCGAAACTGCTACATCACCCCGCACATAGCCTGGGCAAGCGCCGCCGCACGCGAACGCCTCATGCAAATCATGCTGGATAATATAAAAGCTTTCTTAGACGGAATGCCGATTAATTCAGTAATAAAATAACCAGCAAAAGGGTGTGACGAAAGCTCCGGCAAGCTTGTAGCCGGGGCTTTCGCCACACTTTTATAAAACACACCCGCGTTAATCATGGGAAAAACCGCCGTCAAAGGTCTGTTTCATCTGATACTGATAGCTACCACATTTGCACTGGCTGTTGTCACCATCATCGCATCCCGTTCCGGGCATTACCATCCGGAACATTCCACCATCATGCCCTTGCTGGGACTTGCCGTACCGGTACTGCTGGTATCCTGCCTGATTGTTGCCCTCTGCTGGGCATTGGCACGCAGGAAATGGGCGTTCGTCACGCTGGCAGCTTTCTTCTTCAACTGGGAATACCTCACAGCTGTTATCCGTTTCGTACCCGCCACCGCACCGGCACCGAACCGGCAAGGCGAAAACAGCGGTTACCTCACCGTAGCCACCTACAACGTTCATAACTTCGGAAACGAAATTACCGGCTACTCCTGCAAACAGATTGCCAAGTACATGCAGCAACAACACGTCGATGTACTCTGCTTTCAGGAATTCGGCGAAAACAAACACTTCACGGCAGACAGTCTGCGTCGTGCCCTTTCCCACTGGCAATATGCCATTATCCCCACAGACGACTCCATCCGCGGCATCCTCCCCATCGCCGTATTCAGCCGCTACCCGCTTATCGGCGGACGTTTCATCACCTACCCTCACAGCGCCAATTGCAGCATGCTGTGCGACATCATTCTGAATACAGATACCATCCGCTTGCTGAACACTCACCTGCAAACTACCAGCGTCAGCCAGAACCGTAAAAAATGGGAACGCGAACTTGCCGCCGACAATACACGCCGTGAAGCGCAAGCCGTACAGGATGCAGCGGAAACCCTGCATGAAAACTTCGTGAAACGTGCTTTCCAGACCGACAGCATCTGTCAGCTCGTCACTGCCAGCCCTCACCCCGTACTGGTGTGCGGAGACTTCAACTCCCTACCCTCATCCTACACCTATCACCGGCTCTCCGAGAGCCTCAAGGACGGCTTCAAGACAGGTGGACACGGCTACATGTACACCTACCGTTACGGCAAGCGCATGCTACGCATCGACTATGCCTTCCACTCACCGGAGCTGGAATGCATCGACTACTACTCTCCCAATCTGGATTTATGCAGTGACCACAACCCGGTGATATTGACGGTGAAGTATTAAAAGACGATTCCAAACACCCTCCCACTCTGCCATACCGTATTTCCTCTTACGCTCAAGGTACAATAAAAAAAATAGAGCTGCCCCGGTTTCCCGGAACAGCTCTACCGTAAAAATAAACATGAACAAAAATATCCTTAGAACGTCAAGCGGATACCCACCTGGGCATGCCAGCGTGAGGAAACATCGCTCTTGGTGATTTCGGACTTGTTGTAAATATAGTTAGGAGTGGTCTGACCGTCCACCGTTGTCAGTTTTGTAACGGAAATCGGTGAAAGGTTATAGAGTGAACCATAGGTTGCTCCCCACTTCTTGTTCAACATATTGGCAAAGTTGATGATGTCGAAAGTAAATTCCAATTTGCCCAACCCCTTAGGATTATAGATGGTCTGAGCCAGATGGAGATTGATTTCATGTTCCCACTTGGTGAGGTTGGAGTTACGCTCGGCATATTGTCCGCGATGCTCCTTGGCATAAGCATCACCTTCAATCCACTGTTTGAAAGCTTGGCGGCTTTCTTCGGCAGTCATGGTTACTTCTCCCTTTTTGTTTGTAGCGTCCACGAACTTCATCTTATCCAACTCTTCGTCAGTCGGAATATACAGCAGGGAGTTACCCTTCTGTCCGTCACCGTTGAAGTCGGAAGTTTCATTCATGGTCAGGCTGTAACGGTTTCCGGAGAATCCGTTGTAGATAACAGAGATAGAAGTGCTCATCCAGTTGTTCCAGTATTTCGGAGTAGTATAAGCCACCTGAGCCATTACGCGGTGAGGTATATCGAACTTGGAGAACCCCAGTTCATTACCGCTGTTGGTGTCGCGGGAGTAGTTGTACTTCCAGTTAGAGTAGGCAACGGAAGAAGTTCCGTCGTTTACAGACTTGGAGTGTCCGAAGGTATAAGATGCAGACATGTCAAGACCGAATCCGAAGTGTTTCTCCAGCAAGGCCGAAAGAGCATAGCTATAACCCTTGCTTGTATTCTTCAGGTTGATAATAGAGTAATAGTCACCTGCCTGTACCTTATAAGAAGGAGAAGCGGAAGCCTCTACACCCGGAACGGCATACACCTGTCCGTTTTCCACAAGAGCAAGATTCTCGAAGAATACATTATTCATGGTCTTGGAGTAAACACCCTCGAGAGTCATCTTCACATCACCCGGCAAGAACTGTTCCCAAGCCAGATTGGCACGCAACACCTGCGGATACTTGAACTTCTTGTCGGTAGTCACGATATCCTGCTTCATGCTTCCTGTAGCGGCAGCCAGCGGATTATCCTTGTATTCTCCCAATGAAGGAGCTTCATTGGTATCGTTCTTGCCCGATTCATCCTTGGGCTGGAGAGTAGTACCTTTCTGTTCCATACCCGTATTGTTGAACGAGTTACTGAGCCACACAAACGGTACACGACCGGTAAAGATACCTACACCACCACGGATAAGCGTGCGATGTTCTTCGTCGGTATACCAGCTAAAGCCCACACGCGGTGAAACCATCAGCTTGGCACTCGGAGTTTCGCCTACGCGCACACCCATATTACGTCCGGCTGCAAAGTCGTTGAAAGTAGGATTCACAGTAGGTTTGTTGAACAGCAGAGGAATATCGAAGCGGATACCGTAAGTGAAGTTGAAGTCTCTTGACACTACCCATTTATCCTGAGCATAGAAACCGAACTGGCCAGCTTTCATAACAGGAGCATATTTCAGGTTACCACCCGTCATGTCGGGGTCGCTGTACTTGTAAGTAAACTTGTAGGGCTTGTCTTGCAGGAAGTAATCCAAAGAGTTATAGTACCATGCACCTTCCGAAGCCTGGATAAACAAGTTGCTGATTTTGTAGATTTCGTTGTGAGTACCGAAAGTCAGTGTATGGTTGCCAAGATACCAAGAGAGGTTATCCTCAAAGCTATACACATCCTGATTCAGCTTGTTGGCACCGGAAGAGAACTCCGTACCGATATTGGCTGTAATCTTAGTTTCACCGTCACCGCCTGTGACATTGCTGATTTGTACGCAAGGACCTGAATATTCCGTATCGCGGAAGTCGCGGACAAACGTACCCGACGCACGCAACTCGTTATAGAGGTTATCTCCCAGACGAGAGTTCAACTCGGCCACTACCGAATTCATCTTGTTGTTCATGCGATAACCGCTGTTGCCGAAATAGTAAGTGGTGGAATTTGCTCCGTACACATCTTTATAAGAGTTGTTGTGCTGGTAGCGTACGGCAAGTTTATGCTTTTCGCTGATATTCCAGTCCACACGTGCCAGAAGACCGAAAGATTTCTGTTCGATATCACGTTCACCGTAAGTTTCTTCTATACCGGTGAGCTTCTTGTATTGGTCGGCAATCTGCTTGGCAGTGGCGCTGGTGATGTAATTAGTGGTATATCCCGGATAAGTGCTTGAGGGATAGCTGTTCTTCTTACCTTCTGCACTGACAAAATAGAACAGTTTGTTCTTGATAATGGCACCACCCAACGTACCACCGTAGGTACGGTCGAACTGCTGGGACATCGGCGACTTTTCGTAACCGCGTACGGCACTATACTTGCCATACATATTCTGGTTGTTGAAATAAGTGTAAGCGGAACCGTGGGTTTCGTTCGTACCCTGCTTGGTGATGGCGTTGATACCGCCGCCCGTAAATCCGCTTTGGCGAACGTCGTAGGGAGCCACCACTACTTGAATTTCCTGAATGGCATCCATAGAAATAGGATTGGCGCCTGTCTGAGCACCGTTCGTGCCACCGGCAGAAAGACCGAACACGTCGTTGGCCACCGTACCGTCAATTTGGAAACTGTTGTAACGGTTGTTGGAGCCTACGAAAGTGATACCGCCGTTTTTGGAAGTCATAGCCAACGGACTGTTCTTCACGATGTCGTAGATGTTACGGTCTACGGTCGGAGTATTTTCAATAGAGTTGGCAGAGAAGTTGGTAGCAGCACCGCTTTGTGTTTTGGCATCGGCTACGACAACCACTTCATCCAGCAATTCCGAACTGGGGTGCAGTTTTACGTTTTGTGTATAAGTGTTACCTAATTCCAACATGATACCGGTTAACACTGCGCTCTGATAACCTACATAAGACACTGTAAGCTTGTACGGACCACCCGTACGCATACCCTGAATCGTATAACGTCCATCCACATTGGTAATAGCACCGTACTGTGTACCGGAAGGCTCATGAACGGCAACAATCGTCGCTCCGATTACCGTCTCATTCTGTTCGTCGGTCACCTTACCGCTGATAGCGGAAGTCGTAACCTGCGCATTTACGCCCGCAGCCGTCAGAACCAGCATAAACGTAAAAATAAGTCTTAATACTTTTAACATAATAGCTTTTAATTAGTTTCTTAAAATGTTATATTTTTGAAAACATTGGCAAAGATAAGCAAAATAATATATAAATACATTACAATCATGCTACATTTTTTAAGAATTAAGCCTGATTTTATTTGTCGCATAACCGACCCGCCATGCTTCTTATAAAGACAAACAATACTATTAAAAACAAACAATACTCTGCCATCCTCTACCACCGCCTTTTCTTCTTGCAGGCTTTCTGCAATGCCACACCGAACAGGCAGCAAGCACATTTCAATTCTTTTGGGGAGAGTTTATCCAAATTGTCGAGAATACCGGAAATCGAGTAGTTTTTATCAAGAAACTCATAAGGATCGGCGGCTTCTTCCAAATCCTGCTTTATCAGGCAGGTGCATAGAGGACTTTTATCCATTAGTTTATTTTTTGGGGTTATGTAAGGGGGTATCTTATCTGCTTTACAAAAACATGTTTGGGAAACACCCGCATCGAAAAATGCACCTCACTCCCCTTACGGAAAGAAAGATGCTCAAAGATAACACTTTTTGCTATTATTTGCATGATTATGGATAAATAATACAATAAAAAGAAGAAATGACCCGCATGACAGAAACATTACCTGATCTTACTTATCGTAAAACAATCCATATTCATAATTCAAAATCAAACATTATTATGGCAATCACTGCAGAACGCACACCAGGTTGTCAGAAAGTCGGGAACAAAACTACATCGATTCGTTATGCTAACATAGCAATATGCTAACCGATATTTTTACTGACATGAAATTGATTAATCTATAAGAAAACAGGAAAACAAAACGGGAGGAACTGCCCTTTGCAGGACAACTCCCCCCGTCTTTTTCAGAGTTCTTTGAAATGATATTACATCCTATTATTGCATAACGGGTGCCATTTCATCCCATGTGTAAGCATTATCTTCCTTACTATAGTAGAACGACATTGCATAATTACCGTTGCCACGTCCGCCGTATATCTTATAGATAACAGTATAGCTTATATCCGGGTCGGGGTTATTCACCATATCGGGCAGCAGAATAAGCGGGAAAGCTTCTTTTGCCAGACGTTCGTCCATGATAGCCTGGATTTCCTCATCTTTCAAATCGTTCAGATAGCCGTCTACATTGTAATATTGAGTCCAAGTGGAATACTTGTTGTTGATATTATTATTCTTTGTATCGGCGCCGAAATAGTACTCGGAAGTTGTGTTCTGCGTACTCATAAACTCCGGTTTGTTTTCCTTCACCCACTCTACCAACTTAGTGTATTCAGCATTGGTGAGAGACAATTCCTTGATATCGCTGATAAGGTTGGAGAGCTTCCATTCCTTGCCGTCGAACTTCATCACTGTGATACGCTCGGTGATGGATGCCACCATTTCTTTTGCCGGATTATATGCTTCCCACATTTCTCCATTATAACGGTAAATGGCATCTATGGTATTACCGGCATGCTTATAATTGAGTGCAACCGTCATTCCATCAGAAGCAATATATTTCTTCTGCAAGAATTGCGAAATAAGAGCCTCTACTTCTTCATCAGAACCTACAAATCCTTTGTTCTCGTCTGCTCCTGCAATATCAGCATAGTCCTCACTGGTAAATATATAAGATTTATCTGCCTTGAAGCCTGTTTCTTCCACAAACCCGTTTGCCACTTTCTTATAGAATTTAGCTTGGGTGGTAGTTTCATGATTAGAATAATACTTATATATAATCTTACATATAAAACCTACCTGCTTATCGACATACTTAGTCGTGCAGAAATTAGGAAGATATTCATTCGGGTCAATATTATATGCAAAATTATCATGTTTTCCCGGTTGTTTGTCACCAGTACCCATTGCATCGTAATCTGCTGTCGTCAACTCATACTCTTCATCAGCTACAACATCGGTGTTTTGTGGAGGCATCACATCTGCCACCTTCACCTTAATCTTTGCCGATGATCCCTTATCACAATACGGATAGGTATCCTCAAGCATTTCGATCAATGCTTTTTCTATGGTTGCCTTTCCTGACTCTTCATCACCCTGCACAAGGCTGAAATAGCCTTCGGTAGGATGCTTCCGGGTAAATGCTCCTTCGTAGTAGACAACGTCTGTCAGAGGTTCCTGGTCGAAGCCGGGGAAGTTATCTTCATTATAGTCGCACGCCGTCATCAGGAACGAGGCAGCGCACAAGCCGTATATTAACTTTTTATTCATAATTATAGCTCTTAAAGGTTTAGAAATTGAATTTCAAGCGTACAGAATAAGTACGGCCAAAACCGTAAAGTACACGTGTTGCGGTTTCCCAATCGTGCTTGCTGCCGTCGCGTGCGTCGGCAATGTATTCCTGATCCAAGAGGTTGTTGACATTACCGCTCAAAGTGGCACGTACCTTACCGAAGTCGAAGGAATAACCCGCACTCAGGTCGAATGTGTGGTAGGAAGGTATCTCCCAAGGTTCTGTAACCACGTATTCATTACCCATACCGGCTTGTCCTGCATCGATGTCGTATCCGGCATAGTTACGGGCAAAGAAGTTCCAGTCCAGACTAAGGCGCAAACCTTTCATAGGACGTACATTCACACCCAAAGCGGCTGTAGTCTGTGCCGAACCACCTACGTGGATGTTGTCCATCTTGATGTTGGCACGGTATTGCTCTGCATTAGCCATATCGCTCACTACTTCACCGGTCTTCAGGTCGGCAAGCATCTGGCCTGCTCCGTTGTAGTAGAAACCTTTCGCGTTACCGTTCCAACGCCAGTCTCCCCAAGAGAACATACCCGTTACATCAAGCCATCTGAGCGGCTTGGCAACGAAATCAAGCTCTATACCCATGTGGTTGGCATTGGCTCCGGTCATGTTCAGCGTCCAGCGGTCTTCTATCTCTACGCCTTCCTCATTCTCATAGTTGTATGTACCTGAGTCGTAGAGTGCCTTGTCTTTCCAACGGGTGTAATAAGCGTTCACATTGGCTGTGAAGAAACCTGTACGGAAACCGTAGCCCAACTCAAAGGACATTACTTTCTCGTTCTTGGCATCGCTGTTGCGTGCGTGTGAGTTCTGAGAGTTGATGAAAGATGTATCGAACATCGGGGCGCGGTTAATGTAACCGGCATTGAAGTAGATATTGTTGTACTCGTTGAGGTTATAGTTAATACCGCCTTTGACGTTTCCGCCCAGGTAGTGTTTCTTGTCTGATTTGGCATGTGCCTTATCGTAATACAGACGGTCGTAACGCCAGTAGCTGGTGTTTGAAAGACCACCGGAAACAAATGCGCTCAGCTTGTCGTAGTTGTATTCCAACTGTGCGAATACGCCTTCAGACATTACAAAGCCGTCATAGTCGCGGTATATCACATCGCCTACTCCCAGTTTTTGATTCTTGAAATTGGGATCGGCAGCCGCCGCATTATTCTCAACACGTACATTTTTACGGTTGTCTATATCCACGAAGTATGAACCGCCAAAAAGGTCGGTAATTACATTCTGGTGCAATCCTTTGTAGTAACGCAAGTCGATACCGCCATAGAAGTCGAAGTTCTCACCAAACTTGGTGGTATAAGTGGAAAGCAATCCATACCATGTATGGTTGTTCATTGCCTTGGACATTATCATCTTAGAACCGGTAGTACTTGCCGCATTCATGGCTTCTACCTCATCGTATGCAAATGTGCCGTCCACTTCGCGGAATTCATTGTTCACCAATCCGTTGCTTGCACCATACCACTTGCTGCGGTTGGCAGCATCGCCCGAACCGCTGTAACCGTTACCGCGACCGATGGATACGTACAGTGCCGTACTCAAACTTGATTTGCGGTCTATCTGCCACAAGTGGTTCAATGAAATCTGCGGCTTGTGGTATGAGTTTCTGGATGAGTTGAATACCTGTCCGTTTCTGTAACCGAAAGTGGGGTTATACTTATAAGGACTGTCCTCGCCCATGTATTGCTTTACGCGCTGCCATTCCTTGATGGTAAGCCCGTTCTGATTGTTGCGCTGATTATGCCACTGCGGAGCACCGAACGCAGTAAGAGACAACTGGTGATTGTCGTTGAAACGCTTGGCAACACTGGCAAACCAGTTGTAGCCTTCAAACTCCGTACCCTGGATGTATCCGTCACCCCAGGTCTTACCACCCAATAATGTGAACGCCCAACCGTCTTTGGACAAACCGGACGATACGCTGAAAAGGATTTTATTGTAACCGTCGTTACCCATGCCGTAAGATACGAATCCGCCTCGCTTTGCTTCCGTGCTCTTAGTGATGATATTGATAGAACCGCCCACTGCCGGAACAGACACTTTGGCAGCACCCAAACCGCGCTGTACCTGCATGCTGCGGGTTACGTCGGACAAACCTGCCCAGTTGGACCAGTACACTTTCTGGTTCTCCATACCATTCATGGGCACACCGTTAATCATCATGGCCACATTCTCGCTGGAGAAACCGCGGATACGAGTCTGCGCATCACCATAACCACCACCATCTTTTGTGGTATATACACCCGGAGTGGATTTCAGAATTTCGGGAAACTCCTGCGAACCGAGTTTTTCTTCAATGAACACCGGGTCTACGGTAGATACCGCAACCGGAGTTTTACGGGCCACTGCAACGGACGATGTAATCGTCACATCCGACAGCATCACTGCATCAGGTTGCATCTTGATAGTCCCCAACTCTACGGAAGCGCCTTTCTGTGTAATCTTTTTCTTCTGGTCTTTATAACCGATGTATTTGAAAAGTAATGTGGCATTCGAAGCAACGCTTTGCTTGAAATAGCCGTCAATGTCGGTCACGGAACCTTGAGTGGTTCCCTCTACCATAACGGCAGCACCTACCAAAGGTTCGCCGGTTTCAGCGTCGATAAGCTGACCATGCACTGTGGTCTGAGCCCATGCTGCGGAAGTAAATACCAACAACACGGCAACCAACAGAAATTGAATTAGATGTTTTCTCATAATTCTGCTTTTTGTTAATAGATAGTGTTAATTAAATTTTAAAATGATATTGAGTTGCAAATATACTATTTATATATCAAATAATTATTACGATTGCACTACATTTTTTCAGCCTAATAAAGCATTCTAAAAACTTTAAAAAAAAAAGAAACTCCACAAATATCTTGCAGAGTTTCTTTTTATTACAGATAAAGCAGGTATGCTTTCAGTTTAAAACCCGAACTAATCATTCATTAACTTTCTATAACGAACGCGAGTAGGTTCTTCCTTGCCCAAACGTTTCAGTTTATTTTCTTCGTATTCCGAATAGGAGCCTTCAAAGAAAAATACATTAGAATCGCCTTCAAATGCAAGAATATGCGTACAGATACGGTCGAGGAACCAACGGTCGTGACTGATAACAACAGCACATCCGGCAAAATCCTCAAGACCTTCTTCGAGAGCACGCAGTGTATTGACGTCAATGTCATTGGTGGGTTCGTCAAGAAGCAACACATTGCCTTCTTCCTTGAGACAGAGAGCCAGGTGAAGACGGTTGCGCTCACCGCCGGAAAGTACACCGCAAAGCTTTTCCTGATCTGCACCGGAAAAATTGAAACGCGACAAGTAAGCACGGGCATTGATATCGCGCCCACCCATTCGGATGAGGTCGTTGCCGCCGGAAATTACCTGATAAACGCTCTTATTGGGATCGATGTCCTTGTGCTGCTGGTCCACATAGGCTACTTTTACGGTCTCTCCTACCTCGAACTCGCCACTATCGGGCGTATCCAGCCCCATAATAAGGCGGAAAAGAGTGGTTTTACCCGCTCCGTTAGGACCAATGATGCCTACAATACCATTAGGCGGCAACATGAAGTTAAGGTCGTCAAACAAGAGTTTGTCGCCAAAAGCTTTTGCTACATGCTTAGCTTCAATAACCTTGTTGCCCAAACGGGGACCGTTGGGGATGAAGATTT
>ENA-ORLY01003354-ORLY01003354.1-human-gut-metagenome-genome-assembly--contig:-NODE-3354-length-13127-cov-5.110268_pt1 | contig 13127 bp, 11 predicted proteins | sample MGYA00243071_ERZ508832 | MGnify/ENA primary metagenome ERZ508832 (study PRJEB26277, sample SAMN04329777) | human gut metagenome | biome: human-associated habitat | host: Homo sapiens | place: USA...
GAACGACGTGTACGACAGCCTGCAGAACTACGGCCGCCGTCCGGTGCAGCGCCTGCAGGACCACGGCATTCTGGGTGAAAAGACCATTCTGGGCCACTGCATCCACGTGAATACCGCCGAGATGGATATCATCCGCGAGACCAACACTATGGTGGTGAACAACCCTGAGTCCAACATGGGCAACGCCATCGGCATCTGCCCGGTGCTGCAGCTGTACAAGCGGGGCATCCTGCTGGGCATGGGCACCGATGCCTACACCAACGATATGCTGGAGTCTCTCAAGGTGGCCCTGTGCTCCCAGCGGAGCCAGAACTGCCTGCCCAACGTGGGCTGGTGCGAGGTCACGGATATGCTGTTCAAGAACAACGCCAAGATCGGCGCACGGTACTTCCCGGACCAGCTGGGCGTACTGAAGGCCGGCGCGGCGGCGGATATCATCGTCATGGACTACAAACCGTTCACCCCGTTCAGCGACGAGAACATCGACGGTCACATGATCTTCGGCATGACCGGCCGCCAGTGCCAGACCACCATCGCCGCCGGCAAGGTCCTGATGAAGGACCGCGTGCTGGTGAACATCGACGAGGAGGCGGAGAACGCCCACATCCTCGAGGCCGCCAAGAAGCTGTGGGGCGACCTGAACCACCGGGTGTATTGATAAAACCAACGACAAGGAGGAAGACCCATGTCTGAAAAAATGTATCCGATCCCCTTTAAGTCCCTGATGAACTGGGTGGTCACCGAATATGCCAACTCCGGCGAGATCTTCGGCGTCCGCAAGGCATACCACGCCACGGGCAAGAGCCTGCCCATCTTCGGCGAGCGTATCGAGACACCCTTTGGCCCCGCCGCCGGCCCCAACAGCCAGCTGGCCCAGAACATCATCGCCGCCTACATGGCCGGCGCACGGTTCTTCGAGGTCAAGACCGTCCAGAAGATGGACGGCGAGGAGCTGGCCGCCTGCGTGCCCCGCCCCTGCATCCTGGCCAATGACGAGGGCTATAACCAGGAGTGGTCCACCGAGCTGACCGTGCCCCAGGCAATGGATGAGTATATCAAGGCGTGGTGCGCCCTGAAGGTGCTGAGCAAGGTATACGGCTTCGGCGATCCCAACGGCTTCGTGTTCAATATGTCCGTGGGCTACGATCTGGAGGGCATCAAGGGCGACAAGGTCAACACCTATATCGAGGGCATGAAGGACGCCACCAAGACCGCCATCTTCGGCGAGTGCAAGGCCGTTCTCAAGGAGCTGTTCCCCGCCGAGAGCGACTATATCGACGCCATTGATCCCCGCGTCAGCCGCAGCGTCACCGTGTCCACCCTGCACGGCTGTCCCCCGGATGAGATCGAGCGCATCGCCAGCTATCTCATCACCGAGAAGCACCTGCACACCTTCGTGAAGTGCAACCCCACCATTCTGGGCTACGAGACGGCCCGCCGTATTCTCGACGGCATGGGCTATGACTATATTGTATTCGATGACCACCACTTCCGCGAGGATCTGCAGTGGGCCGACGCAGTGCCCATGTTCGAGCGTCTGCAGGCGCTGGCCGACAGCAAGGGTCTGGAGTTCGGTCTGAAACTCTCCAACACCTTCCCGGTGGACACCACCCGCGGTGAGCTGCCCAACAACGAGATGTATATGTCCGGCCGCAGCCTGTTCCCCCTGACCATTGAGATGTGCCACCGCATTTCCCGCCAGTTCAAGGGTAAGATGCGTATCTCCTTCGCCGGCGGCGCGGAGTATTTCAACTGCGACAAGCTGTTCGCGGCGGGCATCTGGCCCATCACCGTTGCGACCACCATCCTCAAGCCCGGCGGCTACAACCGCCTGCTCCAGATGGTGGAGAAGGTGGAGCCCATGCCCTACAAGCCCTTTGACGGCACCGACACCCAGGCCATCTGCGACATGAGCACCGCCTCTCACACCGACGTGCACCACGTCAAGCCTATCAAGCCCCTGCCCAGCCGCAAGAGTGAGAAGAACGTGCCCTGGATCGACTGCTTCACCGCGCCCTGCAAGGGCGGCTGCCCCATCGCGCAGGACATCCCCGAGTACATGGAGCTGTGCAATAAGGGCCTGTACGGTCCGGCGCTGAAGCTGATCACCGAGAAAAACCCCCTGCCGTTCCTGACCGGCACCATCTGCGCCCATCGCTGTCAGACCAAGTGCTCCCGCAACTTCTATGACGAGTCCGTCCGCATCCGCGACACCAAGCTGCTGGCCGCCCAGAAGGGCTACAACGCCCTGATGGCCTCCATCAAGCTGCCGGAGCGCGTGGCGGGCAAGAAGGTCGCCATCATCGGCGGCGGCCCCACTGGCATTGCTGCCGCCTATTTCTGCGGCCGCGCCGGTATCGAGACCACCATCTTCGAGCGCGAGAGCTGCCTGGGCGGCGTGCCCCGGCATGTGATCCCCAGCTTCCGTATCGCCAACGAGGCCATTGAGAAGGATATCGCCCTCATGGAGAAGTACGGCGTGGAGGTCAAGTGCGGTGCGCCCGCCCCCTCTGTGGACGAGCTGAAAAAGCAGGGCTACACCCACATTCTGCTGGCCGTGGGTGCCTGGAAGCCCGGCAAGCTGGACATCGCCGGCGATGTGGCCGGCGCCATCCAGTGGATGAAGGGCGTCAAGGCCGGCAACATCGCTGTGGCCGGCAATATCGTGGTCGTGGGCGGCGGCAACACCGCCATGGACGCGGCCCGTCTGGCCAAGCGCAGCGGCGCCGAGAGCGTGACCCTCGTGTACCGCCGTACCCGCAAGTATATGCCCGCCGACGAGCACGAGCTGGCGCTGGCGCTGGCCGACGGCGTGACCTTCGCCGAGCTGGCTGCCCCCGTCAAGCAGGCCGACGGTGTGCTGAAGTGTGAGAAGATGGTGCTGGGCGAGGCCGATGCCTCCGGCCGCCGCAGCCCCGTGGGCAGCGGTGAGTTCTTCACCGTCCCCTGCGACCTGGTGATCTCCGCTGTGGGTGAGCAGGTGGACGACGCACTCATGGCCGCCAACGGCATTGAGCTGGACAAGAAGGGCCGTCCCGCCTTCCAGACCAATGTGGCCGGCGTGTACGCCGCCGGTGACGCCAAGCGCGGCCCCGCCACCGTGGTGGAGGGTATCGCCGACGCCGCCGCCTTTGCCGAGGCGGTCATCGGCGAGGCCCATACCTACGATATTCCGGAGCAGGCCTACGTCACCAAGGCGGACGCCGAGGCCAAGAAGGGCATTCTGGCCATGAGCGGCTGCGTCTGCTGCGAGGGCGAGCGCTGCCTGCAGTGCGCCACCGTGTGCGAGAACTGCGTGGATTCCTGCCCCAACCGCGCCAATGTGGCGATCCGCATGGCCGACGGCAGCCACCAGATCGTCCACGTGGACAAGATGTGCAACGAGTGCGGCAACTGCACCCAGTTCTGCCCCTACGCCTCCGAGCCGTGCCACGACAAGTTCACCCTGTTCCAGACCGCAGAGGACATGGTGGACTCTCACAACGCCGGTGTGCTGTTCCTGGGCGGCGGCAAGGTGCGCGTCCGCACCTTTGGCGAGCCCAAGGACTACGATCTCGACGGGAAGAACGACCTGCCCGCCGATCTGGAGAAGCTCATCGTTACCATCCGCGACAAGTACGGCTATCTCTACAACTGAGCCGAAACGCCAAAAAAAGAGACACCCGAGAGGGTGTCTCTTTTTTGCGGTATCGTCACGCCAGCAGGGTGCGGTCGTTGTCGTATTCGCGGCCGCTGACCTTGCGGAACATGTCCATCAGATCGGCCACGGTGAGCCTGGCCTTCTCCTCGCCGGAGATGTCCAGCACGATGCGGCCATTGTGGAGCATCAGCAGGCGGTTGCCGTAGCGGATGGCATCCCGCATGTTGTGGGTGATCATCAGGGTGGTCAGGTGGTTCTCCTGCACCAGCCGGTCGGTGAGATCCATGACGCGGGCGGCGGTCTGGGGATCCAGAGCGGCGGTGTGCTCGTCCAACAGCAGCAGCTTGGGCCGCTGGAGGGTAGCCATCAGCAGCGTCAGAGCCTGCCGCTGGCCGCCGGAGAGGGTGCCCACCTTGGTGGTGAGGCGGTCCTCCAGACCCAGCCCCAGCTCCTTCAGACGGCGGCGGTAATCCTCCCGCTCGCTGCGGCGGATGCCCAGACGCAGGGTGTGGCGCTTGCCGCGGCGCACCGCCAGCGCCAAATTCTCCTCGATCTCCATACCGGCGGAGGTGCCCATCATGGGGTCCTGATACACGCGGCCCAGATAGCGGGCGCGCTTATACTCCGGCATGCCGGAGACGTTGACGCCGTCCAGCTCAATGCTGCCCTCATCTGGCTGCCATGTGCCGCAGATGGCATTCTGCATGGTGCTCTTACCGGCGCCGTTGCCGCCGATGACGGTGACGAAATCGCCGTCCTGCAGGGTCAGGTCCATGTGATCCAGCGCCACACGCTCATCCACGGTGCCGCTGTTGAAGGTCTTGGTGATGTTACGCATTCTCAGCATGACGGGAGCCTCCTTTTTTGATACGGGAATTGGTACGGATCTGATCGCGGACATGGGGCACACCCAGGAATACCGCCACCACGACGGCGGAGAACATTTTCAGAAGGTCGGTGTCGAAACCGGCGAAGATGATGACCTGATAGACGATGTAGTAGATGACAGCGCCCAGCACCACGCCGCCCAGCTGGGCGGCCATGTGGCCGCCATGGCGGCCCAGTACGGCCTGCCCGATGACCACGGCGGCCAGACCGATGACCACGGCGCCGCGTCCCATGTTCACATCGGTGTAGCCCTGATACTGACACAGCAGGCCGCCGGACATGGCCACCACGGCGTTGGACAGCGCCAGACCGATGACCTTCATCAAGCCGGTGTTCACGCCCTGGGCCCGGCTCATCACGGGGTTGCAGCCGGTGGCGCGGAGGGCGCAGCCCAGCTCAGTGCTGAAGAACAGGACCAGCAGGGTCACCAGCACCGCCGCCCAGCCCAGCAGCACCGGCAGCGCGGCGGGGATGTTCATCTGGGTCAGCAGTACGTCGATGCTGCGGGCCGGCAGGGCTTGGTTCGCCTTGCCAAGGATCTTCAGGTTCACGGACCAGAGCACCATCTGGGTCAGGATGCCCGCCAGAATGGGCGGGATGCCCAGCAGCACGTGGAGCAGGCCCGTCACCGTGCCGGCCAGCAGGCCGGCCAGCACGGCGCACAGCATGGCGATCCATGGGCTGTGGCCCGCGAGCAGCAGCATGGTACACACCGCCGCACCGGTGCAGAGGGAGCCGTCCACGGTCAGGTCGGCAATATCCAGAACTTTATAGGTAATGTAAACGCCGATGGCCATCACGCCCCAGATCAGGCCCTGGGCCAGCGCGCCGGGGATCGCATTCAATAGCTGTGTCATGTGGGAACACCAGACCTTCCTGTTTTTGGTTTATTCCATGGCGGTGTAGCCGTCGGGAACGGTGATGTTCAGGGCTTCGCACATGGTGGGGTTGTACATCTTGGCGGCGGGGGCGTAGGCGATGGCCATCTGGGAGATGTCAGCTTCACCGGTGAGGATCTGGGCGGCCATCTCACCGGTCTTGTAGCCCAGATCGTAGTAGCTGATGGAGAGGGTGGCCACGCCGCAGCCGGCGCAGATGCCCTGTTCACCGGCCACCACCGGCGTACCGGCATTGAGGACGATGTTGCCGATGGTCTCGGTGCAGGAGGCGGCAGTGTTGTCGGTGGGGATGTAGATGACATCGCTGTCGGCAGCGGCCTTGGTGGTGACGGCGGCCACATCGTTGGAGTCGGCGAAGGAGTAGCGCACGCAGGTAATGCCCTTACCGGTGAGGTATTCCTCCACCACCTGGATCTGATACTCGGAGTTGGGCTCGGCGGAGCAGTACAGCAGGCCCACAGTCTTGGCCTCGGGGAACAGCTCCAGGATCATGTCCGCCTGCTCGGTGAGGGGCGCCAGATCGGAGGTGCCGGAGACGTTGCCGCCCACGGTGCCGTTGAAGTCCTTGAGGCCCAGCGCCACGCCGTACTCGGTGACGGCCGTGCCCAGGATGGGGATCTCAGTGGTGGCGTTATACGCGGCCTGCAGGGACGGGGTGGCGTTGGCCATGATCAGATCGACCTTCTGGGAGACGAAGGTGTTGACGATGGTGGTGCAGACATTCTGGTCATTGGCGGCGTTCTGGACGGAGATGTCCACGTTGTCCGCGCCCAGCTTCTCCTGCACGGCGTCGATGAAGCCCTGGGTGGCGGCGTCCAGCGCATCGTGGGTCACCAGCTGGCACACGCCGATGGTGTACTTTCTGGCGGCGTCGTCACCGGCAGAGGTGTCGGTATCGGAGCTGCCGTTGTCGGCGGCGGGCTTGCTGCCGCAGGCGGCCATGCTCAGACACATGGCGGCGGCGAGGAGGGCGGTCAGCAGCCGCCGGGTGGCATTTCGTTTCATCTTGGGTTCCTCCTGATCGTGATTTTGTGAAATTGGGATGCAAAAAAGCCGCCCCGTGGACTTGTGGTCCATAGGGCGGCTTTCATGTCGTTCCGTCTCCGGCGGAGAGCGGCCTTTCTGATCAGCAGCGTTTCTGGGCATCACAAATCGCTTTTACTTCATCCGTAAAGGTAAAGTAAAAGTAAAAGCTATATGCGTATGCCTGATACTGCTTCAACATGTCCGGCGTTCTCCTTTCCCGAAGTTTTCTGTAACTTACCACACGCGGTACGGCGGCGTCAATTGTCATTTTTGCCAAAAAAGTCCATTGAATCCGTCGGTAAAATGACGCTTTTTCGCTTTGTGGTGCTAAAGTTTCCGGTAAACCTACCTGTTTTCGGTATTTTTTGCCCGCCTTTTTTGTCGGGGATAACCTACAAGGCGTATTGGCGGTCAGCCCGCCATGATCTCGAATTTCAGCACGCCCTCGGCGGAGGAAGCCCGGGCCATCAGCTCCTCCAGCCCCTCGACCATGTCGCTGGTCTCGGCGGAAATGGTGACGCCGGCGCAGCCGTTGGTGGGGATGGTCTGGTTGATGGTGAGAATATTCGCGCCGGAATTGGCAAAAATAGACAGGTAATTGGACAGCACGCCCGGAATATCCTTGAGCAGTGCGTAAAACGTGATGATATGGCCCGCCCGCATGTTCTGAAACGGCTGCACCGCATCCTTATACTTATAGAAGGCGCTGCGGCTGATGCCCACGAGGCGTGCGGCCTCGCCCACGGTGTCGGCCTCGCCCACCTGCAGCATACGCTTGGCCTCCGCCACTTTGATAAAGACCTCCGGCAGCGCCTCCGCAGAGACGAGATAGTACTTTTTTTTCTCCATGTTCCCTCCAATGTGTCCGCGTAATGCGCACATTTGTCTAATATGAGTTATGTTATCACGGTAAAGCGAAAAAGACAAGAAAAATTTTGTAAAAATTCTGTGAAAGGGAGGTACGGCGATGGAGCGAAGGCGGGAACAGGTACTGGGTCTGCTCTGGTGGGCGGCTATGGCGGGAGTGAGCTGGCTGGTATTGCGCTACGCGCTGGTATGGCTGCTGCCGTTTCTGCTGGCACTGGGCGCTGCGGCGCTGCTGGAGCCGCTGATCGTCCGTGCCCAGCGCCGCCTGCACCTGCGGCGGAGCTTTACGGCGGCGGTGCTGACGCTGGTGCTGGTGGGCGGTGTACTGGCGGTGCTGATCGCGCTGGCGGTGCAGGTGGTGGAGCAGGCGGTGGCGCTGGTGTCGTCACTGCCGGAGCTGCTGGCCGCCCTGCCGGAGACCATGGCGTCGCTGGAGCGGCGGCTGGAGGGCTTCTGCGCTGCCTGTCCCGATGGGGTGCGCCAGACGGCGGAGCACATGCTGGACAGCCTGCCCCGGCGGGCGGCGGAGCTGGCGGGGCAGGTGTCCTCCGCCGTTTTACAGGGTGCGGGCCGCGCCATGGCGGCACTGCCGCGGGTGCTGCGGGCCTGCGGCACCACGGTGCTGGCGGTGTTCTTTACCCTCAGCGCCTATCCGGCGGTGAGGGGCTTTTTCCGGCGGCAGCTGGGATCGCGGCTGGAGCGGGCCAGGGGAGTGAAGTCCAGCGTGTTCGCCACACTGGGAAAGTGGCTGAAGGCGGAGTGCATCCTGCTGGCGGTGACGTTTTGCCAGCTGCTGGCGGGACTGCTGCTGATGCGGCAGGAGTACGCGCTGCTGCTGGCGGCGCTGATCGCCCTGATCGACGCGCTGCCGGTGTTCGGGACGGGGACGGTGCTGGTGCCCTGGGCGGCAGTGGAATGCCTGCTGGGCGCCGTGCCCCGGGGCATCGCGCTGCTGGCGCTGTTCGCGGTGATCTCCGTGGTGCGCAGCGTGCTGGAGCCCAAGCTGATGGCGGCCCAGGCGGGACTGCCGCCGCTGGCGTCGCTGTGCGCCATGTACGTGGGCTTCTGCGCCATGGGCGTGGCGGGGATGGTGCTGGCCCCTATGGCGCTGATGCTGGTGAAGCAGCTGCGGGACGGCGGCTATATCCGGCTGTGGAGGTAGTTGCCACCAAAAAAAGATAGTGGTATAATACCATCAGTTAACAAGGGCAAACACGCCTGTCAGCGCGGCTTTTCGGCGCTTTTTGCCCTTTTCACCTTGGCGGGCACATGCCCGCCTGCGTCTCAAAAACCAAAAATCACTCGAAAATCCATCACCGACAGGTGCGAAGCAGTTTTGCCCGTCAAAACCGTGTTTGCCCTTGTTAACTGATGGTATCCCCAAAAGACTACAAAAGAAACAGGAGGGCCCTGAGATGAGAATTTTGTTCAAGAACGGCACCGTGGTGTCCGGCAAGGGCACGCGGCGGGCGGACGTGCTGGTGGACGGCGAGAAGATACAGCGGGTGACCCGTGACATCCATGTGGACGATGCGCAGGTGGTGGACGCCGCAGGCATGCTGCTGCTGCCCGGATTCATCGACGCCCATACCCACTTCGATCTGGACGTGTGCAATACCACCACGGCGGACGATTTCGCCTCCGGCTCCAGGGCGGCGCTGCGGGGCGGCACCACCACGGTGGTGGACTTCGCCTGCCCCAACAAGGGCGAGACGCTCCACGACGGCCTGCGGCTGTGGCATGAGAAGGCAGACGGCAAGTGCGCCTGCGACTACGGCTTCCACATGACCATCGACGACTGGAACGACACCATCGAAAGCGAGATCGACGACATGTACGCCGAGGGCATCTCCTCCTTCAAGATGTATATGACGTATCCCGCCATGATGATCGGCGACAAGCTGATGTATAAGGCGCTGAAGAAGCTGAAGGAGAAGGGCGGCATCTGCGGCGTACACTGCGAGAACGCAGGCGTCATCGACGCCCTCATCGAGGAGAAGAAGGCTGCCGGCGAGCAGGGCAGCGTGGGCTGCCATCCCCGCACCCGCCCCGATTTTCTGGAGGCGGAGGCCGTGGGACGCCTGCTGCACATCGCCGAGGCCGTGGATATTCCGGTGGTGATCGTACATACCACCAGCGCCGCGTCCCTGCGGGAGATCGAGGCGGCGCGCCGCCGCGGCCAGAAGGTGTACGTGGAGACCTGCCCCCAGTACCTCATTCTGGATGACAGCGTCTACGACAACGAGGACTGGTTACAGGCTGCCAAATATGTCTGCGCACCGCCCATCCGCAAGGCGGCGGACCGGAAGACCCTGTGGCAGGCTATCCGCCGCGGCGAGGTGCAGACGGTGTCCACCGACCACTGCAGCTTCACCACAGCCCAGAAGCTGGCGGGAAAGGACGACTTCGCCGCCATCCCCGGCGGTCTGCCCGGGGTAGAGACCCGGGGCGAGCTGATCTACACCTTCGGCGTCACCACGCGGAAGATCAGTCTGGCCGCCATGTGCCGCGTGCTGGCGGAGAACCCCGCCCGCCTGTACGGCATGTTCCCCCGCAAGGGCATCATCGCCGAGGGCGCGGACGCGGACATCGTGGTGTACGATCCCCAGGCAGACCACGTCATCCGCGCCGAGGATATGGTGGGCGCGGCGGACTACAATCCCTACGAGGGCGTGGTGACCCGCGGCTCCATCAGACAGGTGTGGCTGCGGGGCAAGCTGGCCGTCAACGAGGGCCGTGTGCTGGCGGGGCCGGACGGCAAGTACATCCGCCGCGGCAAGTGCAGCCTGTAAGAGGGGGCGGACCATGCTGGACAAGACCCTTGGCTATGTGCTGTGCTGCCAGTCGCCGGCGCTGTTTCTGGCGGCACTGGTGCTGATCATCCACTATTTCGCGGCGCGCCGGAAGCACCGGTTCAAGGCGGTGCTGAAGCTGCTGCTGGGCATCGTGTGCGCTGTGGGCGGCGTGGTGCTGTATTATCTGGGTATGTACCACGAGTACTTTACCATCCGCGATTTCTACCGGATCCGCCTGTCGGGCTGGATCGGCTTCGGCATCGTGGCGCTTCTGACGCTGGCGTCGCTGGTGCGGGCGTTCTTCGCCGCCGCCGATGCCCGCCGGGAGGAAAAGGCCATTGCAAAGGCCAAAGCCCTGGCGGAAGCCAAGAAAGGAGGCGAGGCGGAATGATCCTGCTGCTTCAGTATACGCTGATTTTCGCGTCGGTCCTGATCCTGGTCGCCCTCGGCGGCTGCTTCGCAGAGCATTCCGGCGTCATTAACCTCGGTCTCGAAGGCATTATGATCATGGGTGCGCTCGGCGGCGCGCTGACGATGCGCTATGTACCGAATACAGCCCCGGCGATTGTGATGCTTCTCGCGGTCATCGTTGTCTCAGCGCTGGTCGGCATGGTGTATTCCTGCCTGCTTGCTGTGGCGAGCATCAACTTCAAGGCCGACCAGACCCTCGTCGGCACGGCGCTGAACCTGCTCGGCACCGCCGGCGCAACCGTTATCGTCAAGGCCATCAACACCGCTGCCAACCCCGACGATGTTTCGTCCATCGTGCAGTACGGCGGCGCAAAGAGTGCGCTGCTGGTATCCATCGGCTCGTTTGAATTCAACTGGTTCATGCTCGTGGCGTTTATTGCGCTCGTGTTTGCCTATGTGACGCTGTACAAGACCCGCTTCGGCCTGCGCTTGATGGCCTGCGGCGAGCACCCGCAGGCAGCTGCCAGCGTCGGCATCAACGTCTATAAGATGCGCTGGGCAGGCGTGCTGATTTCGGGCGTTCTCGGCGGCATCGGCGGTATCGTCTTCATTACCGCGGGCGTTTCGGAGTGGCGGTTTGAATACGGCGTGGCGGGCTTCGGCTTCCTGTCCCTCGCCGTTATGATCTTCGGCCAGTGGAAGCCGCAGCGTATTGCGCTGGCCGCGCTGCTGTTCGGCTTCTTCCGTGCACTCGGCAATGTCTACACGGGCTTCAGCTTCCTCAAGGCGCTGAACTTGCCGAGTTCTCTGTACAACATGCTGCCGTATATCATTTCGCTCATTGTGCTTGCCTTTACGTCCAAGAATTCCCGCGCGCCGAAGGCCGGGACGGCGGGATTCTGACCGACGACGAGATCCGCTTTATCATCCAGGGCTTTACCGACGGCTCCATCCCCGATTACCAGATGTCCGCCTTTGCCATGACGGTGTTCTACAAGGGTATGACCGATCACGAAACCGCCGTCCTGACGGACGCGATGATGCGTTCGGGCGACACAGTGGATTTGAGCCGGTTCGGCGATAAATCCGTTGACAAGCATTCCACCGGCGGCGTCGGCGATAAGACGACGCTGATCGTTGCACCGATTGTCTCGAGTCTCGGCGGCAAGATGGCCAAGATGTCCGGCCGCGGCCTCGGCCATACGGGCGGTACGGTCGATAAGCTGGAATCCATCCCCGGGTATCAGACGACGCTTTCGGCAGAGGCCTTCATGCAGCAGGTCGAGGACGTCGGCGTAGCCGTCATCGGCCAGTCCGGCAATCTGACGCCCGCCGATAAAAAACTCTACGCGCTGCGTGACGTGACCGCGACAATCGATTCCCTGCCGCTCATCACGTCGTCCATCATGTCCAAGAAACTCGCAGCCGGCGCGCATTCGATCGTGCTGGACGTCAAGATCGGCTCCGGCGCATTCATGAAGACACTGGAGGACGGCCGGAAGCTCGCCGAGAGCATGGTACGCATCGGCCGCGCCTGCGGCCGGAACGTGGGCGCCGTCATGTCCAACATGGATATTCCGCTCGGCTTCTATATCGGCAATGCGCTCGAGGTGCGCGAGGCGGTTGAGGTCCTGCGCGGCCATGGCTGCCCGGACCTGACTGGCGTGTGCATTACACTGGCGGCCAATATGCTGCACCTGTGCAACGGCTGGTCCATTGAAGAGGCCACGAAGCAGGCGGAAGAAGCCATTAACTCCGGCAAGGCCTTTGAGCAGATGAAGCGCTGGATCGCCGCACAGGGCGGCGATGCGCGGGTGCTGGACGACGTGAGCCTGCTGCCGCAGGCGTCGGTGCAGTACGAACTCAAAGCGCCGCAGACGGGCTATGTCTCCACGGCGGCGGGCGAAACGGTGGTGCTTGATCTCGGCGAGAATCAGGAGGATTTCCACCTGTATTATTACGGCGGCATCTCCGATACGCAGTTCACGGTTTCGACTTCTGTGGATGGCGAGACTTACACCGAGGAAATCGGCGCGTTCTTTGACCGCGGCGAGTGCTTCAAGTGGCTGGCGCTTCGCGAGCCGACCTATGATGCGGACGGCGTGGTGGCGGGCGCTTCCGGCGGAATTTGACCGATACGAGTTGATTGCTTCCGACGTGGGCTATGACGACGACAACCGGCTGAACAAGACGCTGTATCTGTACAGGAGGAAGAGCGAATGAAAAAAGCGTTTCCGGCGCTTTTGGCGCTGCTGTGCGCGTGTCTGGCGTTACTGGTTGCCACGAGCAGTTCGCCGCTGTACGCGACCAACTTCTGGACGGATACGAATATCTATTTCACCATCGGGCGGGGCATGACGCGCGGGCTGATGCCGTATCGGGATTTGTTTGACCACAAGGGGCCGCTGCTGTTCATACTTTATGCGCTGGGCGCGGCGATTTCGGATACGAGCTTCATCGGCGTGTTTGCGCTGGAGGCGCTCAGCCTTGCGGCGGCGGTGTATGCGGGCTGGAGGACGGTGTGCCTGTTTGGCGAAGGGCGGCTAACGCTGCTGGCTATGCCGCTGCTGGCGGCGGCGACCTGCTGCTGCACGGCGTTCA
>ENA-ORLY01003357-ORLY01003357.1-human-gut-metagenome-genome-assembly--contig:-NODE-3357-length-13116-cov-3.116420_pt1 | contig 13116 bp, 11 predicted proteins | sample MGYA00243071_ERZ508832 | MGnify/ENA primary metagenome ERZ508832 (study PRJEB26277, sample SAMN04329777) | human gut metagenome | biome: human-associated habitat | host: Homo sapiens | place: USA...
CGGCGTGCCGCTGGCCGACTGGACGGCCCGGCAGTTTGCACAAAGTGATGCACTGATTTTTGTGGGGGCTGCCGGAATTGCGGTGCGGGCCATCGCGCCCCATTGCCGCAGCAAGGCCGCTGACCCTGCCGTTGTGGTACTGGACGAGGGCGGTCAGTTTGCTATCCCGCTGTTGTCTGGGCATCTGGGCGGCGCAAACGACCTGGCACGGCTGCTGGCGGCGGTTTGCGGCGCGGTGCCGGTCATCACGACGGCCACCGATGGGCGCGGCGTTTTTGCTGTGGATGAATGGGCCAGGCGCCAGAACTGCGCCGTGGCCGAGCCGGAGCGCATCAAGAAAATCAGCGGCGCACTGTTGGCGGGTGAGCCGGTGCGCTATGCCGCCGATTGGCCCATTCAGGGTACCCCGCCCGCAGGTGTGATGCCCACCGACACCGCCGACTGCGCAGATTTTGCGCTGACGCTGACGCCCCGGGGCGAAGCCTTGCACGTCGTCCCACGCATTGCGGCGCTGGGGATCGGCTGCAAGCGCGGCACATCAGCGGAAAAGCTGGAAGCCGTGTTTGCGGCGTTCTGTGCGGAACATCGTCTGGCCCTGCAGGGCATTATGCAGGCCGCCAGCATCGATTTGAAACGGGATGAGCCGGGCCTGGCGGCGTTCTGCCATGCCCACGGCTGGCCCATGGACTTTTATACCGCCGATGAACTGCGCACGGCACCGGGGAATTTTACGGCGTCCAATTTTGTGCAGAGCGTCACCGGCGTGGACAATGTCTGTGAACGCGCGGCGGTGCTGGCGTCGGGCGGTGAGTTGCTGCTCCCGAAGTGGGCGCACGACGGCGTGACCTTCGCGGTGGCATGTGCGCCCTTTGCCCCGGACTGGAGATGGAAAAATGATGAACCGTAACCTTGTGTATGTGGTGGGCCTGGGCCCCGGCAGCGCGCAGTTTTTGACCGCCCAGGCCCGGGCCGACACGCTGGCGGCCGACTGCGCCGCCCTGCCGGACGATTCTTCGCTGACGCTGCTGGAGGGGCAGGCCGCCGCACTTCCCGGTGAGCTGTCTACTCTGACGGAAAAGCGCAGCGCCGCGGAGGAGGCCGCGCAAACCGCGCAGCAGGCCCGGAACGCTCTGGAGCAGCACCCCCTCAACCCCGCCGCCGAGCCGGAGCTGCGGCAGCGGGCCGAAGCCATCCAGCCCGATAGGACTCCCTCTCTGCTCCTGGTCCTCTTCCCCGCGTCGCTGATCGTGGTCGCCGCTGCGCTGGCATTTCTGTTCCGGGCGCAGCAGCCGCTGCCCTTCTGGCTGTTCATCGGCATGGCGGGGCTGGGCATGATCGCCACGCTCTTCGCTGCAAGGTCCCGCCGTCAGGCCATCGTGGAACGGCATAAATACGCCGAAACACAGCGCGCCGCGCTGGAGACCCAAATCGCAGAATATCTCCCCCTGCGGCAGCAGGCAGATGAGGCCGCCGAGGCTGCCCGCCGGGCGGAAGTCTCCGCCGCGGACAGTGAAGATGCCTGCCGCCGCCGGCTACGGGATCTGCTGACCCAGGTACGCGTCTTCGCCCCCGCCGCTGCCGATCTGTCCGGCATACAGCTGGCCCTGTCAGACGCCCGGCGCCGCAAGACCGCGCTGGCCGACGCCCGGCAGACGGCCCGGGAAGCCGCCCTGTACCGGGATGCCCTGCGGGTGCAGCTGCCGGAACAGCCGGCCGCCGAAAGCTCTATCCAGCGCCCTGCGCTCTCCCGCGAGGAGGCCGCCGCGGAATTGGCGCACACACAGGCACTGCTGGCGCAGGAGCGCACCCGGTTCGACACCCTCACCGGCCGCATCCGCGCGCTGGATCGCTCCAGCGATCTGGAGGCCCAGCTGGCGCAGAAGCAGGAGCAGCTGACCGCCCTGCAGGATGAATATGATGCCATCGCGCTGGCCATGGACGCTCTGTCACAGGCCAACACCGTGCTGCAGAACCGCTTTTCCCCGGCGCTGGGCGCACGGGCGGCGGAGATCTTCTCCGCCATCACCGGCGGGCGCTATGACCGTGTGCTGCTGAGCCGGGACTTCTCCCTGTCCGCCGAGCCCGCCGGCGACCCGGTGGGTCGCAGCGTCCGCCTGCTGAGTCAGGGCGCCGCCGACCAGCTGTATCTGGCGGTGCGGCTGGCCATCTGCGACATGGTGCTGCCCGCCGACAAGCGGGTGCCCCTCATTCTGGATGACGCGCTGGTGACCTTCGACGACGAGCGGCTCCACGCAGCGCTGGACTATCTGCTGGAGGAAAGCCAAAGGCGCCAGATATTGCTGTTCACCTGCCAGAAGCGGGAGATGGACTATCTGCAGGGCAAGGAAAACGTGACCGTCACGAAGCTGTGAGGTCGGGATATGCATATTTGGACAATTACTGATTGGGAAAAGAACCTTCCAGATAATTCCCTCAGAAGAACCGGCTTGCGATTTCGATACGACAGGAATACGCACCCCGAAGTAAAACGTGCGTGCTTACAATTCGCGATTTGGTTGAGAACCCAATATTACTTTCCGCTAAGAGTCGTTGTTTATGTCAAAGGAGCAAAAACCATTCGCACAAAAGATGGCGATCATGTAGTAGGAAGCTTTTTTGAACCTTTTTCATACTTGGATGAGCCGTATATCCGAATTGCAGCGGGTGATTATAATGAATTAGCGAACCATTTAGGGAAAGACAATGCCCTGGCGTCGATCCTTCTTTCCTTGGCCCATGAATTGACGCATTACTATCAATGGATCAATACCATTCAACTAACGCCTGTAGGCAGAGAACGGCAGGCAGCCAGATACGCTAACTATATCATAGATGAATATGCGTCAACCAGAGAACATCCTTAGGGCGCGCAGGGGCGGCGTCCCGCATAAAAATGCGTAGGGGCGGACGACTCTGTCCGCCCCTACGAAAGGGCAAACGGATGCCCCCTACAACGCACTCAAGAGGGCACCGCACTCCGTCCCCCCCCTTGCAAATCCCCTCAAATCGTGCTATACCATATACAACAGATCGAAAGGAGTCTGCCATGCCTGACTTTGACTGTCTCCGCTGCGGCACGGCCATGCAGTTCGTCGGCCAGCACAAGCTGCAACTGGGCAAGACCAGCTGGATATTCGGCGACCTGCCCAACCTGATGGCCGGCGCGCTGGACGTGTCCATTATGGCGTGCCCCGCCTGCGGCAAGCTGGAATTCTTCACCGGCGGCGTTCCCCAGCCCAGCGGCAACGACCCCGGCCTGCACCAGCGCCGATGCCCGAAATGCGGCTTTGCCCACGATTTCGACTACCCCAAATGTCCCCTGTGCGGCTATGTCTACACCGCCGGGGACGAGCTGTAAGAATTTTTAAAAGGAGAACCTGTTATGAGCGAATGTACCCATGATTGCAGCACCTGCGGCGAAAGCTGCGGTGAGCGCAAGGAAGTAAACGTATTTGAGAAAAAGCCCCTCCGCCCCGGCTGCCGCGTGGGTAAGGTCTACGGCGTGGTGTCCGGCAAGGGCGGCGTAGGCAAGTCCATGGTCACCAGCCAACTGGCGGTGGCGCTGCGGCGGGAGGGCTACCGCACCGCCATTCTGGACGCGGACATCACCGGCCCCTCCATTCCCAAGGCCTTCGGCATCCACGGCCGGGCCGTGGCGCAGGGCGACGCCATCGTGCCTGTGACCACCGCCACCGGCATACAGCTGATGTCCGTGAACCTGCTGCTGGAGCACGAGACGGACCCGGTCATCTGGCGCGGGCCGGTCATCGGCGGCGTGGTGCAGCAGTTCTGGGGCGACACCCTGTGGAACGATGTGGATTATATGTTCGTGGATATGCCTCCCGGCACCGGCGACGTGGCACTGAACGTGTTTCAGTCGCTGCCGGTGGATGGCGTCATCATTGTGGCCAGCCCCCAGGACCTGGTATCCATGGTGGTGCAGAAGGCCGTGAAGATGGCGCAAATGATGAACATCCCCATCGTGGGCCTGGTGGAGAACATGAGTTACGTCCAGTGTCCCGACTGCGGCAAAAAGCTCTACATCTTCGGCGAGGGCAAGACCGAGGAGGCCGCGAAGGAATACCATATTCCCCTGCTGGCGAAAATGCCCATCGACCCGGCACTGGCCAAGCTGACCGACGACGGCTGCATTGAGCAGTTCGAGGGGCACTGGCTGGACAGCGTTGTGGAGACGCTTCTCCGGAAATAAGCAAAAAAGAAGCGGCGCGGTGCGCCGCTTCTTTTTTGATCTTATTTCATCAGCTCCTGCACCAGCGTCACCAGGCCGCTGACGCCCACGCCGATGTACACCACCTGCCGGGCCACGTCGCCGGACATCTTCCGGCTCAGCCGTGTACCGATCCACAGCCCCAGCAGGATACACGCCATACCCAGCCCCGCCATAGGCAGCAGTGCCGCGCTGAAATAGCCCCGCACCGTCCGCATGGTGAAGTTGATGAGGTTGGTGGTAAAGAACAGGAACTGCATATTGCCTACATACGTCTCCTTGCTCCGGGCGATGGCGACGAAATACAGCGCCATCATAGGCCCGCCGATGGTGAACGCCCCGGCGCAGCACCCGGAGAAGGCGCTGCACACCAGCCCCGCCGCCAGGCCGGGCTGGTCCAGCTTCACCCGCTTGGCAAAAAGCAGGAAGTACGCCGCCAGCGCGATCAGGAACGCCCCGAACAACGCCGTCAGCACGTGCAGGTCGAAATTCCCCAGCAGATTGATGATGACCAGACTGCACACGGTGTACAGCCCGATGGGCAGCGCGATCTGCTTTACATCGATGTGCTTGCGGTACATCCACGTCATGGTGCCGGACTGGGCCATGCAGATCAGCGCCACGATGGTGGGCGCGATGGTCATGTCGTAAAACGCGCTGGCCGCCACCATCATAATGACCGCCGCGCCAAAGCCCGTCAGTGGCTGGATCACACCGCCCGCCAGCGCCGCCAGCCCCATCATTGCATATGCCATTGCATACACCGCCTTCTCTGTCATATTCCCGGCTATTATAACAACTTCACGCAGGAAAGGCAATCCGCAAAATGAACATCCCCCGGCCTGACGGCCGGGGGATGTTTGTTCAGCTCTTCTTTTTGCCCAGGTAGGCTTCCTTGATGGACTCGTCCGCCAGCAGCTCCGCGCCGGTGCCGGACTTGGTGATGTTGCCCGTCTCCAGCACATAGGCGTAGTCCGCGATCTTCAGGGCCATGTTGGCGTTCTGCTCGATCAGCAGCACGGTGACGCCCTGCTCGTTGACGGTGCGGATGATGTCAAAGATGCCCTGCACCACCAGCGGCGCCAGACCCAGCGACGGCTCATCCAGCATCAGCAGCTTGGGGCGGCTCATCAGGGCGCGGCCCACGGCCAGCATCTGCTGCTCGCCGCCGGACAGCGTACCGGCCAGCTGCCAGTTGCGCTCCTCCAGCCGGGGGAACAGCTCATACACCCACTTGATGTCCTTCTCGATGCCGTCCTTGTCTTTCCGCAGGTACGCGCCCGCCTTCAGGTTCTCCAACACGGTCAGGTTGGCAAACACCCGCCGGCCCTCCGGGGACTGGGCGATGCCCGCCTCCAGAATCTTGTTGATGGGCTTGCCCAGCAGTTCCTGTCCGTCATAGGTGATGGAGCCGCTGTCTGCCTTCACAAGGCCGGAGATAGTCCGCAGCGTGGTGGACTTACCGGCGCCGTTGGCGCCGATCAGGGTGACGATCTTGCCGTCGGGTACCTCAAGGCTGATGCCGCGCAGCGCCTTGATGCCGCCGTAAGACACACACAAATTCTCAATCTTCAGCATCTTCTGCCACCCCCAAGTATGCGTCGATGACGCGCTCGTTGTTCTGTATCTCCTCCGGTGTGCCCTTGGCGATCAGCTTGCCGAAATCCAACACGTAAATCCGGTCGGCAATGCCCATGACCAGGTCCATGTGGTGCTCGATCAGCAGGATCGTCTTGTGGAAGTGATCCCGGATCTCCTTGATGAACTCCGCCAGCTCCAGCGTCTCCTGCGGGTTCATGCCGGCGGCCGGCTCATCCAGCAGCAGCAGCGTGGGCTCGGTGGCCAACGCGCGGGCGATCTCCAGCCGGCGCTGCTTGCCGTAGGGCAGGCTGGTAGCCAGCTCGTTCTGCACATCCTCCAGGCCCACGACCTTCAGCAGCTCCAGCACCTCGGCGCGCTGCTGCGCCTCCTCCTTGGCGTTCAGGTGGAACGCCGCGGTAAACAGATTGCTGGTGCGCCGCATATGCTTGGCGATAAGCACATTGTCAAACACCGTCTGGGTCTTCCACAGACGGATATTCTGGAAGGTACGGGCCATACCCAGCGCCGTGATCTTATCCGGCGTAGGGGCCAGCACATGGTCAGTAAATGCGTAGCTGTCCAACGCCTTCTGGCCCTCCTTCCACGCCTTCAGCGCCTCGTCGTCCAGCGCCTCCTCCGGGGCGAACTGGGCGGTGTACATATCCGCGTGCTCACCCTTATACTGCTTCTTCATCTTTCCGGAGGGATGGTTCCGCACGATGCACGCCTCATTGAAGCGCACCCGCCCGTTGGTGGGGGCGTACACACCGGTGATGACATTGAACGCTGTGGTCTTGCCGGCACCGTTGGGGCCGATCAGCGCCACGATCTCGCCCTCGTTTACCTCCAGATTCAGATTGTCCACGGCTACCACGCCGCCAAACTGCATAGTGACGTTCTCCACGGACAATACGTTCTTGCTCATTTGGACGTCACCTCCTTCGCCGCTTTATCCTTCTTTTTGAACAGCTTTCCGAAGAAGTTGATGATGGCATCCCACGAGAACTCCCTGTCGCCCATGATGCCCTTGCGGAAGAACAGCACCACGATCATAATGATCACCGAGAACACCAGCATACGGAAGCCGCCGCGCATGAATGGGATGTTCACACCCAGATAGGGCATGGGGTCATCCAGGAAACGCAGCCACCATTCGGAGCAGGCGATGTACAGGAAAGAGCCCAGAATGGAGCCGGTCACGGAGCCAATACCGCCAATGACCACAATCAGCAGTATCTCATAGGTCATGGTGGAGGTGAAGGCGTTGGCCTGGATACTGGCCTGGAACATGGCCAGCAGCGCGCCGCTGATACCGGCAAAGAAGGAGCTGATCAGGAACGCCTGCATCTTATGCTTGGCCAGATTGATACCCATAGCTTCTGCCGCCACCTCATCATCGCGAATCGCCTTGAAGGCACGACCGTAGGTAGAGTTGATGATCAGCACGATAATAGCGATGCAGATGCCGGAAACAATGAACGGGAACAGCACGCTGTCGAAGTTGGCGAACTGCCGCAGCAGGTTAGAGGAGTTGGTCAGCGGGCCCACCTTGTTCCACTGAATGATAGCGCGCATGATCTCAGCGAAGCCCAGCGTGGCAATGGCCAGATAATCGGACTTCAGCTTCAGCACTGGCAGGCCGATAAGCCACGCAAACAGCGTCGGCACCACGCCGGCCAGGATCAGACCCACCACCATGGGCAGGCAGAACTGCACGATACCACCGTCAAAATATTGATACACGGCAGCGCGGGAAGCCACGGGAATAGTCAGGATTGCATAAGTATATGCACCGATCATCATAAAGCCCGCCTGTCCCAAAGAGAACAGACCCGTAAAGCCGTTCAGCAAGTTCAACGACACTGCCACCAGGGAGTAGATCGCGCCCTTTTTCAGCACGGTCGCCAACATGGAATAGTGCTGGAACTTGTCCACATACAGCAGGAAAGCAAGGCAGACGGCGGCGAGGATCAGAGACAGCAACAGATTTCTTTTCTTATTGTTCTTCATATCTCACACCTTCTCCGTCAGTTTTTCGCCGAACAAGCCGTTGGGCTTGCACAGCAGGATCACGATCAACAGTGCAAACGTAAAGGCATTGCTGAACACGGCCATATCGGCGTTGGACTTGATAAGCGACTCGCAGATACCGATGATAAACGCACCGATCACCGCACCGGGGATCGAGCCGATACCGCCGAACACCGCCGCTACAAAGGCTTTCAGGCCGGGCATAGCGCCGATCATGGGGCTGACCTGACCATAGTTGGAGAAGTACAGAATAGAGGCCACGCCCGCCAGCAGCGAACCGATAACAAAAGTCACGGAAATAACGCTGTTGATCTTGATGCCCATGAGCTGCGCCGTCTCAAAGTCGCGGGATACCGCACGCATGGCCATGCCGATCTTAGTCTTCTGGATAAGAATGACCAACACCACCACCAGCAAGATAGTCAAAATGGGGGTGATAATGGTGATACGTTTGACATTCAGACTGCCCACCTGCATCACCTGGGTCAGGAACGGGATGTCGGGATACGCACGGGCGATACCGCCGGTGATATAGGTGGCCAGATTCTGCAGCAAATAGCTGACGCCGATGGCCGATATCATCACTGACATGCGGGGCGCGGTACGCAGGGGGCTGTATGCCGCCTTTTCGATCAGAACACCCAACGCCACTGTGGCAATAAGTACCAGGGGAATACACACTGCCATCGGCATCCAGGTGGCGGCATACACCATAAAGAAGCCCGCCATCATAAAGATGTCACCGTGTGCGAAGTTGATCAGACGCAGTATGCCATACACCATCGTATAGCCGATAGCGATCAGCGCATACAGGCTGCCCACCGTTACGCCGGAGAGCAGCAAGTCGATATAATACGCTGCGTCATGCATAAGTAAAGCATCCTCCTTATATGAATCTTGCGCTTTCGGAGACCGGGGACGATGCCATCGGCATCCAAAAACGCAAGAGTCATGAAAGTTGCATTGTGAGGGGAGCGCACGCTCCCCCCACAATGGCTGTTATCCTACAATGAGGTTCGTCTCAGACTCGACGTATGCCGTCTTTTACTCCAAACCGTTGAAGGTGCTGAAGTACACAATCTCACCGTTCTCGATGGTCTTGATAACCGCGTAGTTCTTGATAGCGTCGCCGTTCTCGTCGAACTTCAGGTCACCGGTGATGAGGCCGGAGATCTCCAGAGTTGCCAGCGCATCGCGGATGGTGGCGCCGTCAGTGGACTGGGCCGCCTCGATCGCGCCCACAGCTGCCATGTAAGCATCATAGCCGCAGGGGGTCACGCTGGAGATAACGTCGGACACACCGCCGTTGTTCTCCACGCGGGTCGCATCCTCAGCCACCCACTTGGTGAAACCGTCCACGAAAGCCTTACCGGCCTCATTGGTGGTGTCGGCGGCATCGAAGAAAGCGGAGAAGTAAATATCGGTAGCCTTGCTGCCGGTACGCTGGGCGATGGAGATGTCATCCCAGGTGTCGCCAGCCATGATGGGGCAGGTGATGCCGGCATCGCGGGCCTGAGAGATAATCATAGCCGCGGTCTCGATGGAAACAGGAGCAAAGATGCCGTCGTAACCCTCGGACTTGATGGAAGCCATGATAGTGGAGAAGTCAGCCTCGCCCTTCTGGAACTCCAGAGTGGTAGCCTTGCCGCCCAGACGCTCCATCTCCTGACGGAAGTAGTTGCCGAAACCAGCGGAGTAGTCATCGCCGGACTCGATGATCAGGGCACAGTTGCTGCTACCCTTCTCATTGAACGCAAAGTTGGCCATCACAGCGCCCTGGAACGGATCAATGTAGCCGACACGGAAGTAGTAGTCATTGCCCGCAGTCACCTGGGGGTTGGTGCAGGAAGTGCCGATGGCAGGGATCTTAGCGCTCTCGAACAGAGGGCCGGCAGCAATCGCGCAAGCAGAACCATATGTACCGATCACCACAGACACACCCTGGGAAATCAGGGTCTGCGCGGCAGTGGGTGCCTTAGCCTGGTCGGAAGCATTGTCCGCATAGACCAACTGCACACTGTACTCCTCGCCGTTGATGGTAACGGTGGGCTTCAGGGAGTGGGCATACTCAATACCCAGGATCTCCTTCTTGCCGCCGCCGCCGTTCTGACCGGAAGTGGGCTCAAACACGCCGATCTTAACGACCTTGTCGCCGGAAGCGGAATCATCACCCTTCTGACTGTCGCCCTGCTCACCGCAGGCCACCAGAGACAGAGCCATGACCAGCGCCAGCATCATTGCTAAAAACTTTTTCATGGTAATTCCTCCTAAATTCACCTTGCAGCGGTCAAGTCTGTCGACCGCTCACAGAATATGTGTATTTTAGCGAAAATATTTGGCAAAAACAATTGTAACAACCTCTAAAAATCACAGCTTTTGCATCAGCGACATGGCGTTAAGAATCTGTAATGATCGCCAGTATGTCCTTGATCAGAGGACAAACGCCCTGTGTTGGTAAACTTTCCCCCTTGATTGTCTCCCTATGGCGGACGGTCTGTCCCGTCATTGTGCACAAAACCGGTGCCGCTTTTGCGCAAAAAACCGGCGGGCGCAGATGCGCCTGCCGGTTCCGCATATCGTTATATCACTCTCACTGACGGCTTTCGCCGCTTTGCGTGAAATATGTCTTGAACGTATCGCCGTCCATGGTCTCGTGCTCCAGCAGATACTCCGCCACCGCCGTCAGCTCCGTCTTATACCGAGCCAGTATCTCACGGCATTTTTCGTAGGCCTCGTCGATGATGGCGCGGATCTCCGCGTCCATCTCCGCCGCCGTCTTTTCGGAGTAGGGGCGGGTGTGGGCCATGGACTTGCCGATGAACACCTCGTCGGTGCCGGCGTCAAAGGCCACGTTGCCCAGCCTGGACGACATACCGTAGGTGCCTACCATCTTGCGGGCGATGGCCGTGGCCCGCTGGATGTCGCTGGAGGCGCCGGTGGAGATATCGCCCAGCATCATCTCCTCGGCGGCGCGGCCGCCCAGCAGACCGGCCACCCGGTCCAGCATATAGCGGCGGGACAGGTAGGAACGGTCCTCCTCCGGCAGATAGATGGTCATGCCGCCGGCCTGACCGCGGGGAACGATGGTGATCTGATGTACGGGGTCCAGGTCCGGCAGGGCCTGCATGACCACGGCGTGACCGGCCTCATGATAGGCAGTGAGCCGACGCTCGGCCTCGGGCACCACGCGGCTGTGCTTCTCCGGGCCGGCGATGACCTTGATGACAGACTGGTGGATGGCCTCCTCGGTGATGAAGCGCTGGCCGCGGCGGCCGGTCAGCAGCGCCGCCTCGTTCAGCAGGTTCTCCAGATCCGCGCCGGTAAAGCCGGAGGTGGCGCGGGCCACGGAGCCCAGGTCCACATCCTCCGCCAGGGGCTTGCCCTTGGCGTGTATCTTCAGTATCTCCTCGCGGCCCTTGATATCCGGCAGGCCCACGAACACCTGGCGGTCGAACCGGCCGGGGCGCAGCAGCGCCGGGTCCAGAATGTCCACGCGGTTGGTAGCCGCCAGGACCACCACGCCCTCGTTGGCGGCGAAGCCGTCCATCTCCACCAGCAGCTGGTTCAGGGTCTGCTCGCGCTCGTCATGGCCGCCGCCCAGGCCGCTGCCCCGCTGACGGCCCACGGCGTCGATCTCGTCGATGAAAACGATGGCCGGGGCCTGCTTCTTGGCCTGCTCGAACAGGTCACGGACGCGGCTGGCTCCCACGCCCACATACATCTCCACAAAATCGGAGCCGGAAATGGAGAGGAAGGCGGTATCCGCCTCGCCGGCCACGGCCTTGGCCAGCAGCGTCTTGCCGGTGCCCGGAGGGCCCACCAGCAGCACGCCCTTGGGAATATGCGCGCCCAGCTCGGTATAGCGCTGGGGATCGCGCAGAAACTGGACGATCTCCTCCAGCTCCTCCTTCTCCTCATCGGCACCGGCCACGTCCTTGAACGTGACCTTCTTGCCGTCAGAGGGGATATCCTGGATACGGGCCTCGCCGAAGCGGGCCATTTTATCGTTGACGGCGCCGCCGCCCAGGCCGCCCATACGGGCGATCAGGTTCATCAGCAGGATGAAGGCCATGGCCGCCAGCACATAGGGCAGCAGAGTACGCAGCCAGCCGTTTTCGCTGCCGGCGGCGTAGTCATAGCTGGTGATGATGCCCTTTTCCGCCTGGGACACCACCAGATCGTTCATGTCGTTATAAAACATGTCGAAGCTGTGGAGGGCGCAGCTGACGCTGGAGCCGTCCTGCAGCTTAGCCACCAGGCGCGTGTCGGTGGCGGTGAAGGACTTGACCTTCTCCGCCGTGAAATAGGCGCGCATATCGCTGTAGCTCACGTCGCCGGAACGGCCGAGGTTGCCCACCACCTGGGTGATGAGCACCACCGCCAGCACGATGAACAGCAGCATGACGCCGCTGAAACGTTTTCTTTCCATGTCTCCCCGTCTCCCTTCTCAGCCGATCCAGCGGACGCCCTGCCAGCTTTGGTCACTGCCCACGGAGATGGCCACCAGCATGCGGCCCTGAATGTTGCTCACCGGCACATACGGCTCACCGAGGAGACGGCTGTCGTTAGATCCACCACGATTATCACCCATAAAAAAGATACATCCTTCTGGTACAGTGAAAGTGTCACCCTCATGTCGTGGATAAGTAATCCCCTGGGTGGGCAGGTAGCTCTCGTCCAGCTTCTCACCATTGACGTAGGTATAGCCGTTCTTGAAGGAGAGCGTCTCGCCGGGCAGGCCGACAACGCGCTTCACCAGGACCTTGTTCAGCTCCTCGTCCCAGAAGGTGACGATGTCGCCGCGCTCCGGCACCGGATCGGACACCACATAGGGCAGCCGCCAGCCGATCAGCAGGCACTTGGTGGGGATGGTGGTCTCCATGGAGCCGCTGGGCACATAGGCCAGCTGCAGCAGCACCTTGAACAGCACGAACACCGCCGCCAGCCCCAGCAGGATGAGTTCCGTTTTGACAGCTTTTAACTTTGCTCTCATGGTTGAACTCCTCCGAATTATCTGATATACTGATGCTATTAGTCGATCCATGTCGAATCATGGCAGTTTCTGTCTCTGCCGTTCTATTTTATCAGTATACCATAATTTTCAGGAGAAAGATATGAAAATCAAAGAAGCGGACGCGGAGTGGTACCGTACCACCATGAGCCGGTGGCTGAACAATCGCGGGACGACAGTATTCGTCGGGCATTACCTCACGAAGGACAGCTTAAAGAATCTTGAGGAGAGTCCCGCAGAGAAAAAGACGAGCGAGGAACCCGCG
>ENA-ORLY01003362-ORLY01003362.1-human-gut-metagenome-genome-assembly--contig:-NODE-3362-length-13071-cov-2.517700_pt1 | contig 13071 bp, 8 predicted proteins | sample MGYA00243071_ERZ508832 | MGnify/ENA primary metagenome ERZ508832 (study PRJEB26277, sample SAMN04329777) | human gut metagenome | biome: human-associated habitat | host: Homo sapiens | place: USA...
AACTGCCCTCACCAATGCAGATTTGGGGTCTTTCGTTGAATTGACACGGTCCTTTGATTTTGTTGACTTAGAGTATATCGAAAATCTTTTCTCTGATAAAAATAGCTTTTTGAGCTTTATGAAAAAAACCGAAAAGAAAAAAATTGAGGCACAAGCAGAGAGGGAAATTTCCGAGAATTTCAATCGTGATCAACAGCGGAAAAATGGGAATGCACTTAAAAATAAAGTAAAAGAACTTGTTGAGGCAAACAATAGGCAGTATGAGAATATTTCTGATATTGTAAAAGCGATGCGTCAGATTGTGCCATATAAGCGTATGTTAGTGTCCTCTGACGGCCATCTAATTCCTTTGGAGGACAAGTATTTTCGAGATAATCCGCAAACCATGGGATTTAAGCACGGTGGATATGTTACTTGTGTTGGCTATATTACCAATGTAATTGGAGAAACTAGCGCCCCAAATTCTGATAATATTTTTGCTCAATTACAATTTATGGTAAATCAAGCCCTAATTTCGATTTTACCAACAAAAGAGAAAGACTTGTTCGTTGTACACCCGATTGCAATATATTACGGTACACAAAAAGCTTAACTTAATGACATTAACCTTTGAGTGCGCCATTTTCATTCAATGCATCATTTTGATGCATTGCCGTCCTTGTCGCAGTGGCGTGGCAATGAAATTTTTGCGTCAGCAAACACAGAATTTTTCATTGGCGCATCACAGCCCGAGATTCTTGAGAAGCTCTTGAAAATGAATAGAATGTTCCGTGGCATTTTTCAAAAGTGTGCAGACACGGGAAAACGCAGTTTTTCAAGGTGGGTATCATTTGCGAAAAAATGATGGGGTATCCCAAGGGGAGCAATCCCCTTGGTTCTGGGTTTCCAATAGGGGCGAGCAGCATCCCTGTTGGCAAGGGGATTCAAAGGGGAACAGCATTCTCCTTTGTCTAGGGTGTTCAGAGGGGATAGAGTTCCCCTTTGACCGGAAGAATCCAAAGAAACCGGCGGTTTCGTGGCACACGACTTTCAAGGAAAGTCTAGTGTGTTATACCTTTGCTCCCGTCTGACGTCGGAAAGGGGCTGGCTGCGCCATCTGCTGTGCGGGCAGATAGCGGCAGTCAGACACTCTCCGGCGGCAGTAGGACAGACGGATTTTTTGACAGCGGTGCTGTCAAAAATGCAGGATTTTGAGAAAATCCGACTGGCCGGAGAAGGGAGTGAAGGTATATATAAGCCCCACGTCCCGCCGCAGCGTCACGCTCTAATACCACCACGGCAGTTCCAGCCAGAGATTATCCAGCGCCAACGCCTCGGTTGACCTTGCACGGCTTTCGCGGAGATGGAAAGGTGATATCAAAAATCGACTTAATATTGGAGTTGACTATTTTGTTATATTAGAACGGATATCCCCTTAGGGGGACGAAGATCCTTTTAAAAAATAGCGCAAGTAAGGAGTTTCAAAAATGTACCGATTGACACGGTAATTTTTAATTATATAATGTGTCATATTTTGTCAAAAAGAATTTTACTTATTGCTCTGGATCATCCAATAGAGGCAAGCAGCATCCCTGTCAGCACACGATTTTTCGTAGGAGAGTCTAGTGTGCTATGCCTTTGTGGGACGTAGGATAGCTGGAAAGGCAGAGCGCCGCCAGAACATGTAGCGGCATCTCAGCAGACAAACTCGCCCCTCGTGCGACAACAACAGGCTGGTGGACTATACGGACGGCACCGTCTGTCAGCTGCGTCGGCATTGGAACTAGGCATCTCATTTAGAAACACAGCGATAGGCACAAACTTTGATTTTTCAACCGCTGCTTGCAGCGAATTGGAACCTTTTCCGTACCCCCGGGGTGGACGGTCTCGGGTAAAAAATCCGCCCGGTGGGCGTTTGCCTGTGTTTTGTCATTGCGCTTCCGCGCATTCGGCGATATAATAAAGCGCAGTGGGGCTCCCTGGGAGATGGCACGAACCAGCGGATTGCACAGGAAAACCAGGTTGGCGGAGGTTATGTATGGAAGAAAAGATGGAACATCGCGCCCTGATCGCTATGAGCGGCGGGGTGGACAGCTCCGTGGCGGCTTATCTAATGAAACAGGCCGGCTTTGCGTGTGTGGGGGCTACCATGCGACTGTATGAGAACGAGGACATGGCCGCGCCCCAGGCGGGGACCTGCTGCTCCCTGGAGGATGTGGAGGACGCCCGGGCTGTGGCGGCCAAGCTGGGCATGCCCTATTACGTATTCAACTTCAAAGAGGACTTCGGGCGCCAGGTGATGGACCGGTTTGTCGCCGCCTATGAGACAGGCTGTACCCCCAACCCCTGTATCGACTGCAATCGCTTCCTGAAATTCGACCGGATGTACCGCCGGGCCCGGGAGCTGGGGATCGGCTACGTAGTCACCGGCCACTATGCCCGGATCCAGCAGAGCGAAACCGGCCGCTGGCTGCTCCTCAAGGGACCGGACCCCCAGAAGGACCAGAGCTACGTCCTCTACGCCATGACCCAGGAGCAATTGGCGCACACCCAGTTTCCCCTGGGCGCCCTTCGCAAAGAAGAGGTCCGGGCCATTGCCGCCGCGCAGGGCTTCATCAACGCCAAAAAACACGACAGTCAAGACATCTGCTTCGTCCCGGACGGCGACTATGCCGCCTTCATCCGCCGCCGGACCGGCCGGACCTATCCGGAGGGGGACTTCGTGGACACGACAGGGCGCATCCTGGGGCGGCACAGGGGCATCATTCACTACACCATCGGCCAGCGCCGGGGCTTGGGCGTTTCCGGCGGGCGGCCGCTATACGTCAAGGAAATCCGTCCGGCAGATAACACCGTGGTGCTGGCGGACGAGCACCAGCTCTATGCCCTCACAGCCATCGCCCGGGACTTTAACTGGATCGCTTGGGAGGCCCCCGCCGCCCCCATCCGGGTTCAGGCCCGGGCCCGTTATCACCAGCCGGAGCAAGACGCAACCGCTTTCGTCCTGCCCGACGGGCGGGTTCAGGTGACCTTCGACCGCCCCCAGCGCGCTCTAACCAAAGGACAGGCCATTGTGCTGTATCAGGCAGATGTGGTCATCGGAGGCGGGACCATCGAGGAGATACAGGAAACCTGACGCTTTCCGGTACCACGGGCAGGTCTTTTCCAGCCGAGCAAAGCACCTTTCGTTTTCAAATTATGGATTCGTTCACACCACAGAATCGCTCTGCAGCCTCGCTGAGAGCGACCTACAGGAGACTATACAGGACCCGGAGACAGCGCACCTGCTGCCCCCGGGTCATTTTTGTATTATTTAAAATACCGGACCGCAGATTCAAAGAGCTTCATATCGAACACGCCCGGCACATTCTTATACAGTCCGTCGCCTGTGCGCTCGCTGTGGCCCATTTTGCCCAGGACACGGCCGTCCGGGGAGGTGATGCCTTCAATTGCATAGATGGAGCCGTTGGGATTAAAGTGCACATCCGCCGTAGCCCGGCCTTCCAAATCCACATACTGGGTTGCAATTTGGCCCCGCTCCGCCAGCTGCTTCACCAGCGCCTCGTCCGCCAGGAACCGGCCCTCGCCATGGGAGATGGGGACGGTATACACCTCGCCAACCTGGGCGCCGGCCAGCCAGGGGCTCAGGTTGGAGGCCACCCGGGTCCGAACCAGCCGGGACTGATGGCGGCCAATGACATTGTAGGTCAGGGTGGGGAAGCCGGCATCGGCATCCAGAATCTTGCCGTAGGGCACCAGCCCCAGCTTGATCAACGCCTGGAAGCCGTTGCATATGCCCAGCATCAAACCGTCCCGGCGCTCCAGCAATGCCGTGACCTCTTCCCGAACGGCGGCATTCCGGAAAAACGCTGTAATGAATTTACCGGAGCCGTCCGGTTCGTCGCCGCCGGAGAAGCCGCCGGGGATGAAAACAATCTGCGCCGCCTGCAGCGCTTGGGCAAAACGCTCCACGCTTTGTGCAATCTCCGCGGCCGTCCGGTTCCGGATGACGAAAATCTCCGCATCCGCACCGGCGTCGTCCATCGCCTTGGCAGAATCGTATTCGCAATTGGTGCCGGGGAATACCGGAATCAAGACCCTGGGCCGGGCCGTTTTCACCGCCGGACTGACCCGGTCCTGGGCCTGGAAGGAAACCGTCTCCACCGGAACCTGGGCATCGGGAATGTTGCAGGGATATACCGGCTCCAGCTTTTCCTCATAGACCCGCTGCAGGGCAGCGCCGTCCACCGATTCGCCCCGCCAGGTAAAACGTCCGCTGTCGTCGACCGGGCCCAAAAGCTGTCCCACCGGCTCGCAGCCTGCCAGCTCCAGGACAAAGCTGCCGTAGGCATAGCCAAACAGCTCCGGCAAAGACACATCCCCGCAGAAGTCAAAGCCCAAGCCGTTGCCGAAGGCCATCTTCATCACGGCCTCCGCCGGGCCGCCCATGCCTGGGGTATAGGCAGACACCACGGCGCCGGACCGCATAAGCTTGGTCACAAGCTGGAAATGGTCCAGCAGATCCTTCGCATCCGGCAAGCCGTTTTCCGTGTACCGCGGCTTCAGCAGGCACACCGTATGTCCGGCTGCCTTTAGTTCGTTCGACACGATGTTCTGCACCTTTTCCGTCGTGACGGCAAAGGACACCAAAGTCGGCGGCACATCCAGATCTTCAAAGGTACCGGACATGGAATCCTTTCCGCCAATGGCGGCGATCCCCAGGTCCTTTTGCGCCTCAAAGGCCCCCAGCAGGGCGGCCAGCGGCTGGCCCCACCGCTTGGGGTCATGGCCCACCCGCTGGAAATACTCCTGGAACGTCAGATACACATCCTCATAGGCCGCGCCGGTGGCAACCAGCTTGGCGGCGGATTCCACCACTGCCAAATATGCCCCATGGTACGGGCTCTTTTCGGTAATAAAGGGATTGTATCCCCAGGACATCAGCGAGCAGGTGTCCGTATGGCCCCGCTCCAGGCTGACCTTGTGCACCATGGCCTGAATGGGCGTCTGTTGATTTTTGCCGCCAAAGGGCATCAGCACCGTGCCCGCGCCGATGGTGGAATCAAATCGCTCCGACAAGCCCCGTTTGGAGCAGGTATTCAAATCCGCAGCAACCCGCAGCAAGTTCTCCGGAAAGCGTCCGGTGACGGCGCGGCCAAAATCTTTCGGCCCGTCTACTTCGACGGCGACGTGCTTTTCCGCGCCGTTGGAGTTCAAAAATTCCCGGCTCACATCCACAATGGTATTTCCATTCCAGTGCATCCGCAGCCGCGGCGTCTCTGTGACCGACGCGACCACCGTTGCCTCCAAATTTTCCTGTGCGGCCAGCTCCAGAAACCGGGGCACATCGTCGGCGCCCACCACCACGGCCATTCGCTCCTGGGATTCGGAGATGGCCAGCTCGGTGCCGTCCAGACCGTCATATTTCTTCGGCACCCGGTCCAAATCAATTTCCAGACCATCGGCCAGCTCGCCGATGGCGACGCTGACGCCGCCCGCGCCGAAGTCGTTGCAGCGGCGGATCATGCGGGTAACATTGCCGTTACGGAACAGCCGCTGCAGCTTCCGCTCCTCCGGCGCGTTGCCCTTCTGAACCTCCGCGCCGCAGTCCTCCAGGGAGTGCAGGTTGTGGCTTTTCGAGGAACCCGTGGCGCCGCCGCAGCCGTCCCGGCCGGTGCGGCCACCCAGAAGGATCACCTGGTCTCCAGGCGCGGGCCGCTCCCGCCGCACGTTTTCCTCGGGCACGGCGGCAATGACTGCGCCGATTTCCATCCGCTTGGCCGCGTAGCCGGGATGATAAATCTCATCTACCATGCCGGTGGCCAAGCCAATCTGGTTGCCATAGGAGGAATACCCGGCAGCGGCCGTGGTCACCAGCTTCCGCTGAGGCAGCTTTCCCGGCAAAGTCTCGGAAACCGGCTTCAAGGGATCCGCCGCGCCTGTAACCCGCATGGCCCCGTACACATAGGCGCGGCTGGCCAGCGGGTCCCGGATGGCGCCGCCGATGCAGGTGGCCGCCCCGCCGAAGGGCTCGATCTCCGTGGGATGATTGTGGGTCTCGTTTTTAAAGAGGAGAAGCCAAGGCTCTTCTTTGCCGTCCACCTGGACCGTCATATGAACGGTGCAGGCGTTGATCTCCTCGCTCTCGTCCAGCTTGTCCAGCCGCCCCTGCTTGCGCAAATATTTGGCGGCCAATGTGCCGATGTCCATCAAATTCACCGGCTTGGTACGCCCCAGCTCCTGCCGGGTCTGCAAATAGTCCGCATACGCCGCCTGCAAGAGGGGATCGGCAAATTTCACCCGGTCGATGGTGGTGAGGAAGGTGGTATGACGGCAGTGATCGGACCAGTAGGTGTCAATCATCCGAATCTCCGTGATGGTGGGGCAGCGTCCTTCCCTGCGGAAATAGCTTTGGCAGAAGGTCATGTCGTCCAGGTCCATCGCCAGCCCCAGGGACTGGACCAATTCCGCCAGTCCGGCCCGATCCAGCTCCAAAAAGCCCTCCATCGTCTTGACGGTCCGGGGCAGGGGATACGCTGCCTGCAAGGTCTCCGGCTTGGCCAGCTCCGCCTCCCGGGCCTCCACCGGATTGATGACATATTTTTTAACGGCCGCCACATCCGACTCTCGAAGCGCGCCCTCCAGGACATAAACCTTGGCAGTCCGAACCACCGGGCGCTCCCCCTGGGAAATGATCTGGATGCACTGCGCCGCAGAATCGGCCCGCTGATCGAACTGTCCGGGGAGAAACTCCACGGCGAAAACCGCCCCCTGGGCCTCTATGGTCTCTGAGACAATATCCAGCTGCGGCTCGGAAAACACCGTTTGCACCGCATAATCGAACAGCGCCCGGTCCATGTTCTCCACGTCGTACCGGTTGATCACCCGAACGCCGGTGAGATTTTCAATCTGCAAAAGCTCCCTGGCCTCGTGCAGCAGATCCGACGCCTCCTTGGCCAGTTCGGGCTTTTTCTCTACGTAAACACGGTAAACCATATTTCCCTCCTTATTTCCACGCAGCCAGGGCCCGTTTGCCAATGTCGCTCCTGCGGTAGGCATGGGCAAAGCGGACGCCGTCGGCCAGACGGTAAGCCTCTGCAATGGCCTCCGGCAGCGTATCGGCCACTGCTGTGGTACCGGCTACCCGGCCACCGGATGTGACCAGCCGTCCGTCCGCCAGCGTGGCTCCGGCTATATCGGTGTGGGCAGCGGCTTCCGGGGTCATAGTAAGCGCAAAGCCCTTTTCATAGTGCAGTGGGTACCCTTCCGAAACGGTAATCACACAGCAAGCAGCTCGGTTGGAAAACCGCACCTCCGTTTGGGCCAGAGTGCCGTTGGTGGTGGCCTGCATCACCGTCAACAGGTCGGATTCCAGCAAGGGCAGAACCACCTGCGTCTCCGGATCGCCGAAGCGGCAGTTGTACTCAATCACCTTGGGGCCTTCTTGCGTCAGCATCAGGCCGAAGTACAGGCAGCCGGTAAAGGGACGTCCCTCAGCCGCCATGGCCCGGATGGTCGGCAGGAAAATCTCTTCCATGCACCGCCGGGCTGTCTCCGGTGTGTAATAGGGGTTGGGCGCCACAGTCCCCATGCCCCCGGTGTTCAGGCCCAGGTCCCCATCCTGGGCCCGCTTATGATCCATGGAGGAGACCATGGGCTTTACGGTTGTTCCGTCGGTAAACGCCAAAACCGACACCTCCGGGCCCTCCAAAAACTCCTCTATGACCACAGTCGCTCCGGATGCGCCAAATTTTCCGTTGACCATCATGTCCGTGACCGCCTGCTCCGCCTCCCGGCGGGTCCGGCAAATAAGCACTCCTTTGCCCAAAGCCAGGCCGTCGGCCTTCACCACGAGGGGCGCCGGTTGCGTGTTGATATATTCCAGAGCGGCCGAAAGCTCCGTAAAGGTCTCATACCGAGCCGTCGGGATCCCATATCGTTTCATCAGGTCCTTGGCAAAGGCCTTGCTGCCTTCCAGAATGGCCGCATTGGCCCTGGGGCCGAAGCAGGGAATCCCCACTTCATTCAGCCGGTCCACACAGCCCAGGACGAGGGGATCGTCGGGCGTCACCACGGCGTAATCCACCTGATTTTCCCGGGCAAATCGCACAATTCCGTCCAGATCCGTGGCGCCAATGGGCACGCAGATGGCGTCTGCGGCAATGCCGCCGTTGCCCGGCAATGCAAAAATCTCCGAAACCTCAGGATTCTTCCTCAGCTTTTTATTGACGGCATGCTCCCGGCCGCCGCCGCCCACTACCAGAATGTTCATAAATCCTCTCCTTCCATCCAAGCATTGAGAACAAGGGCGGACCAGGGGTCCGCCCCGTTGGTTTGCTGTTATAAATTAGTGATGGAACAACCGCATTCCGGTGAAAGCCATCACCATCCCGTTTTTGTCGCACGCTTCGATCACCAAGTCGTCCCGAATGGAGCCGCCGGGCTGCGCCACATAGCAGACGCCGGACTTCAGCGCCCGCTTGATGTTGTCCGGGAAGGGGAAGAAAGCGTCGGAGCCCAGGGAAACGCCCTGTCGGGCCGCCAAGAATTCCCGCTTCTCCGCCTCCGTCAGCGGCTCCGGACGGACGGTAAAGTAATTCTGCCAAATGCCCTCGGCACAGACGTCTTCTTCGTTGCCGTTGATATAGCCGTCGATCACATTGTCCCGGTTGGGCCGGCCCAGATCCGGCCGGAAGGGCAGGGCCAGCGTTTTGGGATGCTGCCGCAGGAACCAGGTGTCCGCTTTGGAACCCGCCAGCCGGGTGCAGTGAATCCGGGACTGCTGGCCGGCTCCCACGCCGATGGCCTGGCCGTCGAAGGCAAAACAAACAGAATTGGACTGGGTATATTTCAGCGTAATCAGGGCGACGATGAGATCCCGCCGGGCCGCGTCCGGCAGGTCCTGATTCCGGGTCACGATGTGATCCAGCAGCGCCTTGTCGATTTTAAAATCATTTCTTCCCTGCCGGAAGGTGACGCCGTAGACCTGCTTTTCCTCCTGAGCCGCCGGAACATACTGGGGATCTATGGCGACCACATTGTAACCGCCCTTCCGCTTGGTCTTCAGGATGGCCAAAGCTTCCTCGGTATAGCCGGGCGCAATCACCCCGTCGGAGACCTCCCGGGCAATCAGAGAAGCCGTCAGGGCATCGCAGGGATCCGACAAGGCCACCCAGTCGCCGAACGAGCACATCCGATCCGTCCCCCGAGCGCGGGCATAGGCGCAGGCCAGAGGGTTTTCATCCAGACCGGCCACATCCTCCACAAAGCAGGCCTTCTTCAGCGCCTCCGGCAGAGGCAGCCCCACCGCCGCAGAGGTGGGGGAGACGTGCTTAAAGGAGGTGGCGCAGGGCAGGCCCGTGGCCTCCTTCAGCTCTTTGACCAGCTGGTAAGAGTTCAGCGCATCCAGGAAGTTGATGTAGCCGGGCCGGCCGTTTAAAATCGTCACAGGGAGGTCGGCGCCGTCCGCCATATAGATTTTAGCGGGCTTTTGGTTGGGGTTGCAGCCGTACTTCAGTTCAAATTCTTTCATCGTTTATACCCTCAATTCTGCAGTCAGATTTTCAGCTTGATATTGCTCCAGGAGCGGATGCACCACATCCTGAAGAAATTCCGTCACTTGGTTTGCTGCGCGGCCTGTGTAGGCTTTGGGGTTCAGCTGCTCCAGGATTTCCGTCCTGGTCAGGGGGAACATGGGGTCGGCTGCAATGCGGTCGATGAGATCGTTGGTTCCGCCTTCCAGCTTCACCCGGGCAGCCGCCGCATGAGAGTGCACCCGGAGCGCCTCATGAAGCTCCTGCCGGTTGCCCCCCCGTTTCACAGACTCCATCATAATGTTCTCCGTGGCCATAAAGGGCAGCTTTTCCATCACCCGGCGTTCCACCACCCGCTCGTTGACCACCAAACCGGCAGACACGTTCATGTAGATGTTCAAGATGGCATCCACAGCCAAAAAGGCCTCGGCCACTGCAATTCGCTTATTGGCAGAATCGTCCAGCGTACGCTCAAACCACTGGGTTCCCGCTGTGAAGCCCGGGTTCAGGCTGTCGCAAATTACATACCGGGCCAGGGCGCAAATGCGCTCGGACCGCATGGGATTTCGCTTATAGGGCATGGCGGAGGACCCGATCTGGTCCTTTTCAAAGGGCTCTTCCATTTCCTCAAAGGACTGCAGAATCCGCAGGTCATTGGCAAACTTCATGGCGCTCTGGGCTATGCCGGAGAGCGCCCCCAGGAAGTAGGCGTCCACCTTCCGGGAATAGGTCTGGCCGGACACGGGGACCACACCGGAAAAGCCCATGTCCCGGGCAATCAGCTGCTCCATCTGCTTGATCTTTTCCTCGTCGCCTTCCAGCAGCTCCATAAAGGAGGCCTGGGTGCCGGTGGTTCCCTTGGAGCCCAAAAGCTTCAGGTTGGACAGCTGGAACGCCAGATTTTCCATGTCTTGCATCAGCTCATACATCCACAGCGTGGTCCGCTTGCCCACCGTGGTGAGCTGCGCGGGCTGCAGATGGGTATAGCCCAAGCAGGGCAGTGCCCGATAGCGGTCGGCGAAGCCGGCCAGATTCCGAACCACCTGGGCGCATTTTCGAAGCGTCAGGCGGCTGGCCTCCCGGAGGATGATCACATCGGTGTTATCGCCCACATAGCAGGAGGTGGCGCCCAAATGGATGATCCCCGCCGCTTTTGGGCACTGCTTGCCGTATGCGTACACATGACTCATCACGTCGTGACGCACCTGGCGTTCCCGCTCCTCCGCCACGGGATAGTTGATGTCGTCCTTGTGCGCCTCCAGCTCGGCAATTTGCTCGTCTGTGATTTCCAGCCCCAGCTTTTGCTCCGCCCGGGCCAAGGCGATCCACAGCCGCCGCCAGGTGCGAAATTTGAAGTTTTCTGAAAAAATATGCTGCATTTCCGGACTTGCGTACCGGGTAGACAGGGGAGAAACATATCCGTCATGATTTCGTTCCATATCATTCACCTCATTTACAATGAACCGGTCCATCCGCTGCGTTACATGCGTACCGGTCCGCCGCTGCATGACGCATGCCGGTTTACAATCCGGTATGCCGTCTCTCCGGTTTCCAACGAGATGTAGCTGGTAAAGAGCGACACTTTATTCTCCTCATTCAGGCTCTCCCAGATCATCCGGGTAAATTGATCCAAATCTCCCGTGACGGCCACAGGCCGGGGCTCGCCGCAGAAAGAGGGCAGGGGATTGCCGTCCGATTCATAGGTGTGGATGAGATGGCCCAGGCCCGCTTGGGGCGCGTCATAGGTAAAGTAATTCCGGACACAGCAGCCGGGGTCGCCGTCCAGGGATTTGAGAATACTCAGAACATAAGATCCGCAGGGGAATAGGATGCCGGAAATCCGGGGGGTGTAATTGGGCCCGTCCGGCTCAAACTCCCGGGTGTTCAAGGCCTCTACATAGCTGCCGCCCTCCAGCATAAAATCCCGAAGCGTGTCCGTTTGATCGCCGTTGGTCACCAGGGTGGTAACGCCCTCCTCATCCGCCACCCGGCGGACCGGATGATAAATGATGAGGGAGGGGTCGGTCATCTTGGCCGGGTCATAGGCCTGGGTACGAATTCCGTCTTCCGTCTCCACAAAGATCCGGTTTCGACTGTTTTCGCTGCGTCCCATGATAAAATAGGCAATGACGGCGGACTTTCCATCCTCGCTCCGGCCCAGGAGAACGCCCCGGCCGGGATAGGCGTTGCCCCGCAACAGGGCAGACAGATCATACATGGTACAAACCTCCTGAATGATAATTTACAATCTCACGCGGCAGCTCTCTACTGCGGCGCAGCCATTTGCCGGCAGACCATTTCCGCCGCCTGAGGCAAAAGCACCCACTCTGCCTGCTCCATCACCCGGCGCTGCAGCACCTCGGGGGTATCTCCCGGCAGAACCTCCACCGCCTTCTGCAAGAGAATCGGACCGCCGTCCGGAATCTCGTTGACCAAATGAACGGTAGCCCCCGTCACCTTGACCCCCCGGGCCAAGGCGGCCTGATGAACCCGGAGGCCGTAAAAGCCCTCGCCGCAGAACGCGGGGATCAGGCTGGGGTGGACATTCAAAATCCGATTGGGCCACTTCCGGGTAAAGGATTCGGACAAGATGCTCATGAAGCCGGCCAAAATCAGCAGCTCCACACCGTCCAGCTCCAAAATTGCCTGAAGCTGCGCCTCAAAGGCCGCCTGAGAGCCGCACTCCTTTTTGCTCACCACGGCCGCAGGGACCCCTGCCTGTTTGGCCCGTTCCAGGGCGTACGCCTCGGGATTGTTGAACACAACCAAAACAATTTCTCCGTGGGGCAGCTGCCCGGCAGCCTCCGCCTGCAAAAGCGCCTGCAAATTGGTGCCGCCGCCGGAAACCAAAACTGCAATTCTCGTCTTCATACCAGCATCACCTTGTCCTGAGACGGCACAATCTCTCCCATGACATAAGCATCTTCGCCCTCTGCCTGCAAAATATGCAGGGCGGTCTCCGCATCCTCCTTGGCCACTACAACGCTCATCCCCACACCCATGTTGAAGGTGTTGAACATATCCCGCTCCGGGATGGCCCCCGTCTTGGCAATGAGCTCAAAAATCGGCAGCACCCGGACCGCGCTTTTTTGAATTCTGGCGCCCAAACCGTCGGGAATGGCCCGGGGAATATTTTCAAAGAACCCTCCGCCGGTGATGTGGCTGATGCCCTTCACCCGGATTCGATCCAAGAGCGCCAACATAGGCTTGACATAGATCTTGGTGGGCGTGAGCAGCGTCTCGCCCAGGCTCCCGCCCAGCTCGTCGCTGTGGGCCGAAAGCTTGGCATAGTCCTCGCCCACCAGGCGGCGCACCGTCGCCGATTGCCCCACGGGCACATCGCGCAGGGTCTTGTCCTCAGCCATGTTCTTCCTTTCTGTCCTCTCGGCGATTCCGGTTGATTGGGTCGGTACGAGTCGGTACGACAACGTAGGCGCCCCGCGGCGTCCGTCATTGCGATCGCGTGACGACGCGATCGCCCCTTGACGCCCATCTTTGCGGGAGCGCGACGGGCGTGCCTTCTTCTTATGAAACGATGATCTTCGCGGCCACCGATTTA
>ENA-ORLY01003371-ORLY01003371.1-human-gut-metagenome-genome-assembly--contig:-NODE-3371-length-13054-cov-2.898282_pt1 | contig 13054 bp, 9 predicted proteins | sample MGYA00243071_ERZ508832 | MGnify/ENA primary metagenome ERZ508832 (study PRJEB26277, sample SAMN04329777) | human gut metagenome | biome: human-associated habitat | host: Homo sapiens | place: USA...
CCGTGACTCGATCTGGCACAGTAATAATCCTGCCTATACAATTAAATCCGGATTTGCAATGCCGGGTATGGATAATCGGGGATGTGCAGGTTGGGGACGCGGACATTTCTTCTATATACCTCGCAATAACGGAGAAACATATAGTAGTATGTGGAAATTTTGCATGGCGGAGAAAGACAGTCTGGATATGATGTTCATCGCTTCCTGGAGTGACTACACCGAAGGACACGAGATCGAACCGACCATCGAGAATGGGGATCGTGAACTGCGTACCACTTTGAAATATGCCGCGGAGTTCAAAGGTGAACAGGCGGACGAACGTGGTTTGACCTTGCCGGGAATGACGATTGTTTGCGGTGACTCTCACACTTCTACTCACGGTGCAATGGGAGCGATTGCTTTCGGTATCGGAACGAGCGAGGTGGAAATGGTGCTGGCTTCACAATGTATTCTCCAGTCGAGACCGAAAACAATGCGTATCACTGTAGACGGTGAACTGGGTAAAGGGGTGACTGCAAAGGATGTGGCTCTGTATATGATGTCTAAGATGACTACCAGTGGTGCTACGGGTTACTTCGTGGAATATGCAGGTTCGGCTATCCGCAATCTGACAATGGAGGGACGTCTTACCCTTTGCAACCTTTCTATTGAAATGGGTGCGCGTGGTGGTATGGTTGCTCCGGATGAAGTGACTTTTGAATATATCAAAGGACGTGAAAGTGCTCCGCAAGGCGAAGCATGGGACAAGGCTTTGGCTTATTGGAAGACATTGAAGAGTGATGATGATGCCGTGTTTGATAAAGAAGTCCGTTTCGAAGCGGCTGATATTGAACCGATGATTACCTACGGAACGAATCCGGGTATGGGTATGGGAATCACACAGCATATTCCTACTATGGAAGGAATGAGTGAAGCTGCACAGGTTTCGTTCAAGAAATCAATGGAGTATATGGGATTCCAACCGGGTGAATCTTTGTTGGGTAAGAAGATTGATTATGTATTCCTTGGTGCTTGTACAAACGGTCGTATTGAAGATTTCCGTGCATTTGCTTCCATCGTGAAAGGTCGTAAGAAAGCGGAGAATGTAATTGCATGGCTGGTTCCGGGTTCATGGATGGTAGACGCACAGATCCGTAAGGAAGGAATCGACAAGATATTGACGGAAGCCGGATTTGCTATCCGTCAGCCGGGATGTTCTGCTTGTCTGGCAATGAACGATGATAAGATTCCTGCCGGAAAGTATTCGGTATCTACCAGCAACCGTAATTTCGAAGGACGTCAGGGCCCCGGTGCACGCACTTTGCTGGCTAGTCCGCTGGTAGCTGCCGCTGCTGCGGTGACAGGTGTGATTACCGATCCGAGAGAGCTGATGTAATTTAACCGTAATTCGTAAATCATTAAATTGTAAATAAGACGATGGCTAAGACAAAATTTAATATAATAACAAGTACTTGTGTACCTCTTCCTTTAGAAAACGTAGATACTGACCAGATCATTCCGGCACGTTTCCTGAAAGCAACCACTCGTGAAGAAAAATTCTTTGGTGATAATCTTTTTCGTGACTGGCGTTATAATGCTGACGGTTCCCTGAACAAGGATTTTGTGTTGAACAATCCTACTTATAGCGGACAGATATTGGTGGCAGGAAAAAACTTCGGTTCGGGTTCCAGCCGTGAACACGCTGCCTGGGCTATTGCAGGATATGGTTTCCGCGTGGTGGTATCCAGTTTCTTTGCCGATATTCATAAGAATAATGAGTTGAACAACTTTGTGCTGCCGGTGGTTGTTACCGAGGAGTTTCTGCAGGAGTTGTTTGATTCGATAGAAGCGGACCCGAAGATGGAAGTGGAAGTGAACCTTCCCGAACAGACCATCACCAACAAGGCGACAGGTAAAAGTGAACATTTCGAAATCAATGCTTACAAGAAACTTTGTTTGATGAACGGATTGGACGATATCGATTTCTTGTTGAGCAATAAAGATAAAATAGAAGAATGGGAAAAGAAGGCGTGAAAATAGAAATCATGGACACAACGCTCCGTGATGGTGAACAAACCAGCGGAGTATCTTTCGTGCCTCATGAGAAACTAATGATCGCCCGTTTACTGTTAGAAGATTTAAAGGTAGACCGGGTGGAGGTTGCTTCGGCGCGTGTGTCGGACGGTGAGTTTGAAGCCGTGAAGATGATTTGCGACTGGGCGGCCCGTCGTAGTCTGCTCCATAAAGTGGAAGTGCTCGGCTTTGTCGACGGGCATACTTCTGTCGATTGGATTCAGCGTACCGGCTGCCGTGTGATAAATCTTCTTTGTAAAGGTTCACTGAAGCATTGTACGCAACAACTGAAAAAGACACCGGAAGAACATCTGGCGGATATCATAAGTGTGGTGCATTATGCCGACGAACAGGATATAACCGTCAATGTTTATCTGGAAGATTGGAGCAACGGTATCAAAGATTCTCCCGAATATGTATTTCAGTTGATGGATGGATTGAAAGAGACGAGTGTCAAGCGTTTTATGTTGCCTGATACGTTGGGTATCTTGAATCCTTTGAAAGTGATAGAGTATATGCGGAAGATGAAGAAACGTTATCCGTATACTCATCTCGATTTCCATGCGCACAATGATTATGATTTGGCTGTGAGTAATGTCCTTGCCGCGGTATTAAGCGGTGTCAAAGGATTGCATACAACCATCAACGGACTGGGTGAACGGGCAGGAAATGCTCCTCTCGCAAGTGTGCAGGCTATCCTGAAAGACCATTTCAATGCGGTGACAAATATCGACGAAAGCCGTTTGAATGATGTCAGCCGGGTAGTGGAGTCTTATTCGGGAATTGTGATACCTGCCAATAAACCGATTGTAGGTGAGAATGTCTTTACGCAAGTGGCCGGAGTGCATGCCGACGGGGATAATAAGAATAATCTCTACTGCAATGATTTGCTTCCCGAACGTTTTGGCCGCAAGCGCGAATATGCATTGGGTAAGACAAGCGGTAAAGCAAATATCCGTAAGAACCTCGAAGATCTCGGATTGGAGCTGGACGAAGATGCTATGCGCAAGGTAACGGAACGCATCATCGAGTTGGGCGACAAGAAAGAACTGGTTACACAGGAAGATTTGCCGTACATTGTTTCGGATGTGTTGAAACATGGAGCAGTGGGTGAGAAGGTTAAACTGAAGAGCTATTTTGTGAATCTGGCTCATGGGTTGAAACCGATGGCAACGTTGAAGATAGAAATCAACGGAAAAGAGTACGAAGAGAGTTCAGGCGGCGATGGTCAGTATGATGCTTTTGTTCGTGCGCTGCGTAAAATATATAAGGTGACATTAGGACGTAAATTCCCGATGTTGACCAATTATGCGGTAACCATTCCTCCCGGTGGACGTACGGATGCATTTGTGCAGACAGTTATCACGTGGAGTTATGATGAGCAGGTGTTCCGTACCCGCGGACTCGATGCCGACCAGACAGAGGCTGCCATCAAGGCTACTATGAAGATGTTGAACCTCATCGAAGATGAATACGAGAAGAGCAAGTGAGAAACAACTTGCCCGAAGAATGTTTTTTATAAGAATATATAAATAGAAGAATAAACGATTATGGATTTTAAAATTGCTGTATTAGCAGGCGACGGCATCGGACCGGAGATCTCTGTGCAAGGTGTAGATGTGATGAGTGCCGTTTGCGAGAAGTTTGGTCACAAAGTAAGTTACGAATATGCAATCTGTGGAGCTGATGCGATTGATAAAGTAGGCGATCCGTTTCCGGAAGCAACTTATCAGGTTTGTAAAGAGGCGGATGCTGTTTTGTTCTCTGCCGTAGGTGATCCGAAATTTGACAATGATCCTACTGCCAAGGTACGTCCGGAACAAGGCTTGCTGGCTATGCGTAAGAAACTGGGTCTTTTCGCTAATATCCGTCCGGTACAGACATTCAAATGCCTGATCCACAAATCTCCGTTGCGTGCGGAGTTGGTAGAGAATGCCGATTTTATCTGTATCCGTGAGCTGACCGGAGGTATGTATTTCGGTGAAAAGTACCAGGATAATGATAAGGCGTATGATACAAACTATTATACTCGTCCGGAAATCGAACGTATTTTGAAGGTGGCTTTCGAATATGCGATGAAGCGTAGAAAACATCTGACTGTGGTAGATAAGGCAAATGTGTTGGCTTCTTCCCGTCTGTGGCGTCAGATTGCACAGGAAATGGCTCCGAACTATCCGGAAGTGACAACTGATTATATGTTTGTGGATAATGCTGCAATGAAGATGATTCAGGAACCTGCTTTCTTCGATGTGATGGTAACGGAAAATACATTCGGTGACATCCTGACTGACGAAGGTTCTGTAATCAGTGGTTCTATGGGCTTGCTTCCTTCTGCTTCTACAGGTGAAAGTACTCCGGTATTTGAACCGATTCACGGTTCATGGCCGCAGGCTAAGGGATTGAACATTGCTAATCCGTTGGCACAGATTCTTTCTGTAGCTATGTTGTTCGAGTATTTCGACCTTAAAGAAGAGGGTGCATTGATTCGTAAAGCCGTAGATGCTTCTTTGGATGAGAATGTACGTACGCCGGAAATCCAGGTGGCTGACGGTGCTAAGTACGGAACAAAAGAAGTAGGACAGTGGATTGTTGATTATATCAAGAAAGCTTGATAAACCCGGATAAAAAAGTAAAAGCCTGGCATCGGATAACGGTGTCAGGCTTTTACTTTTTAGTTCGAAATATGTTGTGTTCTACCAACTTTTAATAGTGGAGTATAGAACGATACCGAGTATAGTCAGTAATCCTACATAAATAGTGACTGACCATTGTTTTATTTCTTTTCTCTTCGTGCGGGTGGAAGGTTCCAGATAGATGGCTGCTTTGTGGGCGATAGTGCAGAACAACCAACCGCCGAATCCTCCGATAATACCTCCTACGAGTAAATCACCGGGATAATGTACACCCAGATATATACGTGTGTAGCAGTTGAGTATTGCCCAGGTCAGGATGAAAATGCTTAGCCAACGTTTACGGAACAGGAATATGACAAACATGGCAAGACCTAATGAATTGGCGGCATGGCACGATGGGAAACCGTAGCTTCCTCCGCGGTAACCATTTACGATATATACTAGATCTACAATCGGGTTCTCCGGATTGGCGGGACGCAGACGTGCTACTACCGGACGAATGATGCTGCTGCACATCTGGTCGGCAAAGGTGATAGTCAGTGCAATGGCAGCCACGTAGCACAGTACTACTTTCCAGTGGAAGTTTTTTAATAAAATATACAATATAGTGGCATACATGGGAATCCAGATGAATTTACCCGTGAAAGAACTCATGAAATAATCCCAAAAAGGGGAATGTATACCATTGAAATACAGGAAGATATTTGTATCTATCTCCGAAAGATATTGGACAATTCCGGTGTGTATCATCAGACTTTATTGATCTATTTTTAATGTCGCAAATATACAATAAAGAATAGAAAATTGTCCTATATTACTTTATAAATATTCAATATAACTCATTTCCTAGCGTTTCGCCAGGTCGTCGTAGAGCTTCTGCAGGAACGCTTTTCCCTTTTCCAGATTGGCTCCTTTGGCGGTACCTACGTCCAGTTGCACAGTATTTGCGTCCAGATTGAACACTAATTGGTTATCAGCGGTAATCATTCCGAAATAGTTCGGGCGGGTAAAGTATGCAAAATGAGGAGAGGCCGGATTCATGATATTCTTGCTGAAAGTAAATTCATCATGCGGCAATCCTAATTGGGCAAGCAAGGTGGCGGCAATGTCAATCTGTGAAGCATAGGTATCTACCACAAGAGGTTGTTTGATTGCACCTCCGATTAAAATCAGCGGAATGGTTTGGCCGTCCAGCGGATTTTCTATTGGATACGGATATGCACCCTGATGATCGGGAACGAGTACAAACAGTGTATTTTTCCATAACGGTGTTTCTTGATACTGTTTCACGAAATCTCCCACGCAACTATCGGCATACGCAAAAGAATTGAGGATTTTATCATCCAGCCTGTGGAACGGGACTTCGAATGGTTCGTGGCTGCTTGATGTCTGTACGAGTTTCAGGAACGGTTCTTCTTGTTTTTCTTCTTTCAGGTCTTTCATCAGGCGTTGGAATAAGACGTGATCCTGTGCTCCCCATTTTCCTGTACGTTCGGACAGAGGAAAATCTTTATCGGAAATAATCTTCTCGATGCCGGAAGATACCAGATAAGAGCGCATATTTGTGAAATCGGCATCTCCGCCATAGTAATATTCCAGGTTGTATCCGGCATTTTTCAGGCTGCGCGGGATAGAAGGAAGTTTGTCCGTCTTTTCGGGATATTTCATGATGCTGGTGCTTGGCTGGCCGGGATATCCGCTGATGATGGATGCCAGTCCGCGGTCTGTGCGGAAACTGCTGCCGTAGAAGTTGCTGAATAATACGCCTTCTTTTGCGAATTTATCCATGTTGACAGCCACATTGGGTTGTCCTCCGAAAGTTTCCATCAAGTGTGTGGAGAAACTCTCAAGGATAATAAAAATAATGTTCGGACGTTGTGTATTCAATAATTGGGGGATGCTGTCTGTTGCTGCGACAGGTTTGTCTACCATCTCTGCAAATAATTCGTCGGCTATTTTCGGGTCCATGAAGCGATATTGCTTATCGAAATTATTCTGGTGGGTGGCGGAATACATGAAGCTGAATGCCGGATTGATGGCTGCATGATTCATGCGTTGGTCCTGACTGAAATACACCTTGCTCAAATTCATGGTGGATACGCTGAATCCGCCCCGGATAGGGATGAAGAGTGCCGCTGTCAGCAAAAGGAGCGCAAGCGAGACATTCTGACGTCGATAAGGTATTTTCAGGGCCTTTTTCTCCCGGATAAGGACGTAATAGAAAATGAAGTATAAAATTGCTGCATAGATCAGCATAGATAAGATTCCCAATAGTACAAACCAAAAGCTGACGCTTGCCATAGCATCTTTGGGGGAAGAGAAGAAATAGAAAACGGGGGTGGCATCCAGACGGAATCCCCAAAAGCCGTATAATCCCAGGTCGATGATAAAAATGCAGGCTATGACAAAGGCGATTACCCCGAAGTATCCTTGCCGGATGCGGCGGAGTATGGATGAATTGGTCCAGGCGGAGGCGATGAGCAGTAAGCCGGGGATAGCGGTCAGGTAGCCTGCGAGAGATAAATCCAGAGGCAATCCGTGCCACATGACGCGGAAGTAGTCACCTAAAGATACATTGGTATATAAGTCATGGTAGTAAACCATGAAGATTGGTTTCTGAAGAACGAATAAAAGAACAAATAAAAAATAGGTCGTGAGAAATTGTATGATTCTCTTTTTCATATCTGTAAACTTAAAAAGATTGAACGGATACAAAGTTACTATACTTTTCCTTATCTTTCTCATGAAGTGATATAAAACATACCTTTTTTTCCATATCTTTGTCGTGTCTGTGACAAAAATAAAGTAATAAGATGGCAAAGATTGCAAGGAAACTAACAGATTTAGTGGGGAATACCCCTTTGATGGAACTTTCCGGTTATAGCGGAAAGTACGGTCTGGAACAAAATATTATTGCCAAACTGGAGGCTTTTAATCCGGCGGGAAGTGTAAAAGACAGGGTGGCTCTTTCGATGATTGAAGATGCCGAAGTTCGGGGATTATTGAAACCCGGTGCGACGATTATTGAGCCGACAAGCGGAAATACAGGTGTCGGGTTGGCAATGGTAGCCACTATTAAAGGGTATCATTTGATATTGACCATGCCTGAAACAATGAGCCTGGAACGGCGGAATCTGTTGAAAGCGCTGGGTGCGCAGATTGTATTGACAGACGGGGTAGGAGGGATGGCAGCTTCTATTGCCAAGGCGCAGGAGTTGCGTGATAGTATTCCCGGTTCGGTGATCTTACAACAATTTGAGAATCCTGCTAACCCTGCCATGCATTTACGGACTACCGGTCTGGAAATATGGAGAGATACCGAGGGGAAAGTCGATATCTTTGTGGCCGGAGTAGGTACTGGCGGGACAGTTAGCGGTGTAGGTGAAGCGCTGAAGATGCGTGATCCGAGTATAAAGATAGTGGCAGTGGAACCATCTGATTCTCCTGTACTGTCGGGAGGAAAACCTGGTCCTCATAAGATTCAGGGAATCGGTGCAGGGTTTATTCCTAAGACGTACAATGCCTCTGTTGTAGATGAAATTATTCAGGTGCAGAATGACGATGCCATTCGTACGAGTCGTGAATTAGCCAAACAGGAAGGTTTGTTGGTAGGCATATCTTCAGGCGCAGCCGTATATGCTGCTACGGAACTGGCGAAGCGACCGGAAAATGCCGGGAAACTGATTGTTGCATTATTTCCCGTTACAGGTGAACGTTATTTATCTACCATTTTGTATGCTTTTGAGGAATATCCTTTGTAAAGATGAACTAATTTATGGCATGAGGATGGATGTGTCAAAACTAATATTTGATAAATAATTCATCCTCATGTATTTCGTTCCATTATTTTATAAGACGTTCGCTAATTCTTATTAAAACTACTGTAATAATCTCGTATGATATACCAAGCTTTTTTACGGTATCCTTGATCGGATACTAAGCCTTTGCGATTCCATTCACCTCCTTGATTGGGGTGAAAGCGAAAAGGAGAGCGAAAATCAAATAAGATCCATGGAGATATTCCGCGTAGATTAGGAATATGGCTGAACATTTTTAAATTATCCAGATATAATTGCGTCTGATAATCTTCACTCCATGAACTTTTGATATCAACTTTGCCTTTTTTCCCATACAACGCTTCCCCTCCGAATTCTGATATAATGAGAGGTTGTCCAGATGCGATATTCCATTTTACCTGCTCAGGTTTGGCAGGCCAATTGTGATACCATCCCATATATTTATTGATTGCAACCACATCCAGTTCTTTTATGAATGGATCTTTCATCTCGAAGGCTTTTGTTTCTTGATTATACCTTGCCAGATCAAATGCGGCAGTAATGAGTCTGGTAGTATCCAATTCATGGCAACAATTAATTAAATATCTGAGGAATTGGTTACGAGGTTCGGAAGTGGCTGTTTCGTTGGCAACTCCCCAAAATATAAGAGCACATCGGTTCTTATCACGCATGATCATTTCCTTAATCATTGTACCGGCTTTATTTTTGGTTTGTTCATTACCAAAGTCTATTCCTTGCCAGATAGGAATTTCTTCCCATAAAAGAAACCCCATTTTTTCAGCGTTTCTTAGGATGTATTCGTTTTGGGGATAATGAGCTAAACGAATCTTGTTAGCTCCTAATGCTTTTGCTTCCGATAATAGCATGATTGCATCGCTTTCTGAAAAAGCGCGTCCTTTGCGTTGTGGTATTTCTTCATGGAAGCTTATACTTCGCATGAAGATGGGGGCGCCATTTAGATAAACATCTTCTTCTTTCACATAGATATTACGAAATCCAATCTTTTCTTCTATTTTATCGGAATCGGATGAAATAACGACTGTATATAGTTTGGGAGATTCGGGTGACCAACGTTGTAACTTTCGGGTTGTGAAAGAGAGTTGTGCGCTACCTGAAAGATCTGTTACTAATTCTTTTCTTACTTTCAGTTCCGGTATTTCAAGTATTATTTTCTGCCCCTCTTTTTTATCTGACAAAGAAATATGCGCATTGATTTTATCAGAATTGAATTTATCCAACTGGATAAAATAATCTTTAATATACTTTTGAGGAACTGTTACAAGCATGACATCTCTTGTAATTCCTCCATAATTCCACCAGTCGAAAGACATGGCGGGTATTGCATCTTTGGTTCGGGTGTTATTCACTGCTACAGCCAGAAAATTATCATTCTCTTTAACTTTATCAGTTATATCTATTTGAAAAGGAGTGAACCCTCCTTCGTGCTGACCTATTTCATTCCCGTTTAGGTACACTTTACAACGATAACTGACTGCATTGAAGTATAATAACAATCTTTCGTTTTCCTTTTTCTTGATGTCCAAATGGCGAGCATACCAAACTGTTCCTTCATAAAATTTAAGTTCGGGAATCTGAGAGTTCCAGTCGGAAGGAACGTTCAAAATTAAACCTTCCTCAAATGAGTATTCATAAAAATCAGTTTTACCCACAGGCTTTTTATTCTTAAACATACCCATTCGGATGCCTTGGTCATAAGGGTCTATGATTGCATTCCATTTGCCATTCAGTAGTTGGTAGTTGCGTCCATAGACATTTGCGATAAGCTCCTGAGACCGACAGTTTTGACTTACCAGGATGAGTGACAATAACGTCAGGATGATGTGTTTTTTAGTTCTCATAAATGTTATTTATTTCAGTTATTATGTTGTATATCTGAATGAAGTCAGGCTATTTGTTGGAAGATATTCGTGTCTCCAGTAATTCAAAAGAGGTAGCCCGTAGGTTGTCGGAACTATTACCTGCAAATAGTTTAAACTCGCCGGGTTCAGTAATGAATACTTTTTCATGGCTGTAAAATGAAAGATCTTCCGTAAACAGAATGAATTCGACAATCTTTTCTTCTTTAGGTGCTAATTCTACTTGTCGGATGCCGCAAAGCTCTATGAGAGGACGTGTAATGGAACTTACGACGTCTTGTAAATAGAGTTGTACGGTTTCTATTCCTTTATATTTTCCGTTATTTCTGACTTTTACTTTTACCTTAATAGGTTCGTTAAAAAAATATTTCTCTTTCTCAAGTACTGGGGTGTCTATTTCAAATTGTGTGTAGCTTAGTCCGAAACCAAAGGGGTAGGCAGGCAAAGCTGTTTCGTCACAGTATCCGCTGACATATAGATTATTGGGAACCCAAGGTCTTCCGGTTCGCTTCTGGTTATAATAAATAGGACATTGACCTACTTGTTTGGGAAAAGTAACCGGTAGCTTTCCGGAAGGATTATATTTTCCGGTGAGTATATCTGCAACAGAGTTCCCTGCTTCGGATCCCAACCACCAAGTCATTAGTATGGCATCGGCATAAGGTTCCATATCTGAGAAAATCAATGGTCGTCCTCCCATTATGAGTGCTACAACCGGTTTGTTGCTTTTTTCTTTTAATTGTTTTACTAGCAACTGTTGATTTCTGTGGATATTGATATCCACTTTTGACCTTGCTTCTCCTGATTCCATTGCTCTTTCTCCTACCGCTACAATAATCATGTCGAAGCGGTCTAATGCCGGTAATGGTTTGAGTTCATTATTTTCCAAATCATATCCTTCGATATAACTTATTTGTGCGTGTGGGATAGCATTACGTAAACCCTCATCGACTGTAACAACCTCTTTTTCGTCTCCTACTGCTTTCCAATTGCCTAACATATCTTTGGAGGCTTTGTAGAGAGGACCGATTAGTGCGATGTTGGATATATGCGGCTGGATAGGAAGGACTTGATTGTTTTTGAGAAGGACGATTGACTTGCTTCCCATCAGGCGTGCTGATTTTCGATGTTCGTTGATTATCTTTTTATCACTTAGTTCCTGATATCTGTTGTTGTAACAATAAGGGTCGTCAAACAGCCCTAATTCGTATTTCAATGTCAGTATTCGTCTTACGGCATTATCTATCAGGTTTACATCTACTTGGCCTTCGTTTACTAGGTCGACCATATTCCTTTTATAAGACATGGAGTGCATATCCAGATCACATCCTGCTATGACGGCAATTCTGGTAGCATCTTTGTTGTCTTTGCCCATTCCGTGTCGGGCAATTTCTCCAATGGAACCCCAATCGCTTACGGTAAAACCTTTAAATCCCCATTTTTCTTTTAATAGCTCACTTTGAAGATATTTGTGGGCAGTAGCCGGAATACCGTTTATTTCATTGATTCCTGTCATTAACGTAGCTACACCGGCTTTTACAGCACTATGAAAGGGAGGGAGATATACTTGATGGAGTGTAGCATCCGAAATATCGGCTTCCGCGTAGTCTTTTCCGGCGAGGGCAGCACCGTATGCAGCTAAATGTTTGGCACAGGCAAGAACAGTATTCTGTCGGGAATAGTCTGTTCCCTGAAAGCCTTCTATGCGCGCTTTGGCTACCTGGCTTCCGTACCATGTATCTTCGCCTGCACCTTCCATACCTCTTCCCCAACGGGCATCTCTGGCTATATCTACCATTGGCGCAAAGGTCCAGTGAATACCGTATGCTGACGTTTCGGAAGCGGCTATCCGGGCGGTCTTCTTTATCATTTTCAGGTCAAAACTGGCAGCTTCTCCTAATGGAATAGGGAAGATAGTCCTCATCCCATGCACAACATCCAAACCAAATATCAAAGGAATCTTGAGGCGTGATTGCATAGCCAAATCCTGATACTGTCTGGCACGTTCTACCGTAATGATGTTGAACATCGAACCGACCATTCCCTTTTTTATTTCTTCTACATGATTTTGGTTTTTGATGGTAGGACCTGTCTGGAGTTTGTCATTGGAGTATTGGATCATCTGTCCGACTTTCTCTTCCAACGTCATTTGTTGAAGAAGAGAATCTACTTTCCGGCTATAATCTTTTTTTATAGGTTGTGCCGATAAGTCATTCAGCAATATGCTGTAATTAATAAGTAGTAGGATATAAACAATATACTTTCTCATTTTATTTTTTGATTGAATGGTGATTATGATTTTCCGTAATGATGCTTACAAAAGTAGGGCTTATAAACATAGGTAAGAAAGGCGTGCGTCTCAAAAACTTGCGGAATCGTCTCATACCCGAAATTTAGCCTTGCAACGCTTGTTAGCAAGGAATGAAATGTATAGTTTTGCTCTCAATCATTTAAAACCAAGTTATAAGAATAAATATGAAAAACATTACATTAATTTCTCTATTTCTGTTTTCGGCTACTTTGGGATGGAGCCAGAAACGCTATGAAGTATTCTCTCCTGACAAACAACTGAAGGTGTCTGTAAAAACGGGGAATGTTCTTTCTTATGCATTGTTACATAAAGGCGATACTTTGATTTATCCTTCTTCTATTTCTATGATATTGGGAGACGGAGAGGTGTGGGGACCAAACTCAA
>ENA-ORLY01003372-ORLY01003372.1-human-gut-metagenome-genome-assembly--contig:-NODE-3372-length-13054-cov-2.611852_pt1 | contig 13054 bp, 6 predicted proteins | sample MGYA00243071_ERZ508832 | MGnify/ENA primary metagenome ERZ508832 (study PRJEB26277, sample SAMN04329777) | human gut metagenome | biome: human-associated habitat | host: Homo sapiens | place: USA...
GCGTCCTTGAGTTTGACGAGCCATGCGCAGTCGCTGCCCCAGTGTGTGCTCACACCGTTATCCGACGTGTCGGTGATGAAATCCTTGTAGTCGCCCCAGCGAATCAGGTCGACATAGCGGCTGCAGTCTTCCAGCCAGAGTTCGAAACGGCGCTCGGCCTTGATACCGTACTCGGCGTTGTCCATATCCAGTGCGGGCGCGTCCGTAAGGCCGGCACGGCGGCGCACCATGTTCAGGGCCTCCAGGCCCGAGATATTGGCCGTACCCTCGCCCGACATGCAGACGGCCTCGGCATACAGCAGCAGCACGTCGGCATAGCGCATCAGCGGGAAGTTCGTCCGGTTGCCGTTGGTCTGGCCGCCGGCGAAACGCTCGGGAACCACGTCGTCCACAAAATCGTAGTATTTCATACGGAAATAGCCTTCGTTCTCGAAGAGCATGCTCGACATGACACCGCGGGCAGCTCCGTCCAGATAGGGGAAGTCGTGGTAAACCTCGCTGTACGTGGCGATGGCTGCGCGGCGGCGGACGCTGTTGCCGTCATGTTTGGCGAACGCCAGGCCGAACGTGCGGGTCGGGTTGATGAAGCCCCAGCCGTCGGAGGCGGTCGTGGTGTTGCCCGGCAGGTTTACCTCGTCCTTACGCCAGTTCATATAGGCGCGGAACCAGAAAGGCTCGGTGCTCGTAATCGTCGTGGCGTCGCCGTCGATATCCAGTTCGAGCAGGAATTCGTCGCAGAAATCCGCCTCGGCGCGGTAGAGCGTCAGGTATTCATAGTCCTCATTGCCTTCGAGCCAATTTTCATGCTGGCTCTTGGCGAGTTTCATGTTCGTGCCGTAGCTCGACGGGCCCATCGTCGCAGTCTTCTGCCAGAGCTCGTATTTGCCCGAGTTGATCACCTTGGCCAGCTCGACCTTGGCGTTCGCATAGTCGTTCTGCCACATGTAGCCCTGGCCCTTGTAAGCGTAGCAGGCCTCGGCCGTCCAGCGGCCGCCGATGGCTTTCTGTCCGCCCAGCCCGCTCTTCGAGGGCAGTGCGGCGGCAGCTTCTTCGAACTGCGTCATAATCCATTTCCAGTTGTCCGCGGGATTCGAGTTGCCGGGATAGAACGAATAGTTGACACCGTCCAGCACATGGTCCACCAGCGGAGCGGAGCCCCACAGCTGCGTCAGGCGCATCATCGCCCACGCACGCCAAGCCTTGGCCTCGCCGATTACGCGCCGGCGCTCGGTCGAGCCGTCGTTCAGCTTGTCGACGATCATGTTGCATTTATACATAATCTTGTAGAAACGGGTGTACATCTCCTTGTAGGCGTTGTTCTCCGAATCGTCGATCATGGCCGACATGCGGTGGTAGTCGGTACCGTCGTTCGGGCCCGAACCGCCGGGCCAGCAATCGGCCACTTTCGCCGAGGTCGTAGCGATGTAATGAACGCCCCAGTCGCCCATCATCAGGTATTTGGCCGTAACGTACACGTTCGCGATCAACTGCTGGGCCATCATGTCGTCGGCTTCCGCGTAGGTTTTATCCACTTCGGTGACACCGAGCTGCTCGAATTCGAGGCGGTCTTGCGAGCAGGACGCGAAAATCATCGCCCCGGCAAGCAGACTTACGAATGCTTTCATATGTTTTTTCATTGTAGTCGTATGTTTTTAGGTTAGAACGAAAGGTTGGCGCCGAATACCCCAGTAGGGTGTGAAGCAGAAGAAGTTGTCGAGCGAAACATAGACGCGGAGCTTCGAAACGGCAATCTTCTTCGTCAGCGATGCCGGCAGCGTGTAACCCAGCTGCAACTGCTTGAGTTTGAAGAATGAACCGCTCTTGAGCCACATGCTCGAGCTGGCTGCGTGCTGGTCGCCGACCGGGTCGGGATGCGGGTATTTGGCGCTCGCCCCCTTCACGTCCCACGAATCGGTCCACATCTCGGGCGGACGGTTGGCCTGCGGGCCGCGCGAACCCAGCATGAGCTGGCCGCCGTGGCTGCCGTTGCCGAATATCGTCAGGTCGAAGCCCTTGTAAGCCATGTTGATGGTGATACCGTAGGTGAAATCAGGAATCGGCGAGCCGAGATGCACCTTGTCCTTGTCGTCGATCGTACCGCTCTCGTCCTTGTCGTAATACACGGCGCTTCCGTCCTCCGGATTGACACCGAGGTATTTCCAGCCGTAGTAGCTCCACACGGGATGTCCCTCCTCGAAGTAAACCAGGCCCTGGCCGCCGCCGTCGATACGCGTAGCCTCTTTCAGCTCTTTCACTTTGCTGTTCAGTGTCGCGAGGTTGGCGTTGACGCTGTACGTAAACTCGCCGACCTGATCGCGCCAGCCGAGTTCGAACTCGAAACCGTGGTTGTTGACCTTGCCCACGTTGCGCGTAACGGACGTCGTACCGGTCGAAAGCGGCGGCGTCATCGGAACCAGCTGTCCCGTCGTATTCTTGTTGTAGAAATCGAACGTAAAGTTGAGGCGGTCGCGCAGGAACCGGGCGTCGAAGCCGAAGTCGACCTGTTTAGCCGTTTCCCACTCGAGTTCGGGGTTGGCCAGCACGTCCGAAGGCGTTACGGTGGGCACGAGCTGCCCGCCCATCGGATAATAGTCCGTCACGTTCATCGACGAGCGGTAGGGATAGCCGCTCAACACCCTGACATTGCCGTTCTGGCCGTACGATGCACGGATTTTCAGGAACGACAGCGCATTCGGATTCACATCGCGCATGAAACGCTCGTTGGTAACGGTCCAGCCCGCCGACACCGAGGGGAAATAACCCCAACGCGCATCTTTCGACAGTTTCGACTGGTCGTAAGCGTCGGCACGGAAGTTCACCATGATGTTGTAACGGTTGTCGAAGGTATAGCCCACGCGGCCGAAGTAGCTCAACGCGGCAAGCTCGCCCACTTTGCCGCCCACGCCTTTGATGGCGCCGCTCGACGCATAATCGAGGTAGTGGAAATTACCGGCATTGTTCGTCAGTCCGTCGGTCGAACCCGATGTATAGTTCGACCACTCGTACTGGTATGCCATACCGACCATGGCATTGATCGTATGCTTGCCGAACGTATTGTTGTAGTTGGCGAAGTTCTCCCACATGTAGAACCGGTTCATCGAAGTCCGGCCCTCCACCGAAAGGTTCGTACGCGAGGAAACCGACATGTACATCGGGGCTCCGTAGAACTGGTAGTTGGCCGCCTCGAGGCGGTAACCGACACGCGAAGTGAACGTAAAGCCCTTGACGGGCGAGAAGACTACGGACGACGAACCGCGCACCGCAAAGTCCTTGTGCTGTCCCGTGTTGCCGTAATAATGCGACAGCGGGCTGGTCGAGTCCTTGGCGGTAAACGGAACGGCCACGTAATCGCCCTTCTCGTTTTTCATCAGCATGTCGTCGCCCTGGGAAGCAATCAGCTCCTGCATGTATTCCGGCAGGTTGTCCTTGTCGTAGAAAGCGGGCGTCAGCGGATCCATCATATAGGGATTGACAGCCTGCGAACCGGTGCCGACGCCGTCGGTAGCTTTCTGGTAGCGCGAGCTCTCGATGGTGTTGTTGGTCGTGAAGGTCAGCCAGGGTTTGATCTTGTAATCGGCGTTCACCTGGAACGTAATACGCTTCAGCCAGTCCTTGTTGCCGTAATACATACCGTCGTTGTCCAGATAGGAGAGCGAGGCGAAAAGCGAGCCGTTGTCGTTGGCCGTTTCGAAACCGGCCGTATGGCGCTGGAACGAACCGTTGTCGCCGTAGAGCGTATCGAACCAGTCGTTATCCGTCTTGCCGTCCCACGGATCCATCAGCTGGCCGTTTCCGGCAGCGGTCTGGTATGCGGCATACTGCTTGGCATTCATCAAATCGGCCTTGCTCGCCAGCGAGGTGATGCCGTAGGTGAAGTCGTAGAATACGCGGCCGCCCCGGGTTCCTTTCTTCGTGGTAATCAGCACCACGCCGTTACCGGCCTCGACGCCGTAGATGGCGGCCGAAGCGCCGTCTTTGAGGATTTCCATCGACTCGATGGACGAGGGGTCGAGGTACGAAATGTCCGACACCTTCAGACCGTCCACGATATAGAGGGGATCGGCCGCGCCGGCATTGTTGGAGCTGAAACCGCGGATACGGATCGAGGGGCTCGAGCCCGGTGCAGCCGAGGCGCTGAAGACATTGACGCCGGCAGCCTTGCCCTGCAGGGCCTGCTGTGCGTTCTCGACCGAACGCGACATGAACGCATCGTTCTTCACCGACGCAATCGAACCCGTCACGTCGCTCTTTTTCTGGACGCCGTAACCGATGACGACCACTTCGTCGAGGGTCTGGTTGTCCTCTTTCAACTCGATCTTCAGGTTGGTCTGCGACCCGATGAGAATCGTCTGGGGTTTATACCCGATGAACGTCACGAGAATACGCTGGTCGGGCGATACGCGCTCCAGGCGGAACGAACCGTCGGAGGCTGTCGACGTTCCTTTCGACGTTCCGTCGACTACTACGGCCGCGCCGATCACCGGATTGCCCTGCTGGTCGACGACGGTTCCCGTCAAATTGCGCGTTTGTGCAAAAGCGCGATTGCCTGCCAGCGGAGCGGCAAGGATCAGCACTACTGCTGCAAAAGCTAATTTCAGTAAGCTTTGTTTCATAATCATGATAAGTTAATGTAGGTTGTTGGTTTCGTTTCATTCTTTTCCGGCGAGGCGCCGTACCTCGGGCCGGATCGGTAATTGGACATCTTTTTCGTCAGTTGCTTCCGGAAATAGTTTCAGGTTAAATTGTTTTTACGTTAAATAGTTTATAATCAGGTGTTTTTCAATCGGATAAATCCATCGCGCGCCATCCGGCCGAAGCCTCCCGCCGCCACGTTGAGGGGTGTTTGTCCCCGGGGCGTGCCGGATTCGGCACACCGTCGCAGCAGTCCGGCATGTTCAGCTACTCTGTGGGAAGTCCCTTGTACGCGCGGTAGGTGGCGGCCAGGTCGGCGGTTCGTACGAACACGTATTTCCGGCCGTCGTTACGCGCCTCGATTTGTTTCTTGAGCTCGGTGGCATAGGTCAGCACGTCTTCGCTCGCCGTGCCGATCATCACCGACAGGAACAGCGGCTCGTCGACCGAAGCGGTGTTCAGCACCTCGTTCAGGTATTCGGGCCGGGAGTTGGTCGTGCCGATGTGGAAACATTCGTTGTCCATGTGGTACTCCGTCGAACCGATGCCCCGCCAGTCGGTGCCCGCATATCCGCCCTCCAGGCAGTAAGGCTGGACGTTCCAGGCAACCGCCTCGCCGTCGACCATCTGCTTCATGGTCAGCATGCCGGCCTGCTCGAGGTAATGTTTCGTGAGCGAGCAATAGAACGAGAAACCGCTGTAACGATCCGTCGTCGGCGAGCCGTCGCCCATCATGGCGCCCATCTCCTGCCCGCCGGCGTTCATCACCCGCTCGTACCAGTTGAAAACACGTGGCGCGAGGTCGACGATGGCGGGGTTGATAATCCACGTCACGGGAACCTCACCGTAGGCCGCCGACTCTTCGATCGTGTAAGGCATGTAAATCATCGTGTGCAGCAGGTTGTCGCCGTCCGAAGCGAGTAGTGCGATGTATACGGTATTGGGCTCGGCCTGGTACACCTGCGGTTTGAGGGGCGTGCCCTTGACGGAGGGGAACGACGACATGACGGTCATGTTCTCGACCGAGATGAACGGCACCATGAAATACCCGTAGTCGGCGAACAGCTTGTCGGCTTTCAGCTCGTCCGTCCAGCCCATAATCTGCGTTCCGGCGGGATATTTCTTGACGATATTCTCGTAATAGGCGCACTCTTCGTGATCCTGAATGTCGAGGAAGTAGGTGAACAGGCGGTTGGCCACTACGTAATCCTTGTTGGCGGCGCCCCAGCTCTCCTGGAAATCGGTGGTCATGTGCGACCACGTGAAAGCCACGTCGCGGTTGGCGGTTTCGAAGTAATTTTCCACGAGCCAGTCCACGCATTCGAAAATGGACTTGAAGCGGCCGCGCAAATCCTCAATCACCGGGAAACCGTATTTTTTCACCTCCTCGTAAAGCCGGGGCGAAACAATCAGGGCGTCGGTCTGCCCGGCAATCGTCGTGGCGGCTTCAATCGTCGCCTCGATTAGCGCGGGGTCGTAGATGACCACACCCTTTATGTATTTTTTGTAATGCTCGACGAGCGCCGAGAAAGCGGGATTGGACTTCATGGCATCCAGCGTCAGCGTCTCCTGCGGAATATCCTGCAGCACGCGGTCGAGCCAGAACTGTCCCATCTGGGCCATGTCGTGCGGGCCTGTTTTCCAGCCTCCGTGGTTATCCTTGCAGCGGCTGTTCATCACATAGATTTTCTGTTCGCTTTCCCGGTTGACGATGCCCTGCAGGCCGATAGCGGCAACCTGTCCCTCAATATCGTCGTTCTGCAAATCCACCACGACGAGCGATTTGGTCGGGGTCTTGACTTTCGGATAAAGCCGGCCCGTCAGGTCGACGGAGGCAGCCGGCCGGCCGCATGCAGGACAGTCGCCCTGGCATGACGCGAATGTCAGCAGGCAGAACAACGGAGCGAAACATTGGGTCAGAATTCTTTTCATTGGTTTTGAGTAGGTTAGTTAGTATATTATTCTCTTGTCATGTCTATTCCGGTGAATTTCAGCGCAGCGTTTCCAGGATTGCGCTCACGGAGAAATCGGCCCGGCAGATTACCTTGTCCGACGCCCCGTAATACATCTGAATGCGGTCGCCGTCGACGACGTGCCCGTTGGTGAAGACGACGTTCCCGAAAAAGCCCTCCAGTTCGTACGACTCGGACGGCTCCATGAGGGGTTCCTCGCTGCGGGCGATGACTTTCGAGGGGTCGCCTGCGTCGAGCAGCATCGCGCCCAGACAGTACCTGTTCGCGGCGTCGGCGCCGTGGTAAATCATCAGCCACCCTTCGTCCGTGGGAATCGGCGAACATCCCGCACCGATTCGTGCGCTGTCCCACATTCCCTTGCGGGTGCGCGCCACGCATTTGTGGTTGCCCCAGTGGTACAGGTCGGGGCTTTGGGCAATCCAGATGTAATTTCCGCCGATTTCGGGGCTGCTCGGACGGTGCAGCATATAATATAGGTTCCCGATTTTTTGTTCGAACAGCGCGCAGTCCTTGTTGTGCGGGGGCAGCACCAATCCGTAATCGGTAAAACGGCGCCAGTCGGAGGTGCTCCGCATCCGCACAGCCACCCCGTTGGCCGAAACGGCCGTATAGGTCAGGAAATAGTCTTCCCCGATTTGCGCGACCCGGCAGTCCTCGATTCCGTACGCCTCGTAGCAATCGCTTCCGAACAACGGGGGATAAGCAGGCTCCTCGCTGAAACGTACGCCGTCCGTGCTGCTCACCAGCCGCAGGTGGGACATCGTCGTCAGGAAATCCTCTCCTTTATAATTAATGACCCGGGGGTCGGACAGGTCGAGTTCGGGCGACGACGACGGGACGCGCATCACCGTGACGCGGTTGGCGTCGTCGAGCACGGGGAAGCTGATTTCGCCGTCGGTCTGTTCCGGGCGCTCCGCAACCCGGAGCAGCAGCCAGATTTTTCCGTCGAAGCGGAACACGCCGGGATTCAGCAGGCATTCGATTCGCATGGTCTCCTGGCTGGGACGTATATCCTCCGGACTTAAAATCGGGTTGTGTGCATGTCTCATGGCCGTTTTCTTTTTGATTCAAAAGTAGGGTATATTCACGGCCCGGTTGTATACAATATTACCAAAATGGTATAATGTCAGTATACAACCCCGAAATCCGAAAGGAATATTTTCCGGCCCGTACGATACCTGCCCTACACCGCCAACAGCCGCAATTTGTTCCGTTTACACCATACCGCTACGGATATTCCACGGCTTTGCAGCGTATTTACCCCACCGCAGCGCACACGCTTCGGGGATTTTGCCTATATTTGCAGGAAGGGCCGCTCACAGCCGGCACCACGCTCCCCGTGCAGAAGCGGCCCGCCGCCCGCAGGGATGCCGGCACCGCACGGATTGCATCGGCCCGCCGGAACCGGCATTCCGGACAGGCGGCACGGCCGGATACGGGCTGCCCTCCACCGAAAAGGCGTTCGAATTCAAGTTACAGCCCCCGGTTCTCAAATAAAATCGGACGCAGATAGTATATTTTCTCATAATTATTCTTAATTTTACCGCATAAATTTAGTTTTATACCCCACAAACCTAAACTTATTTAACCAAACAGATACTTATGAAGAAATTTTTAACGAGCGTACTGCTGTGCACGACGCTGTTGGGCGCCGGGACCCTCCGTGCGGACAACATCCTGCTCTCCACCAAAAATTCCTCCCTGCTGGTGACCGCCGACAAAGGCAAGGCGCCACTGTTCCAGTATTTCGGCCCGAGCCTGGCTTCAATCGACGACGTTTTCAACAGCGGCGCGGCGTTCAACGACCCGGTTTATCCCCAATTCGGCGTCCAGTGTTCGCGCGAAACGGCCATCCAGGCCACCCACAACGACGGCAGCATGTCGCTCGAGCTGGTCGTGGAATCGGTCAGCAGGGAGCAGCGCGACGGCGGCGAAGTGACGGCCATCGCGACCAAAGACAAATACTACCCGTTCTACGTCACCGTTTACTATAAGACCTATCCCGACAACGACGTCATCGAAACGTGGACGGAAATCCGCCACCTGGAAAAGAAACCCGTCACGCTCTACCGTTTCGCATCGGCCTTCCTGCCCGTGCGCCGCGGCGACAACTGGCTCACGCATTTCCACGGCCCCTGGGGCGCCGAGGCATACCTCTACGAGGAGCCGCTGACCGACGGCATGCGAATCATCAAGGACAAGGACGCCGTGCGCAACACCCACAGCAGCTGCCCGTCGTTCATGATCACGCTCGACGGACGCCCCGACGAGCAGACCGGCGGCGTCATCGGCGGCACGCTGGCCTGGAGCGGCAACTACCGCATCGCCATCGACAACGACAACACCCACACCACCCGCATCTTCGCGGGCATCAACGAAGACCAGTCGCAATACGTCCTCGAACCGAAAGAGGTCTTCACCACCCCCGTCTTCGCATTCACCTACAGCAACGAGGGCAAGGGCGGCGTGAGCCGCAACTTCCACCGCTGGGCGCGCCTGCACCGCATCAGCCACGGCACCGCACAGCGCGACATCCTGCTCAACAGCTGGGAGGGCGTGTCCATGAAAGTCAACCAGGAGGTGATGGACCAGATGATGTCCGACTTTTCCGGCCTGGGCGGCGAAATGTTCGTCATGGACGACGGATGGTTCGGCGACAAATACCCCCGCAACGACGGCTCGTCGAGCCTCGGCGACTGGGTGGTCTGCAAGGAAAAACTTCCGAAAGGCATCGAGGGGCTGATCGCCTCGGCCAAAGAGAAAGGACTCAAGTTCGGCATCTGGATCGAACCCGAGATGACCAACTCCAGGAGCGAGCTCTTCGAGAAGCACCCCGACTGGGTGATTCAGCAGCCCCACCGCGAAATGTACAAGGGCCGCGGCGGCACGCAGCTCGTGCTCGACCTCTCGAACCCCGAGGTGCAGGAGTTCGTCTACGGCGTGGTGGACAACCTGATGACCGCGCATCCCGAAATCGCCTACATCAAGTGGGACGCCAACATGTCCCTGTTCAACTACGGTTCGACCTACCTGCCCAGGGACAAACAGTCGCACCTCTACATCGAATACCACCGCGGCATGGAGAAGGTGCTCGAGCGCATCCGCGCCAAATACCCCGACCTGGTCATGCAGGCATGCGCCAGCGGCGGCGGGCGTATCAACTACGGCTTCATGCCCTACTTCGACGAGTTCTGGACCAGCGACAACACCGACGCCATGCAGCGCATCTTCATCCAGTGGGGCGTTTCCAACTTCTTCCCCGCCGTGGCGATGGCTTCGCACGTGAGCGTCGACGTCAACTACCAGACCGGCCGCAGAACGCCCCTCAAACTGCGTTTCGACGTGGCCATGAGCGGCCGCATGGGCATGGAGCTCCAACCCGCCCACATGACCGACGAAGACAAGGCTTTCGCCCGGCGCGCCATCGCGGACTACAAGAAAATCCGCCCCGTCGTACAGCAGGGCGACCTCTACCGTCTGATTTCACCCTTCGACAAGAGCGGCTATGCATCGCTGATGTACGTTACGCCCGAAAAGGAGCGCGCAGCCTACTTCGTCTACAAAATGGAGCAGTACCACAACATGCCGACCCCGGCATTCAAAATGGCCGGGCTCGACCCGCAGAAAACCTACCTCGTCAAAGAACTTACCGTCGTCGGCAAACCCATTCCGCAGGACGGCAAACAGTTCACCGGAGCTTTCCTGATGGAAACCGGCCTCGACTTCACGGTAGGCGGCGAACACGCCAGCCGCGTACTCGAACTGAAAGAGGTGAAATAACACGCATTGCCCGCAGCCGGGCCGCAAAGGGCCCGGCTGTTTTCATACCATCCAAAACCCTACCGCATGAAAACCGATGCACCGCACCGGGGGAGGCTCTATTCGCTCGATGTGCTTCGCGGCATCACCGTAGCGGGTATGATTCTGGTCAACAACCCCGGCTCCTGGAAATATGTTTACGCCCCGCTGCGCCACGCCGAATGGACGGGGCTGACGCCCACCGACCTCGTTTTCCCGTTCTTCATGTTCATCATGGGCGTGTCGGCGTGGGCCTCGCTGCGCAAATACGGCGGCAAATGGTCGGCCGACGGCTGCCGCAAGATACTCCGCCGTACGGTTTCCCTCTTCCTGGTCGGACTGGCCATCGCCTGGTTCTCGACTTCGCTGGGCACCTGGAACTCGCTCGCCGCGGAACCCGTCGGCTGGGGCGAACGGCTGCTGCGCAGCATCTCCGATTTGGGGCACGTGCGCATTTCGGGCATCCTGCAGCGGCTGGCCGTCTGCTACGGGGCCGGGGCGCTGATCGCCCTGCGATGGGGACGCCGCCCGCTTCCCTGGATCGCCGGGGCGCTGCTGCTCGGCTACGGGATCGTGCTCGCCGTCGGGAACGGCTACGCCTATGACACGACCAACATCCTGTCGGTGGTTGACCGCGCCGTGCTGGGCGCCGGACACATGTACAACGACCACGGCATCGACCCCGAGGGCGTGTTGAGCACCATCCCTTCGGTGGGACACGTCCTGATCGGCATCTGGATAGGCAGCATCGTCTTCTCGGACGAGCCGCTGGCCGCACGGCGCCGCAAGACGCTGCTCGCCGCCGCCCTGCTCCTGGCCGCGGGACTGCTGCTGTCGCCGGTATGCCCCGTCAGCAAAAAAATCTGGACGCCGACGTTCGCCCTCGTCACCTGCGGACTGGGGGCCGGAATTCTCGGCGGGCTAATCTGGCTCACGGACGAGAAACAGAAACTCCGGGGCGCTTTCGGCCGCTTCTTCGAAGTGTTCGGCAGCAACCCGCTCTTCATCTACGCCACGGCGACGCTGATGGCGATAATGCTTTACAAAACAATTTTTTTTTATGTTACGGTTTACAGCTAGATCTACACCCATGCATTCCAGCCGTGGCTGGGCGACTACGGCGGCTCGCTGTGCTTCGCCCTGGCGTTCGTCCTGGTCAACTGGGCTATCGGCTGGTGGCTGTACAAAAAGAAAATCTTCATCAAACTCTGAAAAAATGAAAAAACTGCTCCTTGCAATCGCCGTCCTGCATACGGTTTGCGTCGCCGCGTCGTCCCGCCAGTTGCACATCATCCCGCAGCCCGTGCGGGCCGAACTCCGGGAGGGCGTTTTCGCCGCCCCCGGGTGCAGGATAACCGCAAAAGGATTCCCCTCGCAGCCCGGCGATCTGCTCCGGCTGGCTTCCGAACTGGCAGCCCCGCGTGAAAAGGGCTCGTCCCGCCGGGGCGCGAGTACGCTTCTCCTGCGCCTGGACACGACGGCAGGCATTCCCCGCGAGGGCTACCGCATCCGGGTTACGCCGCACAGCGCCCAGCTTACGGCCGGCGACGAAAGCGGCATCTTCGACGGACTGCAGACGCTCCTCCAACACCTTCCACTGGCACCTGACCGACGACCAGGGCTGGCGCATCGAAATCAAGCGCTACCCCCGCCTGACGGAGGTGGGCGCCTGGCGCGACAAGACGCAAATCGGAGGCTACGACGAGAAACCCGCCACCTTCGAATTCGAGAAATACGGCGGCTTCTACACGCAGGACCAAATCCGCGAAGTGGTCGCCTATGCCGAAAAACTGCATATCACGGTGATTCCCGAAATCGAGATGCCCGGGCATGCGCTCGCCGCACTGACGGCCTATCCGGAACTGGGGTGCGTGAACGGCCCCGAGTCCTACGAAATCGGGGGCTGGATTTCCGGCCCCAGCAATGTCTTCTGCCCGGGCAAGGAGCACACGTTCGAATTCCTCGAAAACGTGCTCGACGAGGTGATCGCCCTCTTCCCCTCGAAGCTGATTCACATCGGCGGCGACGAGTGCCAGCGCACGCGCTGGGAAGCCTGCCCCGACTGCCAGGCGCGCATCGCGGCCGAAGGGCTGCAGGACGAAACGCAGCTGCAGTCCTACCTCACCCACCGCATCGACCGCTTCCTCGCTGCGCGGGGGCGGCAGCTGATCGGCTGGGACGAAATCATGGACGGCGGGCTCTCGCCCGAAGCCGTCGTCATGAGCTGGCGCGGCACGGCGGGCGGCATCGCCGCAGCCAGGCAGAAGCACCACGTGATCATGACCCCGGGCCAGTACCTCTATTTCGACAAGAAAGGTTCGGACTCCCCCGAGGAGCCCGTCAGCCTGAACCTCGCGCTTCCGCTGGAACAGACCTACGGCTATGATCCCGCCGAGGGGCTCTCCGAAGAGGAGCAGCAGTACCTGCTCGGCGTGCAGGCCAACGTCTGGACGGAGTTCGTCCCGACCGGACGCCGCGTCGAATACCAGTTGCTGCCCCGCATCTACGCCCTGGCCGAAATCGCCTGGACGCCCGAGGCGCGCAAATCGTGGCAGGAGTTCTCCGAAGAGCGGCTCCCGGCGTTTCTGGCCAGACTCGACGCCGAGGGAACCCCCTACCGGGTGCCTGCCCCGCGGGGCATGCGCGAAGAG
>ENA-ORLY01003382-ORLY01003382.1-human-gut-metagenome-genome-assembly--contig:-NODE-3382-length-13026-cov-2.654182_pt1 | contig 13026 bp, 13 predicted proteins | sample MGYA00243071_ERZ508832 | MGnify/ENA primary metagenome ERZ508832 (study PRJEB26277, sample SAMN04329777) | human gut metagenome | biome: human-associated habitat | host: Homo sapiens | place: USA...
TCTATGCCTTTCTAGTTGATGTATTATTCGCTGCTGACGATCAGGCATCTCCAGTCATTGATTCGGCCAGGGACAAAGCAGAGTCTTGGGCCGGTTCTGTTTTTAATGCCACCATAGGAATCATTGATAATGTTACCGCACCAATACAGAGCGTGCTTAGAGCAGTAAGCAACCCTGTTGTTCAAGGGGCATCATTACTGGGAGTTTCGCTAGGTGTAGCAGATACCGTAAACACATTCAAGGATTTTGAATCCATGATGTCTCAGGTGAAAGCCATATCAGGAGCCACAGGACAGGACTTTGAAGATTTGACTGCAAAGGCGAAGGAGATGGGAGCAACCACAAAATTCACCGCTACGCAGAGCGCAGAGGCGTTCAATTACATGGCGATGGCCGGTTGGCAGCCTACTCAGATGATAGACGGTATTTCTGGTGTAATGAATTTGGCGGCGGCTTCTGGCGAAGACCTGGGAACCACCAGTGACATTGTAACCGATGCCATCACAGCTTTTGGACTACAAGCCGGAGATGCAGGGCATTTTGCGGATGTGCTGGCCCAGGCAAGCGCAAATGCCAACACAAATGTAGGTATGCTCGGCGAGAGCTTTAAGTATGTTGCACCTGTGGCCGGAGCGATGAATTATACAGTAGAAGACACATCCTTGGCTCTCGGTCTCATGGCTAACGCAAGTGTGAAGGGAAGCATGGCCGGTACTTCTTTGAAAACAGCTATCGCAAATATGGCAGCACCTACGAGCAGTATGGCGGCAGCTATGGAAAAGTACGGAATCAGCATAACGGACAGCGAAGGAAACATGAAAAGCCTTAAAGGGGTCATGGACAATATCAGAAGTAGCCTCGGTGGTCTTGCAGAAGATGAGCAGACTGCGGCAGCTTCCACCATTTTCGGGAAGGAGGCCATGGCTGGTATGTTAGCTATCGTCAATGCGTCCGAAGATGATTACAACAAGCTGAGTACGGCTATTTACAACTCCAAAGATGCAGCTCAGGACATGGCAGATACGATGATGGATAATCTGGCCGGTTCAATGACCTTGATGCAGAGCGCAGTAGAAGGAGTACAGAACTCTTTCGGAAAAAGGCTTTCTCCATATCTGAAAACTGCGGTTGAAGGAATTACTGCAGAAATGCCGGCAGTAGAAGAAGCACTGAACAATATCATGGATGTTGTGGACGGAAAAGCTACGTCACTTAAACGAAGCATTAAGAGCATGACAGGCTCCCAGGAGTGGAAAGATGCAGATTTCTTCGGGAAAGTTGATATTGCCTGGGACAAGATCATTGCAGAACCGTTTATGAGCTGGGCTGGATCAGAAGGCAAGTCGATGCTGTCACAGGGAATCGGGAAATTGTTTTCCAGTGCATCAGCAATTCTACCCGGCGGCGAAAAAGCAGGTCTGACAAGCTGGTTAAGTGCCGGATTAATTGGAGTTGGAGCATCAAAGCTGATCAGCGGAGGGAAAAATGTAGCAAGTGCATTGGTACCTATCGGATCAGCAATAAAAAGTATTGCATCAGCAGCCTCCGAAGCAGATACAGTCGGAGGATTTTTTACGTCCTTAACAGGAATGACTTCTAAAGCAGGAATGATCGGACTTGGAGCAGCAGCTATTGCGGCGGCTATTGCCGGTATCGCAGTGGCGGTAGATAATTACAATTCCAAAGTTCTGAACGATAATTTAGAAGAACATTTCGGAAAGATCAAATTGTCTGCAAAAGAATCGGAAGAAATTGCTTCCGGTATCCTTAATCAAAAGTATCTTACGAATGTAGAACTTGCTCTAAATGAGGTAAAAAACGCAGACAGTCTGAGAGAGGCAGCACAAAAAGCCTTGGAGTCTAACGATGTGCTGGAGTTCAAGAGTCGGGTAGGAATCACTCTCACTCCGGAAGAGAGAGAGGATTATACGAGCAATATTAAAACGTTTGTGGATTCTAAAATCGAAGAACTGCAGAGCAGGACGTTTGCCGCACATATTCATGTTCAGACCTACATTGGTGGAACAAAAGAAGGCGATACCCTCGCAAAGAATATTGAAGACTGGGCGAGAGCAGACAACTTGGAACTTACTAATCTGTCGAATGATCTGCAGACTGCTGTAGAAAAAGCCCTGACTGATGGCATCATCGATGTTGATGAAGAACAGGCAATCAGTGCTTTGCAGGAAAAAATGAACAATATTACTGCCCGTTGGAAAGAATCGGAAGCTCAGGCAAAGTGGGACTGGATCAACCAGGAGTACGGAAATCTGAATGCAGCTGATCTGGAAAGCGGGTCCTTTACTGATTTGCTGGAAGCCATGAGAGGCCAAAGGCAGTCGGCAAAAGAAAGTGTACAGGCAGATGTTGAGCAGTGGTACTCAGAGCTTAATTCAATGGAATCAGCCGGCAGGATCACAGCTGCTCAGAATAAGCAGTACAAAGAAATGACCGGCTGGTACGTAAAAGGACAGGAAGGAAGTGAACTGACTAAGAGCCTGCAGCTGGGAGCAAATACATTGAACTCCGCATATGCAGAAAAGATCCAGAGCAATAGACAGAGCCTTGCAGAAAATGCACAGTATTCTTTGGAATCAGCACAGAATATGCTGGCAAGCGGAGATACTTTCTCTGCGTCAAATGCACTGATGTATGGCTTCAATGAGCTTGGCAATGGAAAAACACTTGGATTCACAACGGATGCTACACAAAATGCTTTGAGTACGATGTATGAGAGCATGAAACCAGACGTAACGCAGATGCAGGGATTGATTGATGATTATAGGGAAGTCGGAAAAGCGGTTCCACAGAGCTTGATGGATTCTTTCAACGAAGCCATTGAAGTCGGAGCGGCGGCAGGTGATACTGCAGCTACATGGCAGAATTACGCTAATCAGATTTGGCAGAATGGAAGCGATGAATTAAAGGCATCACTTACAGACCCAAGCAATCCTATGTACGAGACTATCCGTTCTCAGCTTCCACCGGAATTGACAGAGGCAATAGATCGAGCGGCGGCAGAGACAACTACAGAGGACGTAACCCTGGAAGGCTTAAAGGCATCGGTTGACGGTGACGTAGATATAGACAAGGACAAATGGGTGTCTGCTTTAAATGAAAAGTTGGGAGATTTGGCAACAACAGAGGAAGTTACCGCAGAGGGTGCGACTATCAAAGTTGAAGCTGGGGACTGCTTATGGGATATTGGCAATGCCCTTGGTGTTGATTGGCGGACTATAGCAGAAGAGAACGGCATCGAAAGCCCATACGTTATTCATCCTGGAGATGAAATCAAGATTTCCATGGACACATTAACTGCCGAAGTAGATGGAGATGCAGCACAATCAGCAATCGATCAGGCAATGTCTGCGTTGACAACTGAGGGCGCTGAATTTTCTGTTACTGCAGAAGGCGTTCAGGTGGATTTGTCCGATGTTCAAGTAGATTCAGAATCAGCAGCCGCTCAGATTGAAGCGGCACTTGGCATGGAATCAGGAACACTTGCGGCGAATGGAATCGAGGTGCAGACAGGAGCAACGGTAACTGTACCATCAGAATTGGTGCAGGTAGATGCATCTGGTCTGCAGGGAGCAACCCAGGAGGCAGTAAATCAGACAGACACAGAACCAGTTGAGAAGGATACGTCCGCAAATGTTAATGTTACGGACACAACAACAAATGCTGAAGATGTACAGGGAAAAGTGGAAGAGGATCTGCAAGGAGCTGTCGGGGAAGTGCGAATGTTACATTCTCTGATGTAACGGCTGATACGTCTGGAGTCTTGGAACAGGTAACAGCAGAACTTGAAAGCGCAGTAAGCAGCGTGTCAGCCAATGGTCATGCAGAAATTACCCTGGATCAGACCAATAATTCATCAGAAATCTATTCTCTTGCGACAGGAGATGTAGAGTCTGCATTTTCGCAAACAATTCCAACAGATGGCCATGTAGATGTTACGCTCGATCAGACAAACAATGCAGACGCCATTTATTCAGAATGTGCCGGACAGGTACGGAGTACATTTTCTCGAGGATTCTCAGCCTCAGCAGATGTCGCAGTTACACTGAACTGGCATATTACGAATCCATCAGCCAGCATTTCCACATCAAGTAGCGGATCATCTGTATCAGCTACTATTGCAGGTCATGCAAATGGAGGCGAAGTTGGATTAAGCGGACCAGAATTGTCATGGGTGGGCGAGGAAGGCTTAGAGTATATCATTCCTACAGTGCCAGGACGCAGACAAAGAGGAATCAGTTTGTGGATGCAGGCAGGAAAAACTCTCGGTATGCTTGGCTCTGACGGAGAAATCTCAGCTCATGCCAATGGTGGAGCGGTAGGTGCCGGAAGCAGTATTATTCCGGAGGATTCCATACAGTTGGCGCAGGTTCCAGAAAAGGCAGACAACACAGTCTGGAGCATTATAGGGCAAGCAGTATCTAACGAGAGTAGCAAAGATGCGTCAGAAGGAGATGGTACGACCTTCACTATAAATAATGCGCAGCAGAATGATGGTGGAGGAAAAGTTGAAGTCAATGTAAATATGAATCCGGTCATTAAGATTGAAGGAAGTAACATGGATGAAGAAAAGATTTTCCAGGTTCTGCAGAACAGAATCCGAGAGATGGCAGATGATCTTGGCGATGAGATTGCAGAACGCATGGGTAAAATCTTCAACAATATGCCGGCAGTACAGGAGGCGTAAGAGATGAATGCATCGATCAGACCTTCCGGCGGGGCTGTTACTCAGTTTCCAATGATGCCGGAAAAAATTACTCTTGGGGCAGATGCAAAGTTCATGACCTATTCTATCATATCCCTGGGGGACGTAAAAATCCCCAGGGGACAGGGAATCAAGGAAATATCATGGTCCGGAATCTTCCCGGGGAAAGCGAGAAAAAATTATCCATTTGTATCATCGTGGGTTGATCCCAATACGCTGATTAAACGAATGGAGCAGTACCGAGACAATGGAACCATTTGCAAATTGTTGGTAACAGGAACCTGTATAAACTACAGCGTTTACATTTCCAGCTTCAAAGGCAAATATTCCGGCGGCCTCGGTGATTTTTATTATGATATCAAATTCATTATTGCAAGGGAGATTAAGATTTACACAACGAAAGAACTGAAAATCGGAACATCTTCCAAAACTCAACGGCCGGCATCGAAGAAAAGCAACAAGAAGTCCACGACCGGAAGTAAGACAACAACCTACACGATCAAATCCGGAGACACGTTAAGCAGAATCGCTCAGAAGAAACTCGGTAAAGCTTCACGATACCCGGAAATCTATAAGCTGAATAAAAGCAAAATCGAAGCAGCTGCAAAGAAACATGGCAGGAAATCATCCAATAACGGACATTGGATTTATCCAGGAACGAAGCTAACTATTCCAAAGAAGTAGGAGGTGGGTTCTTGATAAATGTAAATAATGTTTCGTATACGGTAATTGTTATCACTGAAAAGAAGTTGCAGCTGAATATTACTCAGGCGGTTGAGGAGCTTGGCTGGGAAGAAAACGAAGATGAGCTGGCAATGAAGATACATTTCAATATGTATAATGCGTTGTACAACAAAGAACGCCTTTCTTCTCTGGTAAAAATTAACTCTGTTGTGGTAGTGAAGGCCTACTGGGGGAGCGGAAAAGGCATTGTTGCAATGGGAAATATCGTGGAATGTGAAAGAAAGGTTTCAAAAAGTGATGATGTTTTTAATGTCGTTGCCTATGACAACCTTTTTAATTTGCAGAAAAGCAGCGACAATGTTTATTTTGCTTCCGGGAAAAAGACAAAAAGTATTCTGACAGCAATTTTCAAATCATGGGGCATTACCATTTCAAAGTATACCGGTCCGAATGTAGCCCACAAGAAGATACTACTGAAAAACAAAAAGCTGGGAGACATTATCCGGGAGGTACTGGATGAAGCCAAGAAAAAAGGTGGAGGAGCTGCAATAGTGCGGAGTACAGAATCAAAGGTTCAGGTTATCGCAAAGGGCAGTAACACAGACATTTATCATTTTTCTGGTGATGTTTCCTCTCAGGTAAGCCACAAGATCAGTATTGCAAACCTGGTTACAAGGGTAAAAATTGTTTCTTCCGGAAAATCTGACGAAGCAGCAAAGGTAGAAGCAACCGTTAATGGAAAGACACAGTACGGAGTGTTTCAGACAATTATCACTCATTCAAAGAGCGATAAGCTAGATGATGCCAAGAAGGAAGCAAAAGAAATCTTGGAAGAAAAGGGAAGCCCGAAAGTTACCAGCAAACTTATTGCACCGGATATTCCATGTGTTCGGAAAGGAGATATAATCCACGCAAAAGTCGGTTCTCTGAACGGATATTATCTGATAAATAGCATTCAGCATAATGCCAAAAACGGACAGATGACTATGGATGTCAAAAAGACAGCCGAGCCGACCGCAAAACCAAAGAAGAAAACTTCGGGTAATACGAAGAAGAAGACATACAAAGTTGGAGATGTCGTGAATTTCAAAGGTGGTACACATTACGATAGCAGTTGGTCAGATGCAAGAGGCTATAGAGCAACTGCGGGAAACCCAAACAACACATTAGGACCGAACTGCGCAGGTAACGGAAAAGCTCATCCATGGCATTTAGTACACATGGATAGCAAGAGTAATGTTTACGGCTGGGTTGACGAAGGCACATTTGAGTAGGGGGGTGAAGACGTGGCAGATACTGCAGGAGGAAATCCTGGAATGAATAAGCTGGCAAGAGTATTGCAGCAAAGAATAAAAGAAACTATGGAAGATGGAATAGGGGACATAGAGCCAGACTTCGGCGTCATAGGAAAAGACGGAAGTTTGACAACTAATATGTTCCCTATTCCTATTCCCAAAGGAGAGTATTACCTTGGACGGCTGGTTTCTGGATTAAAAATAAATATCTCCGGAGGAAGCCATGGAGGACATAATTCCGGAAACGGAAGCCACGAACATTCAGTAACTTTGCCAAAGGTGAAAGCTGGAGATACCGTTCTTGTAACATGGGTAAAGAATACTCCTGTTGTAGTCGATGTAGTAAAGAAATCATAGGAAGGAGGATTTATGGCAGACCAGTTATTTCCGGTATTTGACCTGCCGGAGATACCGGACGATCCCGAATACGAAGAAAGATACCGCTCCTCGGTGGCGTTTGACTTCGACAAGGGAGATTTCGTGAGAGACGGATCAAATAAAATGGTTCGTGCAGACGGCAGGGAAGCATTTATGCAGTGGTGCTGGAAAGTTATTCAGACAGAAAGGGAAGCATTTCTGGCGTATAGCGATGATATTGGCACCGAGTTTGAAGATATGGAGGATTTCCCGGACAAGGATTCAAGGGAAAGCGAGATTGAGCGGACGATTACTGATGCGTTGCTGGTTCACCCGGCAACAGAGTACGTCCGCAATTTTATTTTTGATTACAGCTCTGGAGATGCGGTGGTTTCGTTCATAGTCAAAGGAGCGCAGTGGGAAGAGGAAGAAACAATATCAACTGTCTTTGAGAAAGGGGTGAGCTAAGATGGCAGAAGACTTTACATTGCCTGCATTTCTGCAGGATTGCGATGTAGATACAATTCATCAGAGAATGATGGATATGCTTCCAGATGATATTGACAAAACGGAGGCTGGTTTCCCATGGGATTTCACCAGGCCAACAGCATTGATCGCATCGGAACTGCTGGAATATTACATCCCGGAAACATTGAAGTTGATGTTCCCACAGTGGAGCAGTGGAGAATTTCTTGATTACCTTGCAAATATGGCAAGGTTAGCGAGAAAAGCACCGAACTTTGCCAGTGTTACGATTGAAATTACCGGAGAACCAGGAACTATTATAGCAACAGGAACGGTGTTTGCGACACCAGCAACAGAAGAAGTGGAGTCTATAGAATTTGCCACCGAAGAGGCGTGCGTACTGAACGAAAATGGCACTGGAACTGTAATCGCCAGAGCGATGATTGCCGGCGTTGAATCAAACGTGAATGCAAATACAATTACGATGATGTCAGTTCCGGTAGAGGGAATTATGAGAGAGAGAATCATGGAGGCAAATGAGCAGATGGATGATTCTTATATCGGTAATGAGTCAGATTACAAACGCTGGGCTGAGTCGGTAGCCGGAATAGGAACAGCCATTGTTGTACCGGAATGGAACGGACCAGAAACGGTAAAGATCATCGTGCTTGACGGAAACGGAGAAGCTGCAAACGAAACACTCCAGAAAGCAGTATATAACTACATAATGAGTCCTGAAAGCCCGCTGGACAGGCTTGCACCGCCGAATACTATTTTGACAGTTTCCGCTCCGGAGCTGGTAGAGATAGATTATACCATCAAGAGTATTGAACTGGAAGATGGATACGCCCAGGAAGAAGTCCTAAAAGATTTCAAAACTGGCCTTGCGAAGTATTACAAGACCGTAAATTCGGAAGGAGAAGTGAAATACAATTGGGTACATTCAGTACTTACCAATACGCCCGGTGTTGATGATTTTGAGGAGTTGCTTATGAATGGCGGCATTTCAAACATCAAAATCAAACTGGATCAGTATCCGAACACAAAGTCTGTCATGGTGAAGGAGGGAAGCTAAATGTTTGATTTAGAGAACTTCCCAACCAGAGAACTTGCAAGGGACATGATGGGTATGATTTCCCCCATTTATGACAACTCATATGTGGGAAAATGGATTTTCGAGGTTATGAGCGTACCTCTGTCATTGGCGCAGGACACAATTAACGAATTAAGGGAGCAGGCATTTCCGGAAACGGCAACCTGGTCCCTTCCCTATTGGGAGCAAAGCTATGGGCTGCCGACCAATGAAGCGTTGAGTATTGAAGAACGCCGGAGCAGAGTTATTTCAAAAAGGAACTACAGGAAGCCGATGAATCCGGCCAGAATTGAGATGCTGCTGAAAGAATTGTGTAAAAGAGATGTCAAGCTAATTGAAAACACAGCACCTCATACCTTTGAAATCAGCGTAAGCCCTGGAACTTCGGAAGCCAGTTTAGATCAGATTATAAAATTGGTGAACGAGGTGAAACAGGCACAAAAAAGTTTCCGAGTGGTTTTTGATACTCCAACAACAATCAAAATTCGGGCAGATCCTAAGCCGCAGAAATTCCCTTATCGAATGACAGCAAGAGGAAGAAAAGCAGGTACATATCCGCAAGTTAATTGGGTAGGGATTTCGGAACATGGTTCTGTTATTGTGACTGCGAACAGAATGAGTAGGGAATTTCCTTATGTTGTAGCTGGAACCAAACCAGATAGAGCATACGATGCCCGTCTGACTGCGTTACAGCTGCAGGCTTCGTCAGAAGGTAAAGGTGTCGAGTTTCCCTATCCTATTTCTGGCACAAAGCCAGATAGGAGCTTTCTGGCCGAGATAGAACCAGGAGCGTTGAATGTGCAGGTAGATAGCACAAATGCAGAAGTTTTGTATCGTGCTTGCGGAAGCAAAAGAAAATTGTAAAAGGAGGAGTAGCAATGTTATCAGCTGCGGCACTGGCTGGATTCAGAAATCATGTGAAGAATACGGTCGCTTATGCCAAATACAAAATCGATTCCACCTATTACCAGTCAGAGATTACAGATATCACTATTAGCAGTGATGGAAAAGTAAAGATTGAATTTATATTAAACCCTTCGGTATCCGGCGAGGTAAAGGTAACAGAAGTACAGCTTTACAGTACAAGTGGAGAGCTTTGGTGGAGTAAAGCTGAAAATATCACCAAGAAATCCAAAAAGGAAGGTATTTATTACCGAGTAACCATCAACATTTTAGAAGAGTAGGAAGGAGGTATGCACAATGTACGAACCGACATATTGGAAAGATGAAGTCGTAGAAAATCCGTATCGGTACAAAGAAACGCAGAACTCGGATGGAAGTATTGAACACGTCCCTGATCCGGGAGAAGTTCTGCAGGAAGGCACTGAGCAGAGCGCAACTAATTTCAATCACATGGAGCAGGGAATCCTGGAAGCACATGAAATGAGCGCAGAGGCTGTCAGGATGCTAAAAAGTGTTATGAGAAAAGTAGAGGGACTTGACGGTGAGAAAGTCACAGTCACCCTGACAAATTCCCAGACATATCCGTTTAACAACTCAGTGAAAACCATTCAGCTGAAAACTCCACGCAATTATAAGACGTATCTTATCACCGCAGAAGTTATCAGCGTATCTGGTGGTGCTGTGGGAGATATTGAGTTTACGGACAAGCTGCTGAATGGATTCAAGGTAGCTTACACTGGATCTGCGAAATCAGTAACCATGGACCTGTATGTGAGAGGAGGAATGTAATCATGGCAAATGTGATTATCCAGGACGAAAGAAGACAGGCAGACATCGAGTATGTTGCCAAGAAGTACGGAATCGACACCAACAACCCGGCAATGAGAGAAGCTGCAGAAGTAACTGCGGTCAGAAGCCGTGAAGCAATGGAAATGGGAAGAACACAGAGGAGGTATTACTGATGAAGATTACACATTTACCGGAAGACGGAAAGAATTTCATTCCTTACGAGGTATCTGGAAAAACGATCGACTTTGACGATGGAGAGCTGATGTTCAATGTCTCAAAGAAAGAGCGTGATTATGAGGTTGTGATCGATATTTGCGAAGACTACACCGGTGGACTGGTGATGGGAGCCGATGCAGGCGACAAGTATGTTGCACAGATCATTATTCCTGCAAGGTTATATACAGAAGTAGAAAAAGAAAATCCGAACTATGATCCAGAGAATGAAGAGGGAACCGAACAGCCTACTATCAAAGAGTTGAAGCCGGTTCCTTTTTCTATGGATCGTTGCGAACTGAGATTATGGGAAAGAGAGGTCTAAATCATGGCAAATTTTGATGATATGAAGCTGGCAGTCGAGGCACTGTCCGGAGGAAAGAACACAGTTTTACTGGATGATCGTGGGATGCCGTCCATCATGGTTGCGTTTCCAAAATTCAAAATCTCAGATGTAATTGCCGGAGAAAGTGAGAACATCCATCCGGCATTTTCCGTAGGTGGTGCGGAAAAAGATGTTGTGTATGTCTCCAAATTCCAGAACATTGTAATGAATGACAGAGCATATTCACTTCCGTTTAAGGACCCGAAGACCGGCGTGAACTTCGACCAGTCCGTCAACTACTGCAGAAACAAAGGAACTGGATGGGGCCTGATGCCGTATTCCTTATGGAGCGCTATCGCTCTGTGGTGTAGAAAGAACAGCACTATGCCAAGAGGTAACAATAACTACGGCAGCGATCACGGATACCCACACGAGAAAGGAACACCGACTTACTACGATAGTAATAAGATCGCTCGTGTAGCAACCGGTTCTGGTCCTGATACATGGAGCCACAACTGGATGCCGGACGGAATCTTCGATCTGAATGGAAATGTATGGGAGTGGTGCGCTGGCATGAGACTTGTTGATGGCGAAATCCAGATTATTCCGTATGCGAACAGCATGATTTTGACAACCAGTATGGCGGCTGGCTCTACAGAATGGAAAGCAATCGCAGCTGACGGTTCGCTGGTGGCTCCTGGCACTGCTGGTACTTTGAAATGGGATGTTGTTTCTGGAAAGATTCAGCTTACCAAAGGAACTATCACGCCGAAAGACACAGGAAACTGGCTGCCATATAACAATATGACACTTGGCGAAGGACTTACAGCAGCTCCGGAGTTGGCAAAAGCTCTCCTCCTGTATCCGGATGAGCCAAACGGAGATTACGGTGGAGATTACCATGGAGTAAATACTTCCGGAGAGCGTTTGCCGCTCTGCGGGGGCTACTGGGGCCGCGCTTCCAATGCTGGCGTGTTCGGCGTGAACCTGTACTACCCTCGGGCTATCGCCAACGGCAGCGTCGGTTTCCGCTCCGCTTTTGTAAACTGAGGACTGTAAACTGATTGCCGCCTGGGAAGGCGGCGTTTGTGGTGAAAGGAGAAAGAATGTGGCAGAACAGAGATCCGACAATATGACAGCAGAGATGGAAGAGGAAGGACTAACGATATTACAGAAAATTGAAGATATGGAAGTGTACGCCCTCCCTCTCATCGAAAGATGGTCCATTGCACACCAGAAATTATTAGGTGACGATATAGCTCATTGTATGAACAGAATGTCGCAGCTGGCGTCGGCATTAACGGTTGCATACTACAAGAAAACTTCCATCAGCGAACTGGATGAAATGAACAAAGCACTCCAGTCTCACATCAGAGTAGCCTATCGCCTGGGATATTTGAAAGGAAAATCTTCCAGGAGTGAATGGGAAGGCCGTTCTGCAGAGAACGGGTATACGGCGATCAAAAATCGTCACAACAGAATAAAAGTGCAAAATCAAGGTACAGCCGGTAATGATCCGGTTGTGCCGCCGGGAATAGGCTATTTCGTTTGCCGATCTGCGGGGGCAACTGGAACAACACTTCCAATGCTGGCGTGTTCAACGTGAACCTGAACAACCCTCGGACTAACGCCAACGGCAACATCGGTTTCCGCTCCGCTTTACTCTCATATGCCAGAACCGGTCAGTTCAAGGACTGCCGGCAGTGCGAGAGATTTAAAGGAGTCTATTTCCGCTCCGACCGTGTGGAAGGAGAAAAATGGTTCTACTCGTGCGTGGGTAGAGCCGTCCCTGTGGAGACACACAAAGCAGGAGACACCTATGGAGGCCGCAAGTAGCGAGAGTGAAAGCTGCCACACATAGTCAAATACAAAGGAGCGATAACGCAACATGAAGATTAAGAATGTTTTTGATCTTATCTTCTCCATGGAAAATCTGTATGGAGCCTTAGAAGATGCTTCAGATCAAAGGAGATATAACAAGGATGTAATGCTCTTCAATTTCAACGCCTGGGATAATTTGAAAGAGATTAGAGATTCTGTTTACGATGGGACGTATACCATAGACAAATATTATATTTTCTATGTGTATGAACCGAAGAAAAGGATGATAATGTCCATCAAATTTAAACACAGAGTTGTTCAATGGGCGATATACAGAGTTATCAATCCTATGCTGATT
>ENA-ORLY01003383-ORLY01003383.1-human-gut-metagenome-genome-assembly--contig:-NODE-3383-length-13018-cov-2.622518_pt1 | contig 13018 bp, 17 predicted proteins | sample MGYA00243071_ERZ508832 | MGnify/ENA primary metagenome ERZ508832 (study PRJEB26277, sample SAMN04329777) | human gut metagenome | biome: human-associated habitat | host: Homo sapiens | place: USA...
GATATAAAGAAAGTGGAGGTGTCATTAAAGGTAGTTAAACCAGAAACTGCGGAGAATAAAGAAGCCGGCATTACGGTGCTGGTTCCGAATAATGATTTTCATGCAAGTAAAATATGCGATACTTTTGAGGAAGCAGTCGACTTGTGTGTGGAAGCATTGGAAAAACAGTTGGTTAAATACAAGGAAAAGCAACGAAATAAATAAAAATATCGCAAATATTTTTTTACCTTTGTGTTTCATATTCTCCTCCTCTTTTTGTTTCGTTTTACTCTCATGACAGCCTGTTTGTCTTCCTCTTTAGCGGCTGCTGCCCGCCGTATCTAGTAGCGGTGAAACATTTTTGCTTCCTACGGCATGGAAAGACTGCCGTTTCTCCGTCGTGTATTCATTCTATCCTCGCTGCTTCTTCAAGCCTCGCGGCTTCTGCCGCCTGCTGCTCGCGAAGCTGCCGGCGGTATTCCTTATGACGCTCGCGCTTTTCACGCCGCCGTTTCTTGCCTTCTAAATAATATTCTGAGACCGGTCTGGTGCCTGCTTTTTCGAGCATTCTCGTCCATGGTCCGAACCGTTTTTTAAGCTCCCGGTCATACAGCACGTCTTTTCGCATAGGCTCTCTGCCGTATTCCATGGTGAAATCCCGCACCAGCTGCAGCAATTCCGCATCGCTCATTTTGGTGTAGGGCTCGCACAGTGCGTTGAGCTTCCGCGCCTTTTCCGAATCGGTCAGGTTCGGATCCCCCTCGATGCTCTGTTTCAGTTCTCGCTGATTCATGTTCCATCTCCTTTTGATAGACAAAATGATTTTGAAGTTTCTATCTATACTCTATTTCTGTTTCCTTTTGCGGGCGGCGCTTCCCTTTTGCCTCCGCCCGCTGTAAGGATATATAAGGATGTCTGTTTTATCTCAGGCTCAAACTGCCGCAAAAGCCTGTAATTGATTCATTTTTCATTTTTGTGTTTGCTTTCCCCCGCGAAACGACAAAAAAGACTGCCGTTTCTCAGGCAGTCCGCATCCATCACATACATCTTGTTTTTATACATGGCTGTTTCCACGTGTTTGACAAGTATCAGCCGAAAAGTGCCGCCGAGCGAGCTTCCTGCCGCTGTAACAGGAAAATCCTTTTGTCCGCTTACCTTTTCGCAATGATGTATCCTTCTGCCTCAGAGAAATTTCTACATCCAAGCGATAGCTCGTCTCCTGACTTGTCCTGTCTATGCAGGCATTACAGTTGCTGAGAAACAGGGAGGTTTCTCACCCCACTTCCGTTAGTTATCCTTGCTGCTGCTTATCGTCGATTCGACAATTTGTTCATAAAAGTACACTTTTACGAACAAACTGTGAATGACGAATCTTTTCTTTTTTCTTTCAACTAAGCATATCGTATCACAAAAAATACATAAAATCAACATCTATTTTTTCTTTTTTTGGCAAAAAGACAAATCAAAAAGGGACAAAAGCTACGCAAGCGTTCCCGTAACACAGGTGTCGAATCTGTTCGTAAAAGTGTACTTTTACGGAATTTTTTTATGCGCTGAACTCCTTCAGCTTCTTATAAAACGTCGTTTTGCCGATGCCACTCATATCCAGTGCCTGATTGAGTGGTATTTTGTTTTGTCGATACAGCCGCACAGCCTCCAGCATCGCCTCACTGTCCGGAATCCCCGGTCTACCGAAGCGCACACCGCGTGCCAGCGCCGCGTCGATGCCCTCGCGCTGCCTTTGGCGTATGTTTTTTCGCTCGTTTTCCGCGGCAAAGGACAGCACCTGCAGCACCAGATCGGCGATGAACGTTCCAAGTAGGTCCTTGCTGAGCGTCGTATCGAGAAGCGGCATATCCAGTACGCGGATATCCGCCTTGATGAGCTTGGTGATGTGCCGCCACTGCTCGATGATTTCTTCGTAATTGCGTCCGAGTCTGTCAATGCTTTCGATGAGCAGCAGATCCCCTTCCTTCAGTTTTTTTAGCAATTTGAGATATGCCGGGCGTTCAAAATCCTTGCCCGACTGTTTATCCATGAAGATGTCCTTTTCTTTCAACCCTTCCTGTGCCATTGCGATGCGCTGCCGTTCTTCATTCTGGTCACGTGTAGATACACGAATGTACCCGTAAACTTGCTGCATATTGCTTTTTCCTTCCACATCAGTGATGAAGAAAATCCTGATTCCACCTGATTTCTTATATCAAATTTCATTATATTTGCTACTGCCAAATTTGGCAACGACAAAATTCCTTATACTAAAGCAAGCGAAGAAGTTGGTGATGAGGATGAGCACACGAAAACTGGCACCTGGCAACTGCAATATCGTCGGTGCGCGCGTGACCGAAGCACGTTCTTCGGCGGATATGCTGCACAAATACCTGCTCACACATTTGCAGGTTGCCGGTATGGAAATCAGCCACCCTGCCCTCTCACTTCTTAAAGGACAGAAACGCCCGGTATCTGACATAGAGTTCAAGTCACTGGCCGAAAGTCTGAATTTCGATGTCCGCTGGCTGCTCGGCCAGATTTGAAATCTCCAAAGAGAAAAATACATATTATAGCAGTGAACCCGCTGAAACTATCAGCGGGTCCTTGTTTTTCTCAGGAGGCAATTTGAGATGAAAAATGTTTATGTTTCGTAGAAAATCGAGCAGCAATTACCAGAATGGGTATCATATCAGCTCTGGTATATATTGAGTGACTACGGCTGTTTTCGCGGCGAACGGCAGAAGCCCTGCGTATCGTCCAGAATGCGCCACCTGAGGAACTTTTCATGTCCTTTCTCGCTGAACAGCCGGTGTCTGCGTATCGTGATACGGCGTCAGGGCGAGCGGGTCGTTATAATGCCCGCAGAGGAGAAAGCAGAGTTTGAACAGGATAGCAATTGATTAGCCTTAACCTTATAAAGGCTTTGGTGACCTAATGCGGCAGAGTGGAGCTATAACTCCGGCAAGGTGGCAGGAAAAGTCCGTGTCAGTGGCAAAGTTGATCCGATTTATGCAGGCTGCGATGTGTACGGTTTCCTCGCACTTGACAAAGCAGGTGATGAGCAGCAGGAATGCGATTGCGGCCCAGATGCTCATTACCTTGATCCAGGCAGCCTGATCGTCGCCGAACAGCTTGATCAGCGGCATGGTGCAGGTGACGGCAATGATACGGCCCATCGGGGACATGCCCATGCGGAATACGGACAGCAGATCGCGCTCCTTGGAGTCGCGGGTCATCATGGCAGACAGCGAGCCGTACGGCAGATTGATCGCCGTGTAGCAAACGGTCGTGCTGAAGTTATAGGTGACAAAGATGTACAGGAACTGGATCGTGGCGTTGGTGTGCGGTACGCTGAACAGCAGGATCGCACTCAGCGCATACGGCAGCGACATCCACAGGATCCACGGACGGGACTGTCCCCATTTGGAATGGGTGCGGTCCACAATGAAGCCCATGACAACATCCGAGCCGCCGTCAAAGAAACGTGAGATCAGCATGACAAGACCTACGGTTGCGACGGAAACACCGGCATAGTCGGTATAGAACAGGGTCAGCAGCGTGGCGATCATGCCGTAGACAACGTTGCACGCTACGTCACCGCCGCCGTAAGCCAGGCGTGTCAGAATATTGATTTTTCCGTTTTCGGAAACAGGTCGTGTAGGCAGAACCGCCTCTGCCTGCATGGTTGGATTGGTTTTCACGAAACATTCTCTCCTTCTCTGGTTTCGCTTCCAATTTACAGCCGCCCCAATAAAATACACCTGATCAATGCTGTGTTTTCCGGTCTGCTGCAAGCGGATAGGATTGTTTAGAGTGCAGCCTGCCTACTTTACAGAGAACGTGCTTCGAAATCTACATCCTTGCAAGGCGTGACCGCATCTGCTATGATATCACGAATTTACAAGAATGGCAAGAAATTCTTGTATACTATATATAAAAAACTGAATATATTTTGTGCGATAAGTAAAATGAGTAGTTGATGATGCACAATTTATAATAAAATAAATGTGCGTAATAATCAAAAAATCAATGCAAACCGAGAACCGACGGACGCCGTTGCACGCAGTGTACGCTTCGCTCTGTATTTTCCGACCGACCCATGTGAATCGCAGCGACGAACCGATGGAGGAGGGCTATGCGCTGGCGCTTCTGCCCGCGCTGCAGAAGGCGATGTATTCGATTTCGTTCGGACGCCCGCACATTAAAGCAGAATAGAGGAACTTCCGCACGTTGAAGTGAAAAAGTTAGACAAATTGTTTCAACCAAAATTGCAAGCGCCGTTGCAGATGGCATTGACAGCGTCGGAGCGGTTCGGTATCAGCATGCTGGAACTGGGTAAGAGAATGGGATGGAAATAGTACATAGTACAACGTCTTTCGCTATTATTATATATCATGTTATTCCTGTGAAATTATAAATCTACTTCAATCTCAACAATGGAATAAAGGCAGTTCAGATGAAATTTCTAAATTTCAGTTTTGAACGAAAATTCTATGTTCAGGAGTGAAAATTATGACAAACAAACAGGAAAAGATGATATGCAATAGCTTTGGTATCGCAAAGCTGAAAGCGTTTCAGAAGGATGTAATTACAGACTTACTCAAGGGTAAAGATGTTCTTGGATTAGCACGGACTTCGGAAGGCAAGTCGATCTGTTTTCTTTCTATGGTTGCTATGCACCCGAACGAATTACTGATTGGGATTCTCCCGACGGTTGCATTGATGCGGGACTTAGTGCAGCGCTGCGAGGACAGCGAAATCCGAGCGGGCTGCCTGTACAGCGGCAATGCGGAGAATACCAATATTATTGAAAGATTGAAGCATGGTAAACTCCAGGCTCTCTTTGTTGCACCAGAACGGCTGAATGATCCGCATCTGTGGAAGGCAATTCAGAAGAACAGGGTACACACGGTTGTCGTGGATGAGGTGCATTGTCTGACGGAATGGGGTAATGAATTTCGTCCAATGTATCGCAATATCGGTAAATTTATCAGGGATTTGCCCTCCTCCCCTGTCGTGGCTGCGTTCAGCGCCACCGTTATGCAGGAGGATATTCCGTATATCATAAAAAATCTGCGTATGAAAAATCCGGCGGTACATATCGGCAAGCTCAAGCGTTCTAATCTTTCTCTCGGGAAAGTGTTCGTGAAAACGGAGGCAATTCGTTATGGGAAAGTCAAAAAAGCGATTCTGAAATATGCGGACAAGAGCAAAATCGTTATCTACTGCACCCGTGTCTGTGATGTGGAAGAGATGCGCGATTACTTGATCGAAGATTGTGATATCGAAGCTGATGAGATTGCTATCTGCCACAGCAAATTATCCAGCCGAGCGAAGCAGGAGCAGCGCTTTCGTTCCGGTAAGGCACACATCATGATTGCAACTTCTGCGTTCGGTATGGGCGTAAATATCCCGGATATTCGTCTAATTATCGTCTCTCAGCTGCCGTTCAGCGCAGCATCGTTCTATCAGATGGCAGGCAGAGCCGGGCGTGACGGCAAACGCGCAAAGGCGCTGCTGCTCTGGAATGACGCTGATTTTCAGATGAACCTTGACATCATCTCCAATACGGATGAACGCGCGATTGATGCCGTAAATGAACTGTATGCAATCTGTGAGTCGTCGGACGATTTGCACGATGCAGTCATCGGCTGCTTTGCGAAAGAGGGTGAATAATCATGGACTCTCGCTATGGCATCCACACAATCGAATTATTTCACAGAATGTCTAAGAAGGACTTCAACAAGGTGTTTCAGCATCTAAAAAGTGTGAATTCCGGCAATTTTTATCCAGACACGACATATCATTCCGAGAAAGGTCTGACGAAGTATATCTGCACTTCTTATTGCGGTCAGGGCGTGGTGCTTTATCTATACCAGCAGGTGCGCAGCAAGAACAAAACAAAGAAAAATCTCGCCTCTTTTATACATTTCCGTCTCAATCCGCACACTTTGCTGCACGGAGAATATTCGCCCAAGAAGGTATTCCAAGCGAAAGCGGATCAGTTAAAATCGCTTGATAAGGAAATGACCAAGCTGCTGCATGAAATCGGTCTGAACTGCGAGTTTGAGCAGCTGACGCTTTCACGCATTGACTGCTGTCTGGACTACTTCCCCAACTCGCAGGACTGGGTTGACGAGGCGCTGCGCGTCGTTCGCCGCAGTCCATATATGAAGAAATACGAGCTGTGTACTTTCGGTAAGAAATTTCCCAATTATAAGAAAAAGAATGAACATTCGTGGCGGATTTGCTGCAAAACGACCACGCTGACGGTCTATGACAAGACATTTCAGCTGATGGAAGAAGATCTGATTGAGGACTATGATGCGCCAATGCTGCGATTCGAGGTGTCCCGCTCGGGCGCAAAGTTCAAGCGCGGACTGTCCGAGCAGGTTAAGGGCAGCAACAAGAAAATCCTGAAAACTGTCATGGATGAGTCCGAGGACACCATCCGTTCTTATATGGAAATGCTGCACACAGACCTGCCGTTTGTGCGGTATTCGGACTGTATGGCAAAGGTTGAGACTGTGAAACATGCTTCAACTCGTAAAAATATGCGGCTGCTTGTCAAAAAGCTGTCCGACTGCAAATGTTATGCACAGGCTGTGAAAAACAGTGAGCTGTCCGAAAGCCAGCTGCGCACTGTGCGCAAGCAGTTTGAAAAACTTGGTATTCAGCCTGCGACATTGAAGGATAAATCAGAGATCGAAAAATTGAAATTTGTTCTGTAAATTGCGAAACCCATGCCTTTTCAATGAAATTGGCATGGGTTTTGATTGCCATTTTTGAAATGAAATCACTAACATAAATATAAGATGGCATGAATTGCGGTGAACTGTGATCTGTGCTGTCAAATCTTATATGTAAAAGGATGATTTTTATGAAGTATCTGGATTATCGCGGAATGAAAGAGTTTTACACCATCGACGAGGTCTGCCGACTGTTCGAAATCAGCAGGCAGGAGCTCCGCCACTACGCGGACAAGTACAGCATTCAGCCGCAGGAGGACCAGTACGGCAACTGGGGATTCCGCAAGGTTCTGGTTCGCAAGCTGCACAATTTCATCTACAAGGAGCAGTATAATCAGCCTCGTACTTCGTCGCAGTCCAATTCGAGGAAGGACCCGTGGGCATGAAGAACGACGAAATTCTGACCGTCAAGGAAACGGCTGCCCTGTTCAAGACAACACGCCAGCAGGTCCGCAAGATGATTGCAAACGAAGAACTCCCTGCCGTGAAAGTCGGCAGGGAGTGGAGAGTGCTCAGAGCGGGAATTATGGAGTTTTTTGAGGAAAATCTGTGAAGCTCCTTATCGTATCATGCAGCCATATATTTTCCGCATCAACACATCCAGATAAAGTCTTTCTTTTGCGCTGTAGAACATGATTTGATCCTGTGGAAGATGAAAAATCTGACTGATATATTTTCGCTGATGTTCCAGATTGGCAATCTGAGCTGCCGTCAGAGATGCGCTGTGTCGCGAGATTGGCGCTGCTTTATCGGCGCAGTTAATCGCAATAATCAAGCGAGAACGATACGGCGACAGCTTTGACTGAAACAATGCTAGATCATTAGCATAATCTCTTTGATCAGCGCGCAGCACATATACAATACAGAAGCAATGATACAATACGTTTTCATACAGAGAAAGATATTCTTCCTCTGTGTTTTTGGACTCCGCAATACCGGGCAGGTCACAAAAGGATAAATATTGTGTTTTCTGTTCGTTTAATGCATATTCTACCGTAAAGGCAGCTTTGGTGCAGGCTTCCACATCGCTTGTTATCATCGCATTCTGACCGATCAAAGCATTGATGGTAGAGGACTTGCCATATCCGCTTTTGCCCATGAACAATACCTGATAATCCTCTGTTTTGCGGTCATCACGGTTAAATATGCGACCCGAATGACGGCGCAGCTCCTCTGGAAGGTGTTCTAAAAAGGGAAAACGAGCAGACAGCTTATCCAAATGATATTCGCGCGTTATTGTGATCTGCATCAATCAGAACCACCAGAACAAATCACGAATAAAGTCTTTTGCGGTATCGATAACATCGATTACCTTTCCGATTACTTCCGCGCCCTTATCTACAGCATTTTCAATAATTTCGCCCACAGTTTCAAAGAAGCCTTTCTTGGCGTCTTCCTGCGCCTGAGCAGAAACATTTTCACGAGCAGCGCTGTTGACAATGGTAATTTTCTTGTCCTTCGGCATTGCAAATACCATTTCATCAATCAAGCGGACAAGATTGTACTTCTCACAGGCAGAAACCGGTATAATCTTGGATTCCGGAACAGAAAAACGAGTCGCTACATCGGTAACCTTACGCTGAATGTTCTGAAGCTGCTTTGGACCGGGTTCATGACCGCTTTCATTCCACTCACGGAACGGCTCGATTTTATCGCACTGATTGATTACGAAGAAAAATACCTTGCCCTGCTCAACGTGCGGTTTAACGATTTGCTTGAAAAAGGCCTCATCAGAAGACATGGCGCGGTCATCCGCCTTGATGACCCACAGTGCTACATCGAGTTCCGGAAGAATTTTGCTGTACAGCTGTGCGTATTCGCGATCGCGGTCTTCATTCTCGCCAGCACCCGGGACATCCACCAGAGTAATTTTCTTGCCGCCCATATGCAGCAGAACCTCCTGCGGATTGCGCGTACAAGCCTCTACATCACTAATCTCACATACATCCTGACCGAATAGAGCGTTGCACAAGCTCGACTTACCAACACCGGTTTTACCAAATACACCAACTTTAGGTTCATAGTTCAGCACTTCATTGATGCGTCGGTTGATATTTTTGCGCTGTTCTTCCGTCGTCTGAATACCTTCCCTGGACAGGTTTTCAAACAAATCCTGATTGTTCATAATCGTTTCCTTCCCTTCGTGATTTCTATGAGCAGCAGGTTAAGCTGTCTATGGGTATCATTATACAATACCTATAGCATTTTGCGCAATACTAATTGTCAAGATAACCTAGTATCAAAGGGCAGGTGACGATGATGTATTGCGAGGTTAATGTAGGCGAGCGAATCCGATATTTCCGAAATTTACGCGGCTGGAGCCAGGAAACGCTGGCGCTACAGGCGGAAATCAACCCGGCTTTTCTCGGGCATTTAGAGCGCGGACTGAAAAGTCCGACGATAAAAACACTGGAAAAGATCGTGCGGGCGCTCGACATTTCACTGGCGGAGCTGTTCGCCGATCCGCAGCCGGTCAATAATGCGAAAGATGCCGTCATCGCACAGGTGTGCGACCAGATCCGCGACCTCCCGCTCGAAAGCATCGAACGTATCAATGTCATCGTGCGGAATGTTCTGGCGATAGAGAAGTAATTTACAGGTATATTATAACAAAAGAGATGGACTACAGTTGTCCATCTCTTTTGTTCGTGGTAAATATTGTTGAATTCAAAATATTCAATTTAAAGATTGTTGTGTTAAACTTTTTACAAACTCCGGAAAAATATGAACTTTTCGCTAAAATCCCCGAAAAGCTATGCCACGTTGATGTTCTGTTAGATACTGATAATAAACTTCTGAACCGTGAATGGCAGTTCGAATATAAGAATCAAGAGTTGTTTGCACGACTTTACCACCTTGGTGCCGTTTTATATCAAGTATAACATACTTATTTTTAAAATGCGACTTCATGCAGTATGAATTCCTGTTATGGCTACGTTTGGTTCTTCTCAAAAACGATATATGCCCTCATAGAAATATATATTATATCAGTAGAAGCTCCCGGAAATATTCCGGGGGCTTACTTTTTGCCGAAAAGGAGAAACCGAAGATGTTCAACAATCAAAAATTCCTGACGCGCGGCGTGATAGCTGAGATTCCATCATGGCTAACTAACCTGATGTGGCACATGGTGCTGACGATGGAGGCCGAAGAGAAAGATTACTTACAGGTATTCACGCTGACGAAAACACCAGCGGGTCAGCACATCGTCCACGAGCAGGAGCAGCCGCCCTACCGCTACGAGCTCGATGTACCGTGCGATGATGCGGTAAACGCCAAGGTGTTCGTGATTGACGATTTGACGCATTCTACTATGCTGCTTGCAGAAGAATATTGATATTTACCAGACGAAATGGAGGAACAACCAATGAAAGAAACAAGAATTTGTGCAAATTGCGGTGCAGAACACGCAATCGAAGATATGTATCAGGTAGAAGGCGACTGGCTCTGCGAGGATTGCGCCGATCGGTTAACCGTAATCTGCGACCACTGCGCCGAGCGAGTCTACGAGGAAAATGCTGTTGAGGATGACACGCACATACTCTGCGATCACTGCTTTGATGAGTACTACGTCCGCTGCGATGACTGTGGCCGGATTATCCACCGCGACCGCGCGTACTGGGACGGCGACGACAACGCTTACTGCGCATCCTGCTGGGATGAGCACTGCGAAGTTATCCACGAGTATAGCTACACGCCAGACCTCGTGTTCCACGGAAAAGGTCTGCGCCACTTCGGCGTTGAGCTCGAAATTGATGACGGCGGCACGGTGAACAGCAACGCGCAGAAGCTGCTTGATATTGCGAATAAGGATGCTGAAAATCTTTACATCAAAACGGACGGCAGTCTGGATGAAGGCCTCGAACTCGTTACCCACCCGATGACGCTCGAATACCACTTAAATGAAATGCCGTGGGCGGAAGTGCTTCGCAAGGCGCAGAGCATGGGCTATCTCAGCCATGCGGCAGGGACTTGCGGCCTGCACGTTCACATTTCGCGTCTGGCATTCGGCTGCACCTATGAGCAGCAGGAGGCCGCGATTGCACGTCTGCTTTACTTTGTCGAAAAGTTCTGGGCGGAGCTGCTGCGGTTCAGCCGTCGCACGCAGTCTCAGATGAATCGCTGGGCGGCGCGGTATGGTATCCGCCTTACGCCGTCCGAGCAGATGAACCACGCGAAGAATTCCTGTGCCGGACGTTATACGGCGGTCAATCTCACGAACGCAGATACGGTTGAAATCCGAATGTTCCGCGGCACGCTCAAACTGAATACCCTCAAAGCCACCTTGCAGATGGTTAATCATCTTGTCGAGGTGGCTGTTTCTTTGTCCGACACTGCGGTGCAGGAGATGAGCTGGTTCGACTTTCTCGATGACATCAATGAATCCGAACTCATTCAGTATCTCAAAGAACGTCGGCTTTACGTTAATGAACCTGTTAATGCCAACACGGAGGAGGCTTAAAATATGTGCAGTTTATTCGGTTTAATTGATTTCAAAGAGTGCCTCAGCACCCACACGAAAAACAAAATTTTGAACACGTTAGCGCGTGAATGCCAAGTGCGCGGCACGGACGCAACGGGCATCTCCTACAATTTCAATGACCGCCTACGAATTTACAAGCGCCCAGTTCCCGCTCGAAAAATGAAAATCCACATTCCGCACGGCGTAAACGTCGTGATGGGGCACACCCGTATGACTACACAGGGCAATGCGCAGTTTAACCAGAATAACCATCCATTCCTTGGTCATGTTGACGGCAGCAGCTTTGCCCTCGCACATAACGGCGTACTCTGGAATGATAAAGAACTCCGCATGGAAGAAAACCTTCCGATGACGAGCGTCGAAACGGACAGCTACGTTGCCGTGCAGCTTCTTGAACAGCATCAAACCCTCGACTTTGACAGCCTGAAAGCTATGGCTGAGAAGGTCGAGGGTTCTTTTGTGTTTACCGTATTGGATAAGGACAATTCCATCTGGTTCGTCGTTGGCGATAATCCGCTATGCATCATGTTCTATGATGGCTTCTTGATTTACGCCTCGACGCAGGAAATCCTGTGCAAGGCTATCAAAAAGCTGCGGCTGAAAGCGCCCACCGATATTCTCGAACCGCAAGAGGGCGAGATTATGAAAATTAACCGCACCGGCCGTATCACCACAGGCACCTTTACGCCCCACACGACATTCGAGCGTTGGTGGCGCAAATATCCCTTCTATCGCAGCTATTATGAGGACACGCCGACAAACTACGACGACCTGTTCAGCGTGGCGAAGGCGTTCGGCGTAACTTCCGACGAGGTGCAAGCTCTGCTCGACTACGGCTGTTCGGAAGAGGAAATCGAGGAAATGCTGTACGACCCGGAACTCTTTCACGAGATGACCGGCGAGCTGCTGTATGCGTACTGAGGGAAGAAGGTGATTTCATGGACGTAACTAAAGTCGTTCTCGGTGTGATGACGGTAATCGGCCTGCTGGCTGATCTGCTGTCAGATGATGATTGAACGCAAAAATACCGACTCATCAAGAGCCGGTATTTTTTGAGCATGTCAATAGAGTATACCCATCTGAAACAACGAAAAACTATGTCAATAGGGTCGTTTTCGGACTTTTGCAATATGTCAAAATGTGCGGCGACCCTATTGCAATTAACCGCATTTCAACTGCTCGATAAGTTTATCAAACAGCGACACAAACTCGCTCTCAATCTGCGAGTAGATTTCCTGCGCGGTTGCATCATCATAAATATGCGAGGTCTGGTTGCGGGCATTCAGCAGTGCAATCCACGCCTGTTCATCATCAATCAGGCCATACGAGAACGCCTTGCGCATCGTTGATTTCGGACTGTTCAACTCTGTAAAACCTTGGTCAAGTAAGAACTCGCGAGTGGTTTTCCACGCCAGTTCGCAGGTGAACTCAAAGCGCTGGATCACGCCGTCCCGGATCACAGTGGAGCCCGGGGTCCCCGCATACTCCGCCAGGGCCTCGGAGAGCCGGACAACGGCGCGGCAGAAGTTTTCACATTTCTGAAGCATACAGGGTCACTCCTTCCCGTTCAATGTTGTCCAACAGTTTGGGGGAGGTATTTGCGTCAACACAGAACAGGTCAAATTCCAGAAGGGTGGGCAGCTCCTCCAGTGCCAGGCGCAGCCGGCCGGCCTGGGCAGCATCCAGCCCAAAGACGGCCAGGTCGATGTCACTGCGTTCCCGGTCGTCTCCCCGGGCCCGGGAGCCGAAGAGGACGAGCCGGGAAACATCCGCGTCCCGCGCCAGAGCGGTCAGCTGGGGGAGCAGCGCGTCAGGA
>ENA-ORLY01003385-ORLY01003385.1-human-gut-metagenome-genome-assembly--contig:-NODE-3385-length-13009-cov-11.347355_pt1 | contig 13009 bp, 10 predicted proteins | sample MGYA00243071_ERZ508832 | MGnify/ENA primary metagenome ERZ508832 (study PRJEB26277, sample SAMN04329777) | human gut metagenome | biome: human-associated habitat | host: Homo sapiens | place: USA...
AGATGTCCGCTGGCCACCCACGTCTGGGGGTTCATGAGGATGGCTGCGTCCTGTCCCACGTTGTAGGGGTTCTCCTGCACGAACTTCTTCCACCAGGCCTTCTTGATGTTGTTCTTCAGCTCCACGCCCAGGGGACCGTAGTCCCAGGTGTTGGCCAGGCCGCCGTAGATCTCGGAGCCTGCGAAGATGATGCCGCGGTTTTTGCACAGCGCCACGATCTTATCCATGGTCTTTTCCGTGTTTTTCATGTGAACGTCTCCTTTATGTGAATATTTTTGGTCTCTATGGTCAAGCCGCCTCCGGCGGCGTTACCTGCACAGTCACGACTCCCGCATTCCAATCCGTCTGGTCTGTGGACACACCGTACCACCACATGGTCCCGCCGTCCGGCAGGTGGTACAGGATCGCATAGAATTCTCTTGGGTGCAGCGCCATGGGATAGTTGCTCTCCGGCAGCTGATCTCCCGTGGTCTGCCACGCGGAAAAGGCGTCGTATCCGCCCTCCACGCGCCAGAACTCGCGGCTGGCGTAGTCGCTCCAGTCGGAGATGTCCTGCTCCCCGAAGTAGGCGGCTTCGTATGCTTCACCGGCGATGGTCAGTGTGTCCGTGCGGAGCGGCTCCAGCTCCGGCTTTTCCTCCCGCGCCAGATTGGCACAGGTCACCGTCACCTTGCTGCCGTAGTGCGCCGCGATCTGAGCCGCCATGGAGGGCACGGTGCCGGTCTGGTGATCCATCCCGTTGGGGTCAGCGTGGGCGCTGCCGCAGAAGGCTACCACGCTGACGCCGTCCAGCGCGTCAAAGGCGTCACAGAAGTTGGCCGCCATGATATGCTCCCGCTGCACATCGGCCGCATCGTCTACGCCGCGCCGATAGTACATGGTGCCCTGCTTGATGCTCCGATCCACCGTGCGATATTCGTCGGTATCGGTCTTTCCCTCATCCTCCAGCAGCCGGCGCGCTTTTTCGCCGGAGGCGGCGTACTGATGCTCTATGTCAAAGCCGTGGAACACCGTGTCCGGACACGTCTCCTTGATCTGATGGTAAAAATCCGCTACCACCTCCGCATGGAACAGCGTTCCCTCGCAGGCGCCGTACACCATGTCCCAGTAGGCGTCGTCCTCTGCCGCCATCCAGCGGTTCAGCAGCAGCGTGGAGCCTGCGCCCATCTCTATGAACAGGTGGCGCATTCCCTGACCGTAGCAGGTCTGCCACAATGTCAGCTCCTTATCCAGACAGGCAGCGTTGGCGTGCTCCTCGCCGTAAATAAAAATCTCCCCTGTGGGCGCACCTGTTTCTGCCGGTGCGCCGCAGGCTGTCAGCCCCAGCAGCGCCGCCAGCAGCAGCGCCGCGATCCTCTTTTTCATAGACAGCTCTCCTTTATTGCAGCAAAAAACGCCCTGATGCCATTGCTGACATCAGGGCGAACTAAGTTTTAGTCCGTGGTTCCACCTGAATTTGGATGATTCCACACTCTTACTGCCGGTAACGGGGCGTCCGGCGGGCATTTCCTCCCGCAGCTCCGGGCAGCCACGCCCTTCATCGCCTGTAACAGGGAAAGAATAGCATCTTTTCTCCCGCCCGTCAAGCCTATTTTTCGCTGTCCGGCGAGTCGGCGTCCTCGGGGCAGGGCGCAGCATCCGTGACAGTGCCGCCGCCATACACGTACCGCACGTCGTCGGTCTGGCCCATGGCGCCCTTTGAGAACGTCACCGCCCAGCAGCCGGTCTTCACATCGTACCAGCCGTAGGCCATGTCGTACTCCCCATCGTACTGTGCCCGGGCCAGCTCGATAGCTTCCTCCTCCGTGGGGATGCCCCGCCCGATCCGGGCAGTGCCCAGGATAGCCAGCACCTCATCGCGGCAGCCGTCCCACGCGGCCCTGTCCATCGCGCCGTCGTCATCGGGCATACACACATAGCTGCCTGGTGTACCCCGGAACACGACGTTCACCCACACGTTGTCGTTGACGCCCTCGGTGTACTGCCAGGCCGTCTGGCCGCCGGACAGCGTCAGCTCCTGCTCCGTCACGCCGGTTCCGCAGATGCCGTAGCCGTCCAGCCAACAGGTGAGCCGGAAGTCCACGGCATCGTCGTCCGTCTTCCAGAACCGCAGCCCCACCTGCCCATCCTCCTCCAGCGTCTCAAAGGCCCAGCCATCGGGGATAGTCAGCGCCATGTCCACGTGGTCTCTGGTATACTCCGCCAGCTGACCCGTGATCTCGGACGGGTCCGGTGCGGGACTGACCTGTGGCTCATCCCCCTCCAGCGGCAGCGGAACAGCCGACCACTCGCAGGCCATCAGCACCGCGGCGCAGCCCAGCGCCAATACGCACAGCAGCAGCTTTTTCATACTCTCACCCTCCTTTTGTCCATATGACGAAGCAGGGAGGGAAAATGTTCCCCTCCCTGCCAGAGCTCAGATGTCCAGCAGCTCCAGCTCACTGTCGTCCACCTTTCGCAGCTCCTTCTTATTCATCATATCGTACATGCACGGCACCACGAACAGCGTCATCAGCGTGGCGTACAGCAGTCCGCCGATACACACCAGCGCGATGGGCTGGATCAGGGCCGTACCGGCGTTCTTGGCCAGCGCCGTCACCACAAGGCCCAGGATGGTGGTAAGACTGGTCATCAGAATGGGCCGCAGACGGGTGACGCCCGCGTCGATGATGGCCTCCCTCCGCGCCATACCGTCCTGCCGCTGCTGGTTGATGTAGTCCACCAGCACAATGCCGTTGTTGACGATGACGCCCACCAGCATCACAAAGCCGATAAGACTGACGACCGACACCTCGATACCGGAGACCAGCAGTGCCAGGAAGCCGCCGGTGAAGGCCAGCGGAATGGTAAACATCACGATAAACGGGGACTTCAGGGATTGGAACTGGGCCACCATGATGAGGTACACCAGCACCACGCCCAGCAGCAGCATCAGCATCAGCTGGCTCATGGCATCCATGATCTGTTCGTTCTCGCCGTTGAACTCCACGGTGACGCCCTCCGGCAGCGCCAGCGGCGCCACGGCCTGCTGCACCGCCGATGTCACCTTGGTAACGTTGTAGCCATCGGCCAGCGTGGCGGTCACGGTGATGCACCGCCGCTGCTGGTCGCGCTGGATGCTGTTGAGGGACACGGTCTCGCGGACCTCCGCCACCTCGCCCAGCTTGAAGGAGCCATCGTCGTCCTCCTCCGTCTCCTCGCCAGTGAGCTGGCTCAGGCCGGAGGTATCGCTGCTGCCGCTCATGGCGGCGGACATGGAGCTGTCCGGTGTGATGGTCAGATCCAGCAGCTTCTCGCGGGTCAGCTTGCTGTCCGCCGCCGCGTCCACCATCAGCTCCATGCTCTCGCCGTCCAGCGTCACATCTGCCACCGTGGTGGTATCCTGCAGCGCCGCCGCCACCTGCATGTAGATCTGGGCCACGGTGACACCGCGGGTCATGGCCGCGTTGCGGTCCACCACCACCTGTAAGGCAGGCGCCGCGTCCTCCAGACCGTCGGACACATCCTTGACGCCCTCCACCTGTCCGATGCGCTGGCCCAGCGCACGGGCGGCGGTCTGCAGGCCCTCCATATCGTCGCCGTAGACCTGCAAAGAGATGCCGCTGCCGGTCATATAGCTCATCATACCGCTCATGACGCCGGAGGCCTTCACCGTGCAGGGCAGGTCGGCGCACAGCGCCTCGATCTCCCGCCCTGCGTCGGAGCCGAAGGTTCCCTCCGTCATGGTGAGGTAGCCGGTAACATCATAGTCGCCGTTGTCGCTGCTGGTCATGCTGAGGCCGCCCATGTTGCCGCTGCCCATCATGAAGCCCACAGCTTCCACATTCTCCACGGACATGGCCCGTTCCATCACCTGGTCGGCCGCCTCCACCGCTTCCTCGCGGGTGGTGCCCTCCGGCATGGTGATCTCCAGCGAGAGGTTATTCATGTCGATCTCCGGCATGAACGTAAAGCCGCGGCTCAGTGCGCCCCAGGCCGACGTCACCAGCAGCACCAGCGACAGCAGCAGCACGAGGGCCTTGTGGTCCAGCGACCAGGAGATGGCCTTGCGGTAGGCGGGGTAGAGCTTATCCAGCAGACCGGCCTTGGGTGTGAAGTCCCGCCGCAGCATGCCGGACGCCATGGCCGGCACCAGCGTCAGCGCCACCAGCAGGCTGGCCAGCAGGGAATATGTAATGGTCAGGGCCAGATCGGTGAACAGCTGCTTCGTCAGGCCCTCCACGAACACGATAGGCGCGAACACGCACACCGTGGTGAGAGTGGACGCCGTCACCGCGCCCAGCACCTGTCCCGCGCCGGACACCGCCGCCTGGATGATGGTAGCGCCCTTGGCCCGCAGGCGGTAAATGTTTTCGATGACCACCACCGAGTTGTCCACCAGCATACCCACCGATACGGCCAGGCCGCTGAGGGAGATCATGTTGATGGTGACGCCGGTGAAGTACATCAGCACCACCGCGAAAATGACGCTGACGGGGATGGAGATCAGGGTGATGAGGGTGGGCCGCCAGTCACGCAGGAACAGGAACAGCACCACCACAGAGAACACCGCGCCCCACAGCAGGGACGAGAGGATGGTCTCCACAATGAGATAGATATAGTCGCCCTGATCCATCAGGGCCACGAATTTCAGGCCGTCGTACTGGGCCTCCAGCGTCTCGAACCGGTCGGCGATGTTGTTGGACACCTCCGCCGTGGCGTAGTTGGACTGCTTGGTAAAGGACAGCAGGATGCCGTTGTCGCCGTTGAGCTTGGTGTAGAGCTGGTCGCCGTTGTCCGTCACCACCACCGTGGCCACGTCACCCAGCGTGATGGGCTCCACGCCGTCCAGTCCCAGGTCGAACAGCACCATGTCCTCCAGCTCGCCGCTGCTCTCAAACTTCTGGCCCACCGACACCATATAGCTGATGCCGCTGTTGTCGTCGATGTACCCCGCGGGCATGGAGAAGTTCTGGGCCGTCAGCAGCCCGCTGACGGTGGAGATGGACAGCAGTCCCCCCAGATCAGTCTGTTCGGCCACCTTTTCATAGGCCGCCTGTATCTGCTTCAGCCCGCTTTCGATCTGGGCCTTGGCCTCGCTGAGCTGCAATTCCGCGCCGGTCATCTGGGTCATACCGTCCATCAGCTCCACCAGCAGGTCGGACACGTCGCCCTCCACCTGTGCGCGCAGGTGACCGCTCTTCAGCGCCTTCATCAGCTTCTCCATGCTGCCCTGCAGCGTCTTCAGATCGTCGTTCAGCTTCTTCAGCGTCCCATCCGGGTCGGTAATAAAGCCGCCCACGATGTCATCGATATCCGTGTCCTCCAGCACACCGTAGATATCCTTCAGCTTGTCGTACACCTTATCCACCGCGTCGCCGACAGACTCGGCTACGCCGTCAGCAGCGGCGCGCTTGGCGTCCGCCAGCGCCTGCTGTCCGTCCGTCACCTTCTTCTCCGCGTCGCGGAGCTTGCCCTCCGCCTTCTTCAGCTGGTCCTTCACCGCGTCCTCCAGCGTGGCGGACAGGGCGTCCATCTTCTCCTGATCCAGTATCACGTGGGCCTCGCGGGTCAGCGCGCCGGACACCGTGACGCCGGCCACACCGCTGACGCCCTCCAGCTTGCCGGTGAGCTCATCGGTGACGAAGTCGCTGAGGGCGTAAACATCCTTCCCCTCCTGGGACACCGCCGCCACCATGACCGGGATCATGGAGGGATTGATCTTCAGCACGTAGGGCGCACCCACCGAGTCGGACCACTGGCCCTGCAAAATCGAAATTTTCTGTTGGATGTCCACACTGATGGTGTCCATGTTCACGCCGTCCTCGAACTCCAGCATCACCATGGAAACACTGTTCTGCGTGGTGGAGGTGACAGTCTTGATGCGGTCCAGCGTGGCCATGGACTGCTCCATGGGCCGCGTGATGGTCTCCTCCACGGACTCGGGGCTGGCGCCCGGGTCGGTGGTGACGATGACCACATAGGGAAAGTCCATGTTGGGCAGCAGATCCGGTGTCATCCTCAGATACGCCACCACACCAAGCACAACAATAGCCAGCACCACCACGAAGACGGTCAGCGGCTTCTTTACGCTGAATTTCGCCATACTCCTGCTCCTTTGCGGGCATACACCCCAAAATACCATAATAAGAAGTGTATCACGCTGCCGCCGTTTCTGCAAGAGCCGTACCGGAAAATTCACGAAAGCGTTACAATATCCCACAGTTTCCGGTAAAAAAGTTCGCATGCCGAACAAATTAAGAAGCCGTAAAGCGATGGGACGGGAGAGTTTCCTCTCCCGTCCCATTTGTCGTTCATTTGTCCTCACACAACGCGGAAGTCGCCCTCCGCGGCGGCGGCCAGACGGGCCGCCTTCTGTTGGCCCAGCGCCTCCTGCAGGGCCGCGATGATGCTGTTTGACACCAGGAAGCCCTTGGGCGTCAGCCGCCAGCCTCCCTCCGTCCGGACGGCCAGCCCCGCTCCCTCGTATTGCAAAAACAGCTCCTCCATGGGCTCGAACCGCTGGCGGTAGCGGTTTTCGAAGGTGCGGCGGTCGATGCCCGCCGCCGTCCGCAGCGACAGCATCACGTATTCGTAGTCCCGGGCCAGTGTGCTCTCCCCCTCGGACTCCGACAGCACCAGCCGCCCCGCGATGTACCCGTCCAGATCCCGCACGTAGCCGTACCGGACACCGCCGAAATCGGAGTGCGCCCCGGGGCCGAAACCGGCGTACTCCTCCATGCTCCAGTATTTCAGGTTGTGGCGGGACTCCCGCCCGGGCTTTGCGAAGTTGGAGATCTCGTACTGCCGGTAGCCCGCCTCCTCCAGCGCCGCCACAGTGTAAAGATACATATCCGCCTGCGCGTCGTCATCCGGCAGCGTCAGCTGCTGCCGCTGCTGCCACAGGGGCGTGCCCTCCTCCACCTTCAGCCCGTAGCAGGACAGGTGCTCCGGTCCCAGAGCCACGGCGTCCGCCAGCGTCCGCTGCCAGTCCTCCATGGTCTGGTCCGGCAGACCGTAGATCAGGTCCAGACTGAGATTTTCGATCTTCGCCTTCCGCGCCGCCGTCACCGCCTGCTGCACCTGCTCATAGGTGTGTACCCGTCCGATGCGCCGCAGCAGCGCGTCATCGGTGGACTGCACTCCCAGCGACAGCCGGTTGAATCCCGCTCGCCGCAGCTTCCGCAGCTCGCGCCAGTCGCCGGCGCTGTCAGGATTGGCCTCCAGCGTGATCTCCGCGTCTCTGGCCACGTCATACCTCCGCAGCACCGTCTGCAAAAGGCGTGTCAGCCGGGACACGCCCAGATAGCTGGGGGTGCCGCCGCCGAAATACACCGTGTCCACCTGCATACCGGCGGCGCGGGGCGCCACCTCCTCCAGATGCCGCACCAGCGCCGCGGTGTAGGCGTCCATCTTCTCCTCGCTGTGGGCCAGGGAGTAAAAATCGCAGTAGGCGCACTTGGCCTTGCAGAACGGGATGTGGACATACAGCCCCAGCACGGGCCTTTCTGCGGGCCGCCTCATGGCCGCACCTTGGGCGGCAGCATGGTCACTGCGCCGTAAAAGCAGTTGACCTTACAGCTGCGGCAGCCGATGCACTGCTCCGCGTCCACGGTGTAGATGCCATCCTCCCGCAGGAGGATACACTTCACCGGACAGAACATGGCGCACCAGCCGCAGCCGGTGCAGCTCACCTCGTCAATGACCGCCAACTGTATGGCTTTTCGTCCAAAGGGATGTGCAGGGTCTGTCATGGACTCACCCGCCTTTCCTAAATTCGTCACATGTATTATATCCGCATCGGCTATATTTGACAACCCCGCATAGTTTGCCGCGCACCGGCGCACACTACGCGGGAAAGGATGTGACTGCCATGACCCCCGAGGAATATCAGGCGCTGGTAAAGCGCATGGCGCCCCGCTCCCCCATCCTGCGGGACACGGCGCTGGCCTTTCTGGTGGGCGGTGCCATCTGTGTGGTGGGCCAGCTGCTCTCCCACTGGTACGGCACGCTGGGGCTGGACGACTCCGACGCCGGCACCGCCACCTCCGTGACGCTGGTGTTCCTGTCGGCGCTGGCCACGGGGCTGGGCCTTTATCACAAGCTGGCCCGCTGGGCCGGAGCCGGTACGCTGGTGCCCATCACCGGCTTTGCCAACACCGTGGCATCCCCCGCCGTGGACTTTCAGGCGGAGGATTGACCTATAATAGACATACAGTCGGTTCTATAGAGTGAGTATGCTGATTTAGTCCAAAATCAAAGCTTCCTCCCGACTTATCATTTGCACGCATTCACCTTAAATGGTGGGTGCGTGCTTTTTTGTTTTCAATGCATTTTCATAATACCTCATCAGCTTATTTTAGTCGATGGGGAAATTTTTCTTTTTTGAAGGGTGGTCAAAAGGGGTGCTATTTCTACATTCATTACGAGAGGTGCATTCGAGGTGTTTTATGACTTGCCGACCGCAGACTCTCAACCTGTTACCACAGCACTGTACCTTGAAAACCGAATACGATTCCAAGACATCACCGTGTTCGAGCCACTATGAGCAAGTGAAAGGGGCTTGGTCAAGCTCCATTGCGACGACAGCACGGGAAAATAATGGTACACTCGTCCGGCTAGGCCTCAAACCGAGGGACGACGCACCCACAAGCATGGGCCGAGGCTGAAATGCCTGTGTCCCCCTGACCAGGGGACTTGGAATCGACTCTATTTATAACTCTGTCAGGAAGGAGGTGTATGAGATGAGCTGCACACAAAAACAACAGTTGGTGTGCTTTTCGAAGGTAAGAGTTTATAAGCCGTGGTTCCGACACTTCAATGATCACAAGGATTTCCGGAACGAAGGAACTGTCCATCTATTCAGTCTCATGGCGCTCTTCAGCTACGCTAATTTCCGATCCAATGAACGCGTGATCAATGGCGACCGATATATGGAGGCACCGGGTCAGTGGATCTGCAAGCTCGGGGCATTGCCCAGAATCCTTCGAGTCCACTCCAAGGCTCAGGCGCTTGAGCTGATGGAGTACTTCCAGAATCATGGATTCCTTATCTTTGAGATCTTGGATGAGGAAAAGGAAATACTCCGCTTCACGATTGCCGATTGGAAAGAGCACTGCACACACCTACAGTATAACTATTACAGCTATAAAGGATCGGGATTCTTTTTCTTCCCGCTGCCTGTCGGCAGACTGCTTCTGAAGACAGCACGAAAGGAAGTCGGAATTGTATTCAGTGAATTGGACGCCATCATGGATATGTGGCTCCACACAATCCTGAATGACCCCCAAGTGCGAGGATCTGAGTATATGCCAGTTGTCTATTACTCCAATATGCGAGGTATGCCGCTGCTCTCATATACTTACCTTGCTCGTCGTTGGGGCTGGTCCAAGTCACGAGTCGGACGCTTCATGTTGAAGGCCGGCGAATATGGAATTATCAGCCGTGTGAGTTTTTCCAGCTCACGCGGCTCTGTCATTTCAATGTGCCGCTATCGTGAGATGATCTACGGTGAAGACTGTGAGGAACTCGAGCTAAGCAGGATTGGCGAGATCATTGGTATTGCTAAGGCGATTGATGTGGTGGAAGCAGACGACAGCAAACTCGATATCAGCGTCGAGTCTCGCGTCCCGCCAGAGAAAACAATAGGCAAAGCCAGAAAGTCCTTGAAAATACAGGTGTTTCTGGTGGTTCGCTCCTCTTTTTTTGCTCGGCAGATTCCATTAGTCTTCTACAGTTCTTTAGACTGGGAGATGTCTGAACAGGAGAAGAGTAGTCGTGACCCGCCCAAAGAATCCACACCCGGAAAGGAGATGAAATCATGACCTCTGACAGCACACCCGTCTTTGCGCTTGAGAAGGAAGCGTTGAAGACTGAGATTGAGACTGGCCTTCAGGTTGGCGTAGATCATCTGGAGGACAAGCCGATGAAACGCAAGCCTGTGGAAAAGTATCACAACACCAGGCACTTGCTCAAGCAATACCGCAAGGTGGCCTATGCGATCCAGATCTCGGAGTCTGACATGAATGTCAGGATGGAGATGGAACATGGCACCCGGCTTTCCACACTGGAGGTCAATGCAGAGCTTGCTGGGGTTGATTTATCCGGCTCAAAGCTTGAAGGATACGCACGCACGGTCATCCGGAGCAAGAATATGCTCCAGATCATCAAAAACGCGCTGAACACGGTAAGGCTGGATCCGGATCATGGGGAGTTGATGTACCAGATCCTCTATCTCACCTACTTCTCGGAGAGGAAGCTGGCCAACCGTGAAGCGATCCTTGCAGAGCTCGAGCGAATAGGTTTCCAAATGTCGATGGTGACTTATCACAGTTACCTCAATATGGCGATCAAAGCCATAGACCGCATTTTATGGGGTTATACGGCTCGTGATTGTATGGAAATCATCAAGCAATTTCTGCCCTGAACTAAAATTGAACTATTTCCGAACTGTATTTGAAGTCCTGCTTAATTGCATCTGTATTCCATAAATGCTAAGATGATAGCGTCGAAAAGTTTCATCGATGGACGGCCCTCTGCTCTGCCGGGGGCTTTTTTCATGCATAAGCCAGGAGTTTGGGTCGCACTGCCCAAGCCCCCGGCTTTTCTTTTCGGCTCTAGTTGAAAGGAGGACTTCCCAGTATGAATCAGAACAAACCTGCCGTCGTCAAGAAACTGCAGGAGCGATTCAGAAATGTAAGCGTTGGTCGTGGACTGTATATGGCATTTGTGATACCTACGATGCTGAGCATGTTTTCCACTCGTGCTTTTGCCGCGGATACCATTTGGACGAAGGCAAGTGCGATCATGCAGGATGTGTATACGCAAATCCTCAGTATCAGCACTATTGCCGCAGTTGTTACGGCTGCCGTTGCGCTTCTTCTGATGAACTTCTCCAGATCCGGACGGACGGTTGACGAGTCCCGTGCCTGGTTGAAGCGGATCATCATTACTTGGGCTATCCTGAATAGCCTTGGCTTTATCATGGCCTATGTGACGCCTTTCTTCGCCGGTGGCACTTGGACGCCTTAAAGGAGAAACAAGACATGAAAAAAAGCATCATCTGCTTGGTATCCGGTATCGTCGCTGGTATCGCCATGTGCTTGACAGCGGCTTACTTCCTGCCTGAGAGCAGCTTCGACGACGAGTTGGGCTGCTTCTGATCTGACGCAGGAGGTGTTACATGGGTATCTTAGACAGCATTGTTGAGTGGATTGCCACGCAGATCATGAACCTGCTGGACCTGGTCACAGGATCCGTTCTTGGAGCGCTGGGTTGTGACATGAGCACTTTCTTGCGTTACTTTCCAGCCGCTGAGACGCTCTACGAAGTCTTTGCAGCGATTGCTGTTGGCTTTATCCTTTTGAACCTCGTGTGGCAGCTCTTCAAAAACTTCGGGCTTGGTGTGGGCCTTAGTGCGGAGGACCCTACCAAGCTTGCTATCAAGTCTATCCTCTTCATTTTTCTGGCATTGTTTGCCGATCAGATCATGGTGCTCATCCTGGGAATCGCCGGCACACCATATGACTGGGTTGTCGATACAGCACTACCTCCCATTGAGTTTTCCAACTTCGGTAGCGTGCTTACGGTGATAGTCGGATGCCTCGCCTCCGGATCCGTGAGCCTTATTGTTTTGATCCTTGTGATCATCATTGCCTGGAACTATATCAAGCTCCTGTTTGAGGCAGCGGAACGATATATCCTTGTCGGAGTTCTGATCTATACGGCGCCCATTGCGTTTGCGACAGGTGCGTCAGAAAGCACATCTAATGTATTCAGCGCGTGGTGCCGAATGCTTGGTGGTCAGCTTTTCCTTTTGATCATGAATGCATGGTGCCTGCGCCTGTTCACAAGCATGGTTGGCAACTTCCTTGCCAATCCGCTGTCCATATGAGGAGGTAGACATGAAGCGAAAACGCATATTTACAATCCTTGTGCTCGTGCTGCTCACCTGTGCTCTGTCCACAACTGCTTTTGCCATCGATGAGAGTGAAGTGGAAAGTGCCATTGCAGCGTCCAGTCAAGAAGAAGTTGCCGGCAATATCTTCATCTGGTTCCTGTGTGCCATTGGGTTTCTCAAAGTGAGTCAGAAGATTGATAGCTTCATGGCTTCCCTAGGAGTCAATGTTGGCAGGACAGGAGGAAGTATGCTGGCAGAACTCATGGTAGCCGGCCGTGGTATCGCCACTGCTGCAGGTGCATTTGGAAGCACGGTTTCTAATCGTCACTCCTCGCACGGTACACACAATGGTGGTCAGGCAGCCGGCGCAGCATTCACCGGTGGCGGAAACGGCCTTGTCGGGGTCACCAAACGAGCTGTGGGTAATGCTGCAGCATCAAGTGCAACAGGCACCGGATCTGGTCTTAGCAACATGATCGGTGGTGCTATGTTCGGCTCCAGCTTAGCAAGCGGGGGCAAGTTCGCAACTAGTGTGATCGGAGCTGTTGCAAAAGGAGATATATCCTCTGTCGGTTCGATCACCGGAGAACAGGCGTCGGAAGCATTGACCAGTTATCTTGGCTACTCAAGTGCTGCGGCGAGTGAGATACAAACGGATGATCCGGTTACAATTCCCATGGCGCCTGCCCCAATGAACGGCGAAGATGTTGTCACCCTCGATGGAGGATCAGCAGCCGGTGTTATCCCACCCGAAACTCAACCGGGGGCGGCGCCCAGTGCCCCCAACCCGGTGGTTTCCTCTCCTGTGGGAGCAAAACCAGTTTCTGAAGGAGGCGCATTGACCGGCGTGATCACAACTGCTACGCACACAGCTTCTGCCACCCCCACGGCCCCATCTCCCGGCACTGTCCGCGAGGGGGCTGGTGTTCCCAGTTCGCCTCCCACATTCCGCAATGTCGAAATTGGCGGAGGCCGCATCACAGGACACGAAGTTGCTCCTGATGGTCAGTCTGAACGGGAGTTCGCTATGTATAGCACAGAGCAATACATGGCCCCAACTGGCCCGTATGATACAGTCCAAACAGTAGACGGTGCCTCGTGGTATCGGCAGTATGCTCAGCCCAAAGTTGA
>ENA-ORLY01003391-ORLY01003391.1-human-gut-metagenome-genome-assembly--contig:-NODE-3391-length-12982-cov-5.246416_pt1 | contig 12982 bp, 10 predicted proteins | sample MGYA00243071_ERZ508832 | MGnify/ENA primary metagenome ERZ508832 (study PRJEB26277, sample SAMN04329777) | human gut metagenome | biome: human-associated habitat | host: Homo sapiens | place: USA...
ATACATTTGTTTTTGAAAGTTACTTAGCCAGATAAATTTGTATGACAGGATAAATATATTATGGAAGATTTAATCAGGGAAAAATGGGATGATATTTTAAAAGCCATGAAAGAGGAATATGAGATTCAGAATATCTCATTCAATACATGGATTCTTCCTCTCAAGCTTTATGCAGTAGAAGACTCTACTGTTTATGTAACTGCGCCTATGGAGAACATGGGAATTAACTACATAGAAAAAAAATATCTTGTTCCTCTCAAAGTTACTATAGGTGAGATTGTCGGAGAAGAACTGGATGTTAAGCTTATTTCAGACAAGGATGCCAAGACTCATAAAGAAGAGATTCATAAGCTTAATGCAAGAGCCAATGTATCCGGTTCTGCCGAAGCAGTGAATATGGGACTTAAACCTAACTATACATTTGATACATTTGTCGTTGGTAACAATAATAATCTTGCACATGCCGCAGCACTTGCAGTAGCTGAGACACCGGGACATGTATATAATCCGCTGTTCATCTACGGAGGTGCCGGACTTGGCAAGACCCACCTTATGCAGGCTATTGCACATTTTATCATGCAGAATAATCCTGACCTTAAGGTTCTTTATGTTACATCAGAGACATTTACCAATGAGCTGATTGAATCCCTGAAGAATCAGGAGTTCCGTAATAAGTATCGTAATATTGATGTGCTGTTGATCGATGATATTCAGTTCATTATCGGTAAGGAAAGTACGCAGGAGGAGTTCTTCCATACGTTCAATGCGCTTTATGATGCTAATAAGCAGATTGTTATTTCATCAGATAAGCCGCCTAAGGAGATGGAGACTCTTACTGAACGTCTGCGTACAAGATTTGAGATGGGACTTACTGCCGACATCCAGATTCCTACATATGAGACTAAGATGGCCATTCTTAATAAGAAGTCTGAGGCCGAAGGCTATAATATTCCTGATGACGTTAAGGATTATGTTGCCACACACATTAAGTCAAGTATCCGTGAGCTTGAGGGTGCGCTTACAAAACTTGTAGCATTTTCAACACTTTCGCATCAGCCGCTCACTGTTGAGTTTGCTGAGGATACACTTAAGGATCTTATATCTCCTTACTCTAAGAAAGAGATTACACCAGAACTTATAATTGATGTAGTTGCTGAACATTTCCACATTAAGCCTGAAGATATAATATCTCATAAGAGAAGTGCTGATATAGCTTTTCCTAGACATATTGCAATGTATCTGTGCAGGCAGATGACACAGACTCCTCTTGAAGCTATAGGTAAAGCTTTAGGTGGTAGAGATCATTCTACTATATTATATGGTTCAGAAAAGATTGCTAAAGAAACAGCTAATAATGAAACTACCAAGAGCACTATTGATATATTAATAAAGAAGCTTAATCCATCTTAAAAAGTTTTCCACAATGGTTTTAGGATAATTTGTTAATTAGATGTTATTTTTATGTTGAATGTTCTTTATAACTTTTTTTTAAATTTATGTTCATTTTTTTAAACTTTAATTTTTCACATACATTGAACATTAAATTTTGTGTTTTCTAACATGGTTATTATTTTCATATATCCAGTGTTTTTAAGGCTTTACATACTTTTTAACATTTTAACAACCCCTAAGACTACGGCTACTGCATTTATATATTTATATATAGCTCTTCTCCACTACAATTTTATCGAAAGGAAGTTATCAACATGAAATTAGTTTTTACTAAATCTAACTTAAACAAAGCTGTAGGTATCGTAATGAAAGCTGTACCTACAAGAACTACTATGAATATTCTTGAATGTATTCTTATTGATGCTACTACTAATGAAATCAAGTTCACAGGTAACGATATGGAACTTGGCATTGAAACTATAGTAGAAGGTGAAATTATAGAAAAAGGCAAGATTGCCATAGATGCTAAGCTTTTTTCTGAAATTGTAAGAAAGCTGCCTGATAATGATATTACTTTAACTACTGATTCTAATAATAATGCACTTATTACATGTGAAAAAAGTAAGTTTAATATAGCAGGAAAATCCGGAGATGATTTTTCTTACCTTCCGGCTATTATTAAAGATAAGATGATTACACTTTCACAGTTCCAGTTAAAGGAAGTTATTAATCAGACAATATTCTCTATTGCTATTAATGATAATAATAAAATGATGACGGGTGAGCTTTTTGAAGTAAATGAAGGTACACTTAAGGTTGTAGGTCTTGATGGTCACAGAATTGCTATCCGCAATATTAATCTTGAAGGCAGGGCTGATGACGTAAGAGTAGTTATTCCAGGTAAGACTCTTCAGGAAATAAGCAAGATTCTTAATGCTGATGCTGAAAGTTTTGTTAATATTTACTTTACTAACAATCATGTATTATTTGAATTTGACCAGACTCATGTTGTTTCTAGACTTATAGAGGGTGATTATTTTAAGATTAGTCAGATGCTTTCTAACGATTATGAAACTAAAGTATCTATTAATAAAAAAGAATTTCTTGATTCTATTGACAGAGCTAATCTTCTTATAAGAGAAGGAGATAAGAAGCCAATTATTATTAATATATTAAATGGTTTATTACAGGTAAATGTTAACTCTGCAATTGGAGCTCTTAACGAAGATATTGATATTGATAAAGAAGGTAAGGATATTATGATTGGTTTTAATCCTAAGTTCCTTATGGATGCATTAAGGGTTATCGATGATGAAAATGTGACTATGTATCTAGTTAATCATAAATCACCTTGCTTTATCAGAGACAAGGAAGAGAATTATATTTATCTTATACTTCCTGTTAACTTCACAGCTTAACAAGAGAAAGGAAAGTTATGGAAGAAATAATTTTAAGAGATGATTTCATCAAACTTGGACAGGCAATTAAAGCTGCCGGATTAGTTGAATCAGGTGTTGAAGCCAAGATTGTTATTCAGGATGGTGAAGTTAAGGTTAATGGCGTTGTTGAGACACAGCGTGGAAAAAAACTTTTTGGCGGAGAAGTTGTAGAATACAACGGCTCCAGTATTCTTATTAAAAAATAGGTGTTAATGTGATAGTCGAATCTGTTGAGTTAAAGGATTACAGAAATTATGAATTTCTGGATATGAATTTCAATGAGCATGTAAACATAATATATGGTGACAATGCCCAGGGAAAGACTAACATATTAGAATCAATATATATGTGTTCAACTTCTAAGTCACATCGTGGCAGTAAAGACAGAGAAATAGTCAGATTTGGAGAAGATGAATCGCATATTAAACTAAATGTCTTAAAGCATGGTATGAAATACCGCATAGACATGCACCTTAAGAAGAATAAAACCAAGGGTATAGCAGTTAATGGTATTCCTATAAAAAAAGCTGTTGAACTTTTTGGAATTATTAATATTGTTTTCTTTTCTCCGGAAGATCTTAATATTATAAAAAATGGTCCTTCAGAGAGAAGAAGATTTATGGATATGGAACTTAGCCAGCTTGACAAGATATATCTTAGTAACCTTGTTAATTACAACAAAGTACTTAATCAGAGAAACAAGCTTCTCAAAGATATAGCATTTTCACCATCAGAACAGCTGATGCAGACTCTTGATATATGGGACATGCAGCTTGTTAAGTATGGAAGCCTTATTATTAAAGGCAGAAAAAGTTTCATAGAAAAGATTAACATAATAATCAGTGATATTCATTCCAGACTTACTGGTGGTATTGAGAATATTAAAGTATGTTATGTTCCTGATGTTGATGTGAATGATTTCGAAGAAGAAGTAAGAAATTCAAGACAAAAGGATATTAAATACAAGGTTACAGGTAAAGGACCTCATAAGGACGATCTTATATTTTTAATAAATGACAATGATGTGAGAAAATATGGTTCACAGGGACAACAAAGAACAGCTGCACTTTCACTTAAATTATCTGAGATAGAACTTGTGAAACTTGTAATTAAAGATACTCCGGTACTTCTTCTTGATGATGTTTTATCTGAGTTAGACAGTAACAGACAGAATTTTCTGATAAACAGCATAGGAGATATACAAACGATTGTTACATGCACCGGACTTGAAGAATTTATTAATAACAGAATGAATATCAACAAAATATTTAAAGTAACAGATGGTCATGTAGTTAATGAGAATTAATTACATTTTGCTTTGTAAAACAAGGAGGAATTAAAGTGGCAGATCAGAATGCAGAGAAGAATTATGGTGGAGACCAGATTCAGGTACTCGAAGGTCTTGAAGCTGTAAGAAAAAGACCTGGTATGTATATTGGAAGTACATCAGGAAGAGGACTTCATCATCTTGTGTATGAGATAGTTGATAATGCAATTGACGAAGCTTTAGCAGGTTTTTGTACACATATTGAGGTTATGATTAATAAAGATAACTCTATCACTGTAATTGATAATGGTAGAGGTGTACCTGTTGATATTAATCATAAGACAGGAAGACCTGCCATTGAAGTTGTATATACCGTTCTTCATGCCGGAGGTAAATTCGGTGGTGGAGGATATAAGGTGTCAGGAGGACTTCACGGTGTTGGTGCATCTGTAGTTAATGCTTTGTCTGAATGGCTTGAAGTTCAGGTAAAGAGAAATGGACACATTTATCAGCAGAGATACGAAAGAGGAAAGATATGTTATGACCTTAAGATAGTAGGTGACTGCGATATTGAGGATACAGGAACTCAGGTTACTTTTCTTCCTGATTCAGAGATTTTTCAGGAAACAACTGTATTTGAATTTGATATTCTTATGCACAGATTAAGAGAAATGGCATTTCTTACTAAGGGAATCAAGATTACTCTTACAGATTTAAGAGAAGGTCTTGAGCAGCAGAAAGTATTCCATTATGAAGGTGGTATCAAGGAATTTGTTCAGTATCTTAATAAGAGTAAAGAACCTTTATACAGCCAGATTATTTATTGTGAAGGTGTGAAAGACAATGTTCAGGTTGAAGTAGCATTCCAGCATAATGATGGATACAATGAGGTTGTCGATTCATTTGTTAATAATATTAAGACGCCTGAAGGTGGTACACATCTGACTGGTTTCAGAAATTCACTGACTAAGACTTTTAATGATTATGCAAGAAAGAATAAGATTCTTAAGGATAGTGATCAGGGACTTTCAGGTGATGATATAAGAGAAGGTCTCACAGCAATCGTATCTGTTAAGATTGAAGATCCGCAGTTTGAAGGACAGACTAAGCAGAAGCTTGGTAATACAGTTGCAAGGGGAGCAGTTGACAGTATAGTAAGTGAACAGCTTACTTACTTCCTTGAGCAGAATCCTGCAGTTGCAAAATCTATATGTGAAAAATCGTTGCTTGCACAGCGAGCGAGAGAAGCTGCAAGAAAAGCAAGAGACTTAACAAGAAGAAAGACTGCACTTGAAAGCACTTCACTTCCTGGCAAGTTAGCTGATTGTTCAGATAAAGATCCTAAGAATTGTGAGATATATATCGTTGAGGGAGATTCAGCCGGTGGTTCTGCAAAGACTGCAAGAAGCCGTGCTACACAGGCAATCCTTCCACTTCGTGGTAAGATTCTTAACGTTGAGAAAGCAAGACTTGACAGAATACTTGGAAATGCAGAGATTAAAGCGATGATTACTGCATTTGGTACAGGTATTCATGAAGATTTTGATATAAGCAAGCTTCGTTATCACAAGATTATTATTATGACAGATGCCGATGTAGATGGTGCACATATTGCAACACTTCTTCTCACATTCCTGTACAGATTCATGCCTGATCTGATAAGAGAAGGACATGTATATCTTGCACAGCCACCACTTTATAAAGTTGAGAAGAATAAAAAAGTGTGGTATGCCTATAATGATGATGAGCTTAATGCAATCATGACTGAGATTGGAAGAGACCAGAATAATAAAGTCCAGCGTTATAAGGGACTTGGTGAGATGGACGCAGAGCAGTTATGGGAAACAACAATGGACCCACACAAGAGAGTATTATTAAGAGTTAATATGAATGAAGATGATGATTCAGAACTTGATGTAACATTCTCAACACTTATGGGTGACAAGGTAGAGCCAAGAAGAGATTTCATAGAAGCAAATGCTAAGTTTGTAAAGAATTTGGATATCTAACAAGCCATGCACAAGGAAAAATTATAAATATGACCGTATGCTTGCATACATGGGCATATTTTATAATTTTGAGTTGTATGTGGCGATTAGCCACATAAGTAAATCCGTAGGATTTACGCATGGCGTATGTAGATTTTACGAATGCGCGTGATTAGGATTTATGCATGGCGTATTCCAGATTTACACATTGCGTTAATTAATAACTTCACGGAAAGGAATTATAATAATGGATGAACATATCTTTGATAAAGTTCAAGAAGTCGATATGCAGAAAACCATGGAAAACTATTATATAGATTATGCCATGAGTGTTATCGCTTCCAGAGCACTTCCGGATGTAAGAGATGGTCTTAAGCCGGTACAGAGAAGAATTCTATATTCAATGATAGAACTTAACAACGGTCCTGATAAGCCACATAGAAAATGTGCCCGTATCGTTGGTGATACAATGGGTAAATATCACCCACATGGTGATTCATCAATTTATGAGGCATTAGTAAAGCTGGCTCAGGATTTCAATACAAGATATCCACTTGTTGACGGACATGGTAACTTTGGTTCAGTCGATGGTGATGGAGCCGCAGCCATGCGATATACAGAGGCGAGACTCAGCAAGATATCTATGGAGATGACAAGAGATCTTAACAAAGATACTGTAGATTTCATACCTAACTTTGATGAAACAGAAAAAGAACCTACAGTACTTCCATCAAGATATCCTAACCTGTTATGTAATGGTACATCAGGTATTGCCGTAGGTATGGCTACTAATATTCCACCTCATAACTTAAGAGAAGTTATAGGTGCTGTTGTAAAGATGATTGACAATAAGGTGGAAGAAGACAGAGACACAACAATTGAGGAAATTCTTGATATAGTTAAAGGTCCTGATTTCCCTACAGGTGGAACAATCATCGGCAAGTTGGGAATTGAAGAGGCTTACCGTACAGGAAGAGCCAAGATAAAGGTAAGAGCTGTAACTAATATTGAGCCAATGAATAATGGCAAGAACAGAATTGTAGTTACAGAACTTCCATACATGGTTAATAAAGCAAAGCTTATCGAGAAAATAGCAGAGCTTGTAAGAGATAAGAAGATTGATGGAATCACAGATTTAAGAGATGAATCTGACAGAGAGGGTATGAGAATTGCCATTGAGTTAAGAAGAGATGTCAATCCTAACATAATACTTAACCAGTTATACAAACACACACAGTTACAGGATACATTTGGTGTAATAATGCTTGCATTAGTAGATAACCAGCCAAAGGTGCTTAACCTGTATGACATGTTAAAGTATTACCTTCTTCATCAGGAAGAAGTCGTTACAAGAAGAACAAAGTTTGATCTTAATAAGGCAGAAGAAAGAGCCCACATTTTAGAGGGCTTAATGATTGCTTTAGATAATATAGACAGAGTTATATCAATAATCAGAGGTTCTGCAAATGTACAGATTGCCAAGGAAAGCTTAATAGCTGAATTTGCACTTTCAGAAGCACAGGCTCAGGCTATCGTAGATATGCGTTTGAGAGCTCTGACCGGTCTGGAAAGAAGCAAGCTTGAAGCTGAGTTGAAGGAACTTCATGAAAAGATTAAAGAATACAAGGCAATTCTTGCAGATAAGAAGTTGCTTCTTGGAGTTATCAAGACTGAAATTTCAGAGATAGCAGACAAGTATGGTGATGACAGAAGAACTTCTATCGGATATGATGAATACGATATTTCAATGGAAGACCTTATTCCAGATGAACCATGTGTTATTGCAAGAACTAACTTGGGTTATGTAAAGAGAATGACACCTGATAACTTTAAGAGCCAGCATCGTGGTGGTAAGGGAATAAAGGGAATGCAGACAATTGATGATGATTATATCAAAGATTTATTCATGACAACATCACATCATGTACTTACATTCTTTACTAACACAGGACGAGCTTATAAGTTAAAGGCTTATGAAATTCCTGAAGCATCAAGAACTTCAAGAGGAACTGCAATAATTAATCTTTTACAGTTAGCACCGGGTGAGACAATCACAGCAGTAGTTCCTGTTAAAATTGATACACTTCAGGATACAGATTACCTGTTTATGGCAACTAAGAAGGGTATAGTTAAAAAGACACCTGTTAAAGATTTTGCCAATATAAGAAAGACAGGAATCCAGGCAATTAACTTAAGAGAAGATGATGAACTTATAGAAGTTAAACTTACAGATGATCAGGCAGAGATTCTTATGGTAACAATGCTTGGACAGTGTATAAGATTTAAGGAAACAGATGTAAGACCTACGGGACGTTCAGCAATGGGTGTTATAGGTATGAGTCTTATGGATGAGGATGAAGTTGTTGGTGTTCAGGTAAGTACCCAGGGAGATACTATGCTTATAGTTTCTGAAAATGGTATGGGTAAGAGAACAGACATTGACGAGTATACAGTTCAGCATCGTGGTGGTAAAGGTGTCAAATGTTACAAGATAACAGAAAAGACAGGTAATGTCGTAGGAGCTAAGGCTGTAGATGATTCAAGAGAAGTAATGCTTATTACAACAGAAGGAATTATAATCAGACTTCAGTGTTCAGATATATCTAATCTTGGAAGAATAACATCAGGTGTTAAACTTATTAACCTTGATGAAGGAATTAAAGTAGCAACAATTGCCAAAGTAAGGAAGCAGCCTGCTGATGAAGATGGTAAGGATGCAGAGGGCTTTGAAGAAGACACAGATAAAACAGTAGAATCTGAAGATTAATCTTAAGGAAACTGCCACATTTATATATGTGACGGTTTCCTTTTTAGCAGGAGATAACATGGCTTTAATTAATATTAATTATGAATCAAAAACACTTGGTATGCCCGTTATGATTAATGCAATTATTCCTCAGGGAAGAGGCAGTTATAAGACTTTATATCTTCTTCATGGAATGGGAGGAGATTATACAACATGGATTACGAAATCCAGAGTGGCAGATTATGTAGATAATACTGATATAGCAGTTATAATGATTTCAGGTGATAACAAATGTTATGTTGATAATGTACATGGAAGAAAATATTTTACATTTTTAACAGAAGAACTTATAGAAACCTGTACTAACTGGTTTGGATTATCATGTGACAGAAAAGACCGTTATATAGCAGGAATGTCAATGGGTGGATATGGAGCAGTACATGCTGCACTTATTAAGCCTGATGTATATGGCAAGGTGTTCTCATATTCGGGACTGCTTGATATAGAGAAAAGATTTGACAACCCACAGGGAATAAACACATATCAGATATTTGGAGACAGGGGAAATTTATCAGATAACCGATTTGATATAATGAACTGTTTAAAAGAGAATAATTTCAAGACAAATGTGGAAAATTATCCGGAATTTTACATCAGATGTGGATTATATGATCAGATACTTCCAATGAGCAGACAATGGAATAAATATGCATCAGATGCAGGACTTAAAGTGAATTATTATGAAACTGCTGGTAATCATGATTTTATTTTCTGGGATAAATGCATACATGAGACAGTTAATATAATAAAAGAGCAGTCGTACAGGATGGAGGATATATATGGCAACAGTAATGAATATTAATCATTTTTCTATATATCTTAAGCGTAATATGGAATGCACAGTTATTCTCCCATCAGATATGAAAAATGATGAGAAGCTTCCTGTATTATGGTTATATCATGGAAGCAGTGGTGATAATACTGTATGGCTGTATCATTCACCAATAACAGAATATGTTGATGAGGGCAGGTTTGCAGCAGTACTTCCAAATGTGCAGAATTCATGCTATGTTAATATGAATATTGGAGATAAGTATGAGTCATATGTTGGAAAAGAATTATTCAATATAATTATGAATATGTTTCCATGTCTTTCTGATAAAAGAGAGAATAATTACGTATCAGGATTTTCTAATGGTGGATACGGCTGTCTTCATATTGCACTCAGATATCCTGAAAAATATGGAACTGTAGGAGCATTTTCAGCAGGTGACAAAGCTGATTCAGAATTTCTTAATGATGGAAGTGAAAAGTCAATAAGAAGAATAGAGCTTTATGGTGATGGAGACCTGCATAAAACAGAATACGGAATCACATATCAGGCAGACAGATTAATAGAGCAGAAAAGTGTAAAACCTGAAATATACCATGCCTGCGGAGAACTTGATCCATGGATAGACATGAATCATATATTGAGAGATTATTTCATGAGCCATATTGAATACAATTATGTATACGATGAAATTGAAAAAATCGGACATGAATGGAAATTCTGGCGTGAAGAATTAAAAAGGTTTTTAGTATTTACTGGATTAATTAATAATTAAAATACAAGAAGGGAATTGGGAATGAGAGAGGTTAATGTATCAATAATAACAGACAACATTAAAGAAATGTGCATAGAGGCAAATCATTTTCTCACAGATGATATGAAGAATGTTTTTGAAAATGCAGTAAAAAACGAAGAGTCTGCACTTGGAAAGCAGGTTCTTGGACAGCTTGAAGAAAACCTAAAAGTTGCAGGAGAGGATATGATACCTATATGCCAGGATACAGGAATGGCAGTAGTATTCATTAATGTTGGTCAGGATGTCCATCTTACAGGCGGAGATATCACAGATGCAATTAATGAGGGTGTAAGAAGAGGATATGTTGACGGATATTTAAGAAAGTCGGTTGTAAAAGATCCTATATACAGAGAAAATACCAAAGATAACACTCCGGCAGTAATACATTTTAACATAGTTCCAGGAGACAAGGTCGACATAACAGTTGCACCTAAGGGCTTCGGAAGCGAGAACATGAGCAGAGTATTTATGTTAAAGCCAGCAGATGGAATAGAAGGTGTAAAGGAAGCAATACTTACAGCAGTAAAGGATGCAGGTCCTAACGCCTGTCCTCCGATGGTAGTTGGTGTAGGAATAGGAGGAACATTTGAAAAATGTGCTTATCTTGCAAAGAAGGCATTAACAAGAGACCTGAATGAAGAATCACCAGTTGAATATGTCCGTGACTTAGAGAAAGAAATGCTTGAGAAAATCAATAAGTTAGGAATAGGACCTGGTGGACTTGGAGGAACACAGACAGCACTTGCAATCAACATAGAAACATATCCTACACATATTGCAGGGCTTCCGGTAGCAGTAAACATTTGCTGTCATGTAAACAGACATTCACACAGGGTAATATAATCAGGGAGGCTAATCATGGATAAATATATTAATGCACCAATAAGTGATGAGGATGCAAAGAGTCTTCACTCAGGAGATTATGTATACATAACAGGAACAATATATACAGCAAGAGATGCAGCACATAAGAGAATGGCAGAGGCTCTGTCAGCTGGACAGCCACTTCCAATAGACATGAAGAATAATATAATATATTACATGGGACCATCTCCGGCAAGAGAAGGAAGACCCATAGGTTCAGCAGGTCCGACAACAGCAAGCCGTATGGATAAATATGCACCAGACCTTCTTGATTTAGGACTTAAAGGAATGATAGGAAAGGGAAAGCGTTCACAGGCAGTAATTGATGGAATCGTAAGAAATGGTGCAGTGTACTTTGCAGCAGTAGGAGGAGCAGGAGCAATTCTTAGTAAATGTATCAAGAAATCCACAGTAATAGCTTATGATGACTTAGGAACAGAGGCTATAAGAGAACTTGAAGTGGAAAATCTTCCTGTAATTGTAGTAATTGACAGTGAGGGAAACAACCTGTATGAAACAGCTATAAAAGAATACAGTAGGGTATAAAAGATAATAAAAATTATAATAAATAATATTAAATAAAAGCCCCTTGACAATATCAGGGGGGTTTGTTAGAATAATAAATGCGTTTGACGCAGAATTTCATATTAAGAGTTAAACATATATGGTTTAGGGCTCGCATTCATGGAATCTGGAGTAGTACTCAAGAGGCTGAAGAGGCGCCCCTGCTAAGGGTGTAGGTCGGGCAACCGGCGCGAGGGTTCAAATCCCTCCTGCTCCGTTGACAGAAAGAAAAAAGACAGTCAGAATATTCTGGCTGTCTTTTTTCTTTCTATTATTATGATATGCAGAAAACAATGAGTATAAGTTATTCACAATATTTGCAAAGTTATAAAGGAAATGTGGAATATGACAGAGAGACAGAAAATGATTAGTGGACAATTATACAAGTCAGGAGTAAAGGAACTTGTTAATGACAGAATGATATGTAAAGAACAGTGCTATGACTTTAATGCATTAAGACCATCACAGACAGAACAACAGACTGTTATGATTAAAAAGATATTCGGTAAGGTGGGAGCTAATTGTTTTATAACAGCTCCATTCTGGTGCGATTACGGATATAATATAGAAGCAGGTGACAATTTCTACGCAAATCACAATCTTGTAATACTTGACTGTGCTAAAGTAACATTTGGTAATAATGTATTCATAGCACCAGACTGTGGTTTCTATACAGCAGGACACCCTGTTGACGCTGCAAGCCGTAATGAAGGATGGGAATATGCTTATCCTATTAATGTAGGTAATGATGTATGGATAGGTGGTGGGGTAAAAGTAATGCCTGGAGTAACTATAGGTAATAATGTTGTAATAGGTGGCGGAAGCGTAGTTGTAAAAGATATACCAGACAACAGTATTGCAGTAGGTAATCCATGTAAGGTAATAAAAAAGATAGAATCAGGCAAAGCAAGGGAATATAATATAGAAGAAAAGCATATATAACTTGTATATAAATGTAGTGGAAACCCCTATATATAGTGTGTTTAAAATAAATTACAACTTTTTTAAAAAAAATTGAAAAAAGTTGTTGACAATGTGTGTACCTGATGATATTATATACAAGTCGCCGCGGTAAGCGGTAACAAATAAGACTT
>ENA-ORLY01003393-ORLY01003393.1-human-gut-metagenome-genome-assembly--contig:-NODE-3393-length-12976-cov-2.727421_pt1 | contig 12976 bp, 5 predicted proteins | sample MGYA00243071_ERZ508832 | MGnify/ENA primary metagenome ERZ508832 (study PRJEB26277, sample SAMN04329777) | human gut metagenome | biome: human-associated habitat | host: Homo sapiens | place: USA...
AGGCAAAAGCAAAAGCAAAGGCTGCCACACGCGAGATGGCAAAGGAACTGATAGCTCTGTATGCCGAGCGCAAGCGCATACCGGGACATGCATTCCCGGCGGACGATGATATGCAGCGACAATTCGAGAGTGCATTTGAGTACGAGGAGACCGACGGTCAGATAGCAGCCGTGACCGATATCAAGAGGGATATGGAGGACAGCTGCCCGATGGACAGACTGCTCTGCGGAGATGTGGGCTTCGGAAAGACAGAGGTCGCACTCCGTGCCGCATTCAAGTGTATAGGTGACGGTAAGCAGTGCGCTATACTTGTGCCGACTACAGTTCTTGCGTGGCAGCACTACCAGACGGTTTTAAAACGTATGGAGGGCTTTGATATAAGAGTTGAACTGTTGTCACGTTTCCGCACGGCAAAGGAACAGAAGATAATTCTGAAGAAGCTGGAAGAAGGCGAGCTTGACCTTGTAGTAGGCACACACAGGCTTGTGCAGGACGATGTTAAGTTCAAGGATTTAGGACTTGTTATTATAGACGAAGAACAGCGTTTCGGCGTAAACGATAAGGAAAAGCTGAAAGAAGCGTTCACAAACGTAGATGTTCTGACGTTATCTGCAACCCCCATTCCCAGAACGCTAAATATGGCGATGTCGGGAATAAGAGATATGAGCATCATTGAAACGCCGCCCGGCGACCGTCACCCTATAACCACCTACGTTGTCGAGCACGACAGAGGCGTTATAGCGCAGGCGATAAATAAGGAGCTTCGCCGCAACGGACAGGTTTACTATGTCCACAACCGCATTGAAAGCATATATTCCTGCGCCGCAGATATTCATTCTATGGTACCCGAAGCGAATATCGGAATTGCACACGGAAGAATGAGCGAGGAAGAGCTTCTCGATGTATGGAGAAGGCTTATCGAGGGCGAGATAGATGTGCTTGTCTGCACAACGCTTATCGAAACCGGTGTAGATGTACCCAACTGCAACACGCTTATCATTGAGAATGCGGATTGTATGGGACTTGCCCAGCTCCACCAGCTCAGAGGCCGTGTCGGACGTACAAATCGCCGTGCATACGCATATTTCACTTTCAGACGGGGCAAGGTGCTCAGCGAGATTGCCACCAAGCGACTTGACGCAATAAGAGAGTTTACACGCTTCGGTTCGGGATTCAGGATAGCGATGAAAGACCTTGAAATAAGAGGTGCAGGCTCGGTTCTCGGTCAGAGCCAGTCGGGACATCTTGCGTCTGTCGGCTATGATATGTATATAAAACTGCTCAACGAGGCGATTTTAGAACAGCAGGGCAAAGCCCCCGAAATTACTCCGGAGTGCCTTATTGATATAAGAATTGATGCGTTTATTCCCGAAAAGTATATCTCTAATCAGGCACAGCGTGTTGACTGCTACAGAAAGATAGCGATGATAGAAAATGACGAGGACGCTTATGATGTGACCGATGAGCTTATTGACCGTTACGGCGATGTGCCGAGAGCGGTCGAGGGACTTATCGAGGTTGCAAAGCTGAGAAGGATTGCTCAGAAGATGCACCTGACCGAAATAATCCAGAGCGGCGACGTTATGATATTCTATCCCGAAAAGACCGATAAGAAAACGATGGAACGTGTTTCGGCGGTAGGAGGAAAATTCGGCAAGGATATGATGCTGAACATTGCCACCGACAAGCCTAACTTCCGTGTAAACGGCACGGATAAACACGGCGGACCGCTTGCACTGCTTGCGGATACACTTGCGGCAATGCAGTCTATTGATAAAGACAGCGATAAAGAGAATGTGACCGAAGAAGGTGAGAATAATGGCTGAAAGAAAAAGTGTAAAGCGTAAAATTATAACAGCCGTTATAATTGTCGGAGTATTTGTACTGCTGATAGGCTCGTTCTTTTTGAGGGATATTTGTCTGAGAGCAGGTATCACCGAGTGCGAAAAGCGTGAGATACTTCAGGTAAAGTCGAAATATTCAGCGATACTTGACAGCGTTGTAAGCGCAGGCAACGATATTGCCGACTACAAGATTACAGCCGCTCACGGCGGACTTTTTGAAAAGTCGGTCATATCGGCTGATGAAAACGGCGAGCCGCTTTATGATAAGCTGACGGAGGAACTTGATGTATTGTGCCATACTTACTGTTACGGCATAGAAAAGCAGGATAATGCAGTACATTTCAGCTTCAACACCGGCAACACAAAACAGCTTATCTATTCTGCAAAGGATATATCCGACAATGAAACTTCATCGCTCGGCGATAACTGGTACTACTATGAGAAAGTAATGACAGCCGATAACGGCTGATACAAAGAACAAAAGAGAAGGACACAAAAATGAAAAACATAATTCTTATCGGAATGCCCGGTGCAGGCAAAAGCACTGTCGGCGTACTGCTTGCAAAGTCTATGGGATATGATTTTGTGGATGCTGACCTTGTTATTCAAAAACAGCAGGGAACAAAGCTCCAGAACATAATCGACGAGCGTGGACTTGACGGCTTCAAGCAGGCGGAAGAACAGGCACTGCTGTCAATAAACGATAAAAAAGCGATAATCGCAACAGGCGGCTCTGCGGTATTTTCGACCGCAGGAATGGCACATCTCAAAGAAAACGGCATCTGCGTATATCTCAGAGTTGACGAGCAGGAGCTTATCCGCCGTCTTACGAATATAAAGACGAGAGGTATAGCCTGCCGTCCGGGTGAAACGGTAGCGGAAATAATTGCCGAGCGTGAGGTGTACTACAACCGCTACGCAGATATAACAATAGATTGCCTTAACACCACGGCAGAGCAGGTGGTAGGGATGATTATGGACAGGATAAAGTAATTCTGATTTTACGCTATAAAAAGGAGGAGCTATGTCAAAGTTTGATTACCTGATAGTCGGAGCAGGGCTTTTCGGCTCGGTTTTTGCCTATGAAGCAACACAGCGTGGCAAGAAGTGCCTTGTTATCGACAAGCGAAATCACATTGCAGGCAACATTTACACCGAGAATATCGAGGGGATAAACGTCCACAAATACGGCGCACATATATTCCACACGTCAGACAAAGCAATATGGGAATATGTGAACCGCTTTGCCGATTTCAACAACTTCATCAATTCCCCGATAGCGTCCTACAAGGACGAGCTTTACAATCTGCCGTTCAATATGAACACCTTCAGCAAAATGTGGGGAATAAAGACGCCCGCCGAAGCAAAGGCGATAATTGCCGGTCAGATAGCAAATCTTAACATAGGCGAGCCGCAGAACCTCGAGGAACAGGCGCTGAAGCTGGTCGGAACGGACGTTTACGAAAAGCTGATAAAGGGCTACACGCAAAAGCAGTGGGGCAGACCCTGCACCGAGCTTCCTGCGTTCATAATAAAGCGTCTGCCGCTCAGATTCACCTATGACAACAACTACTTCAACGACCGCTATCAGGGCATAGCGATAGGAGGATATACTCAGATAATAGAAAAAATGCTCGCAGGCTCAGACGTTAAGACAGACACCGACTATTTCGAATTTATCAAGGAAAACCCCGACATAGCCGAAAAGACCGTTTTCACAGGACAGATAGACGAATTTTTCGGTTACAGATACGGCGCACTCGGTTACCGCTCGGTACGGTTTGAAAATGAGATACTTGACACCGATAACTATCAGGGTGATGCAGTAGTAAACTATACCGACAGGGAAGTGCCTTACACAAGAATTATCGAGCATAAGCACTTTGAATTCGGCAAGCAGGAAAAGACGGTTATCAGCCGTGAATATTCAGCCGAGTGGCACCCCGGCACCGAACCGTACTATCCGATAAACGATGCCGCAAACAACACCCTTTACGAAAAGTATAAAACCCTCGCCGCCACCCGCCCCGAAGTTATCTTCGGCGGCAGACTCGGACAGTATAAGTACTACGACATGGATAAAGTGATTGCCGCCGCCCCCGTTGCCGTAACCGCCGAGTTCGACACATAATGCCCTAGCAAACACGTCAAAATTCCATTCTCAAGTGCAATATAAATACCAAAAAGCGTTATGCCATTGTGACACAACGCTTTATCTTTATATACTCTAAAATAGCAATCAAGACAATTTTGTCAATGCAAATTGTTTTAATAGCATCCGCATAAATAGCACAAATATTAAAGCACTCGTGATAATATATTTCTGTTATTTGCGAACACTTGATAATCAACAGGTTTTTTAATCATTTGGTTATATTCAGTTCCGGTAGTTTGTTTAATCGATTCTGTATAAGCATTAGTAACAGCAGTATATAATGTAATTATCTTATCAATCTGACTGTCAGAACTTAGATTTGAAGAAATTAGAGCAGGCGTTCTATCCATGCATTCGTAATTTGCGAAAGCATCTATCAAATAATAAGGAATAGGAAAACGATTTTCTTGACTATTAACTTTACATATATCGGCTTTTTTATACAGTAAATATAAATCAATCAAAGCATCAATAGTCACTTCTGGATTCTTTATGAATTCAATAGCTTTATTATATTGTAGTGTGTTATATTTTAGTAAATTTGATTTTTTAGTATATGCATGATAGCCACCCATAGAAAATGCAATTATGACTTGCAGTAATTTTTCTAAAGGGATGTAGTTATCTGGTGTATTTTCGAACGAATCTACTAAACGAAAACGTTTAATTCTTTCGCTACTTCTTTCATGCAATTTTGTGGTTTTGGAATAAATATTTTTAAACGAGTTCTTATCACTCTGTTTTATCAACAGCAAAAATCCTTTATCTTCAAATTCAGTTTTAAGTCTATTAAAAATGCTCGTATTAGAAACGAAAGTTTTTTCATCTATGGAATTTTGTGAGTTGTTATAAGTAACAATGTTTTTATATAGCTCACGTTCACTTTCATTTTTTCTATCTATCTGAAGAATTTTCAGCATTACAAAAGTATCTTTATACTCTTTTTCGAGATTATTGGGATCTTGGTTTTTAAGGGCTTCATAAATAGAATTGACAGTTTGACAGCCGTTTACAATTTGAGGATTAGATATGTTAAATGAAACGTTGATGTTGTTTCCTCGTGGATGGTTTGTAGGGCTTGTCATAGAATCACAAATCAAAGTAATACCATTGTTATAGTAGAAAAAGTTTTTCCTATCTTCTTTATCTAAAAGTGTACTATATATTTTTTTATTTACGCCCTTGTTACCTAAATACTCTCTGATATTCATATCAAAAATCGGATAGTTTTTTTCTAATGCTGTTCTGTAAATTCTAAAAATTGATGTGACAGGAGTAAAGACGTATTTGGCATCAAGAACATTTTCAAGCTTATAGTCATTAGTATTAATGTTTAATATAGTGCCTTTGTTTATACTTTCTACCGATACTATCAGGTTAAAACGGTTTTGCTTAGTTTCACTGTAATATTTTTGCTCTATATCATCGAGATAAAGAATTTCAGCTCTATATTTCGGATTGTCCAAATTGAAATTTTTTACATAATTATCTGCCTCTGAACAATGTATGTTGTTTGTTACATAGATTTGCATGTACACTGTGAAGTCATCATGATTGGAATATTTCTTGAATATATTTTGCAAATCACTTGATCTTTTGTATGTACCATTTTTTAATGCGTTAATAGGTCTTAATAAAAAATCGTTTGCAACGTACTCCGATGAAAGTTTCGATGAATCAGTATAATATTTGTTTTGAATTAGATACAAATCTTTTGTATCTTCATAAAATTCATAGGCGTCTATTCCCATATCGCTATAATCGAGAATTTTATCTTCGATTAATTCTTCATCCTCATAGAAAAATTTGTCTAATATCCAATAATTGAATGCCCATTCATCTTTTTCGATGTTTTTGATATATGGATATCTTATTTGGTATTCTTTAATGTCCTGTGAAATCTGGTTTCTAAAATCTCCCATAGTGCACTCCTAAAAAATATAAATTTCTGTTATTAGTATTACTTATTATACTTATTGAGTATAATATACATAAAACTAATTTCAACAACAGATGTTTTGTTAATTTCAATTGTAACACAATTTTCACTAAAATTCAACAAAATAATTCATGAAAATTCAATATTTTTAATTTAGTAACTAAAATATTTATATCCACTCAATTCATCATATTAAATACTGAGATTAATTTTATCCTTTGTTAAATAGGGTGTGCATAAGATGCCGTCAACGGATATTTCTCATCTATTTCGTCATATCTTCTTTTTGTTTAATACTGTTTGCTTGTTTGCGAAAAATATTCAGTTATACCGACTAATATCCTTAATTTTTTGAGCAGAATACTAAAAATTAAAATAAAATCTAAAAACAACGCACATATAGTTAGCGTAATTAATATATTATAATAGTGAACATATACCGTTAAAGCATCAAACCTCTCCGTCTACCAACTCCAATTAATACAACTCAGTCAAAATTCCAATATATCTTGCCATTTGCCCACCTACCCCCCGTCAAATTCAACACAATTGTGCATTATTGTGCAAATCTTGCACATTTTAAAAACCGCATAACAAAGCCAAAAATTAATGCACTATCCGAGCCATTTGTGCCTGGATAGTGCATTTTTTTATATGGATTTACCTATATTTATCATTTTTTCCATAGCATTACTGCTATTTTTAAGATCATCTTTTCCATAAGCACTGAATGTCTTGTCGAACATAATTTCCCAGTTGAGATAGTCCGCAATACATTTAAACTGTTTGCTTATCAGCTCGTACTGCATATCGCCTGTAGGAGCGGCTCCAACCGTGATTAATCCTACCTTTTTGCCCTTTAACAGCATACCCTTACAGTAGCATTTGTCTATCACAAGCTTCAATTGAGCCGTCATTCCCCACCAGTATACCGGCGTCGCAAACACTATCATATCCGCATTTACCAGCTTATCTACCGTGGCATTTGTATCATCTTTTGCTATACAGCCGTTCTGACACTGACAGACGCCACAGCCCTTGCATCCGCTTATATTCAGCTTGTCCGCTACAATGATTTCTGTTTTGTGTTTGCCGTCAATACCCTTCACAAAGCCATTTATAGCCGCTTCGGTATTGCCGTGCCTTGCGCTTCCGTTCACTATTGCAATCGTCATATTTTCACCTTTCTGTTATGTCGTCGGATACGCAAAACCGCCCTGTCCGTAAGGGCAGGGCGGCGTGTCATACGTTATCCGTATTTTTACTTTAATTACTTCTTGTCAGCGATAGCTGCCTGAGCTGCTGCAAGTCTTGCGATCGGTACACGGAAGGGTGAGCATGAAACGTATGTCAGACCGATCTTGTGGCAGAACTCAACAGATGAGGGATCACCGCCGTGTTCGCCGCAGATACCGATGTGCATATCGGGACGTGTAGCCTTACCGAGCTTGATAGCCATTTCCATCAGCTTGCCAACGCCTGTCTGGTCGAGCTTAGCGAAGGGATCGTTCTCGAAGATCTTAGCGTCATAGTAAGCGTTAAGGAACTTGCCTGCGTCATCACGAGAGAAGCCGTATGTCATCTGTGTAAGGTCGTTTGTACCGAAGCAGAAGAAATCAGCTTCCTTAGCGATCTCATCAGCTGTAAGAGCAGCTCTTGGGATCTCGATCATTGTACCAACTTCATACTTGAGGTCAGCGCCGGCTTCCTTGATAACAGCGTCAGCTGTTTCAACAACGAAGTTCTTAACGTACTTGAGCTCCTTAACATCGCCAACCAGAGGAATCATGATCTCAGGAACGATTGTCCAGTCGGGGTGATTCTTCTTAACGTTTAATGCAGCCTTGATAACAGCCTTAGTCTGCATCTTAGCGATTTCAGGATATGTTACTGCAAGACGGCATCCTCTGTGACCCATCATGGGGTTGAACTCGTGGAGAGATGCGATGATGTTCTTGATTGTCTCAACAGACTTGCCCTGAGCCTTAGCAAGAGCCTCGATGTCAGCTTCTTCTGTAGGAACGAATTCGTGCAGAGGAGGATCAAGGAATCTGATTGTTACGGGGCAACCTTCAAGTGCTTCGTAAAGAGCCTCGAAGTCAGCCTGCTGCATAGGCTCGATCTTAGCGAGTGCAGCTTCTCTTTCTTCAACTGTATCTGAGCAGATCATCTCACGGAAAGCGGCGATTCTGTCAGCTTCGAAGAACATATGCTCAGTACGGCAAAGACCGATACCTTCAGCGCCAAGCTCTCTTGCCTTCTTAGCGTCAGCGGGAGTATCAGCGTTTGTTCTTACCTTAAGAACTCTGTACTTGTCAGCCCAAGCCATGATTCTGCCGAATTCGCCTGCGATCTGAGCGTCAACAGTAGCGATAGCACCGTCATAGATGTTACCTGTTGTACCGTCGATAGAGATTACATCGCCTTCAACGAATGTCTTGCCGCCAAGCTCAAACTTCTTGTTAGCTTCATCCATGTTGATTGCAGAGCAACCGGAAACGCAGCACTCACCCATACCACGAGCAACAACGGCTGCGTGTGATGTCATACCGCCACGAACTGTCAGGATACCCTGAGCAGCCTTCATACCTGTAATATCCTCAGGTGATGTTTCAAGACGAACGAGAACTACCTTTTCGCCCTTATCGGCCCACTCTACAGCGTCTTCAGCTGTGAATACGATCTTACCGCAAGCAGCTCCGGGAGAAGCGCCGAGACCCTTACCGATAGGTGTAGCGGCCTTGAGTGCCTTTGCGTCGAACTGGGGGTGAAGAAGTGTATCAAGGTTACGAGGATCGATCATAGCAACAGCTTCTTCTTCTGTTCTCATGCCTTCATCAACAAGGTCACAAGCGATCTTCAGAGCAGCCTGAGCTGTTCTCTTACCGTTTCTTGTCTGGAGCATATAGAGCTTACCGTGTTCAACTGTGAACTCCATATCCTGCATATCTCTGTAGTGGTCTTCAAGAGTCTTGCAAACTTCTGTGAACTCCTTGAAAGCCTCAGGGAACTTCTGTTCCATTTCCTGAATGTGCATAGGTGTACGAACACCTGCAACAACGTCTTCGCCCTGTGCGTTTGTTAAGAACTCACCGAACAGACCCTTAGCGCCTGTAGCAGGGTCACGAGTGAATGCAACACCTGTACCGCAGTCGTCACCCATGTTACCGAATGCCATAGACTGTACGTTTACGGCTGTACCCCATGAGTAAGGAATATCGTTGTCACGTCTGTATACGTTAGCTCTGGGGTTGTCCCATGAACGGAATACTGCCTTGATAGCGCCCATCAGCTGTTCCTTAGGATCAGAGGGGAAATCTTCACCGATCTTAGCCTTGTATTCAGCCTTGAACTGACCTGCAAGCTCCTTTAAGTCGTTAGCATCAAGCTCAACGTCCTGTGTAACGCCCTTTTCAGCCTTCATCTTGTCGATAAGCTCTTCGAAGTACTTCTTGCCGACCTCCATAACAACGTCGGAGTACATCTGGATAAATCTTCTGTAGCAGTCCCAAGCCCATCTTTCGTTGTTTGACTTTTCAGCCATTACTGCAACAACGTCCTCGTTAAGACCGAGGTTAAGGATAGTATCCATCATACCTGGCATAGAAGCTCTTGCACCTGAACGTACAGATACGAGCAGGGGATTTTCCTTATCACCGAACTTCTTGCCTGTGATGCCTTCCATCTTTACGATGTATTCGTTGATTTCAGCCATGATCTCGTCGTTGATCTTACGGCCGTCTTCGTAGTACTTTGTACAAGCCTCTGTTGAAATTGTGAAGCCCTGGGGTACGGGAAGACCGATGTTGGTCATTTCTGCAAGGTTTGCGCCCTTACCGCCGAGAAGCTCTCTCATTGTAGCATTACCCTCTGAGAAGAGGTAGCAATACTTATGTGCCATTGGGGGTTCCTCCTAAATTATTATTCCGGCCGTTTGTCTGAATTTTCCTTTTCTGCGGAAACCGGCAGAATTACAGACTTCTCAGCCATACAATAAGTATTATAACAGATTTGATTCTACTTTTCCAGTGTTTTTTAAAATTTTTTTGTTTTTATGTACCGAAAATGAAGAAAAATTTTTGTAAAATGTGACTAAAGCGTGTTTGGCTGTCTGGTAAAGAGGTATATCGGCATCGAATCGTGCTATACGATAACAAAAAAAGCAACAGAAAAAGCTGCGGCGAAACATACATTTCGTCACAGCTTTAAATTCAAATCCGATCTCAGTATTTCCGTACGTTCTGTACAGCCATCATTACGAGCACCGCAACAGTATTATAAAGTGTGATAACACTGGGCGTAAGCAGGGTCATTTCTCTTAGCAGCACCATTACAAGCACCAGAAGAAGTCCGAGTGCGGACGAACCGAGCATAATCGCCTTTGACAGCGAGAAATCACGGACAAGATTCTTTGCCGCCATAATAGCTCTTGCAAACGAGGTGAATGTACCCGAGCAGGAAAGTCCGCCGTTTCCTCTTGAGGTGTACTTAGTGCTTTCGCTGTATTCCTCGTGTGCTTCGTGAGGAAGCACCTTTACGAGCGACGGGTCAAGCTCGAATATATCCGCAAGGCTTTCAGCCGTTACAAGAGAATCGGTAGTATGAACAAGCACAGTTATGCCTTTTGACTGAAGTGCCTTCAGCGTTGACTGTATTTCGGGATTTGCCGTCATACCCACAACGAACATTGCGACTATATCACCGCTTACCGCAAGATATACAGGCTCAAGACCTTCCGGACAGTATTTGCGTTCATTCTTCTTGTTCGGCAGATCTATGTTGTGCATTTCCATAAGCGCCCTGCCGCCGAGCATAACACGCTTTGTTCCTATCCAGCCCGTAACGCCGCAGTTATCCTCGTAAATGCAGTTATCGACCTTCTTGAGAAGCTCCTTGTTGCCAAGAGTCATATCATAGAACGGGTATGACAGTATACCGTCTGTGTGTATCGCAAGGCTTGCCGCCATAAGTATAGCCTCGTCAACGCTGGTCTTGATGATTGAGTTCTTCTTCTGCCAGCGCTTCAGCTTTTTTATCTGTACGCTTCCTGCGGGGAAGAGTGTCTTTGCGTCTGTCATTACCGTGTTTACATCGGAAAATTCGATTGCCGCATCATATCCCAGCAGTGCCGCATTGCATTCGCTGAGCTTTTTTGAGGCACGGGAAAGAGGTCTGTTCACAACGAACAAAAGCGAGAACGGAGTTACTGCCAATATGGTGGCAATAGCCGCAGAAATCGCCCAGTAGAGCGGATTTTCGGCTCCCGATGTGGCAAATTCACTGCCAAACGGATTTATGAACGCCAGTATTCCTGCCACAAGTCCCGCAACAAGCGAGGCTATTATCAGCTTTATCGACATTCTGTCCGCCTCGTCGTCGCAGTAGCTCGATTTCAGAAAGTCCGTCAGAAATTCGGTTTTACGCATTGCCGCAATCACAGGAATCTTTTCGCCTGCCGCTCTTGTGAGTGCGGAGGCACGTTCCTCACCGTCGATTACCTGCGCATAATATTTCTGGCTGTCGCCCGATATGAATTTGAAGTTACGCTTTGCACGGGAAATCATATATATCTTTCCGATTGTGTTGAACATAAGACCGACCAGTGCGGTTGAAAGATATATGAACGAGTGACCGAGCTTGAACGTCTGTACGTCAACAAGCGAGATAACTCCGCCGATCAGCGACAGTACCGATGTAAAAGCGCATACCGAGTCGCAGTCGGCTTTTCCGGTCACCAGTTTTACAGCGCCGTTGCTTATTGCTGTCGAGCATATCGCAATGCCGAGTACGCCAAGCACAAGATAAATGTATATCAGCGAGTTTACATCGCCGGACGTTCCGTTTATGAAATTGAACGCAGAGCCGAGTCCCAGCTTTGCGAACAGGCTGAAGTCGTTCATTACGGCGATAATGACGCTTATCATCGTTATGACCGTAAGCATACCGAGCCTTATCTTAAGCCCCTTGTGGCTTGCACAGAGATCCGCCCATATCTGGCCTGTGCTGTCATAGTCCTCGAATTCTTCCTCAGGCTCTGCCTGTTCTTCGGTTTCGGGCACCTCGTCCTCAAGCACAAAGTCCTTCAGCTTGTGCTTCTTTGCCGCCGCAAGCTCAGCCTGCTTTTCCTCCTCCACAGCGGGATTTTCTGTCGGAATGGCGCCGGTTGCCTCGATTATCTGCTTCTGATAGTCTATGTTCAGCGGATGCGGAAGCGTAGTCCTGTCGCCGTTTATTGTGTTGAGCGTTATCGTGCGGTATGCCTTGACATTTTCCTTGCGTTGCTGCGCAAGATTCCTGTTCAGCTTCTCTATAAGATTATCGGTAGATTTCTTTCCGTGATATTCCTTTACGGGAGCGTCGTCGCTTTTCGTATCCGAAACCGCTTTTTCCAAAACATCTGCGGTATCGCTTATTTTTTCGGCAAGAGAGGTCTTCTGCGGTGCTATGGCTTTCAGATCGTCGCCCGCTATGCCCTGCGTGTTGCCTGCGTACATACCGCTCAGCTCCGCAACGGAAACAAGCTCCTTTTCCTTTACCTGCTCGTTTACCTTTTCCTTGACCTCAAGAGGATTTACAAGAGCCAGCATATCGTCGGGGTCGGAGTTCTCACGCTCCTTTTCAAGCATCATTCTGCGTTTTTCCTCGTCGCTGACGATCTCCTTGCGGATCTCGTGAACAGGCTCGGGAGCTTTTTCGGTTTCTGCCGGCTTTGCCTGCACGGTTTTTTCGTTTTCCGCCAAAGCTTTTGCTTTATGCTCGTCAATATCAATCTCACTGCTTGCGTCCGCTATCATAAAATTATCGGTTTCGCCAAGCACTTTATCGACATCGCTCTGTTCGCCGGTTATTTTGTCTATATCGGAGTTATCCGTACTGCCGTTATCTTTCCTGCTCTCATAAGACGTTACTTTTGATACTTCCTTAGAGCCGTCCTGCGCTTCGTTTATATATTCTGCGTCAACATTTTCCGTGTCGCCGTCCTTTTCACGCAGATATACGCCGTCCTCGCTTCCGTCAAGTCCTTCTATTATTGCGGTT
>ENA-ORLY01003394-ORLY01003394.1-human-gut-metagenome-genome-assembly--contig:-NODE-3394-length-12970-cov-2.925541_pt1 | contig 12970 bp, 9 predicted proteins | sample MGYA00243071_ERZ508832 | MGnify/ENA primary metagenome ERZ508832 (study PRJEB26277, sample SAMN04329777) | human gut metagenome | biome: human-associated habitat | host: Homo sapiens | place: USA...
TTTGTCGTCAACTTAATTATACCAGAATGGTATCTTTTTTTATATTAAATTTGTAACATATGTATTATAACTCAACAAATTCAAAAAAGTAGAAGAATATTAATACTCTTCTACTTTAAAACTATATGCATTACTAATATCCCTATTAATCTGTGAAAAGAAATCCCTCTTCTTACCAAATTCCAACTCATAAATCTCAGTCTTAAAAGAATATATTTCCTTATTATCTTTATCAAATAATGTAATCTTTAATCTAAGATCTTTATTAGTATTAGAATTTAAATTCATAACATATCCATCAAATTCACTCCTATTAGAAGAACATATAACATACATATCAGTAAAAACATAATTATCATATACATACTTTTCCATATTCATATTATCAAGTAAATTAATTTCTTTTGTAGTACCAATACTTTCAACATATTCAGTATGACAATCAGTACAATCATTATCTTTTTTATTAATAAGTAATATCATACCAATTATCAAAACACTAATTATAATTAATAAAATTATTAATACCCTTTTCTTATTCACTAATATCACCTCTAACAAGAATTTTTAGTAGTTTCATCAAAACTATTATTATCACCACTAATATTTTGTAATGAACTTCTAGTAGTAATAGCACAATCATCATATATCTTCCATCCATTAGGAATTCCATACGGATAGTCAGGACAAACAAATTTCTCACCAATCTTAGCAACATGACTATTATAATAATCTTTCGACATACCACAAACACTACAATAAACAGCAAATCCATAATTATGATAATTGCCACAAGTAAACTGTGTTGATTGCCCTATAGCAAATTTTCTAATTCCCCTTGCTTTCCATACATGCGTATGTTCTTGAGTTATACAATTTCTTAACGTATCCCTATCAACAGTTCCATATTCAGAGCTACCATCAAATTCCGTATAATTACAAGTAGTTTCACTACATGTAGTAATATAATATTTACCATTACTATTGCATCTATAATCATTAATAGAATCTATAAAGCAAGAACTATTATTTAAAGTTGTTCTATTTATCTTTCCAACAGTATATTCAAAATAAGATTTATCGTTTTCCTTATATGCCACCGCAGTATATTCACACATATCATCAGGATCACAATAAGTAATAAAATAAGAATAAATACCTTGACATCTCCAATCATTAATAGTTGCATCAATATTCTTCCAATTAACTTTAAGAGTTACAGTACAATCACCATTTGAAGCATCACAGAACTCACTAGCTTTATATGCCTTATCCTGATCAAAAGTTTTACCAACAGTACTACATCCACTACTAGAATCACATATCCAAGCTTCACTAGCATATGCAAAATAACCATCTTTTGTAATATATAAATAATCAGAATTATTATAATTAGCAAGACCAGCACTATCTAAAGAATCACCATAATCAATAGTATGAAATAATTCTTTAGGACTATTCCAACTACAACCGATAAGATTATTATTAGTCCTACAACTACCATAAGTAGTACTACCCCTAACACTACCACCATTAGCATCAAGTTTAATATATACTTTATTCTTTTTCCATCTAGCATATAATACAAGTTTATTTTCCGCTATACCGTATTGACCATCAGCATAGTTCCAAGTACCACTCCAACCTGTCCATCCATAGCCATCATCTGTTCCATTACTTTTTGTTGTCCAACCAGCAAATGTATAACCATCACGTGTAAAGCCATTATTCTTAATAGTAACATTAGTACCAAATTCAGCATTATTACTTTCCATAGTACCAGTTCCACCATTTGCATTATAATTAATTCTATAAACTACACCCTTCCAACCAGCATATATCGTTTTATTACCTTCCGTATTATATATATCTGAAGATATATACTGAGATATTCTTCTACCTTCCTTTAAACCATATTCAAAGTAATGTTTATATAAACGATTAGCATCATAACCAAAAGCATTCTTTAAATCACTATAAGTGTCAGCATAATAATTAAGAGGACTATTTTTATAATTATTATCAAACCAACCTACAAAAGCATAACCACGTTTACTAGGTGTACATAAAGTACCATATTCATCACCATAATTCATTGATTTACTAGTGCACCCACTACCACCATTATTATCATAAGTTAAAGTATAATTCTCATTTTTCCAATTAACCCCAAGTACTACAGTACAACTTTTCTCTTTTGCATCACAAAAATCATCAGAACTATATGCTTCATATTGACTATATACTTTTCCACTAGTAGTACATCCACTTAAACAAATCCATTCCTTATTCTTAGTAACAATAGAACCATTCTTAGTAATATATAAATAATCTTTATTATTATAATTAGCAAGACCACTACTATTCATTTTTTCACCATAATTAATAGTATGGAAAATATTTTTACCATTTCTACTAATAATACCAGAAGAATCAGTAGTATATGTACCACCTTTTGAAGTCTTTTCTGTTACCCTACCACCATTAACATTAAGTTTAATATTAACTCTACTTTTAATAATAGGATAATAAGTATTACTACCATCAATATCCTTAGAAGTATTTGCCTTCCATATACTACTACTAGCACTACTATCAGTATTCCATCCTACTATTGTATAACCATCTTTACTAATACTAGGAGATTTAATATTACATTTCTTATCAATATCATTCAAACAAATATTAGTAATATCATTAGTACTATTATTAATCTTATCAGCATTACCCTTCTTAAATACTGTTCGGTACAAATTAAACTTCTTATCACTATCTTTATAATTACCAGTACCATCCATTATTCTAGCAGTAATATCACCATTCTTAATTTCATTATCCTTATAAGTAATCTTAACTCCATTTTCATTAACCTTATACCACTTATCCTTAGTAATATTACTAGTACTACCACTACAAGTAAATTTATTATCACTACCAAGTACACACTCACTAACATTCTTATCACTATTACCATTAACATTAGATTTAAAATAATGGTAAGGTTCCTTTACATTATCATCTTTATATTTAATTGTAATAGTATCATCTTTTGTAGAAAATTCTGGACTAACAAAAGAAGCCGTACTAGTACTATAAGAATTAGAACAAATAATAGAACCCTTTTCTGTCGTCATACAAGTTTTATAATAATAAATTGTCTCATCATCTAATCCCTTAATTAAACAAGTATTTGAAGACTTATCAAAATCACCTTTATGCCCATCATCTCTAACTATTGAAGAACTATCTTTATTAAAATAACAAGTTTTATCAATAATTTTAGATTCTCCAACCAAATCATCAAAAACACTATCAATTTCATCAGTGTAACTAGTAACATTTTTTTCTTTAGGAGCAATTTCTATTTTTTCTTTAATAATATTTCCAACGCATACACTAGCATCAGCACTACCATCAAGTGCATCTTTTATTATTAAAGATTCTCCATTAACAAAAGTAACCTTATTTTTCTTAATCGAAACATAATTATATTTATCTATACCCTTAGGAAGTTTAGCATTCTTCTTAATAATACCCTTATTAATAAGTTCCTCAATAGTTATACAATAATATTTATAATTCCCACTACCAGGATCAATCCATAAACTATCACCAGCTTCATCAGCATATAAACTAGCACTCTCCTTAATACTAGTTTCGCTAATTAAAGAACCCTTTTCTTTAGACTTAGTAACCAAATCAACAATACCATAAGTACCAATACCAAGTACTATTGCCGTAATAGCAATAATAGCAAGTAATTCTATTAAAGTAAACCCCTTATTATTAATTTTCTTCTTCATATCCATCACATCCAATCTCCCTATCATCGTATATTATCTAAAACAATTATACAATAAAAAGGAAAAGAAAACAAGAGTTAAATTCTCGAAGGATTAAAATCAATCGAAACATCAATCTTGTTATTTTTCACTTGCATATCTATAATAAATTTAAGTACTTTCATAAGACTATCATCTTTTCTATATTTAATAATAATTTGATAGTGATAAATATTATTAACTTTAAACATATTAGCCATAGTAGGACCTAAAACAATACTATCGCTACTAATATTATTTCTAATATAACTACCAATCTTATTAGCTTCTTTAAATCCAAGTTCATAATCCTTAGAAGTAATAGATACAAGAACCATATAATAATAAGGAGAATACTTAAGCATTTTTCTTACCTTCATCTCTTCTTTATAAAAATCTATATAATCAGGATTCTTAGCCAAAGTAATAGCATAATGATCTGGATTAAAAGTTTGAACAATAACCTCACCCTTATTCTCACTTCTACCAGCTCTACCAGAAACTTGTGATAATAATTGAAAAGTATTTTCACTAGCCCTATAATCAGGAGACGTAAGACTACTATCAATAGATACAACCCCAACTAAAGTAACCAAAGGAAAATCAAGCCCCTTAGCAATCATCTGTGTACCGATTAAAATATCATACTTATGTTCTTCAAAATCATCAATAATCTTTTGATGCTGTCCTTTCTTACTAGTAGTATCAACATCCATTCTTACAATTTTAGCCTTATACAAACTATTAAGAGTTTCTTCTAATTTTTCCGTACCAAGTCCATAATCCTTCAAATTATCACTACCACATATAGAACATTTGTTAGGAAGTACCATCGAATAACCACAATAATGACATTTAAGATTATTACTACTCTTATGATAAGTATAAGTAATATCACAATTAGGACACTTATATACATATCCACATTCCTTACAACTAATAGTACTAGAATAACCCCTTCTATTAAGAAGAATAATAGCCTGCTCACCTTTACTTAAAACCTCAGAAATTTTATTCTTAAGCATATCAGATAAAATAAAGTTACCCTTCTTAACCTCTTCTTTCATATCAACAATATTAACAATAGGAAGAACACTCCCCCCAGCTCTTTCTGTTAAAGAAAGAAGTTTATACACATGATTACCAGCTTTAGCAAAGCTTTCCAAACTAGGAGTAGCACTACCAAGTACCAAAGGACAATTATGATATTTACTTCTCCATTCAGCCACATTAATAGCAGAATATCTAGGATTATTATCTTGCTTATAAGAAGAAGTATGCTCTTCATCAATAATAATAACCCCAATATTATTAAAAGGAACAAAGATAGCACTCCTAGTACCAATAACAATCTTAGCCTCACCATCAGTAATTTTACGATATTCATCATATCTCTCACTATCAGAAAGTTTAGAATGTAAAACCGATATAACATTACCAAATCTAGATATAAACTTACCAACAATTTGAGGAGTAAGTCCAATTTCTGGTACTAACATTATAGCACTTTTCCCATTATTAATAGCCTTTTCAATAACATCCATATATACCTCAGTCTTACCACTACCAGTAACGCCATATAATAGAAAAGTATCACTCTTACCAAAAGAAGATATAATAGTATCACTAACCAATCTTTGTTTATCAGTTAAATTAACTCTTTTATAATTACTAATACCATCATACTTATATCTCTTGCACTCTTCATATATAATACTAGCAAAACCATACTTAATAATAGTATTAATACTACTAGACATCTTAGTAATTAAAATATCCCCCTCTTTTAACTTACAAAGCAAATTAATTTGACTTTCATACTTACAATTATCAATATATCTATCAATCTCTTCTATACTCTTAATTCTATGTAAATATCTATCATATTTAATCTTAATATTACTTTTAACTTCCGCTTTTAATGCTTTTGGAAGCATTACCTGATAACAAGAAGATAAAGAAGCCAATAAATTATCACTCATATACTTACCAAGAAGTAACATCTCCTTATTAAGAACAGGTTCCTCATCAATAACATTAATAATATCCTTAATCTTACTATTATCATAACTACTATTATCAGAAATACCAAGTACAAATCCATCTAGTATCATATTTCCAAAAGGAATTCTAACCCTAACACCAATTTTAATATTATTTTCTAATAACTTAGGAACATGATAAAAAAAAGTTTGATCAACTGCTTTAACCCCAATTTGTGTAAGAACAGAAACATACATATAATCACCTCCAAATATCAATAAACCTAAAATAATTATAACATAATATAATAAAATTGTAATATTTATTAAAATTTATTATAAAAAATACTTAATTTAGAGACCTTAGGCTCTAAATTACGATAAAAGACCTAGGCTTTTATCGAAGTAAAATAAAAAAAGAGAAAATAAATAATTTTCAATAAGTTACTTATATCCACCTATTAGTTCTAACATTAAGAACCTCCATAGTTTCATATTTATTAGTATAATTAATAATCTTCTTAATAAGTCTTTTAATTCTCTTATCACTATTAAGATCAATATCCCTAATATTAACAATTCTCTTTAAACCATTTCTATATTCATAACTATTAATATATAAATACATACTCTTATCAATAAGCCTAACAATATTCATTTCATTATCATTATTCCCATCACAAGAAAAAATCAAATCCTTATACCAATCAATCAAATCAAAAGAAAACTCATCATCATACCTAATATCATAATTAATAATATCATCATAATAAGGACAAAATCTAAGTATCCTTCTAGCATTAATAACATCTACAGTAAGAGTTTTAGTACTATCCATAACATATTCCTTTCTTACTACAACCACATTATAATACACTATCATATCAAAGTAAATATATTCGACATATTAAGCTAAAAAGCATCAAAAAAAGACGATATTACATCATCTTATTCATTTGTTTCATCATTTGATTAACTTGTTTTTGACTAGGAGTTCTTCCCATTTGACTCATCATTGTCTTTATCATTTGTTCGTTAATAGGAGGATTCTTCTTAAGTTCATTTTTCATAACCTTTCTAGCTACTAAAAAACCAGAAATAAATCCAACTATTAAACCAATTACTATATATAATATATCCCTAAGCATATCTCTTTCCTCCTTAAAACTATTTTACTACAGCTTTATCCTTTTGTAAAGAACCATTTTCCAATATACTAAGCCAAAAATAATCCTTATTTTCAAAATCACATACAAAAAGATTATTATTATATCTATTAAGATACTTAAAAAACACACTATAATTATTCTCAGTCTTAAGCTTAATATTATAATTATTAATTCTAAGAAGTGTCTTTTCACCACTATTCAAAGTATGAACATTACCACATCTCTTATATCCATATTTATACTTATACTCATAATAAATATATTCACTTAACATAATCTTATTAAAAGGATCCGCTACATCAAGAAGAGAATGATAAGTCATATTAGTATCATAATTTCTTGTATTATAAATTTCTTCAAATATCTTATACATCTTAAAAGGAGTTCTTTTATACATATAAGAAAAATATTTATTAACATTAAAAATATAGTATGTTCTCATTAATATCACCAATATTAATGTAACATACTATATATAAATAAATTGTCGAATTATAAATTATTCTTAATTTTAATAACCAAATCCTGAATATCAAGTTCAAAGAAAGACAAAATCTCTTCTTCACTACCACTCTTGCCAAAAGTATCAATACCCACAAAATCCTCATCACTAGATATAAAACGATACCAATTAGCATCATTAGAAAGTTCTATAACCATTCTTCTATAACCAGTCGGAAATACCTGTTCTTGATAATCCTTATCTTGTTTTAAAAACAAATTAAGATTAGGCATAGTAACTACTCTAGCCTCAATATAATTTTTAAGAAGTTCTTCTTTTATCTTCATAGCAAGACCAACTTCACTTCCCGTAGCAATAATAATAATATCAAGTCTTGTTCTAACCTCACTAATAATATATGCTCCCCTACTTACCTTTTCCGAATTAGTATGTTTCATTGTTTCCAAGTGTCCCCTAGGAAGTACCAAAGCACAAGGCTTACCTTCTCTTAAAATATTTGTCCATGAACCAATAAGTTCCATATAATCACAAGGACGATATACCGAAAAATTAGGAATACTACGAAGCATACCAAGTTGTTCTACCGGCTGATGTGTAATACCATCAGGACCAACCCTAACACTATCATGTGTAAAAATATAAGTAACAGGTAAATCCATCATCGCACTCATTCTTATCTCAGGCTTCATATAATCCGCAAAAGCAAGAAAAGTACTACCATAACTTCTAATATTAGTAAGAGCAAGACCATTCATAATAGCTCCCATAAGAGCTTCTCTCACACCAAAATTAATATTTCTACCACCATAATCATCATAACTAAACTCTCTCTTACCCTTTAAATAAGTTTTAGTAGAGCAGAACAAATCAGCACTACCCCCCATATAATTAGGAATAAAAGTACCAATAACATTCATAATCTGATAATTAATATCCCTCATAGGTTTATCCTCAAATATCTTACTAGCATCCACTACTGCATCAATATCTAAAGAAATACCCTCATTTTCAATAACTAAATTAATCTTATCCCTCTCACTATCAGTAGCATTAGCCAAATACATCTCATACTCAGAATACCAATCTCTATAATAATCACTAGTACCACCCTTAATAAATTCAAGAATACCATTTCTATCATTTTCACTATAAGTAAAAGGACTAGTACCCTTTAAAGTCATTCTAATATTTTCCAAATCACTCTTATCCAAATCCGAATGAATACGATTAGTTCCTTCATACTTAGAATACTTACCAATTACCGATTCAATCTCAATAATAGTGGGTTTATTACTCTTCTTAGCCTTCTCAATAGCAGAAGTAATCTCACTAACCGACTCTGAATTACGAACCTTAATAACATTCCAATTCATACTAGTAAACCTATCAGTAATATTATCATCAAAAGTCTTAGCAATATCCCCATCTGCTGTAATATTATTTGCATCATATAAAACAATAAGATTATCAAGGCCAAGATTACCTGCCATCGAAGCAGCTTCGTAAGATACCCCTTCCATCAAATCACCATCAGAACATATACAATATATATTATAATCAAATACAGTATTTTTCTTACGATTAAAAGTAGCCTCCAAGTATTTTTCTCCTATAGCCATACCAACCGAAGTAGCAAATCCCTGTCCTAATGCTCCAGTAGTCATTTCAATACGATGTGATAAATCATACTCAGGATGACCAGGAGTAGAAGATGCAATCTTTCTAAAAGACTTAAGATCATCTATACTATACTCATCAAGCATATAAAATAAACTAGCATAAAGAAGTGCTGACCCATGACCACATGACATAACAAGTCTATCCCTATTACACCAATCCTTTCTTTCCATATCAAATTTCAAATGATATGCCAAAAGAGTATACATAGTTGGAGCAAAATCAAGTGCAATACCAGGATGTCCACTACCAGCAGTATTAATCATATCAAGAGCTAATAATCTAATATCATTAATAATTCTTTTTTCATTAAGTTTCATATTTATAACCTACCTTACAATCTAATTCTAACATAAAAACAAATAAAATAAAAGAAGAAATACATTATTTCCTCTTTATATACCCATATTATGTCAAATAATTACCACAATAATATATCTCTCTTAGTTATTAAGAAACAATATCCTTAAGCATTCTAAACAAATAAATCTCTTCCTTTTTAAAAACAAAATCATCATTACCATCATTAATAAGTTTAATAACATCATCAATATTATGCCATTCAACATAACTAACTTCTTCCTTTTGAATATTAAAATCATCTTCTTTTAAGTCAGTTATAACATAATAAGGATACATAAAGTGATTATTCTCATCTTCCAACACAAGATACTTATTGCATAATACATGTACCTCATTTTTATCCACAGCTAGTCCAACTTCCTCTTCAAGTTCTCTCTTAGCACACGATAAAGGATCTTCTAAATATCCAACATGTCCCGCTATTACACCAAGCATATTAGGACAAAATCTTCTATTCTTACTCCTTCTCTGAAGAAGTACTTCCCCCTTTTTATTAATAATATAAATAGTAACCTCATTATGAAGTTTAGATAAATCATGAACGTCTTCTCTTTCTAATACTTCATCAGTATCATTACCATCTTCATCTACTACTCTAATTAATTCCATATAATCACTACTCCATACCATTAATTGTAACAAATAATCCAAATAAAGTACAGAAAAAAAATATATAAATCTGTAAAAAAAGAATAGTATTATTAACTATTCATATTTATTTACTAATTCTATAAGTAGTACCCTCTCTAGTATCAGTAAGAATAATACCCTTATCTAATAGTTCATCTCTAATACTATCAGAAAGTTCATAATTCTTATTCATTTTAGCAATTCTTCTCTCTTCTATTTTATCTTTAATATACTTATCCATATCAATAGAAGTATTAAGAGTCTTCTTAGTCAAATCAAGAGAAAACACCTTATCAAAATCATTAATAATTTCTATTTTAGTATGACCATTAACACTATCATCCTTAAGTAAATCATAAATAAGTGTTATCCCATTAGCGGTATTCAAATCATTCGATAATTCCTCTTTAAATTTATCCGTATAATAACCAAACTTAGTAGTATCTAATTCACCAATATCATTAATAGCTAATATTCTATTCTTAAGTTTATTATATGCTCCTTCTACTTGTTTTAATATATCATAAGAAAATACAAGTTGTTTTCTATAATTACTCATTAAACACATAAGTTTAAAAGCTAAAGGATTATATCCTTCCTCTATTAACCTACTAACAGATAAAATAGCACCTTTACTTTTACTCATCTTACCACTATCATCCATTAAATGTTCATTATGAAACCAATAATTACACCATTTATGTCCTAAATAAGCTTCACTTTGAGCAATTTCATTAGTATGATGTGGAAAAATATTATCAACACCACCACCATGAATATCAAGATGCTCTCCTAAATACTTAATACTAATACCAGAACATTCAATATGCCATCCAGGATATCCAACCCCAAAAGGAGAATCCCATTTCAAATCCTGATCTTCAAACTTACTCTTTGTAAACCAAAGTGCAAAATCAGCTTGATTTCTCTTATTATTATCATACTCTACTCCATCACGAACACCAACAACCATTTCATCTTCCTTATGATTAGTAAGTTTATAATAATCATCTACCTTACTAACATCAAAGTAAACATTACCACCAGCCTGATAAGCATAACCATCTTCTAATAATTTACTAATAATCTTAATATATTCGTCAATATTATCCGTAGCGGGACTAACAATATCAGGCCTTCTAAGATTCAAAGCATCAAAATCATGAAAGAAAGCATCCGTATAAAACTTAGCAATATCCATAACACTCTTATGTTCTCTTTTAGCACTAGCAACCATCTTATCTTCACCACTATCAGAATCACTCTTCAAATGTCCAACATCAGTAATATTCATAACTCTAGTAACATCATATCCTAAATACCTAAGAGTTTTATCAAGTATATCATGACCAATGTAATTACGCATATTACCTATATGAGCATAATGATATACAGTAGGACCACAAGTATAAAAACCTACTCTTTTTCCATCATAAGGAATAAACTTCTCTTTCTTTCTAGTTAAAGTATTATATAATAACATAATAATCACCCTCTCTTAATTATATTTTATATAATTAAATCATCTTCATAACTAATAATATTTTATAATATATAAACTATTTAGTCAATAAAAAAAGAAAAACATCATACAATGTCTTTCAAACTAAACAATAACTAAACTTTTAACTTTAACAATATTTTTATCATTATATTTATTATCAATAAAAGACTTAACTACAGCAGCACTATTAATTAATATATCTCTAAAATCATTAATAAAAACTTCACAACTAAAAACTAACTTATTATTAACCTTATCATTAAATACTATCTTAATTTTATCATCATCATTAACAATATTATAATTACCATGAGCAATTGAATTTCTAATACCAGTTATAATAGCTTCATTAGTTAAACAATTAACATTATTATTATAATAAGTTCGTGCAAAAGATAAGCTATTTTCCGTAGCGGTATACAAAGATTGTAAAACATCTAATTTTTCAAATTCTGATTTTAACAATTCACTTATTTTCTCTATAGCTTTAATATTCTTTTTTAAAATAACTATATCCAAATTACTATTATAAATAGTAATCATATCATCAATCTTACTAATCTCTTTTTGAATTCTAATTTTTTCACTTAATAATCTAGTAATAACATTATCATTTAAATTAATTGTATTAAGCCTAATACCAGATAAATTTAACATACCATAATCAAGACCATCACTATTTAAATTACTATACTTATTATTATTCTTATATAATTCATCATTAGCATAAGAAAACAAAGAATTAAACATAGCAATTTCATTAGCAACATAATTATCACAATTAATATCTACTATACCATAATTATTAACCATTTCTTTTCCAATAACCATATTATCAGTACTATTACACTTATACATAGTATTAATTAAAATCAAATTTCTTAAATTAGCTTTAATTGCATTATTATAATTATTATCATCAACTAATTTTTGCATTTCAATACCAATTAAATAAACTTGTGTATCATAATCAATATCATCTATCATAATACTAGACAAATCATCTAAAATACCATCAATATTAATATTTCTAACTTTACCATGATGACAATTAAAATTATATTTATCTTTAATTTCTTTTTGAAAATCATTAAATATCTTAAAATCATGACTAATCTTAAATTCTTTTATAAGTTCTTCTAATCTATTAATAACATAGCCCTCTATTCTTTGATTATCTTTTCTACTTAAAGAAAAATCAATTTCCTTAAAACTTCTAATAAATGATTTAAGTTCAAATCTATTTTTCATATTAGTACTACGACTATTATCAAATTTATTCGTAACAACAATATTTCCGTTCTCATCAATGGTTATATGGTTTGTATAACCATTGGGTATATTTATTTCTTTCACGGTAT
>ENA-ORLY01003395-ORLY01003395.1-human-gut-metagenome-genome-assembly--contig:-NODE-3395-length-12969-cov-3.595330_pt1 | contig 12969 bp, 8 predicted proteins | sample MGYA00243071_ERZ508832 | MGnify/ENA primary metagenome ERZ508832 (study PRJEB26277, sample SAMN04329777) | human gut metagenome | biome: human-associated habitat | host: Homo sapiens | place: USA...
TTTTTTCAAAACTTTTTCGAAGTTTTTGAAGCAGATCTTTCAAAAATCAAACTATTCTGACCGCCGTCTCTTTCGAAACAGCCTATTTATTATATCAAACCGAAATCCGTTTGTCAAGAACTTTTTTATTCTTTTCAAGCCGCTTTTCAGTTTGACCGCCGTGCCTCTCAGCGACAGCTTTAATAGAATACCACAGCAGTCCCCCTCCTGTCAACAAAAATTTTCAGGTTTTTTCATATTTCTTAAAACTTGTCGTTTTCTGTTTCCTCTGTTATAATAAATACAGAACGCTGCGCACCAAACCGCAGCGTTGTCTATACTTACCATAATCATTCTAAAGAGGTGCTTCTCTTGCCGATAAAAATTCCCGACAGCCTGCCGGCGCGTGCGGTTCTCGAGAGCGAAAACATCTTCGTTATGACCGAACACCGCGCGACGACCCAGCGCATTCGTCCGCTCCGCATCGCCATTCTCAATCTGATGCCGCTCAAGATCGTGACCGAGACGCAGATCCTGCGCTGTCTGTCCAACACGCCCATTCAGATCGAGGTCGATCTCATCCAGACCAAGACCTATCACTCCAAAAACACGCCCGAGGATCATCTCCTGACGTTCTACAAGACCTTTGACGACATTCGCGACCAGAAATACGACGGCTTTATCATCACCGGCGCACCGATCGAGCTGATGCCGTTCGAGGAGGTCGAGTACTGGGATGAGCTAGTTGAAATCATGGAATGGACGAAAACGCACGTTCATTCCACGCTGCACATCTGCTGGGGCGCACAGGCCGGTCTGTACCACCATTACGGCATCCAGAAATATCTGCTGCCCGAGAAAATGTCCGGCATTTTCCGCCATCACGTTCTCTACCCGAAGGAGCCGCTCATGCGCGGCTTTGACGACGTGTTCTGTGCGCCGCACTCGCGCCACACCGAAGTCCGCGCCGACGACATCCGCAAGCATTCCGAACTGCGCCTGCTCGCAGAGTCCCACGAGGCCGGTGTTTATATCGTAGAGGCCGTCAACGGCCGGCAGATTTTTGTACTCGGCCACGGCGAATACGACTCGGACACGCTGAAAAAAGAGTACGAGCGCGACCTCGCGAAGGGTCTGAACCCTGATGTGCCCAAACATTATTTCCGCAACGATGACCCGTCTGCGGACGTTCTCGTTACCTGGAAAGCGCACGCCCACCTTTTCTACACCAACTGGATCAACTACTACGTCTACCAGACCACTCCCTTTCAGCTGGAAAAACTGTAATAAAAAAGCTCCGTTTCCCGGCACACTACTGCGGAAACGGAGCTTTTTTCGACTTTATTCGGTGATTTTTTCTCCGGTCACGATCGCACGGGGCGAACCGGTCAGCTTTTCGTTTGTATACGGCGTGTTAATTCCTTTTGATTTATACTCGCTGTATATCTTCTCGCTGTCCCAGTCGAGCAGCACCAGACGGGCGTAATTTCCCTCTCGGACGGCGCGGCCGGTCAGGCCATACACCTCTGCCGGATTTTTGCTCATTTTTTCGAGAAGCTGCATTGGAGTCAAGCGGCCGGTCTTGACCAGATACGTGTTGCACACGGAAAACGCGGTCTCCAGACCCGTGATGCCCGAGGGCGCCTTGGCGAAGTCGCGCGCCTTTTCCTCTGCGGTGTGCGGCGCGTGGTCGGTCGCGATCATATCGATCGTTCCGTCCGCGAGCGCTTCAATAAGCGCCTGACGGTCCGCCTCTCTGCGCAGCGGCGGATTCATACGCGCGCAGGTGCCGTGCGCCGGAACATCATCCTCGGTCAGACTGAGGTGATGCGGCGTGACTTCGGCATAGATTTTCGCGCCGAGCGCCTTGCCCGCTCGAATGAGCGCGGCGGACTGACCGCTCGAAACATGCTGAAACAGCACGCGCGCGCCGGTATCGAGAGACAGCGCAATATCGCGCGCGATCATGGAGGTCTCCGCCGCCGCCATCGCACCCGGCACGCCGAATTTTTTCGCGGCTTCCGAGCCATAGTTTACACCCGGAGAGGGCACGAGCGAGGGCTCTTCCTCATGGAACGACAGGATAACGTCGCGCTTCGCTGCCTCGACCATCGCGCGGCGGCACAGTCCCGCGCTCGTCAGATTGATGCCATCATCGGTCAGACAGGGCGCTCCGGCCGCGAGCAGCGCGTCAAAATCGGTCATTTCCTCGCCCTTCAGGCCCTTCGTGACCGCGCCGGCCTGCAAAACCTGAACCGGACAGTTCTTCGCCTTGTCCGTGACATAATGGATGATCTCAGGCGTGTCGCAGGTCGGAACGGTGTTCGCCATGCAGATCACCGTCGCGTAGCCGCCTGCCGCAGCCGCAGCCGCGCCGGTCAGCACATCCTCCTTCTGCGTCTGGCCGGGATCGCGGAAATGAACATGTCCGTCCACAAAACCGGGCGAAACGGTCAGTCCTGCCGCATCAAAGATCTTGCAGTCCGCCGGGGCGTCGATTTTTTCCGCGATCTTCGCGATCACGCCGTCGTTCCCGATCAGCACATCAAGCTGCGCGTCCGTTCCCGTCCATGGATCGAGCACGCGGCCATTCTGGATAAGTAACATAGAAAAGCCCTCCGTTTTTCCTGCGGCAGCTCATCTGCCCGGATTTTTCTAATTATAGTCTATCATAGATCCGCAAAAACCGCAACGAAAACGCCGCCTGCCTTCCCTTCTGAAAATTGAAAAACAGGCTTGACATCCCCATTCTACTATTGTAGAATATAATCAATAAAAGGTATTTTACATTTGTAGAACAAGGAGGGTTGACTATGGCACAGACAAAGCGGCTTCCCGATGCGGAGCTTGAGGTCATGCAGACCATCTGGACGCTCACGCCGCCCGTCACGGCGGCAGAGGTACAGCAGCACGCGAGCAGCGACTGGAAAATGACGAGCGTCCTCACGTTCCTGTCGCGTCTCACCGACAAGGGCTTTCTGTCCTGTACCAAGGAGGGACGGCAGAACCTGTATACGCCGCTCGTCTCGGAGGAGGACTACCGCCAGCGCGAAAGCGTCGGCTTTATCCGGCGTCTGTGCGGCGGCTCGGTGAAAAATCTCGTGGCGAGCCTGTCGGACGCCGGTGCGCTGAGCGATCAGGACATCGACGAGCTGCGTGCCTTTCTGGACGCGCAGGAGCAGTGAGGAGGGGATCTTATGCGGATTTCGTATATGCAGATTATGAACAATCTGATGCAGACCGGACTGACCGTTTCGCTCGCGGCGCTCGTGCCGCTGCTGCTGCGCCGCGTGCTCAAAAAACGCTATCCGGCGCGCGCGGTCTGTCTGGTCTGGGCGCTGCTCGCGCTGCGGCTGCTCGTTCCGGTGCAGCTCACGCTGCCGGAAGCGCCGGTGCAGGTCACGCCGCGCACGAATTATGTGATGCAGGACGACCGGATGCTGTCCGAGCAGGCCGGTCTGCCGGTCGAGCAGACGCCGGCCCGATGGGTAACGGACGAACAGGCGGCCGCGCTCAGCCATGCAGGCACAAGCCGGACGACAACCTTCAACCTGACCGCAGTCCTGCTCGGTCTGTGGCTCGCCGGCGTCGTCATTTCCGCCATCCGGCAGGCTGTCAGCTATGGAATGCTGAAAAGGCGGCTGGACCGCACGGCAGTATCGGCGGAACGCACCGACCTGCTCGATGTTCTGGCCTCTCAGCGCAGCGGTCTCGGTATTTCCCGGAAAATTCCGCTTCTGATCTCCCCTGCCGCAGACTGCCCGATGCTCGCGGGTTTTATCCGCCCGGCGCTCTATCTGCCGGACGAGAACATTTCGGCCGCAGATGCCGCCTTCATCTTCCGCCACGAGCTGACGCACTGCCGTCACGGCGACCTGTGGCTCAAGCTGCTGCTGACAGCGGCGCAGTGCGTACACTGGTTCAACCCGCTCGTATATCTGATCGTGCGCTTCGCGCAGGAGGATATTGAGCTTGCGTGCGACGATGCGGTCGTTCGCGGACAGAACGCAGCCTACCGCCGCGCCTACGGCGAGACCATCCTCCGCTCCGCCATCGCACAGTCCAGACGGCGGCAGTCGCTCGTTTCCTGCTTCGGAGACGACAAAAAGACGCTCATGCGGCGGTTTGAGGGTCTGTTCGACAAGTCGGTCAAAAAGCGCGGCGCAGCGCTCATCGTGCTCGTCGCCCTGCTCACCGCCACCCTCGGCGGCACGATCGCCGTCGGCACGAAAAAAGACCCTGCGGCAGCTGAGGCGCGCGCGCTGCTCATGGCGAACACCTTCGCGCAGGCCTATGTGGACGAGGATGCGGCGGCATATATGAAATACCTCGCCCCGGACAGCGACCTTGCGAAATACGATGATTATTTCTCGACCGGCGCCGCGGTCTACAGGCGCTATGTGACCCGGTATGACCCCGAAACCGGGACCGCGCTCATCGTTTTCGAGTACGTGTGGGACGCGGACCGCGTGGCCGCAATGGACGTCCATGCGCCGTCGCCCGGCGTACCGTTCCGCGAAGCGATGCGGCTGCACTTCACCGGCGAGGGAAACGACATGCTGATCTCCAGCATGACCTTTGAGGTCAGCTCGGACCCGTTCACCTCCGACCCGGACAACAACTATCTCGTCTCCTCGCTCGACGACTTCAAGCTGCTGTACGCAAATGACCTCGGTCTGCCGGATTTCGTCGCGGCTTCCGACGGACTGACCATCGGCAGCGGCGACCCGACGCAGGCGGCGGAAACCCTGCTCGGCCTCTCTCCGGCGGCCAGCCAGCTGAGCGGCACCGACAGCGCTGCCCCCGACATCACCAGGGTAACGTTCACCTTCCGCGACAACAGCAAGGTCATCCTGACCATGGTGGACCAGTTCGGTCAGGGCTGGCTGCCGCAGGACTGGACGGACGGCAATGGCAAGGCCAGCCGCACCGCGGCCGACCTCGCGCAGCAGTACGCGCGCGGCCTGCTCCACAAGAGCGGACAGTATATCTACCCCATCCTCACCCCCGAAAAGCAGCAGGAATTCATCTCGCAGCAGTACGATATGACCGGCGGCACGCAGTGGACCTGGAAATTCGGCTCCTCCTCCCCCTCTGTGCGCGACTACGTGCTCGTCCCGACTGACGACGACAGCACATACCGCATCATCTGCCGCATGGACGGCGGCGGCATCAGTGATGTGCGCACCGGCTATCTCGTGCAGACCACCTGTGAGGACGGCGGCCGCCGCATGATCTCCGACGTCACCGAGCTGTCCGACGCGGACATGACGCAGAGCGAGCTGTTCCGTCTGTATTACAGCACCGGTCTGGCTCTGCCCAGCCTGCCCGACGAGGTCGGCAACTTCAGCGGTCTGCCGCGCACCGACTCCCTGACCGCCGCGCAGGATGCCTTCTACTACTTCGGCAATCCGGTCGACGGCTCGAAAGCCAGCTGGATCGCGGATGTGACCCAGATTCAGAGCATCGTGCGCTCCGACATCCGCGGCGGCGCGTATATTGATATCGTTCAGCTGACCTTCACCGACGGCAGCGACCCGATCAATGTCCAGATGGAGCAGACCGGTACGGGTTACTGGAAGCCGACCGGCATTCAGGAGGATGTTTCCGCCATGAGCGGCGCCAATGTGCTCCCGGTCAGCGCGGACGCCTTCGGTGCCATTTCCTTCGCCAATCTGCCGACGCTGAATACGGGCGACATTATCATCTTCAACTTCGGCAGCAAGCCTGTCGGCGGCGTGACGCTCGTCAACCGGCTGGTAAACGCAGCCGGTTCCCCCCGTTATCAGAACATGACCGACGACGAGACCACGCTCATGCGAACGAACAGCGGCTACGTCTACACCGTACCTCAGAGTGTGAGCGAGGCGCTGTCCTCCGACCTCAGCGTACCGTTCTACCACGCGCTGACGCTCGAATACACAGATGCGCAGCACATCCGCCACACGGCAGTCGCGGCCTACATGACAAACGCCATGACGCAGCTCGAGAACCCGCCGCTCCCTTCCGGCGGCTATTACAGCGACGCACTCGGCTGCACCCTCAAGCTGCCGCAGGAGTTCCGGAACGCGGTTTCCGCCAATATCAATACGGACGGGACCATGACCTTTTTCGTGAAGGATACGGACAGCGTGCTCATGACGTTGACCGCGCAGCCGATTTCCGTTCTCAAGCGTGATTTCGGCGAAAACTGGGCAGAAAACTATCCGGTTCCGGTCCGGCCGCTCGCAGAGCGGGACGGACTGGCGTACTTCCTGATTTACCCGTCCGATGTACAGTACGACCCGGCGGATGAGCAGGCCGCCGCGCGGTATAAGACCCTGTTCGAGGCCGCGCAGAGCATTTCCCCCGAGGATCTGGCTCTGGATGCCGACCCGCATGACACCTCGGCCTATGAGCGGCGCAATATGAAGGATACCGAACATTACGGCGACCGCACGACAGAGGAACTGCTGTCCTATCTGCCGATCTCGGACGGCGCCTACACCGAGGGTATCCTGGCGACGCTCGATGCACGCTATCGCGAGGATAAAGCCGCGTTCGAGCAGGCGCTGCGCGCCGCGGACAGCACGGCGCAGTCGCTCTGGGCGCAGCATCTGGCCGCACAGTAAACAAACAGGAACAAAAAGGGCTTGCTACTCCCGTCCGGTTTTGGTATACTATATAGGTAAGCCGGACGGGGTTGTAGCTCAGCTGGTCAGAGCGTTCGCCTCACACGCGAGAGGTCGTGGGTTCGAGCCCCGCCAACCCCACCAGAAAGCACTCACTTTTGTGAGTGCTTTTCTTTTGTCGTATTGCAATCTGTTCTCGCACAGTTTTATCCCCAGACCTGTGTAAAACTTTCGGGATAACCCGGCGCAGGAGCACAAAAAAACCGCCGCACAGTTTTTTCGCTGTGCGGCGGTGATTTTTTTACTTGTACGGGTCATCCGGCTTGAGGTAGCAGCACTTTTTGTACTTCTTGCCGCTGCCGCACGGGCACGGATCGTTCGGGCCGGGCCTGTTGCCGGCACGTTTCGGGGTCGGTGCGACCGAACCGTCGGACGCGCCTGCGGCGCCGGTCTCCTTTGCGACCTGCTCGCGCTTGGGCTCCTCACGGGTGCGCACCTGCGCAAGGAAGATCATGCGGACGGTGTCCTCGCGGATGGAATCGATCATCGCATCGAACATATCGAAGCCCTCGCGCTTGTACTCGACGACCGGGTCATGCTGGCCGTAGGCGCGCAGGCCGATGCCGTTTCGCAGCTCGGTCATGGCGTCGATGTGATCCATCCACTTGCTGTCTACGTTCTTGAGCAGAATGACGCGCTCAAGCTCGCGCATGATCGGAGAGGTGAGCGCCTGCTCCTTGGCGTCGTAGACCTTGTGCGCCTGCTCGGCAAGCTCGGCGGTGAGCTGCTCGGCGGTCAGATCGTCGCACTCCTCGGCGGTAAACGTGCAGTCATCCGGGCGCAGGAAGATGCCGATGAACGGACGGCGCGCCTGCTCGACCATTTCGAGCGAGATCAGATGATTTTCGCCGATCGCGGCGTGTACTGCGTGCGCGATGGTGTCGTCGATCATCTTCATGATGCTGTCCTTGACGTCCTTGCCCTCGAGAACCTGAAGACGCTGCGCATAGATGATCTTGCGCTGCGTATTGAGAACGTCGTCGTATTCCAGAACGTGCTTGCGCGCCGCAAAGTTGCGGGACTCGATCTTTTTCTGAGCGCTCTCGATCGCGCCGGACAGGATCTTCTGGTCGATCGGCTCGTTCTCGTCGATGCCGAGCGTATCCATCATGTTCTGAATGCGCTCCGAACCGAACAGACGCATCAGATCGTCCTCGAGCGAAATATAGAAGCTGGACTCGCCGGGGTCGCCCTGACGGCCGGCACGGCCGCGCAGCTGGTTGTCGATACGGCGGGATTCATGGCGTTCCGTGCCGAGGATATACAGACCGCCAGCCGCGCGCACCTTTTCCGCGTCTGCGTCGGTCTGCGCCTTGTGCAGCTTGTACAGCTCGTCGAACTTCTTGCGTACCGCAAGAATGCCCGGGTTGTCGGTCTCTGCATGGCCGTTTGCCTCGTAGACCATCTTGTCTACGAACATCTTCGCCGTGCGCTCGTCCAGCTCGCCCTCCTGCACCTTGCTCTCGGCCAGCTTGATGAGGCCGCGCTTGAGGTCGTCGAGCGCCAGCGTCTCGGCGTTGCCGCCGAGCATGATATCGGTACCGCGGCCTGCCATGTTGGTGGCGATGGTGACGGCGCCGTACTTGCCGGCCTGCGCGACGATATCCGCCTCGCGCTCATGATGCTTCGCGTTCAGCACGGTGTGCTTGATGCCCTTCGCCTTGAGGATCTTGGACAGCTCCTCGGACTTCTCGATCGAGATCGTACCGACCAGGATCGGCTGGCCCTTGGCGTGGCATTCCTCGATGCGCGAAATGATCGCGTTGATCTTGCCGCGCTCGTTCTTGTATACGGCATCCGGGTTGTCCTTGCGGATGACCGGCTTGTTGGTCGGGATCTCGATGACATCGAGCTGATAGGTGTGGCGGAACTCCTCCTCCTCGGTCAGCGCGGTACCGGTCATGCCGGACAGCTTGCCGTACAGGCGGAAGTAGTTCTGGAAGGTGATGGTCGCGAGGGTCTTGCTCTCGTGCTGGACTTTGACGCCCTCCTTCGCCTCGATGGCCTGATGCAGACCCTCGTTGTAGCGGCGGCCGAACATCAGACGGCCGGTGAACTCATCGACAATGATGATCTGGCCGTCACGGACAACATAGTCCACATCGCGCTGCATGACGCCGCGCGCCTTGATGGCCTGATTGATATAGTGCTGGAGCGTGGTGTTCTCCGGGTCGGACAGGTTCTCGACCTTGAAGTACGCCTCGGCGCGCTTCTGACCGTGCGGCGTAAGGGTCGCGGTCTTTGCCTTCTCGTCGACGATGTAATCCGCCTCGATGTCGTCCTGCTCCTCCTTCGCGTCAACCTCCTTGACACGCAGGCACTTGAGGCCGACGGCGAAGCGGTCCGCGATCTCGTACATCTGCGAGGACTTCTCGCCCTGACCGGAAATGATCAGCGGCGTGCGCGCCTCGTCGATCAGAATGGAGTCGACCTCGTCGACGATCGCGAACGCATGGCCGCGCTGCACCATCGCCTGCTTGTAGATCGCCATGTTGTCGCGCAGGTAGTCGAAGCCGAACTCGTTGTTCGTGCCGTAGGTGATGTCCGCAGCGTACATCGCCTTGCGTGCCTGCGGCGGAACCTCATGGATGACCAGACCGACGTTCAGACCGAGGAAGCGGTAGACCTTGCCCATCCACTCGCTGTCGCGCTTTGCGAGGTAGTCGTTGACGGTTACGATGTGGACGCCCTCGCCGGTCAGCGCGTTCAGATAGGCCGGCAGCGTCGCCATGAGGGTCTTGCCCTCGCCGGTCTTCATCTCGGCGATACGGCCCTGATGCAGGACGATGCCGCCGATGATCTGGACGCGGTAGTGACGCATGCCGAGCACGCGCCACGAAGCCTCGCGGCAGGTCGCAAAAGCCTCGGGCAGCAGCTGGTCGAGCGTCTCGCCGTCCTGATAGCGTTTCTTAAATTCATCGGTCTTTGCGCGCAGCTCCTCATCGGAGAGCTTCTTGAACTGCTCCTCCAGCGCCTCGACCTTATCCGCAATGGGGTAGATCTTCTTCAGCTCATGCGAGGAATGCGTGCCGAAGATCTTGGTAAAAAAGTTTGCCATTACTTGTATTCAGCCTTTCAAAAGGGCATAGCTGCCCCATTCGTTCATACGGGTTTATTATACCACATTATAAAGGATAAACAAATAAATTTTTTGTGAACGGTTGAAATCTCCTCGAAATCCCCTCTTTTCGACCGAAAAAATCCCCTCGTCATGGACGAGGGGATAAGATCTTACTTTGCGTAGTCGATGGCGCGGGTCTCGCGGACCATGTTGACCTTAATCTGGCCGGGGTAATCCAGCTCGTTCTCGATCTTCTTGGCGATGTCGCGCGCGAGCAGAACCATTGCATCGTCGGATACCTTGTCCGGGTTGACGATGATGCGGATCTCGCGGCCTGCCTGGATCGCATACGAGCTCGAAACGCCCGGCGTTTCGTTTGCGATGCTTTCCAGCTTTTACAGACGATTGATGTAGTTCTCGACGTTCTCGCGGCGTGCGCCCGGACGGGCGGCGGAGATCGCGTCGGCCGCCTGAACCAGGCAGGCAACAACGGTCTTTGCCTCGACGTCGCCGTGATGCGCCTCGATGGCGTGAACGATCGCCGGGGATTCCTTGTACTTCTTGGCAAGGTCTACGCCGATCTGGACATGGCTGCCCTCGACCTCGTGGTCGATCGCCTTGCCGATGTCATGCAGCAGGCCTGCGCGGCGCGCCTGAACCGGGTCGAGACCCAGCTCGCTCGCCATCATGCCGGCGATGTGCGCGACCTCGATGGAGTGCTGAAGGACATTCTGGCCGTAGCTCGTGCGGTAGCGCAGACGGCCGAGGATCTTGATTAGCTCGGGGTGGATGCCGTGGATGCCGGTCTCGAAGGTAGCGCGTTCGCCCTCGCTCTTGATGATCTGCTCGACCTCGCGGCGGGACTTTTCGACCATTTCCTCGATGCGTGCCGGATGGATACGTCCGTCCACGATCAGCTTTTCGAGCGCCAGACGCGCGATCTCGCGGCGTACCGGGTCGAACGAGGACAGGGTGATCGCCTCAGGCGTGTCGTCGATGATGAGGTCTACGCCGGTCAGCGTCTCGAGCGTGCGGATATTGCGGCCCTCGCGGCCGATGATGCGGCCCTTCATCTCATCATTGGGCAGCGGAACGACCGAGACGGTCGCCTCGGAAACGTGGTCTGCCGCGCAGCGCTGGATGGCAGTGGAGATGATCTCGCGGGCGGTCTGCTCGCTCTCATCCTTGAGCCGCTGGTTGATCTCGCGGACCTTGACGGCAGCGTCATGCTGCGCCTCGGCCTCGATCGAGTTGACGAGCATTTCGCGTGCTTCATCGCGCGTCATGCTCGCGATCTGTTCGAGCTTTTCTACCTGCTCGTCCTTGATATGCTGAAGCTCGTTCTCCTTCTTCTGTACGGATTCCAGATGACGGCTCAGCTCTTCGTTCTTGCGGTCGAGGGTGTCGCTCTTCTTGTCGAGCGCTTCCTCGCGCTGAATGAGACGGCGCTCGAGCTGCTGCGTCTCGTTGCGGCGCTCCTTCAGCTCGCGGTCTGCCTCGACGCGCTGACGATGGATCTCGTCCTTCGCCTCGAGCACGGACTCGCGCTTTTTGGTCTCACCGGCCTTGATCGCCTCGTTGATGATGCGGGTCGCCTCGGTTTCAGCATCGCCGATCGCTTTTTCGGCAACGCTCTTGCGATAAAGAAAACCAATGACAACGCCCACAGCGAGACATACGATACCGGTGATGATCGGTATGATGATTTCGGTCATGTTAAGGTGTGTCCTCCTGTTGATAAGATAGGACAGCTCCTGCCTGTCGCAGCGACGTTTTTGATAAATTTATATAAAATACGCTCTCTCCCACACGGTATCGGCTGTACCGGGGGAACGGGAAGCGCAAGCTTATATTGTTCAGCAAAAATGCCGACCACAGCGGACCGGTGCTGTCGAGAAAATGCGTGTGGTGTCTCCGGACACCGAAACGAGCGTGCACCGCAGTATCAACCTATGCGGACACGCTGCAATAATGCCCCCTGAAAAAAGCTGCACGCTGGCACTGTGCAGCCCGTAGGCGCCGCACCGGACGCCTCCGGCGCAGTGCCATATCATATGAGTATTATTATACATCTAATTGTAAAGCCTGTTCGTCAAACTGTCAAGAAAAACACGGTCTTCCCCCTGCGGATTTTGTCGTTTTTTGAAAACACGGCTCTTCCTGCCTTGAGAATAGCTGTGAAGTCTGCTATAATAATGGCTCAAAGAGCAGTAAAAGTCATCGGCTCCTGCTCCTGCGGAAAGAAAAACTGGTTTTCGGGGGTGCTCCTGTGGCAAAGACGATCAATGACGTATATCTTCAGCTGTTTCATCGGCTGCGCGACGGCGGCGACCCGCAGCCCTCGATGACCGCGCGCGAGCTGACGGCCGTGGCGTGTCATGCCGACCGCGCCCATACCGCCGCCTGGGCGCATTCCTATCTGGACAACGCGACGGTGGACTACGCCAACATCCTGTGCGACCGTGTGCTCGGCGGCGAGCCGCTCGCCTACATCCTCGGCGAATGGGACTTTTACGGACTGACCTTCCGCGTGGACAAGTCCGTGCTCATCCCGCGCGCGGACACGGAAAAGCTGTGTGAGCTGACCATCCAGCAGGCGAAGCCGCGCATTTCCCCGCGTATTCTCGACCTGTGCTGCGGCTCCGGCTGCATCGGCATCGCGGCGGCGCACGAGGTCGAGGACGCGCGCGTGCTCGCAGTCGACCTGTCGGACGGCGCGCTGCGCCTGACGCGCGAAAACGCGCACCGGCTCGGCGTGAGCGGCCGTCTTCTCGCCATGAAGGCGGACGCGACCATGCCGCCCCCGGGCGGCGTCGGCCCGTTCGACATCATCGTTTCCAATCCGCCCTACATCACGCGCAGCGAAATGGCGCAGCTCGACCACAGCGTCGCGGATTTCGAGCCGCACGAGGCGCTGTACGGCGGCGTGGACGGTCTGGACTTCTACCGCGCCATCTGCGAAAACTGGGGCGATACCCTCGCCCACAGCGGCATTCTTCTGTTCGAATGCGGCTGGAAGCAGGCCGATGCGGTCGCTGAGATCCTGCAAAAGTACGGTTTTTCCGACGTCTGCATCGAAAAAGATGACGCCGGCGTGCCGCGTATCGTCATCGGCCGCTCACCGCGCGAGGACGACGATCTGACAAAATAACCTCTTAACACTCCCTCACCAGAGGGAGTGTGAGACTGTCGAAAAACTTCGTTTTTCCGACAATCTGTGTTTTGACTTCGCAAAACACGGACGTCCGAAAGTTCCCA
>ENA-ORLY01003398-ORLY01003398.1-human-gut-metagenome-genome-assembly--contig:-NODE-3398-length-12958-cov-16.288720_pt1 | contig 12958 bp, 11 predicted proteins | sample MGYA00243071_ERZ508832 | MGnify/ENA primary metagenome ERZ508832 (study PRJEB26277, sample SAMN04329777) | human gut metagenome | biome: human-associated habitat | host: Homo sapiens | place: USA...
TTCAGCCGTGATGACGCTGCCAAGTTCCTGGGCGCTTACTACGAGAACAAGATCTACGAGAGCGATCCGTTCCAGCATCTGGATCAGATCGGCGTCGGCAAGCTGGTCAAGATGGCTGCACATGACGGCCGTGAGACCCGCCCCGACCTGGGCCTGGGCATCTGCGGCGAGCACGGCGGCGACCCCACCAGCGTGGAGTTCTGCCACAACGTCGGCCTGGACTACGTCAGCTGCTCTCCCTTCCGTGTGCCCATCGCACGTCTGGCCGCCGCTCAGGCTGCCATCAAAAATCCCAGAAAGTAAGATTGTTGCATGAAGATGCACTAATCGCGCAAAACATGGGAAGATAAGCGTATGATAAACCTCCCCGGTGAAACTGAATGGTTTTGCCGGGGAGGTTTTGTTTATCGAAGAGCATATTGAGGAAAATGAAATGAAGTATAGCAATAATGAATTGAGAGAAAGATGGAAGGCAATAAAGAGGCAAGCATGGAATGATGATGAATTCAATGAGCAGGTTGAAAAGTTTGAAAAATACGCGGTTGAAGAAATTCAACGAGTGCAAGAAAATGCAAATATAAAATTGAGACTACTGGAAGAAAAATATAAACAAGATCGTGAAGAAATTATGAAGGGATTGTATGCAGATGAAAAAGAGATAAATGATAGTTTTATAGAGATTATTGATGAAATATATAATGAGATCCCTAAAGAAAGCAGAGTGAAAAATACAACATCAATGAGGCAGTTGCTTTTGAGAATATGGGCAGAGCAAGCAAATTGCTTTTATATCTCAAGTTGGAATGAGCGAGAAAATGGTTCGGAAATGCTTGATTGTGGCAGAGTTAAAGGAAAAAAGAAAAATGAAGTTGGGGGTAATGCAAAAGGAGGAATAAACAACTACACAACGTTTTATAAAAAGAAATTGGATAAGGCGTTCGACATCGTAATGGGAAAATTTTACGATGAGGATAAAGATTGTATGGTTGGAGCACATGAATTTCTGAGTAAAGACAACCGCATTAAGTTGACTGAAGAAAATGTGTCTTTTCTACAGGATATTTTCAGTTGTTACTATGGAAGCGAAAAAGAAGACGATGTAGTCACGTTGATAGAAAAAGGAAAGACATCAGAAATTGGATATGCGCAGAGAATGGCTTTGAGAATAGGCATGGAGGCATTATCGAATAATCCAAATATCAGAATTACTAATGAGATGGTTGAAATGAGATGGTTGGATTTGTTTGGATCAACCAAGGATGAGGCTAATTGGGCATATGATGAATTAAGAGAGAATTTGAAAATAATTTTTGAATTGCCATATAAGACAAAGGATGAATGCGTTGCATGTAGAAAAGCGAGTCAAGCAATAGAAAAGTGTGATCGGGAAATTCGAAGCATAATATCTGAATATTGTCTCGATCCGACGGTGGATTATAATAAAATAAATGAAGAGTTAGAGGAATTAAAGAAAAGGATTGTAGAGCGAAGAGCAGAGTTAAATAAATAAAAAAATTGGCGTAGGTGATTTGTAAGGAACCACCTACGCCAATTTTGTTGTTGAAAAGATGTTGAAAGCCTGAGAGTTTTCAGCATTTTGAATTTTGAATTGCAAAAAAACAACGTAAAACAGCAAAAAAATTAAAATGAAAAACTCGAGGAATCAAGTATCGTCGGGGATGGAATTATGATAGAATACAGCCAAGCCTAAGGAACATGTCCAAGGGCAAAATATTAAGCGGAGGTTTCTAACCATGAAAAAAGATGATGCTTATGATTCTGATTCCTGTGGTGAAGACTACGCAGGCCAACCACCAGATGATGACCAGTCGTTCATTGTGCCAAGGCGTGGTCTGGAACCTGACACGGGGCCAGATGATGACCCTATGACAGTGCAACGACGGGGCTCACCATCGGATACGGATTCATTTGTATCTGAGGAAGATATGGACGAGTACCCGGACGAGTACTCTGATGACGGGGATGAGCTGGATACGTTCATTCTGCCGTATCCAACCGGGTCAAAGCTCGGTAAGAAAAAACGTAAAAAGAAACATAAAAAGAAGTCCAAGAAGAAATCCGGTGCTTCATCTAAGGGCGTGGATATTTTGAAATTGGCTGCTTCTATGGAAGGAGATGATGAAGATGTGCAACTTACCGATGACGAACAGAAACCGCCGGCAAAGGGGAGGATCAGACAACCAGGTCTTTGTCAGATGGAAGAAAATCTGCTTGAAAAAGCGGGCTTTATCTATAGAAAGACCGTGCTATATTACTATAACGGTCAATACTATGAACCGATTGATGCAGAGGGTGTAATAGCTCTTTACCGTCAATACATAAGTCCAGGGCTTGACGGGGTAAAGAACCTCCGAAACCACATGGACATTTATAAATGCCTGAAAGCAGATCCTCGTCTGAAGTATGAAGATTCGCTGAAAGACAAACCCTATTGTCCTTTGAAAAACGGGATCTTGTATCTCAATAAAATGAAGCTGAAGCATCATAGCCCAAAGCGCAGAACGTTTACAGTTCTGGATGTTTACTATGATGAAGATGCCGAGTGCCCGGTGTTCGACGAGCTCCTTGATACGATTACCGAGGGGCGCGAAGAACTGAAGGAGCGCTTTATGATGGCGCTTGGGTATCTTCTGATTGAACCATCAAACGGAAAATATTTCTTTGTTATGGGATATGCGCCAAACTCTGGCAAGAGTATCTTGGGCAATTTCATACAGAAATTATATCCGGAGAACTCGGTAAGCAACCTTTCACTTGGCGAACTGGGTGGAAAGTTTGAAACCGAGTCGCTGCTGTACTCCAGAATCAATATCTCCCTGGATCTTCCCCAGGAAGTACTGAATGCAAGTGCAGTGTCCAAACTGAAGCGGATCACCGGTGGAGACAGCATCGAAATCCAGCGCAAAAATCAGGGAGCCTTAAAGCTTGACCATAATATGAAATTCCTGTTTGCCACCAATTTCCCCCTGAGAATTGAATCAAATGACCCGGCATTTCTTGATCGAATTATCTTCCTTCCGTTCATGAACTCTGTTCCGAAGGAAGAAAGAAATCCGAATCTTGCTAAGAAACTTTGGAAGGAGCGCGATGCAATCGTGACGAAAGCACTTCAGTATGCCAGAAAACTGATGAAGCAAGGCTGGCAGTTTCCGCCGATTCCTGATGTGGACTGCATGAGAGGGATACAGCGGAAAAACTCGATGGACTATCTTAAAGAGTTCCTTGAAAACCACTGCGAAATGGGGGACTACAACTATTTTACTGCTACATCTGATTTGAGGAGAGCGTATGAGGCCTATTGCGATGAAAACGGCACATGTCCGTGCAGCGCTACAGCGTTCAACAAGTACATGGAGCAGGCTGGCGGTGTTCGTGACCGAAAGCGTCTCACCGCCTCGGAAAACCCAGTGTGGGGGTTCTATGGTATCCGCCTTCGTCCGTAACAGCTGACTTTTCGGTGATATGTTATATTACTGAATCCGAAGCACGATCACAATCACTACGGAGGTGTTACGATGATGGACGTTGACGAAAAGGCGATGGCTTACTGTCTGATTGAAGCTCTTTTTGCGGCAGGACTGCTGAACCTGCCTACCTATCAGAACTTCCTTCGGATGAAGCGTGAGCAGGAGGAAGAACCGCCTGCAAAGGCTTCGTAAACAACAGAGAAAGGCTCTGGTGGAGGATTCTGCCAGAGCCTTTCTTTTTATCCGAAAAAGCAAGAAAATGGAGGTAAAAACATGCGAGTAGCAGTATATGCTCGCGTCTCAACAGAGCATGAGGCGCAAATCAATGCGCTGGAAAATCAGTTGGAGTGGTATAAAATCGAATGTTCCCGGCATTCGGACTGGGAAATCGTGGAGGTCTACGTAGACCAAGGCATCACCGGAACACAAGCACAGAAGAGGCCAGAGTTTTTGCGTATGATGGAGGATGCAAGGAAAGATAAATTTGACCTTATCATTACCCGTGAGGTGAGCCGCTTTGCACGAAATACGGTGGATGCTTTGTCCTATACGCGCCAGATGAAGGCTATGGGCGTGGATGTGCTTTTTATCAATGACGGTATCAACACGGCTGCCGATGATGGCGAACTCCGACTGTCGCTCATGTCTTCCATGGCACAGGATGAAAGCCGCAAAATCTCAGAACGTGTGAAGGCGGGGCAGAAAATCAGTCGGGAAAGGCACATTCTGTATGGCAACGGAAACATCTTGGGATACCGCAGGGTGAATGGAACCTATGTGCCTGAACCGGAACAGGCTGAAACTGTAAGGTTGATTTTCCAGATGTATTCGAGTGGTGAAGTCGGCCTACAGAAAATAGTCGCAGAGTTATATCGTCTTGGACGGTTGGATGCGGGAGGTCATGTTTCGTGGGACGCTTCCAAGGTGAGTCGGGTCCTGCACAATGCAACATATAAGGGATGCATTTGCTATAATAAATCCCATAGTGACGGCTACTTGACGCAGAAGCGTATCAAAAATCTGGATGAAAGCGGATACATCTATGTGAAAGGGGATTTTGAGCCATTGGTTTCGGAAGAAATGTGGGAGAGATGCCAGCAGATTTTGGCATCGAGATCAGCACGAGTAATCGATGAAAACGGAAAAAAGCACAAGTACATGAGAAATACGCCTAAGTCGGTCTGGACGGCAAAATTGCGTTGCAGTTGCGGTGCAGGATTTATTCAGTTCAAGTGGCGTGTGAACCGGGATGGTGCTGTAATTCATGGATTTCAGTGCTACCGCCGTACACGCAGGCCGAGCATCAGCTACTTGCAGGAACATGGCCTTGATTTGAGCATCAGCTGCCAAATCAAGGCCATCAGTGAGTGGAAGCTGGATTTGATGGCGGCAAAGGTGTTTGAACATCTCACATTTGACAAAGGCAAGACCGTCAAAGAGGTATACCGGATTCTGAACCGCTGCATGGCAGAGGAAAAGACTGTGCGTATTTCCAGAAAGGCAATGCTGGAAAAGAGCATCGCTAAGCAGAGAGAACGGCTGGACAAGTATATTGACCTGTGTGCTGATGGCATCATCACCAAACAGGAACTTATGGAACGTCGTAAAGGCTTAGACAACCAGATCGCAGATCTGCAATCTCAGTATGAGAGCGTAGAACAGGAGGATGAACGCAGTGGAGCGCTGGACATGAATCTGATCTCGCAGAAGCTGGATGAATGGCAGCGGGCATCAAAGAACGATGTTGATCGGGAGCTTATCAACAGCTGTGTGGCGCAGATCACGCCTTTGACAAATGAAGAGTTTCGCTGGGCACTCGACTTTCAGATGTCAGAGGTACGGGCGAGAAACGCCGCAGCATATACGATGGATGGCTTTGTAGAGATGACACGCTTTTCGATTTCCTTTGAGGAGGCAAAGGCTTTTAAGGCATCCCGAAATCAGGGAATCCGCAAAAATGAATGGCAGGATCTCACGGTGGTTGTGGGAATCTGGTCGAAAACGCAGAAGTAGGAGGCTGTGTCGGCTGTGCCGGTTGTGTCAGAGATTTTCAAAACAAGTTTTATTATATCCTTATATCTCCACCCATAAAACACCTGAAAGACACGAAAACATAAGACCGATTCGCAAAAACACTGACACAGTGGACACACTTGGTACAAGTTAGGCGTATCTGAAGCAGATATAATGATATATTATACCCTTGGATAGAAAGACCAGTAAGCAACCACATCAGCTTACTGGTCTTTGATTTTTACAGAAAAACGGAGGAAAAATCAATGGCAGAAATCTTTGAAAAAGTATTGGTGGAGGTGATGAAAGCAGTCGGAAAAGGTGTTGCGAAAATCATTGTCTGGACGGCTCATCAAATCGAAAAGAAATAAGACAATCAAAAATTTTGGAGGTAAAGATTATGTCCGCAAATATTGAAACCATGTTCTCTGTCCGTGAGACCCCCTGGCATGGTCTTGGCCGTATCGTTATGGATGCCCCTGCAAGCCGTGAAGCCTTGGAACTGGCTGGTCTGGATTGGCAGGTAGAGAGCCGTAATATCTATTCCGGTACGGGTGACATGATTCCCGGCTATCGCGCCAATGTCCGTAGTACAGATGATGCCGTACTCGGTGTGGTATCTGACCGCTACCGCATTGTGCAGAACGAAGAAGCATTTCAGTTCACCGATGACCTGCTGGGTGAGGGAGTTACTTATGAAACTGCCGGTTCTTTGCAGGGCGGCAAGAAGGTCTGGATGCTGGCAAAACTGCCCGAAAAGTACATCATCGCCGGAGACGAAGTGACCCCATATCTTGTCTTCTTCAACAGTCACGATGGCAGTTCTGGTGTCAAGGTCGCTATGACCCCGGTTCGTGTGGTCTGCCAGAACACCCTGAATCTGGCTTTGGGTACTGCAAAGCGCATCTGGACTGCTCGCCATACCGAAAATGTTCTGCTCCGGGTGCAGGACGCTCGTGAAACCTTGCAGCTTGCCAACAGCTATATGGGGGAACTGGGCAAAGGTATCCATGAGCTGACCACCATCAAGCTGTCTGACCGCAAGGTGCAGGAGTTCATCAATGAGTTCTTCCCTGTCACCGAAGATCTGACCGATGTCCAGAGGAAGAACAACCTGCGCTTGCAGGAAGATTTGAAGGCTCGCTACTACAATGCACCTGATCTGGAATGGGTTGGCAAGAACGGCTGGCGGTTCGTAAACGCTGTTTCGGATTTTGCTACCCATGCAGACCCTAGAACGGATGCCTACGGTGAGCTGATAGAGCGACTGTGCGGCCGTTACCGGTTGAGCGAGAAAATCGCAAAAGAAATTCTGGACTGTATCATGACAACAGGTCTGGAAGAAGCAAAAAACAAAGAGGGCGTAGAAGCCATTCGTAAGAAATACAATGAGCAAAGGAGTGAACAAGTGTGAGCGGTTTTCATGAGGTAGGACGAAATCTGGAAATTAAGCAGAAGATTGAAAGTGCGGTGGTAAAAACAATAGAAAGCGTTCCAGAAAAAGTTCTCAAACCAGAACATATCGAAACGCGAAACCAGAAATGGGAAGGGCAGACCTACCCGGGCACGGATGTGTCATATCGGAAAAGCGTATTTGTACAGGATGGAAGATTAAAGGAAGGCGTCTTCCCGAAATTTAGTCCAGTATTTGAAACGACGCTGCCTAAAGATATGCGGCAAATGTCCGATGTGGCACAGTTCAAATATTGCACGGACAGTCTGGCGGATTATGCGCTCCGGCACCCGGAGTTTGCAGAAAAATTCAATAAGACCCAGCTGGAACAGATTTTTGGCAAAAATCCGACGATAGATGGCTATACATGGCATCATACGGAGCACCCGGGTAAAATGCAGCTTGTAGACCGCACAATTCATGATAGCTGTCGCCATACGGGAGGCCGGAATATCTGGGGCGGTGGTACGGAATGCAGATAAGGAGAGCAACGATGAACAACACATGGAACTATAAGGAAGATTTACAAGACCCGGAAGCCTTTGAAAAAATTGAAAAACAGTATGACATCAAAATCCCGGAAAAATTGAAAGATTTTGTGGCAGAACATAATGGTGCCAGCCCGAGCGAGTGTGTGTTCGACTCGGAGGGTGGGGAACATTTGTTTGGTGCAGTACTGTCTTTTGACAGCGGAGAAACTTGCAAAACAACTATATATCAGGCGATGGATGCCGTTCAGAACAAGTCGGTGATTCCATTTGCAGAAGACCCATTTGGAAACTATATCTGCCTTTCGATGGAAAATGGAAAAATTTTATTCTGGAGCCATGAAACGGATGAAATGACAGTTGCGGGCGATGAATTAGAAAGCTTCCTGAAAGGGCTGCACCCAATCAAATAAAATGGTTAAAAACTATAATTTATGAGTCTATTGCACTTTTGAGTTATTATAATCTGAATCGATTGCACATACAATACAAGTATCACTTCATGGAACGGAGGGTACTTGTACTATGGTGGACTACGCCGACATCGGAAAACGCATCCGTGCCTGCCGCCTTGCAAAGGGCATGACGCAGGAGCAGCTGGCCAATGAGGTCGGCGTGGTAGTTACGCACATCAGCCATATCGAGACGGGCAACTCGGTGCCTAGCCTGAAAACGCTGATCGACATCATCAACGCACTGGACTGTTCAGCGGACGAGCTGCTGTGCATCGAAATCAAAAAAGCAAAGCCGGTGTTCGACAGCTGGATGACCGAACAGCTTGCAGATTGCTCCGCCGATGAGGCAAAGATCATCAAAGAAACGGTGGTCAGTCTGAAAAAATCGCTCCGAAAAGTGTACGGAAAGTCCTCTAAATACAGATATGACTAAAACTTCAAAAACTGAATGCCAGTTGGTAGGCATTGAGTGTCTGAAAGAACACCAATAAACAGAATGAACCGCCCCGGTTTCCGCAATGGAAGCCGGGGCGGTTTTTTATACAAAAAAGAAATCGTTTTTTTGTAGCTTTGATGAATTGGCGCAGAGTCATTGACAGCAGAAGGGCAGAAGCGTATCTTTGGAACAGAAGGCAGAACAGGGCCATAAATAGCAGTTTTCTTTACCTTGCAAGGACACTTTCGTTTTGATGAGGCACGACCCGGTGTGCCGCTTTTTTCATTTGCGGAGATAAAATGCAAAAAGTACGGATTATGGTACACATTATCTGCTATGCTCGGTACACGGAAGGCTCACACACCGGAAAAGGAGCAAAAATGCGCTGGACGTTGAATAAAACAAGGCTTTTGGCCGGTAAAACGGACCCGGAGAATACCAGCCTGTGGCTGCCGCTCTGGATGCACCTGTGGGATACGGCGGGCATCATGGAGCGGCTGGTCCGGCAGTGGCTCCCGGAAAGTGCAAAACAGGCCATGGGCTTTGAGTGCGAGGAAGCGTTGCTCGCGCATGCCCGGTTTCTGGGCGGGATCCATGATATAGGCAAGGCTACGGTAGCCTTTCAGGCAAATATCCTGCGCACTCTGCCGGAGGCGCGGCAGCGGCTGGAAATGTTGACGCCGCTGGACTGTCCTGAACAGAACCGCCGGGAGTCGCCGCATGCCCGGGCGGGCGAGGCAATTCTGCTGTGGAATGATTGTCCCGGCGGGCTAGCCTCCATTGTGGGAGCGCATCACGGCAGGCCACAGAGCTGCGCGGCGGTCGATGACCAGTTGGAGTGCTGGGAGAGCAACTACTACCTCAAGGGACAGGAAAAGGTCTGGCAGAGCTTTTGGACAGAACTGCTCATGACTGTTTTGCAGGACTGCGGCTTTGATGATACGGCGGAACTGTACGACCTGGACCCGCAGGAGGAAGTGCTTCTGACCGGACTTCTGATCATGGCAGACTGGATCGCCAGCAATACGGAATACTTCCCCCTGATCCCGGTAGAGGAGCTGGGCAGCATGGAGGACTACCCGGCGCGGGTGGACAGGGCGTGGGAAAAGCTGGCCCTGCCCTTCCCGTGGAAGGCACAGCCGGGCATCGCAGACCCGCAGGAGTTTGCGGTGCGGTTCGGCTTTGCGCCCAATGCGGTGCAGAGGGCTGTTCTGGAGGCTGCAGATACCGCAGCGGAACCGGGTATCCTGATCTTGGAAGCACAGATGGGCGTGGGCAAAACCGAGGCGGCGCTGGCCGCTGCGGAGATCATGGCCAGCCGGTTCGGGCTGGGCGGTGTCTTTTTCGGGCTGCCCACACAGGCCACGGCAAACGGCATCTTTCCCCGGCTGCTTGGCTGGGCAGACACGCAGTCTGAGGAGACGCTGCCGCAGGCTATAAAGCTGGCGCACGGCATGGCAGAACTGAACGAGAACTATTTGCGGTTACAGGGGCGCGGGGTGCAGCTGGAGGAAGATGCGCAGGAAGAGCATCGGGTACAGGTACACCAGTGGTTTCGAGGAAACAAACAGGTACTGCTGGCAAACTTCGTGATTGGCACAGTGGATCAGCTGCTGCTGGCGGCACTTGCCCAGAAGCACGTTATGCTGCGGCATCTGGGACTTGCGGGCAAGGTGGTCATTATTGACGAGTGCCACGCCTACGATACCTACATGAACTGCTATCTGGACCGGACACTGGAATGGCTGGGCTGGTATAAGGTGCCGGTCATTCTGCTTTCGGCCACCCTGCCCGCCCGGCGGCGCACAGAGCTGGTCGAGGCCTACCAGCAGAAAAAGGCCGCCCCGGACGCTCCGTGGGAAACCAGCTGCGGCTATCCGCTGCTGACATGGACGGATGGCGCAGAGGTAAAGCAGACGGCCATCTCATCGGATGCACCCGGTCAAACGGTGCAGCTGACTACGCTCACAGAGCCGGAGCTGCCCGCGCTGCTGCGCCGGAAGCTGGCCGAGGGCGGCTGCGCGGGGGTAATCGTAAACACGGTCAAAAAAGCGCAGAAGATTGCACAGCTGCTGCGGGAAAGCCTGCCGGACAAAGAGGTGCAGCTGTTCCATGCGCAGTTCCTGATGCCGGACCGCGCGGCGCGAGAAAACCAGCTGATGGCACGCATCGGCAAGGAATCCACGCCGAAGGAACGGAATGACCTGATCGTGGTGGGCACGCAGGTGATGGAGCAGTCGCTGGACATTGATCTGGACGTTCTTGTCACAGAGCTTTGCCCCATGGATCTGCTGCTGCAGCGCATTGGGCGGCTGCACCGCCACCACCGCAGCCGCCCCGCTCCGTTGCAGCAGGCCTGCTGCGCGGTGCTGGACACCGGGGAAGATGCCTTTGACGCGGGCAGCGAGGCGGTATATGGACAGTGGCTGCTCTGGCGCACCCGGAAGTTTCTGCCCCGGAGCATCCGGCTGCCGGAGGAGATCTCTCCGCTGGTGCAGCGGGTCTACGGCTGGGAGCGGGAAGCTCCCGGCGGGGCGCAGGGCGAGGAAATGCGCTGCATATATGAGCGGACGCAGGAGAAAAAGAAAGCACGCGCCGAAGCATACCTTGTGCCGCAGCCGGAAACGCACCGGCTGGCGCAGCTGAACACGCTGGACGACTGGATGCAGAACGAGGGCGCCCGCTCCGACCCGGCAGCCCGGGCGGCAGTGCGGGACGGCGACCCCTCGGTAGAGGTGCTGGTAATGCAGCGTCGGGCAGACGGCAGCATCCACTTTCTGCCGTGGCAGGAGGGCGGCAGTGCCGTAGCTGCCGACAGCCCGCCCCCGCCGGAAACGGCACTGAAGATCGCCCGGCAGAAGCTGCGGCTCCCGGCGGTGTTCGGCAAGGCGTGGAAGGTGGACGGGGTCATCCGGGAGTTGGAAGCGGACAACCGCAGCCGCCTTGCGGCGTGGCAGCTGTCGCCGCTGCTGCACGGAGAACTGGTTCTGCTGCTGGATGAAAACCTGACTGCCCGACTTGTGGGCATGGAACTTTGTTATGACCGTGAAAACGGCCTGTATTACCAAAAGGAGGAGACGGATGAAGGAAATTGAATTCAACCTGCTGACCGAACCGTGGATACGGGTGCGGCTGCGGGACAACACGGTGCGGGAGGTGTCCCTGACCGAGGCACTGGTGTCGGCGCAGGATTATGTGGACCTTGCGGGCGAGATGCCCACCCAGAACGCCGCCGTGCTGCGGCTGCTGCTGGCGGTGCTGTTCACCGTGTTTTCCCGGGTGGATGTAAAAGGAGAGCCCCGCCCGCTGATGCAGAGCGATGATGCACTGGAGCGCTGGAGCGCGCTGTGGCAGCTGGGGCATTTCCCGGCAGAGCCTGTCCGGGATTATCTGGAGCAGTGGAAGGACCGCTTCTGGCTGTTCCACCCGACACACCCCTTCTGGCAGGTGCCGCAGGCGGCGCGGTGGCTGCTATGCGTGAACGGCTATGATGACACCTCTGCAAAGCCAAAAGGAAAGGGACTTCCGTCCGTAGGAGCCGGGTGGCTGGGCAAGATCGGTTTTATTCAGGCACAGGGCGATAATCTGTACGAGACCCTGATGCTGAACCTGACACTGCTGCGCGACGGTCGGGAATGCTGGGGCGAAAGCAAGCCCTGTTGGGAACTGGAAGCACCAAAGAGCGCGGAACGGACAGAAATTTGCTGCCCGGATAACCCGGCACAGCTGCTCACCCTGCAATCCAGAAGGCTGTTGCTGCACAGGACAGGGGAGAATGTGGATGGGTTCTGTCTGCTGGGAGGAGATTTCTTCCCCAGAGAAAACGTCTTTGCCGAACAGATGACCATCTGGCGCACGATGCCAATCAGGAAAAATGAACCGGTGGTGTTTGTGCCCTGCCGTCATGACCCGGCCAAACAATTCTGGCGGGAGTTCCCGGCGGTCTTTTGTCAGAGCAGCGGGCATCGCCCGGGCGTTGTATGCTGGATCGAAAAGTTGCAGGAAAAGAGATTGAAACTTCTGAATCCCCGCAGAAAGGTACATTTCCGCATCTCCGGTGTCCAATATGGCGATAAGGACTTCTTTGTAAATGATTCTTTCAGCGACAGCCTGACCTTTCAGGCAGGGATTCTGGATAAGATAGGGCGCCCATGGCAGAGCCGGATCGTCAGAGAAATCGAGCGCTGTGAACAGACAGCGGCGCTGATCGGGCGTTTTGCACAGGAGCTGGCAATTGCCGCCGGTGACCGGAATGAAAATGCAGGCGGCGCGGTTCGTGCACAATTCTACTTTGCAGTGGACCAGCCCTTCCGGCAGTGGCTGCAGGCGATCGACCAGGAGCAGGACGACCCGGATGAGGCAGCACTGCGCTGGCAGACACGGGCGCGCAGCATCGCGGAAAAGCTGGGAAAGCAGATGGTGATGGAGGCCGGGAATGCCGCCCTGAAGGGACGCCGCATTGTGGTCGATAAGGACAAAAAGACCGAGCGCACCATTCTGTATACCGCGCCAAAGGCCTACAATCATTTCCGCACAAGGCTTTGGGAAATCTATCCCAAAACAGAACCATAAAGGGGGAATTGTATGAAAACACAGGACGTCAAACTGTATGCGGCGCAGCAGCT
>ENA-ORLY01003399-ORLY01003399.1-human-gut-metagenome-genome-assembly--contig:-NODE-3399-length-12949-cov-2.614590_pt1 | contig 12949 bp, 10 predicted proteins | sample MGYA00243071_ERZ508832 | MGnify/ENA primary metagenome ERZ508832 (study PRJEB26277, sample SAMN04329777) | human gut metagenome | biome: human-associated habitat | host: Homo sapiens | place: USA...
TCTTACTGTGTTCCACTGCATATTCAAACATATCAAGGTTCGGTGTGTTTTTATAATAATCATCCCGAATTCTCGGATGAATGGTTAACTCCCGAATCGGATACCGGTTATAAATCTCTAGAAGTTCCGGAAATTCATCCGGTGAATATCTGCCCAATCTCGTCTTAACAGAAATCGGCACCTCACACTGTGAAAAAATATCATCCAAAAAGCGGTCCAGTTCCTCCGGTTTCGCCAGGAATCCAGAACCCCTCCCCTTCGACACAACTGTCCCTGACGGACAGCCTAAATTCAGATTAATTTCATGATATCCATATTCAATCAGACGACTGGCTGTATAAACAAACTCATCACTGCGGTTACTGAGAATCTGAGGCACAACCGGTATTCCCTGATTATGCTCCGGTATCACATCCTTTTTTGCCCGGCTCTTAAAATCATGATTCGAAGTCGGTGACACAAAAGGTGTAAAATATTTATCCATACTGCCAAATTTCTGATGATGTAAGTTTCGGTAAATATACGTTGTAATGCCCTCTAAGGGAGCAAAATAAAACTGCTTCATTCTGATTCGCTAAACTCCTTCATATATTTACGAAAACGAAGTGGCAGCATTTGTCTCTGCAATTTGGGATTTACACGTTCTTTAATCGCAATTGTGTCAACAAACAATTTCCATAATTTCTGAAGCTGCTTTTCGTCCTCGGAATAAGTCAGAGTAAGTTCATCCATATCTACTTCATCCATGGATAAATACACCGTTTTGTAATTTGCTTTATGAAGCAGCACCGTACGGTGCACGGTATCTGCAATCACCCACTGCTCACCGGCAAAGCGATCCGCAAAGTGGTCAGCTAAATATGGCAGAACTTCACTCTTAGGATTTATTCTACCAAATAATGTGCCATTTTCCAATTCCTCAAAACGAAGTATTTCAATAAAAAAATGTGATTCATTTGTAAAATTCCGCTCAATCGCAAATAAGGTCTGCATATAAGGGGCTGTGAGATGGCTCATAACCGCCCTTCCCATCCGAAGTCCTTCCTGCACAAACCGGTAAATAGCATCCGCCTTCTGCGCCTCATAAGAGCCGCAGCAGCGATGAATAAAATCATATGCCTCTTCTGAAATCTTGCGACGGATGGTGCGCGCTACTTTCACCGCATGCTCAAAATTTGTCACAACTGTGTAATATTCGCAAAAAAGCTCCATATTCCGCCCCTCTGTATCAATCACAACTTCATTATGCTCGTGGGGATAACCCTCCTCATAGGCACGGTATATCGCCGAGAAAATCCCTTCTGCACTGTTTTCACACAAATAAATATGTCTTACCATCCCTGCATCACATCCTCTAACATCATCTGTCTTCCGGTTCCCTGCGCCTCAATTTCCTTTGGAAGACGTTCCTTCAAGCCAAGCAGGTTAGCAAGAATAAATGTGCGGTTTAAGCGGATTGGAATCATCATATGCCCGTGACAAGTGATAAAGTACATCGCCCGTTTTAATACAACACCAAATTTCTTTAACGCATTAAAATCGAGCGTTCCTCTTCTTCGTGCCATTATTATACGCCTTGCCGATTTCACGCCAATCCCCGGCACACGTAACAATGTATGATAGTCTGCCTTTTCCACCTCAACAGGAAATGAATCCAAATGATACAGTGCCCAGTTACATTTGGGATCTACGGAGACGTTTAAATTTGGGTTTTCTTTTGTAATAATCTCATCCGCTCGAAACTGATAAAACCGCATAAGAAAATCTGCCTGGTACAGCCGGTGTTCACGCAGAAGCTCCGGTCCCCTCTCTTTCGTATCGGGCAAACGAGAATCCCCTGTTGTATTCACAAATGCCGAATAGAATACACGCTTTAAATCAAACTGCTGGTATAACGCCTGTGCCATATGGACAATTTCATAATCCGTCTCCTTTGTAGCTCCAATAATCATCTGCGTACTCTGCCCCGCCGGCACAAACCTTCCATCCTGATGAAACTCCTGCAAAGTCCCACCGGAAACCGCCGGTAACACAGTCTGGCTTTCCGACTGATACAGAGAAAGACGCCGTCTTTTTTCAATTCTCGCATCCTGCAGTAAAAGACTCTCACTTCTGCCAACCTGTATCTGGCGCATTGGTGTCAAAATTTTCTTCCGGCTCTTCTGCGGTGCCAGCAAATCAAGCCCCTTCGCCGTCGGCAGTTCCATATTTGCGCTCATGCGGTCAGCAAGCCACCCGGTCTTCTCAATCAAAAGCGGATCCGCTCCCGGAATCGCTTTGACATGAATATATCCATTAAATTTATACTTCGTGCGGAGCAGATAAATCGTCTGGTACATCTGTTCCATCGTATAATCCGGATTCTTCTGAATGCCGGAACTTAAAAACAATCCCTCAATATAATTGCGGCGGTAAAAGGAAATCGTAAGTTCCGCAATTTCCTTCGGTGTAAAACCGGCGCGTTTCACATCATTGGACATGCGGTTCTGACAATATTTACAATCATACACACACTCATTGGTCTGCAAAATCTTCAAAAGAGAAATACACCTGCCATCTGCTGCAAAACAATGGCAGATTCCCCCGGCCACGGTATTTCCCATCATCCCCTGTCTCCCTTTCCGGCTGCTTCCGCTCGATGTGCAGGCAACATCGTACTTTGCCGCATCTGTCAAAATTTCTAACTTTTCAAATATCTCTTGTGTCACTGCCATACCTGCGCCTCCTTCTATATCGAACGTTTGTTCTATTATAGCGCAGCTTTTTATTTTTGTAAAGTATATCTTTTAAATTTTCTTCTCATGTACGCAAAAAAGCCCCCTCGTCTCGTGAACATATCTCATCACAAAACGAGAGGGATTTCTTTTCTACATCATCAACAAATCGCCATATCGAATAAAAATGACAATCATTGAAATCAATACAACAATCAACGTCGCCGGTACTGCCGCTTTACAATATTTTCCCCAGCCAATTCTATGACCTTCTTTTTCCGCCACGGAAATACCTACCACATTTGCCGAAGCGCCAATCGGTGTAGCACTACCGCCGATATCCGTTCCCATCGAGAGTCCCCAGGCAAGAACCGGCAAAAATCCAGCCGGGCCGCCGGCACCTAAACTCTTAATTACCGGAACCATCGTTGCCGCAAACGGAATATTATCCACAAGGGCACTTGCTACCGCTGACAGCCAGATAATAATTCCTATCATTAAGAAACTATTTCCACCGCTGATTGTTTTAATCGCATTGGCAATCAATTCCAAGACACCGGTTTCTTCCAGTCCACCAACGACAACAAACAAACCAATAAAGAATAAAATGGTCTCATAGTCCACTTTTTTCAAGATGGCAAGTGCGTGTTTTCCCGCTGCCAAAAGCGTAAGAACCGCAATCAAAACACCAATAAATGCAACCGTAAGTTTCGTCTGCGCATGTGTCACTAAAAGAGCAACTGCCAGCAAAAAAATAGCAGTGCTGATTACAAAACCTTTCTTATCATGAATGGCTTTTGACGGGTCTAAATCCGCTTCCGTAACTTCAATTTTTCCTGTTTTCACTTTCAAATCCTTGCGGAAAACAAAGTAAAAATAAACCACAATTACAATCAGGGAAATACCGGCAATCACACCGGTATTCGACACAAAATCCGCAAAACTGTAATGAAGCGCTGTTCCAATAATAATATTCGGAGGGTCAGATTTGCGCAGAAAATTTCTGCCATAATCATCGGCACCGGATTGAATTTCAAAAGCGATGACAATTCAATTGTCACAGCCGCCAAAAACAAAATCACCGTAATACTGTCGATAAACATAGCAAGAACTGCGGACATAATCATGAATGTAATGAAAATCGGAATGGTGTTAAAATGAACCATCTTTGCGATTCTCATACAGAGCCAATCAAAGAAACCAACTCTCGCCATACCTTCCACCATAATCATCATACAGGCAATGAAAATAACGGTTTCCCAGTTAATTCCAATCCCGGATTCCGCAGCCCCTGAACCCTGATACCAAAAGTCCAGTGTAAAAATGCTTCGCAGATTAATAATTTCCCATATTGCATTCACACTTCTCATGCAAATGCCAAACACCCCAATCAGGGTAAGTGCGCCGCAGCCAAGCGTAATATACTGCCTGCCGAATTTGTCCATAACAATCAAAACAAACATAGCGACAAAAATGGCTACCGCTAAGCCCTGTGCTACCATCTTCTTTCCTCCTAGTTTTTGCTTCCCCCAAAGTAAAAATTAAGCCTTCTCTTTTATCTCTTTTTTATCGTGGAACACCGGTTTCAAAAGAATCGGTGCAACAATTGTCGTAATAATAACAACGATAACGACCGGTCCCATCAGCTGCTCACTCATAAGACCAAGTACCTCACCACGCGAAATCATACCAACACCAATCTGTAACGATTCCCTTCCGGAATATTTACATAGTCTTGCGCCTAATCCACATCCAACAACTTTTGTCAAAATAGCTACAACTGTAAGCACAATGGCAAACCAGACAATTGTTGCTGACATCTGTGGAATTACCACTTTCAAACCAATGCTGGCAAAGAAAATCGGTGATAAGTACAAATACGACAAAGTTGAAAAACGCGATGCCAGATAATCTTCTTTCTGAATCATCGAAACAACCAGTCCGGCTACATACGCACCGGTAATATCAGCTACGCCGAAGAACTCTTCTGCCACATATGACATCAGCAGACAGAAAACAAAACTGATAATTACATATCGCTGCAAACCGTTTTTTGTACGGTTGCTGTAGTAATTGAAAAACTTGTAAAACAGAAAACCTGCCACAGCAGCAAATACAAAAAATCCAACAATTTTTACAAGTACAACCCAAAGTTTAACGGTCGGGTCTGCCATACTGGTAATAACTGTCAAGGCGATAATACCAAGAATATCATCAATGACCGCTGCACCAAGAATCGCATTTCCTGCTGCCGAATTTAATTTACCAAGTTCTTTTAATGTCTCAACGGTAATACTAACCGATGTTGCGGTAAGAATAACACCGATGAAGACGTTCTGCAATACTAAACTGGTACTTACATTCGACTCAATCATACCCGGACGGTTAAAGAACCATGCAGTAGCAAAGCCTCCTGCCAATGGAACCAACACACCAATCACGGCGATAATCGTCGCTGCTTTTCCACATTTTTTTAATTCCTTTACATCTGTTTCCATGCCGGCACAGAACATCAGGATTACTACACCAACTTCTGCTGTCTGCGTCAAAAACTCTGTCTGTGGAATAATCTTAAACACAGCAGGTCCAAGCAGCAAACCGGCTAACAATGCACCAACAACCTGTGGCATACGTGCACGTCTTGTCAAAAGTCCTAAAAACTTCGTACACATCAAAATCAATGCCAGATAGAGTAAGTAGTTACATGTTTCCATGATAAAACCTCCTTTGACCATAAAAAAGGGGACAAATGTGACCACTCACCGCTGACCACATTGCCGCCTCATTCTGACCATAAAATTTTTATTGCTATTTTCTCATGTCAACATTATTATACTCTCAATTTTCGAAAAAGCAAGCACTTTATTTTTTTGTTTTTGGGGTCAAAAATGTCCTCTTTTATTTAGTTTAATCCCGGTACTTTTGGAAGTTTTGCAATGCTTGCCGCAATTTCCTCATCCGTCAATGTATAGTTTTCCATTTTACCATCATTGAATTTCTCATAAGCATACATATCAAAATATCCGGTTCCGGTAAGTCCAAACAGAATCGTTTTTTCTTCTCCGGTTTCACGACATTTAATTGCCTCGTCCATTGCTACACGAATTGCATGAGAACTTTCCGGTGCCGGAAGGATTCCTTCTACTTTGGCAAACTCTTCTGCTGCCGCAAATACATCGGTCTGTGATACGCTGACTGCTTCCATCAATTTATCATCATAGAGCTGGGACAATACCGAACTCATACCATGGTAGCGAAGTCCTCCGGCATGATTTGGTGCCGGCATGAAGCTGCTGCCAAGTGTATACATTTTTGCAAGCGGACAAATTGCTCCGGTATCACAGAAGTCATACGCATAAGTTCCTCTTGTGAAACTTGGGCAGGATTTTGGCTCTACTGCGATGAAGCGGTAATCTGCCTCTCCGCGAAGTTTTTCACCCATAAATGGTGCAATCAAACCTCCTAAGTTTGAACCGCCACCCGCGCAGCCAATAATGATATCCGGCTTTTCACCATATTTATCCAGTGCAATTTTACTCTCCAAACCAATTACCGACTGATGAATCATAACCTGGGCAAGTACTGAACCAAGTACATAACGGTAGCCTTCCTGTGTCGTTGCCGCCTCAACCGCCTCAGAAATAGCACAGCCTAAGCTTCCGTTTGTATCCGGGAACTCTGCACGAATTTTTCTGCCGACCGCTGTTTTTTCGGATGGTGACGGAGTCACATTTGCACCATAGGTACGCATAACTTCGCGTCGGAACGGTTTCTGCTCATAAGAAACTTTTACCATAAATACCTGACAGTCAAGTCCAAGGAATGCACACGCCATGGAGAGCGCTGTTCCCCACTGACCTGCACCGGTCTCTGTCGTAACACCTTTCAAGCCCTGATTCTTTGCATAATAAGCCTGCGCAATTGCAGAGTTGAGCTTGTGGCTTCCGGATGTATTATTTCCTTCAAATTTATAATAAATCTTTGCCGGTGTCTTCAAATATCTTTCCAAATGATAAGCACGTACAAGCGGTGCCGGACGATACATTTTGTAGAACTGCAAAATTTCATCCGGAATGTCGATGTACGGTGTTTTGTCATCCAATTCCTGCTTTGCTAATTCTTCACAAAAAATACCGCTTAATTCTTCTAATGTAACCGGTTTGCCGGTTGCCGGATTCAAAAGCGGAGCCGGTTTGTTAATCATATCGGCACGAAGATTGTACCACTGTTTTGGCATCTCGCTTTCATCCAAATAAATTTTGTAAGGGATTTCCTTTTTACTCATTTTGTTTCTCCTTCTGATTATCATTTATTTACAGGCTGCCTAAGCAAGTTACGCAAGCTGTCGGGCTGCCCTGTTTTCTTCTATTCAAACAAATATTGGTACTTTCTCATCTGTCTGCTTATCAAATCATAAACGCGTTCTTTTACATCGTTTGAATAATTCTGTTCCTCTGCAATGATTTTTTCTACAATTGCTCGATCAAAGTGAAAACGAATTTGTCTTCCATATAATTCTTCCACAGTATCTAATTGTTCATCAAAATCATCATGAAATGTCTTGGCTTTCACTCTTTTAACCAAATCTTGTATTTTCTCTTCCATCGGATAATCCTGTATCGTATCCGAAAGAAGTGATGCACCATTATCAAAAATAGGGCAATAATGAAATTGGTCACAATCATCTAACAAAACAGCAATATTATGGGTATGTCTATCTTCATTCAAAAACAACGCATCAATCGTCATCAATTTACTGATATACACACCAAATTCTTTCAATCCCGTCAACTGTTCTGTCTGTTCAACCATATAACGAATCCGTTCACGCACATCCGGCATATGATAAACGCTTTTTGTCAGACTTTCGCCCTTCATTGTTTCAAACAATCGTTCCAATGTAATTATCTTCCAGCCATCCAGCAGAAAATTTTCACTTTTACACCCAAGATAATCCTTGTATTTATAGTGGATTTTTTCTGTCTGGTAAAAAACATATTCGTTTTTTTTCAAGGAAGAATATCCTAAAAGACAGGAAATAAGATACTCAACTAAGCCCTCATAGCCTGTGTAATCTGCCTTATACCAAATGCCATTCTGACTTTGCCACTTTAATTGATTTCCCTTTGAGGACTGCCTATCATTTAACAATATGTCCTGTTCAAAAAGTTCAATCATCTATCCTGCCTCTCAATCTCTAACCAAAAATCGTCATCAGCCATTCGCCCTTTTGTCTTTTCAATTATCAGCATCGGGTCATAAAATGGCAATTCCAAATGCCTCAACATCAATTTCATTTTATCTCTGGTTCTAGGAAAACAACGAGATTCCAAAAATTTTTCATACTGTTCATAAGTTGGTTCTTCCACACAACCAAACGCACGATACAGTAGATTTTCCGCATAATTGTGAAGTCTAACCTTCCGTGAATGCTCATCCACATCAATAATAGTACATACCCCTTTCGGACACATATACCAAAATCGCAATGGATATTCTTTTTTCGGCGCAATGATTTCCTCCCCGGATACTGCTATTCGTTTCTTCTCCATCATACACGCCCCCTTTTGTTTTCCTATATAATAAGTATACCCCAGAAATAGGGCAAACGCAATTATTTTACATATTCCTCCTGCTGGTACATCGCAAGCACCCGATTATAAAATGTTCGCACTGCCGGTGCCATGTTATCCGGATTCAGTGCAGCAATTCCAATAATGCGGCAGGCATCCGGTTTTACCGGAAAACAATCCACTTCATACGGAATATCTTTCATAACCATTTCCGGCATCAAACAAATTCCGAATCCATTTGCCACCATTACAACCGTAGACAAATCGTCAACCACGTGGTAACTTGACCGGACATCCAAATGATTTTCCTTCATAAAATTCTGAATGTCGGCATCTGTACTTTCACGCTGTGTAACAAACTGGCAGTTTTTCATTTCCTCAATGCTCATCGGTTCTTTCGATGTCCTCCGCCCCTTTTGCACGACACATAACAGAGGGTCTTTGTACAGCGGCTCAATTGGAATATCGGCGGCACTGGATACCGACAAAAATCCTACATCCACCACGCCGTTTTTTATCCAGTAAACAACATCATCATACGTTCCCTGAAAAATTTCCATACTGATATCCGGATATTCTTCATGGAAAGAATGAATCAGCTCCGGAATCCAGTTCGTACAGACGCTGGAAAAACATCCGACTTTTACTTTTCCCTGTTTTAATCCGTTAAATTCCGATATCGCCTGCTGTAAACTTTCATCACTGTTCAAAACTGCATTTACATAAGGAAGAAGCCGCTCTCCATAATTGGTAAGCGTCACGCCGCTTTTGGCGCGGTTTAATACGCAGAAACCAAGTTCTGCCTCCAGCGAAGATACCGCATGACTGACTGCCGATGGCGTAAGCCCAAGTAAATCCGCCGCCTTCCGAAAACTTCCCTGCTCCGTAACGGTTTTGAACACCTGGTAGGTAAGTAACGTCATTTACCTGCCTCCTCTCTTATCCTATCATACCAAAAGGCAGGGCAGGATGCAACTATGCAATAATGGCATTATCCTTGATTTGGTTAATAATTTTCACGAATTCTAACTGCTCCTCACGTGTAAATATCACGCTGAATTTATAAGGACGATCAAAGGGTGCTTTCATCAAATCCAGTACATTATTCACATATCCATTCTCAACCACATAGTCCACAACCTGTTCAATAAAATGAATCTGTTCCGCATTCGGCCGCTCTTTCGCAATAAACGCCGCAAACGCTGCATATGCTGCATCCCGGTCCATTTTTGCGATTTTACGAATCAGCAAGCCAAACGGCGTATCCTGATAATTCATTTCGTAATCCTCTACCGTTCCCAGTTCCTCCGTGAAAATTCTTTCCAATTCCTTATAATCATCCGCTGAAATTGGCTTATTATAAAGAAGTTTATTAATAGCCGGCTCATTTCTATGCGCTGCTATGTACTCATTTACTTTTTCTCTATAATCTTCAAAATCAGAGGTTCCCATATCCACCTTGCCGCCCTCACTCCAAAGCGTTTTTTCATCCGCAAAATTGGTATAGTGAATATCCACTTTCGCAGGCGGAATAAATTTCATAATATCACGCAGCGATTTCCTCGTTTTTTCAAACTTAAGAATATCCTTCTGATTCCAATAAGTTTCCTGCGTAAGTTCAGTCAGTTCCGGTATTTTCGCTTTTACATCCGGAATAGTCGCACTATCCTTCAACAGTATATTAGCATTTTTCACAACATAACGTTTTAATCTACCAAGCGACTTTGCTCCCGTCATTGTCTCCAACATGATACCATACATACTCACGTCAAACTGAATGGCGGCCTCGTCTTTTTCTCCTGACACAACAAGTTTTGCAAGGTGGTTGATAATCTCTTCTTTATTCATATCATCCAAACACTCATATTGCTGTCTGGCTTTATACTGCTCCACATAACGAGCCTCTAAACGCACTTCCACACGCTCTGTACTCATCGCCTGAATATCACCAACCACATGATCAACCAAATTCTCACGGATAATCTGATATTCTTCCTGTGCATAATTTGCATTCTGAAGCTGTCTAATAATCTGCACCATACGTATAAATCTTGCCGACACGGGAGCAATACTTACTCCCGGCTCTTTTCCCTTTGGATTCTCGCCAAAAAATTGGAAATTACGCATATAATCAAAGATATAAAACTCCTTCTTGTCTCTGCCCTCTCCAAAAAGATTCTCGCAAAGTCTGGTACCTCGTCCAATCATCTGTTCAAACTTAATTCTGCTATATACCTTTTTTGCAAATACAAGATTCGTAATCTCCGGAACATCCACACCGGTCTCCAGCATATCAACCGTCACCGTAATAAAAGGATATTCATCCGGCTTTTTGAAATCCTCCAAATTTTTCTCTGCATATGGCTCATCACAAACAACTAATTTACAAAAAGCTCCTTTGTACTGCGGATACAGTACATCGAACCGCTCAATAATATACTTTGCATGTCTTTTATTCTGTGCAAAAATAATCGTTTTGCCAACATGATTTCCATTTTTATGTTTGATTCCATGATTCATCAAATCTGAAATCATGATATCAACCGTATCCCGATTAAATATATAGGTATTAATTTTCTCCGGCGGAATATGGTCAACCAAGCCGTCATCTTCGCAGAACTCATCTTCATACTGCTCCCGCTCTTCTTCGTCAAGTTTCTCATAGGTCAATCCATCATCAGCAATCTTAGTCGATGTTTCAATCAAATGATATGGCACCAATACATGGTCCTGATAAACCGCCTCATTGTATTCATAAACATCCGTTGGCATATTATTTTTCATATCAAAAAACTCATACGTTGACTGATGAATCGTGTTTTTCGGAGTTGCTGTCAATCCCAAAAGACACGCATCAAAATACTCAAATATCGCCTTATATTTATTAAAAATACTTCTATGTGCCTCATCAATCACAATTAATGAAAAATGTCCCGGTGAAAAAAATCGCGAACCATCCGAATTTTTCATGTTATCAATCGCATTCAACATCGTCGGATATGTAGAGAACACCATATTTGCATTTTTCTCTTCTTTATTTACAAGCAAATTACACATCGTCATATCCGGCAAGCACGATGAAAATGAATTTTTCGCCTGCTTAACCAATTCTTTCCGGTCTGCCAAAAATAAAACCCGCCCCATAATCTGGCTTCTTGTCATGACATCCACAACAGAAGCCGCTGTTCTTGTTTTACCGGTTCCGGTTGCCATAACAAGCAGACATTTACGAATTCCTTTTTCGTAGTTTTCACAGCATTTGGTAACCGCCCGCAACTGATACAAACGATTGGTAATGTCCTCATTAATAGGAATTGTACTAACCGGCTTAACAATTGTTCTCCGTGAAATCATGGCATCAATATCTTTTTGCGGAAAAATACCACTGACCACTCTTGGCGCACTTGTTACATCATCCCAAAGATATGTTTCAAATCCATTTGTATAAAAAATAACCGGACGACTCCCCTGCATATTTTGGATGCAGTCTGCATAAAGTTTCCCCTGATTGCGCCCCTTATCTGCACTTTCACTTGCTCTTTTTGCCTCTATTACAGCAATAATTTTGCCTGTATCACCCCAGATTACATAATCAGCATATCCCGTTCCTGTTGCATTTGGCATTCCGGTAACCGGGTACTCTTCTTCGACACAGTTACGTTTGGCAGTTTGGTCAAACACATAACCATTTGCTTTCAAATCCGCATCAATATATCTTTTTCTGGTCGTCCATTCTGACATATCCGGATTATAACTATATTCGCGCGTTTTCAGATTCTGGGATTTCTTTTTCTGCATCTCCTGCTGAAGTTCCTCATTTGCCTTTAGGAGACGAGCAATTTCTTTGTCCTTTTCATCTACAATCTTATCTGTATTTTTCTGAACATCTTTTAAAACCTGTTTGTAACGCTCCTCAATATTTTCTGCTACTTTTGTCTTGTTTGGAATTTTATTCTCTGTAAATTCGCGTTCTTCATAATCACGTCCATAACAATAATCAATCCACTCCACAAAATCAAACAAAATATTTAAAGAAAGAATAGCATCATCTTTGGAAAGACCTTTGGATGTATGCACGGATTGGTTTCCATTGCGGACAATGTACTGCAATCGTTTCCACAAAGTATAATCCATCAACGATGGAAACCCATTATTGTGCAGCAAAGACTGTAAACCTTCCCGATACCCAATTGGTTTTAATGCAGAATCAATCGAATAAACCCACTTCACCCCAAGTTCCAATGCTTTTCTCGATGCCACGGCACTCATAACCGGCGAAGATTCTAAAATACACTCTGCATCAATGCACGCCCCTGCAAATAATTCATATTCTTTTTTTGATTCAAGAAAAGAAAAATTTGTCTCCATTTGTAAACTCCTCCTCTCGGAATTTTATCCATTCCGTCCTCTGCTTTTGACTACCTTATTCGGATATCATAACTTGTTTCCCTTTGTGTCATTACTATCTCTTAAATTTTACCATTTTTTAGGGTATTGTCAATTATTTGGGTGGATTTTATGAGTATTTTGTGAGTATTTTGTGAGCTTAGTTTATTATAGATTTTGAATAGAACTATATAGATTGTTGATTTTTATTCACATGTTTGATAAAATATTGTCAGTGCTACCCTATTCGGTAGGCGGTTCGCCTTCGTCGCAAGA
>ENA-ORLY01003402-ORLY01003402.1-human-gut-metagenome-genome-assembly--contig:-NODE-3402-length-12935-cov-2.383497_pt1 | contig 12935 bp, 13 predicted proteins | sample MGYA00243071_ERZ508832 | MGnify/ENA primary metagenome ERZ508832 (study PRJEB26277, sample SAMN04329777) | human gut metagenome | biome: human-associated habitat | host: Homo sapiens | place: USA...
CCTCCTTGTAAAGCCCGGCACAAAGCTTGAGGACATAAAGGAAATATACTCCCACCCCCAGGCCCTGTCACAGTGCAGCGTTTTCCTCTCCGGGCTTTCTGAAGATGTGAAGGTAATCCCCTACCCCAACACGGCGGAGGCCGCCAAAATGGTAGCGGAGGCCGAGGGGTCTGCCTGCGCCGCAATCTCCTCCAGCGTACTCCCCAGCATCTGCATGTGATCCATCCCCACGGAGGCGAACACGCAGCAGAGCGGCTTTTCGACGGCAGACATCCAGAAATGGCAGTATGCCTCGGACCTGATCGACGTGTCGATTGACGATATCGTCAAGTCTGCCGCAAAGATGAAGAAGAACATGATCTCGACCAGCAAGACAACGATTGCGGCATGGGATCAGCTCGGCATTAAGGTCAAGGACGGCAACGGTCATCTGCGTAACAGCACGACGGTCTTTTACGAGACCTTGACCGCGCTGACCAAAGTGCAGAACGAGACCGAGCGCGACACACTGGCAATGACCCTGTTTGGCAAAAGTGCGGACAGCCTTGCGGGTATTGTCGATGACGGCGGTGCCGCCCTGCAGGAGCTGGCCGGTAAGGCCGAGAAGGCCGGTGTTATTCTGTCGCAGGATACGCTGGACAGCGCAAATGCCCTTAACGATAAGGTGGATACGCTCAAGGCCACGGTCAAGGGCTTTGCAGGAAAGGTCGGATCGGAGCTGGCCGGTCGTGCGTCCAAGGCACTGGATGTTGTCGGCTCGCATTTTTCCAAGGCGTTCAACACGTCACCAATGGACTGGCTTAACGGCAAGCTGGACACGCTGATGGCAAAGCTCGACAGCTGGATTGCCGGAGGCGGCCTGGAACGGCTGGCGGATCTGCTGGTAAACGGTGTGCAGCTCGGCGCCCAGAAGGCAGGCGATATGCTGCAAAAGGCCGGTGACTCAATGGCATGGTGTAAGGAGCATACTAAAACGCTCAAGACTGGCGTCAAGCTGTTGGCGGCGGCTTTCGCCCTTGTGAAGTTGGCGGAGTTTAACCGAACAGTAAGTTCTGGTGGAAATGCACTGCTTGGACTTGGCAAAACTGTGCTGACAATGACTGGTTTGCTGGGCGGACAAGCTGCGGCGACAAGTACAGCAACGGTAGCGCAGACTGGCTTAAATGCTGCTTTGCGGGCTAACCCAGTAGGTTTTGTAATCACGGTGTTGGAAGCGCTGATCGCAGTTGGTGTATTAGTGTATAAAAACTGGGACTGGCTCAAGGCCGGTGCGCAGAGCCTTTGGAACAAGTTTAAGGACGTCAGCATTCGCATTGGCACTGCCTTTTCCGGTGCGTTCAACAAGGTCAAAAATGCCGCTAAGACGGCGCTGGAATGGGTAGCAAGCAAGCTGTCGTGGCTTAATGACAAGATTGAGAGCATCCCCATCCTCGGTAGCTTGTACAAGGGTGCCAAGGGTGCGCTGGGCAACGCTATCGAGTGGGTAGACAATGCCACAACGGGCAATCGCTCGGGCACGTCCACAGGTACGACCCAGGCCAAGACCAGCAGCAAAACGACTACAACGGCCGGTCCGGTCAAGACCACGACCTCGACCACTACGACGATACCTAAGCCGACACCCAGCAGCCTGCTGAGCCTGCCGGGACTCGGCAACGCCATGGGCACGCCCTACTGGCGCGGCGGCTACACCCGCGTCAACGAGCGCGGCGGCGAAATTATGAACCTGCCGAGCGGCACGCAGATCATCCCGCATGATGTGTCTGTCAAGGCGGCAGGCGGTCGGAGCGTGACGGTCAACGTCAACATCCAGGGCAACGTGATCGGCAACCGGGAGTATACCGAGCAGGTCGGTGAGTACGTCGGCCGCAAGGTGCTGGCGGCGCTCGGCAACACATAAGGAGGTGCGGTGCGTGTACAAAATTATCATCTCGGTCAACAACAACGAGGAGGTTTGGACGCTGCCGCACTGTCCGCCGGATTTCCCAATCCCGCAGCCGGAGCAGCACCACGAAACCTACGAGGGTCTGAGCCGAGACTATCGCCGCATCGGCACGATGAGCCTGCGGCACATGGAGTGGACGGCACTGCTGCCGGTGCACCGATATCCGTTTATGCCGTCCGAGGCATCTGCGGACGGCTGGGCGTATGTCGATTTCTTCGACCGGTGGCGCGACAAGAAGGTGCCGTTCCGCCTGATCGTGCTCGACAGCAAGGGCGCGGCACGGCTTAACATGCCGGTGACGGTGGACAGCTTTGATGTTACCGTGCGCCGCAACGGCGATCTGGAGTATTCCATCGCCGTCACAGAATACAAATTTATCACATGAGGAGGTGCGCCGATGGCGGCAGGATATGTCGATGACCACAAGCTGGTGCTGTACCGCGACGGCGCACAGCCGCGCGACATCACCGCGTTTGCCAGTGACATGACGCTGACGGACGACCTTGACACGCTGGCGGCGGAGCTGACGTTTACGACGTTTATCTCGTCGTGGGACAAGTACACGCCCAAGCTGGCACTCGCGCCGGGCGACAAAGTGCGTGTGACCAATCAGGGCAAAACGGTATTTTCCGGCGTTATCATCACGGTGACGCTGGACGGCGGCGTTACGGCCTACGACCGCGGCTGGTATCTGAATAAGTCGGAAATCGTGCTGCAGGTCAACAACCTTGCCGCCGATCAGGTCATCCGCAAGGCGTGTGCCAAGGCGGGCGTGACAGTCGGAAAGGTGTGCAGCCTGCCGACCAAGATCACGCAGTTGTGGACCGGCTCTACGCCGTCCGACATTATCAGCGATGTGCTGGACACCTGCACCGCTGCAACCGGCAAGCAGTACCGCCACCGCGTGGACGACAGCGGCCTGCAGGTCGAGGCGCTGCCGACCGCGCCCATCAAGGCATACCACAAGCCGGCGAAAAATATCGCCGCATTTGACATCACATGGGCGCTCGGTCAGGTGAGCGGCGAGGACAGCATTGAGGAAACCTACAACGCTGTTGTCATTGCCGCCGAGGACGACGGCAAGGCGTACATCGGCGCACAGGCCAGCAACGCGGCATCTATCAAGCGTTACGGTTTCATGCAGCACATAGAGACCGTGACCGAGAACCCCGGCACGGCTGTGCTCGGCCAGATGGTGAAAAACCTGCTGAAAAACGCTGACAAGGTAGGGCAGACCCGCTCTATCTCCGAGATTTGGGGCTGTGATGAGGTGCAGAGCGGCGTGGTTCTGAGGTTCAACTCGCCCGCGTTCGGCATCAAGGGCAACTACCGGATCACGCGCGTGGAGCATCACTACGGCGGTGCAGGGCACACAATGGCGCTGGAAATCACGGCGCTCGAGCAGGTGCGAGCCGCCGCCGAGGGCAAGACCGACGCGGCAGCCATCAAGGCCGCCAGCACGGACAAGGTGCAGGTGTTCGGCCTGCCGGATCTGTCCGGCGGCAGTGACGGCGGCTCGGGCGGCACCATTGTCAAGGCGTTGTTTACCGCCTACTATCCGGCTAACAATGCGCTGGAGGGCGGCTATCTGGATGCACAGGGCAACAGGCTCGACCCAAGCAAGCACACCTGCGCCGCACCGCCGTCTGTGCCGTTTGGCACCAAAATCACGGTGCGCGACACGGGCACAAGCCTTGACGGCACGACCTACACGGTCAACGACCGCGGCGGCGCAATCCAGATCGTGAACGGTGTGTACCACTTTGACCTGCTGATGAGCAGCAACGCCGAGTGCAATCGCTGGGGACGTAAAAACGGCTCTGCGATCATCGGCGGCTCGGGCGGCAGCTCGGGCAGTGCGGTGTCGTTTGTCAATACGGCACTGGGCGAGGTCGGGTACAAGGAGTCCGGCAAGGACATCAACAAGTACGGCCAGTGGGCAGGCCACAACGGCGTTGCCTGGTGTGTTTATTTTGTTTGCTGGTGTGCGTACAAGTCTGGCGCACCAATCCCGACGAGCTACGGCTACGTTGGCGATATGTCAAGCTATTTCAAGGCTCGCGGCAAGTACAGAGCGGCGGGCAGTTACAAGCCTAAGGCGGGTGACCTGATGATTCAGGGCGACCGGCATATCGGTATTGTAATATCGGCCGGAGCATCGTCGTTTGAGACGGTGGAGGGCAACTGCACCAACAGCGTCAAGCGCGTAACGCGCAGCTATGGCGAGGTGTCCGGTTTCTGTACTCCGTGGGGATAACACAAGATATTGTATGCTTGTGGATAACACTGTGGAAGATGTGGAAAGGAGTGCGTGCCTATGGCATGGGATACGGCACTGGCGCGGGTCATCCGAGAGACAAGCCGTGCCGAGGTCAACCGCAAGCCGCAGCCGTGGTACAGGGCAGAGGTCGTGCAGGTAACGCCCAAGCTGATCTTTGCGATTGCGGACAAAGAATTTAAGTTTGACAGCAGCACCGGCCTGATTATGACCGCGACCGCCCGCGCAAAAGAGTGGAAGGTCGGCATGCAGGCGGCGGCCATTCTGCAAGGCAGTGAGCTGCTGGTTTTGGACAGTCTGTAACGGAGGAGGTGCAGCGGAATGTTTGACGAGGAGCAAGCGCAGTTTGTCTGCGATTTTTTGGAGTGCTTGACGTGCTCCAGCGGTGTGCCGCTGCGCCTGATGGACTGGCAGCGCAACATGATAACCGAGTTTTACGGTCAGCTGATCGAGGACGAGGACGACCCGGCAGGCAGCTACCTGCGGCGATACCAGTATCTCTATCTGGAGATCGCCAAGAAGAACGGCAAGTCGGAAATCGCTGCCGGTCTGGGTGTGTATCACCTGTTTGCCGACGGCGAGATCAACGGCGAGGTTTACGTTGTAGCAGCTGACCGCGACAACGCGGGCATCGTCTTTGCGGCGGCCAAGTACATGGTCGAGCAGAGTCCGGCGCTGAAAAAGCGCAGCCGCATCGTGGACAGCGTTAAGACCATCTACGACGAGACGAGCGGCAGCAGGCTCAAGGTGCTGTCAAGCGAGGCGTACAGCAAGCACGGCTACAAGCCGAGCTGCGTTATCTTTGACGAGCTGCACGCCCAGCCGAGCCGCGACCTGTGGGACGTTATGACGTTTGGTGCCGGTGACGCTCGCCGTCAGCCGGTGTGGATCGTGCTGACGACCGCCGGAGATGACCCCGACCGAAAATCCATCGGCTGGGAAGTACACGAGAAGGCGCTCGCTATCTACCGATGGCGGCGCGGCGCGAGGGATGAGAAAGCCTACGATGACCCTCGGTGGCTGCCGATCATCTACGGCCTCGGACTGATCGAGGACGAGGACGAACTGAAAAACCTCAACATTTACGACGAGGACCTGTGGCGGCGGTGCAATCCGTCGCTCGGCAAGACGCTCAAGCTGGCGACTATCCGCGCCCAGGCGGCGGACGCGAAGAAAAGCGAGGCCGCTGAGCGGCTGTTTCGGTGGCTGCGGCTTAACCAGTGGATTGCCACGGCAACTGTCGGGTGGATACCGATAACCATCTATGACAAAACGCAATGGAATCCGCCCGGCTGCAAGGACTGGCGCGAGGCCGTGCAGATGCTGCGCGGCAAGACCTGCTACGGCGGCGTTGACCTCTCCAAGAGCACCGACCTTACCGCCTTTGTGCTGGTGTTTCCGCCGCAGGAGGGTCTGGACAGGTGGGTGGCTCTGCCTACCGGGTGGATGCCGCTTGACGGCATTGACGCACGCGAGCGCGAGGACCATGTGCCGTACCGCGACTGGATACGCGCAGGATTCTTACACGGCTGTGAGGGCGATATCATCGACTTTGAGGCTGTGGCTGACGCTGTGGTGCGGGCCGCACAGGATTACGACCTGCGCATGGTCGGCTTTGACCCGTATCTGGGTGCGACCGTGATGCAGAACATCCGCGAGCGGCTTGCCGGTACGGTGACCGAGGTTGTCGAGATACCGCAGGGTATCCGGTCCATCTCGCCGCCGATGAAGGAGCTGGAGCGGCTCATCCGAGCGCATGAGATGCTGCATGTGCACAACACGGCGGCACGGCAGTGTTTTCTCAATCTGCGGTGCGTCAGTGATGACAATGAGAATATCAAGCCAACCAAAAAGCGGAGCCGCGGACGCATTGATATCACGGTGGCGTGGATCATCGCGTTTGCGACGGCGATGCTGCAGCCTGCACCGACGCTGGCGGACAGCGTGGCGGCTGCGGATTGGCACATGTGAGTTTAGGAGGTGTCGGCTATGGCCGATGTGTTTCCGGTTATCCCGGAGGAGCTGCCCGCGCAGGTTGCGGAGAGCATTGGGCGCTCTCCGGAGTTTGTGTTCCACGAAGACGGCAGGTCGGGCAGTTTCCAGCTGGTGGACGGCGCTCTGGTCGAGCGGCAGGGCGTGGAGGCGGTCAAGCAGTGGCTTGAGCTGATGCTTCGCCAGAAACCGGGTGCAATCCCGATCTACCGGACAAGCGGCACGACCCAGCCGGGTGTGGAGGCGGTCAGCCTTGACCGCAGAGTGCCGGAGGGCTGGATTTTTGCCGAGATTGAGCGCAACGTGCGGGAGACCGCCGCGTTCTGCCCGGCCATCCGGTCACTTGACAGTTTTAAGTTTACGCGCGTGCGGCGCGGCGTGGAGGTCCGCTTCACGGTTCGGCTGCACACCGGAGAGAGTGAGGAGGTGACGACGTATGTCAGCGAGTGAGATTTTAGACGAGATGCTGTCCGCAATGCCGGAAAGCTATCAAAAGACCATCGGTTTCCCGACTTATGACCTTTTAGCCGCAGTCAGCCTGCGGATGGAGGGCACGGACGAGGCTATCGACGAGGCCAAACAGCAGCTTGACCCCGAAAACCTGCACGACAGCGCCCTGGATCGCTACATCTATCCGCGCTCCGGCTTGGAGCGCAAGGCGGCGACCTTTGCGCACGGCAGCCTGACCATTACCGGCACAGGCACGGTCGAGCAGGGCACGCTGTTTGAGTCCGGCGGCGGTGTTCAGTATTACGCAACCGAGACCGTAGCCATTGAGGGCGAGGGCACTGTACCGGTCACCTGCACGGTGGACGGCACGGCAGGCAATCTGCCCGCGCATTCGGTGACGCAGATGCCGGTGACGGTGCAGGGCATCACGGGGTGCGACAACGAGGCCGAGATGAGCGGCGGCTACGCCGAGGAGACGGACGCGGAGTATTACGCGCGGTTTCTGCTCAAGATGCGCACGCCCGCGACGAGCGGCAACGTGTACCATTACGAACAGTGGGCGCTCGAGTGCGCGGGCGTCGGGCACGTCCGGGTTTTTCCGCGCGTGCAGGGCGTGAACACGGTCGACGTCGTGATCGCGGACAGCACCGGACAGCCGGCGGGCGAGGAGCTCGTCGCGGCCGTGCAGGCGTACATCGACCCCGAGAGCGAGGGAGCCGGAAGAGGTCAGGCGCCGATCGGCGCGCAGTGCTTCGTATCGGCGGCGGCGGAGAAGAAGATCGCCATTGCCTGCAAGGTGTTCAAATCGAACACCGCGGAGGCGGACAGCGTGACGGCGGCAGTCAAAGCGGCGGTCGCGGCGTATCTCGCCGGGACGGTGTTCGTGCAGGACTACGTTTCTTACGCGCAGATCGCGGCGGCTATCCTGTCCGCCGAGGGCGTCGTGGACTTCGAGGGGCTGACGGTCGGCGGCGGCACGGCCAACATCGCGGTCGGCGAGCGCGAGTGCGCGGTGCTGGGTGAGGTGACGATCCACTATGCTTGATATCATTAGGCAGCTGCCGACGGCGTACCGGCGCGACACGTGGGTGCGCGACCTGCTCGGCTGCATTGCCGCGCTCGACGAAAAGCAGCGCGAGAGCGCGCTCGAGACGGCGGCGCAGCTCTTCCCCGACGCGATGACGTGGATCCTCGCGACCGAGGAGCGCATCGCCGGACTGGAGGGCAATGCGGCTCTGACGCTCGAGGAGCGGCGGACCGCTCTGCAGGCGCGGTGGCGCGCCGCGGGCAAGTGCGACGTGGAGCTCATCCAGCGCGTGTGCGACTCGTGGAAAAACGGCGAGATCAGCGTAGGCTTTGCCGAGGGCGTGATCGTGCTGACGTTCGTCGGCGCGTACGGCGTGCCGGAGGCGGCTGAGCTCGCGGCGCTGCAGGACGCGGTGGAGCACACGATCCCGTGCCATCTGGCGGTGAGCTATCTTTACCGCTATCTGCTCGTGCGCGAGGTGGACGGGATGACGCTCGATGAGCTGCAGGGGCACACGATGCATGATTTTGCGTTTTAGGAGGCGAGAAAATGAGTTTGAAAACAAAGCTGCTCGAGCTTTTCAAATACGAGCCGGACAAGGACGGCGCGCAGACGTTCAACATCAAGTCGGCGCTCAACGACAACTGGGATAAGATCGAGGCGTGGGCGCAGAGCGTGAAAACCGCGCTCACGAAGCTCGTGCCGACGAGCCGGAAGGTGAACGGGAAGGCGCTGACGGAGGACGTGACACTGACGGGCGATGACATTGCTATGGGAGCCGATGATACGGAGAGCTTAAGGGCGGCTATGGCAAAGCGAGCAGTGGGGAGTGCGGTTTTGCCCGATAATGCTGACCTAGACACAGTTACGGTATCAGGAATGTACCGTTTAGCAGCTATGGAGCTACCATGGCAGGCTTTCTCCCAAATGCTCGTTGTTCACGGTGGTGCTGATACCATTTCACAAGTTATTTTCGCCTTTTCGGGTGGCGGTGTGTATGTGCGTAACGGCAATCCGACGCAGGTCGGCGGCCCCGGCGTATGGAGCAATTGGAAACAGCTCGCGGTCTGCGCCGCACCTGAGGTGCACGGGCTGCCTTTAAATATTGCAGGCGATATAAATACAAGCCATTATTCACGCGATCAATTCGGCCGCGTTTTTGTAAGCATTCGAGTACGATCTAATACACATTGGTCCGAAATGAAGACAATCGGCACTATGCCAGAAGGTTTTCGGCCAGATTGGGATATTGTTGTCCCCGCACTCGTACAAAGCTACGGCAATCTTTTTCGCGCAGAACAGCTATTCATTACTTCGACCGGCGCAATTATTACTCAAGGCGATTATTCGGACGTGGATTTAATCTTTGCTCAGTTGACATATCCAGCGGCGACTTAACTCATAAACGCAAATGTTGCGAAGAAATAATCGTCGGAGGTAATTGCTACACCAGATTGATCGGTAAGATCAACGAACAAATTACCATCTGCTGTTGCCTTAATCGTCACAAGCCGACGCGAACCCTTGAAGATTGCCGGTACTTCCAGATCGGCAGCCGGGCGAAAACCCTCTGGCAATGTTGCCAACGCTGCGGACTCTCGAAAACTTTGTGTTGTTCGAGCGGCAATGCTGACGATAACAATACTCTCTTGGGTCTTGTAGTAACGACAGGTCGCGTCAAATTTCGTCCAGCCTGCAGCAAGCGGCAGTTCATGCACCTCAGGTGCTACACATTGAGCGATTTCTGTGTACTCGCCCCAAGACGCTGGCGTCTTTGCACGGTGAAAAATATGTTTTCCACCTGCGACAAACACAATTTGCTGCCGACTGTTGTAATCCCATGGAAGAGATACGACAATAGTTCCAATATCGTCGTTATTCATGTTCTTTGTATCGTTATAACCACGATAAACGCCAACATTTGTGATAAAATCACAATCATTTTGAGGGATAGCCTCGCTGTGGTTCATGGCTCGCTTTGCCGTAGGCGCCCTATCACTATTATGTTACAATGATGGCAAAGGAGTGTGTGCGCTATGACTGCAAAAATGGACCTGTTAGCTAAACTGACCGCTTTAATGCCCGAATGTGCGGGCGAGATCGCGAAAATCTTGCATGACTACGAGATAATGCCTGCCAAGGTGTATGAGCGGAGCAACCTGCCGAGGCGTGTTGACGCTTTCCTCGCGGCGAAGCGCATCGACGGCTGCCGTCCCAGGACGCTGGAGGGCTATCGTGAGCGGCTCAAGGTGCTCATCGGCAGGTGCAAGAAGCCTGTGCAGAAGATCACGACGGATGATTTGCGAGAGCACATTGCCTATCTGGTAGATGAGCGACACCTCAAGGATAACAGCGTGCAAGCGCACATCAACTGCCTGCGGAGCTTCTTCCAATGGCTGACGGATGAGGACGCGATCCGAAAGAACCCAATGCGCAAGATCAAGTCGCTGCGCATCGACAAGCTACGTGCCCGGCATCCGCTGACGGCCGAGCAGTTGGAGCTCATCCGCGATGGGTGCAAGGGCTACAAGGAAAAGGCTTTGGTGGAATTTCTGGTCTCGTCCGGCTGCCGTGTGTCTGAGGTCGCTGGGTTGCGTGTGCAGGACATCGACTGGCAGGAGCGCAAGTGCAAGGTCATCGGCAAGGGCGGCAAGCAGCGGACAGTCTATTTTTCCGTCCGAGCGAAATTGATGCTGCAGCTGTACATCGAAGGCCGCAAGGGAGGAGAAGCGCTCTTCTCCAGCAGCCGTGCGCCCTACGAGCCTTTGAGCGACAGGGGAATTGAGAAGATTATTTCCAAGCTGGGCAAGCGCATCGGTATGGAGCGCCCACTCTATCCGCATCTCATGAGACACACCTTCGCGTCGCATGCGCTGTCGGCCGGTATGGATTTGACAGTTATTCAGCATTTGCTCGGGCATACGGACCCGAAGACCACGCTCATCTATGCGGAGATCAATCCAATCCGCGTACAGTACGAATATAATCGCGTTATCGCGTAAGAAAGTAGGTAAAACATGGACAACCCCATCACTCGCGCCGAGCACGAAGAATTCCGACGGCGCATTGAGGAGGAGAACAAGCGACAGGATCGTCGGTTGGAGCTGCTGGAGCATACGGTGCAGCAAATTTCCGACCTGACCACATCGGTCGAGAAGCTGGCCGTCAGTATGGAAGGCATGCTGCGCGAGCAGGAAAAACAGGGAACACGCCTCGAAACACTCGAGGACCGTGACGGCGAGATGTGGCGTAAAATCATTGGATATGCTGCCACTGCTGCGGTCGGTATCATCATCGGCTACGTTGCTCGGCAGATTGGACTTAGCTAAGAAAGGAAGGCTACTTATGAATTGGAAGGTACGAATCAAGAACCCGGTGTTCTGGGTGCAGGTACTTACCGGCGCGCTGGCGACCGTGCTGGCGTACAGCGGTCTGACCGCTGCGGATATGACCACGTGGGCGGGACTGTGGAGCGTTATTACCGGCGCGTTCAGCAATCCGTACTGCCTGTTCCTCGTGGCGTCGAACGTGTGGAATGCGCTGAATGACCCGACCACCAGCGGCCTGACCGACTCGGATCGAGCCAAGTCGTACAATGTTCCGTTGGAGAAGTAACTACTTGAAAGTTTCTTTTAAGTACATGAAAGGAGAATGCAGATGAGCATTCGTTGTGACATTTACGACAGAAAGCAGTATGATATCTGGTTTGCAGCAGCACCCTACGCTGCTGCGTCCAAGCCTGCGAAGAGCCTGAAGCAGTGGGCGACTGAAGAAAAAGCAGACGTGGTGTATAACCTCGCACTGTTCAACATGACCGGGCAGGGAAGCGACCGCTACGGCGTAATCAAGGGACGCACCTTGCAGTATCTGAAAGCCAAAGGTCGGGAGTGTGGCTATGGCGGTACGGCCGAACGGTTGAGCCTCGGCTCAGAGAATGTTGTTTCTGGCTGGAAGCTGGCAATCAAGGACGGCAAGGTGAACGGATCTCTCGGCAAGTCTGACCGGCGCAGCCGTAATATGTGCGGCCTGCTGACAGACGGCCGGTATCTCCATGTGCAGACTTCGGCAAGTCATACCGAGCTGGAGGTTGCGCAGTACGTCCGCGATCACTACGACATCAAACTGCTGCTCGTACAGGACGCAGGCGGCTGCACCGGCATGTATCGTGTGTCGGATGGCTACCTGTTCGCGCCGGAAAAAGAGGGCACGAACGGCAGACCGGTGTGCAGCGTAGTCTGCATTAAGCGTAAAAACAAGACAGCTGTTCCGAAGAAGGAGAACAAGATGAGCAAGAAGGTATTTATCGGTGTCGGCCATGGCGGCAGCGACAGCGGTGCGGTCGGCTGCATCGTCGAAAAGGAAGCAAACCTCGCGATGGCGTTGGCGTGCCGCGATTATCTGACCGCGCACGGCGTTGAGGTGCGCATGAGCCGCACCAAGGATGAGGAGGACCCCATCAATGAGGTAGTGCGCGAGTGCAATGCGTACAACCCTGATCTGGCTATCGACGTGCACAACAACAGCGGCGGCGGTGACGGCTTTGAGGCGTATTACACCATTCACGGCGGAACCGGCAAGGCGCTCGCGCAGAACATCGAAAAGCAGGTTGTCAAAATCGGCCAGAACTCTCGCGGCTGCAAGACCCGACAGGGTCAGCGCGGCGATTATTATGCATTTGTGCGCGATACCAAGTGTCCGGCAGTAATCTGCGAGGGTGTATTCGTTGACACCAAGGCTGATGCAGCACAGGCGGGCACCAAGGCAAAGCAGCAGGCGTTCGGCATCGCATACGCCAAGGGTATCCTTGATACGCTCGGCATTAAGTATGACACTGCGGCATCGACCAAGCCGGCTGAACCGGAAACCGACGCCGAAACGCAGGCGGCGATCATCAAGGTGCAGCAGTCGGCCGGCCTCAGCGACAAGACCATGCAGTACCTGCTCGATTATGAGTATGGTGTGGAGCTGGTGAAGAAGCTGGCGGCAGCTATGGAGAAGTAAAGCGAAACCCCTCTGGGAACTGGTTTCGATACCAGCTCTCGGAGGGGCTATTTTTATTCGGTCGGATACGGTCGTACTGGAGGATTGGCGATTTCAGTGTGCATGGCGGTAGCAATAGCGCTGACGACAAATTGACGACAACAGGAGCATGAAATGTCCCGGAAAGAACAGGTTCAGCGTTTTTAGTTCCTCTAAAAATTCGTCATATTTCACTCCGTTTAGCGCTGCCTCCATCGTTATAC
>ENA-ORLY01003403-ORLY01003403.1-human-gut-metagenome-genome-assembly--contig:-NODE-3403-length-12932-cov-6.851653_pt1 | contig 12932 bp, 10 predicted proteins | sample MGYA00243071_ERZ508832 | MGnify/ENA primary metagenome ERZ508832 (study PRJEB26277, sample SAMN04329777) | human gut metagenome | biome: human-associated habitat | host: Homo sapiens | place: USA...
CGCGGCCGTGCAGGGTCTCGGCGTCACAGGCTTCCTCGATATCACGACCCGCGCGGGCGGCCAGCATCCAGACAGCCGGGTTGTACCAGTGCAGGATGCACACCAGCGTGAGCAGCAGCTTTTTCGCGACGTCATGTCGTTTTATGTGGGTCAGTTCATGGGCCAGCATACATTCCGCACCCTTGGGGGCTTCGCCCGCAGGGACGAGCAGGACGGGATGCAGCGCCCCCGCCACCATGGGGCTGCGCACCAGCGGCGTGGCCTGCATTTGCGGGCATTGGCCCTGCGGCAGGGCGTCACGCCAGCTTTTAGCCACCGGCTGCGCGTTGCGGCCCACGCGAATACGCCAAACGGCATAGCCGCCGAACTGGTAGAGTGCAACAGCCATGACGCCCAGTTCCCATGCGAGAGCCGCCAGGTTGCCCCAGTTTGTATCGATGGCAAGGCGTTCCAGCACAGTACGCCGGCCGGTTTGCAGTTCCACGCGGGGCACGATGTAATGCATCGTGTTGTCGTCGGCTGTGGTCGTACGGTAGGGTACGTTGGCGGCGGGCTTCGTGGTGGTTTCCTCCGTCAGGGCGGTCATCTGGGTATAAAACGGCTGAGCGCTGACCGTCACCGCCGCCGGGGCCTGAGGCAGAAGCGCCCGAACCGGCACGAGGAACAGCGCCGCCAGCGCCACCCACAGGCGGCAAAGCCACCGCGGGCCATACCGTTTTTGCAGCTTGGGGGCTGCGGCCAGCAGGGCCAGCACCACAAGGCCCAGCAGCAGGCCTTGCACCAGAAAGGCGATGAAAAGCGGCAGGAACATGGTGGGCCTCCTTTTGATTCTACGGTTGTAGAAGGTTAGATTTGATTTTATTCTACAAGTGTAGAATTGTATTGTCAAGTGGCATGGGTGACGAATTATTGGGGGCGTTTTTGGGGAAAGTGCGCAGTGGTGGAGAGGTGCGCGGGAGGGATGAATTTCTCTCCTACAAATAGCGGGATAGTCTGCGGCAACATTTGTGTAGGGGGCGATGTCCTCGACGCTCCGCGGAGGGGTCAAGGCCCCCTGCATAGGCGGTCGTCTGCCTTACACGCGCGGGCCGGGCATGCCCGGCCCCTACATGGGCGGCGACAAAAAAGCGCACCGCGTCCAAAAACAGACACGGTGCGCTTACTTACGCTATCCTAAATTTTACGCCAGCAACGGCTTGCAGGCCTCGGCCAGCTTTTCCTTCTTGGCTTCAGCCTCGGCAAGGTCCTTGCCCTTGGTGGTGAAGTAGGTCTTGATCTTCGGCTCGGTGCCGGAGGGACGCACGACAACCGTCGCGCCGCTTTCCAGCGTGTAGATCAGGACGTTGGCGGCGGGCAGGCCGGTCTCCTCGGGCTTCTTGTAGTCCACGACCTTGACGACCTTGTCACCGGCAAAGTCCTTCGGCGGGTTGACGCGCAGGTTCTGCATGATGTCGGCCATCTTGTCCATGCCGGACAAGCCCGGGAACTCAAAGCTGTCCACCTTGTTCAGGTAGCGGCCATATTCGGTGTAGATGCGCTCCAGCTCTTCCTTGATGGAGGAGCCCTTGGCGCGGTAGTAGGCGGCCATCTCGCAGATCAGCATCGAGCCGATGATAGCATCCTTGTCGCGGACGTAGGGACCGGCCAGATAGCCGTAGCTTTCCTCAAAGCCGAAGATAAAGCGGTCCACCTCGCCGTCGGCCTCCAGCTTGGCGATCTGGTCGCCGATCCACTTGAAGCCGGTCAGCACGTTGCGGCACTCGACGCCGTAATGCTCAGCGACCTTGTCAGCCAGCGGCGTGGAGACGATGGACTTGCACATGACGGGGTTCTTGGGCATCGTGCCCTGCTCAATGCGGCCCGCGCAGATGTAGTCGAGCAGCAGAACGCCGACCTCGTTGCCGGAGAGCAGCTCATAGCTGCCGTCCTTGCACTTGACGGCGATGCCGACGCGGTCCGCGTCGGGGTCGGTGGCCAGCATCAGGTCAGCGCCGGACTTCTCGGCCAGCTCCAGACCCAGGCGCAGTGCCTCGAAGATCTCGGGGTTGGGATACGGGCAGGTCGGGAAGTTGCCGTCCGGGTCCTTCTGCTCGGGCACAATGGTGATGTCGGTGATGCCGATGTCGCCCAGAACATGGGTGACGGGCACAAGACCGGAGCCGTTCAGCGGGCTGTAGACGAGCTTCAGACCCGCGGTCTTGCAGATGCCCGGGCGGATGGAGCGTGCCTCGATGGCGGCATACAGCGCGTTGATGCAGTCGTCACCGACGTACTCGATCAGGCCCTGAGCCATGCCGTCCTCAAAGGAGATCAGCTTGGCGCCGGTCAGGATGTCGGTTTTCTGAATTTCGGCGTAGACGATGTCGGCGGCCTCGTCGGTCATCTGGCAGCCGTCCGGGCCGTAGGCCTTGTAGCCGTTGTACTTGGCGGGGTTGTGGCTGGCCGTGACCATGATACCGGCGTTGCAGTTGTAATAGCGGGTCGCAAAGCTCAGTGCGGGCACGGGCATAAGGGCGCTGTAGATGCGGACCTTGATGCCGTTGGCGGCCAGCACCTCGGCAGCGGTTCTGGCGAACAGGTTGCTCTTGATGCGGCTGTCATAGCTGATGGCAACGGTCTGGCTGCCGCCCTGGGTCTTGACCCAGTTGGCAAGGCCCTGGGTCGCCTGACGGACAACGTAAATATTCATACGGTTGGTGCCTGCACCGATGACGCCGCGCAGGCCCGCGGTACCGAACTTCAGGGCCACAGCAAAACGGTCCTGAATGGCGGCATCGTCACCCTTGACGCTTTCCAGCTCGGGCTTGAGGTCAGCGTCGTCCAGCTCGGCAGCGAGCCAACGCTCATACATATCCTGATACATAAGTAAAACACCTTCACTTTCCATAGGAAATACTAACTTAGCTTACTCTAAATATACCAACTTGCTGCAAGCCTGTCAATCGAATTTTGTTTAATTTTGCCTGATTTTTCCCGTTTCGTGCTTGTGCAAGGGCGCGCTGTGCGGTATACTGATAAAAAAGCAGGAAAGTGGGAAACAGGCCATGTATGCAAAAGTGACAAGCCTCGGTGTGACCGGTCTGGCGGGGTACATCGTGCAGGTCGAAGCCGACCTTTCGGGCGGGCTGCCGCAGTTCAATCTGGTGGGTCTGCCGGACTCCGCCGTGAAGGAGAGCAGTGAGCGGGTGCGCAGCGCCATCAAGAACCTGCACTATGAGTGGCCCGCCAGCCGCATCACCATCAACCTGGCCCCCGCCGACGTGCGCAAGACCGGGCCGGTGTACGATCTGCCGGTGTTTGTGGGCATCATGGCCGCGCAGGGCAAACTGCCCGCCCCCGGCAGTGAGCGGGCGTTTCTGGGAGAGCTGGGGCTGGACGGCACGCTGCGCCCCGTGACCGGCGTGCTGCCAATGGCGCTGGCCGCGGTGCAGAACGGCGTAAAGGAGCTGTTTCTGCCTGCCGAAAACGCCGCCGAGGCCGCCGTGGCCGAGGGACTGACCGTCTACCCGGCCCGCAGTGCGCAGGATGTGGTGCTGCACCTCTGCGGCGCAACGCCCCTGACCCCGGCAACGCCCGAGGGGTACGACGAGGACGGCGTCTGGCTGGGGCCGGACATGGCCGACGTGCGCGGCCAGAGCGAAGCCCGCCGCGCCATGGAGATCGCCGCTGCAGGCGGGCATAATTTGATCATGATCGGAAGTCCCGGAACCGGAAAATCTATGCTTGCCAAGCGGCTGCCGGGCATTCTGCCGCCGCTGACCTATGAGGAGGCGCTCGAGACCAGCGCCATCTACTCCGTGGCCGGGCTGCTGCGCGGCGGTACGGGGCTTATCAAGCAGCGGCCCTTTCGCAGCCCGCACCACAGCGTCAGCTCAACAGCCATTGTGGGCGGCGGGTCTGTCCCCCGCCCCGGCGAGGTCAGTCTGGCGCACAACGGCGTGCTGTTTCTGGACGAGCTGCCCGAGTTTGCCCGCGATACGCTCGAGGTGCTGCGCCAGCCGCTGGAGGACGGCAAGGTTACCGTCAGCCGCGTACACGGCACAGCGTCCTACCCGTGCAGGTTCATGCTGGTGGCCGCCATGAATCCCTGCAAGTGCGGCTATTTAGGCCATCCCACGCGGGAGTGTACCTGCACGCCGAGCGCGGTGGATGCCTACCGGCGGCGCATCTCCGGCCCGCTGCTGGACCGCATTGACTTACACGTCGAGGCCCTGCCCGTGGAGTACGACGACCTTGCGTCCGAGCAGGGCGGTGAGTCCAGCGCCAACGTGCGTGCCCGGGTCATGGCGGCGCGTGCTTTGCAGCGGGAGCGGTACAAGGCCCTGCCCGGCGTGCGGTGCAACGCGCAGCTGCCGTCCGGCGCCCTGCGGCGCTACTGCCGCATGACCCCTGCCGCCGAGAAGATCCTGCGCAGCGCGTTTGAGCGGCTGGGCTACAGCGCCCGCGCCTATGACCGCATTCTGCGCGTGGCCCGGACCGTGGCCGATCTCGACGGCAGCGAGATACTGGACACGGCGCATCTGTCCGAGACGCTGCAATACAGGACGTTGGACAGAAAGTTCGGGATGTAAAACACTGCCCGCCGTTTTCGGGTTGAAAGCGGCGGGCAGTGTTTTATTTTTCGAGAATTTGCAGCAGTCTTTCAGCGCTCTTGTCCCAGCTGTATTTTTCGAGAAGGGCGGCGGTGGGAGCCGTGGCCGGGGTGACGTCATCGACGTCGCCGGGGTTCGTGGTCAGGTCAATGTAGGCGGCGCAGGGGCCGTAGACCTCCCGCATACAAGGGGTGTCGCTGACAATGATCTGCGGCGCACCGCAGGCGGCGGCCTCCAACGGCGGGATGCCGAAGCCCTCATAGAGCGTCGGAAAAAGAAAGGCTTTGCAGTGAGCCATCAGCGCCTTGGCTGCACCGTCGCTGACATACCCCAGATACAGCACATTGGGCAGGTCGGCCAGGCCGAGGCGCTCGGCCTCGGCGGCAAGGCTGCCGCCGCCCGCAATGGCAAACACGGCGTCGGGCTTGGCCCCGGCCGCGCGCAGCACCCACGGGAAGTTCTTGTTTTTGAGCAGGTTCGCCATGCTGAAATAGTATTGACCGGGCTTGAGCTGCGGGTGCCGGGCAAAAATGCCCTCGTCGGGCGCAATGCGCTGCATCTGCTGCCAGGCGTTGTGGACAACATCCATTTTCGACGCAGGAACGCCGTAATATTTGGCAATTTCCGATTTGGAGAACTCCGACACCGTGATGATGCGCTCGGCCCTTTTGGCAATGCGGCGGTATTGCAGGCAGTGCCATGCAGCGCTCAGCCGCCCGCGGGGGTCGGTGTAAAAGTCCGGGCGCGCGCGGTAGCAGACATCGTGCACAACGGCAATGCCGCGGAAGCCGAACAGCGGGATGACATTGCAGGTGGCAAGTCCCCCGGCCCCGCGCTGCCGGAGGTAGCGCGGGTAGTCGAGCTGCTGCCAGACGCCGCCCCTGTGCGTGCCGAAGGAAACGACCTTTATATTGGTATAGTGCGGCGTTTCAACGCCCGGCGGGGTGACAATTTCGACAAAGCCCGGCGGGACGATGCGGTCCAGCGCGGCGAGCAGCTCGATGGAATAGCGCTGGATGCCCGAAAGGCGCTGGGCAAAAAACGAGCCGTCAACGGCCCAGATGGTGTTGGACATAGAGTACCTCTTTTGTTACGGCGCGGTTGGCGGCGGCCAGAGGGCTGGCCGCCCTACGATGCAAATTGCTGCTTGTACAGCAGGATTTTATTGACACTCCGGTCCAAGCGTTCCTCGGAGATCGTGCCGTTTTGCACAGCCTCCAGGACGGCGGCGTAGGCCTCGGGCAGGGAGTTGGGCATCAAAAGTACATCACAGCCCGCCTGAAGGGCCTGCACGGCGGCCTCGCCGGGGGTATAGGCGGCGGTGATGGCATCCATCGCCAGCGAGTCGGTGACGATGAGGGTGTTTTCCGCGTCGGGGATCAGCGCGACAAGCTGCGGCGAAAGGGTGGCCGGGGTGCCGTCGCCGGTCACATTCGGTGCGGCGATATGCCCGACCATGACGGCGTGCAGGCCGGTGTCCGCCGCAAAGGGCAGCAGCTCGCAGGCTTGCAGCTCGTCGAGCGTTTTGTAGGTCACGGCCAGCGCGGTGTGGCTGTCCTCAGCGGTATCACCGTGGCCGGGGAAATGCTTGAGCGTCGGCAGGATGCCGCCGGTGCGCAGGCCGTCCGCGGCGGCAGCGGCCATTTCGGCGGCAGTGGCGGCGTCCGACGAGAAGGCCCGCGTACCGATGATGGGGTTATCCGGGTTCGTGTTCACATCGGCGTCAGGCGCAAAGTCCATGTTGAAGCCGTACTCCTTTAAATATGCGCCGATGGTCTGCCCCATGGCGCAGGCGTCCGCCGGGTCGCCGGACGCGCCCACCGCGGCGGCGCTCTCATATTGCGGCAGGTCAAAGGCCGGGTGGTTGGCCAGGCGTGCCACCGCGCCGCCCTCCTCGTCCACCGCGATGAAAAGCGGCGTGCGGCTGGCGGCCTGCAGATCGGCGTTGAACTGCGCCAGCTGCTCCGGGTCGGTGATGTTCTTGCCGAACTGGCAGATGCCGCCCACAGGGTAGGCTTGCAGGGTCTCCCGCATGGCGTCAGTCAGCATGGTCACACCGTCGGCCTTTGCGTCGTTGATGGTCTCCTGCGGGAGCGTCAGATCCAAGGCGTCGGGACGGATGATGAAAAGCTGGCCGATTTTTTCTTCCGGCGTCAGCGCGTCGGCGGGGGCGGGCGCTGCGGTTGGGGCCGGGGTGGACGCGGGAGTCGGGGTCGGCACGGCGGCGGGCAGGGTGTCCGCCGGGGCTGCCGTACAGGCTGTGAGAGTGGTGAAGAGCAGTGCGGGGAGAAGCAGACGTTTCATAGGGGGTCACCGCCTTTCGGGTGAGGGTGAGTGGTGTGGCGAACGGCGCAGGCGGATATGGAATCCGCCCCTACGAGGGATGGGTAACAGGCATTGACCCGGGGACGAGTGCCAACGGAAGGTTGGCGGGCGAACAATGTTCACCCCTGCAAGTACTATTATAGTAGCATATTTGCAGAGCAAGAGCAAGACAGCAAAAAGGAGCGACCCTGCCGTAACCCGTTAGTGGGTTTTCATGGCAGTGTCGCCCCTCATCCGGCCTGCGGCCACCTTCCCCCAAGGGGGAAGGCTTTTGCTCGGCTATATTTAGTCCGGCAGACTGTCGGCGTAGTCGTTCTCGCCGCCGACGGGGTACTGGGCCACAACGTCGGTGTCGGCGGCAGTCTCGGCGGTGGCGGTATCGTCGTGCAGCGACTCCTTCGTCACAGCAAAGGCGGACTTGTGGTCGGCGTTGACCTCATAGACCAGCGTCGGCGCGCCGGAGCTGGCAAGGTAGCACACACTGTCGTCGGACGCGCTCGCCGTGCCGAACCGCACCGTCAGGCTTGTGCCGTCGGTGAAGGACAGCGTCGCGGTCACGTCGGGGGCATCCAGCCCGTAGGCACTGTCAGCATCGGGCGCGGTGATGGTCCACGCGGTCTGCATTTCCAGAATCGTACCGGCCATCTTCCTGACGCTGCTCTGGGTCAGGGCGTAGTCCGGGTCGTCGGCCAGTGTCCAGATGCCGTCGGTGCAGGTAAATGTCAGGTCGTTCACCTGCATGGCGGCCACATCGTCTGTCGTCTTGTCGGTCAGCGTCTGGGCCTTGTACAGGTCGCGGGGTGACTTGCTCAGCGTCGCCAGGTCGCTGCGCCGGACCGTGTAGCCTGCGCCGGATTCGTCGTAGACGTAGTAGACGTCTGCCACGCTGTTCAGCTGATCTACAGTCAGGTCCACGGTCTGCTCCCCTGCCCCGAGGGTGATCGTCATCTGCGGGGTGTCGCTTTTAGCGGGCAGCTCGGCCAGGTCATTGCCCTCGAGCTTGCGCTGCGCCTTCAGGTTGGCGTAGTCCTCCACAAGGCTCTGCACCTTGGTCTGGTCCAGCGGCAGCGACGGGTCATCGGCCAGCAGCCAGCCGTCGCTGCCCTTGAGGAGCGAGACCTCTACATTGTTGCCCGCGTAGGACAGCGCGTCGATGTCATCCACCGCAAGGTCACACAGCGGCAGCGTCGTGTCGGTCTCCGCCTTCCCGTGCAGCGTCAGCACGGCCAACAGGATGCCCAGCAGCGCAACGACGCCCACAAGGATGACAAGCGGCAGAAATTTCTTGTTTTTCATGGTTCTCCTTTATCTGCGGCGGCGCACAACGCAGACCACCGCGCCCGCAATGACGCAGACGATGGGCAGCACCAGCGTGAACAGTACGCCCAGCGGGATGGCCGCCGAGGTCGGCACGCTCAGCGAGGCCGCGCTCATGCTCTTTGCGTTGATGACCGCTGTCGTCTGCTCGCCGTTCATCCAGTTGACAACGCTGCCCAGGAATTGGGCGTTGCCGCCGGAGACGGCCTGGTTGATGTTGCTTTCCAGCAGGTTCGGGCAGTTGACCCAGACGACGCGCGCACCGGTGGCGGAGTTATCCGCCGCCACAGCCACGGCAAAGCAGCCCTCGGGGTCGGTATCGGCCTTCTGGGCGGTCTCGGCGGTGGCGTAGTTCTCCATCGCGTAGGCGTTATCACCGGTGGTCAGCAGGTCGGTAAAGGCGAACTCGCTGTCGTCGTTCGTCGTGATGCCCTGGGCAATGGGGGTGTAGATCATCATGCTCTGGGACACGCCCGCGGTGATGTCGTTGCCGGCCAGCTTGGGCAGCAGGTAGGTCTGGGGGTAGCCGTAGGGGTAATGGTCGGTGTCGGTCTCGATCAGCAGGCCGGGCTGGCGGGCCATGCCGCAGTCGGCCAGCACACTGTCAAGATTCGGCGTCCCGGTGGTGAAGTCGGTGGTCACAAACAGCTTGCCGCCGTTCGCCACGTAGTCCTTCAAAATCGCCGTCTCGGCATCGGTCAGGTCTGCGCCCGGCGCGTTGATAAGCACGGCACTCACGTCCGCCGGGATGCTGCCAGCGGTGGTCAGGTTCAGCGAGGTCACGGTCACGCCGGCGTTGGACAGCGTGTCGGTAAAGTCGTCGGACAGCGCGGTCTCGCCGTGGCCGGTCAGCTCGTACAGCTGGTAGGCCGCCGTGCGGGTGACCTTGGCGATGCCGGAGGTCAGGGCGTTCTCGGCCTGGAAGCTGTAGTTGGCCGTGCCGGTGGTGTAGTAGCTCTCCAGGTCCATCTCGTACATGTCGTTGTAGGAGAGCACGTCGCTGTTGTCGCCGCAGACCAGCACAACGCTGCCCACCGACGCGCCGTCATACTGCTGGGCGAACGTCGGGTAGAGCACGGGGTCGCGCTGCTGCCAGCTGAAATGGCTGCTCTCGCCCGCGTAGCGGTCCAGCAGGCGGGTAATGTTCGCGTCCTCCTGCCCGCTCTCGGCCAGATAGTAGGCCGTCACATCGGCGTTCAGCTCATGGAGCAGGTTCTCGGTGGTGTCACTTAACGTGAAAAGCGACGTCGTGGAAATATCGTACTCGGTGTATTTGGTGGGCAGTGCGCGGATGACGAGGTTGACCAGAATGATCACCGCCAGCACCACCACCGCCAGCGCACTGGCGTACATACCGCTGTGCAGGGCACGCTTGCTGCCGCCCTGCGGGAGCTTTACATTCAACTTTTTCATAGCGTATCCCTCCTCAATTCCAACGGCGGCGTTCCAACGCCTGCCCGGTCAGGAAGAGGAACAGCCCGATGACCGACAGATAGTACACGATGGCCGGGATGCTGAACATACCGCCCACAATGTCCTGGAACGGGTCAAACAGCGCCAGCGCGGACAGCACCGCGTTGAAGGCCGTCAGCAGCCACGCCGGGTGCAGCCGGAACAGAATGAACAGCACGACAGCCCCCACGCAGAACACCGTGACGCCCGCGGTCAGCCGCTTGCAGATAACGCCGACGAGAATCGACGCGATGAGCACGACGACCATAAAAGCAATGAATGCCAGCAGATTGCCGGTGGTGAACATGGTCTGGATGCCGTCCATAATGTAGGCAACAAGCAGTGCGCCGAAGGTGGCGAGGTAGGCTAAGATCTGGTTCTCGGTCAGGGCCGAGATCCAGGTGCCGACAGCCAGGCAGGCGCTGCCCAGCAGCAGGTAGCCAAGCACGGCGCTGTACGCCGCAACAAGCGAGACCGTGCCGAACGCCTTTAAAATCAGCGGCATGAGCACGGCGGCGGCCAGCGGAAGGGCAAAGACCGCGACCTCGGCCAGGAACTTACCGGCCACGATGGCCGGGATGCTGACCGGACTGGTCAGCAGCAGCTGGTCGGTGCGGTTCTTGCGCTCCTCCGCAAAGCTGCGCATACTGATGGCCGGCAGCAGGAAAAGCAAAATCATCGTCATGGTGTAGAGCACCGACGCAAAGTCCGACGAGGCGTAGAGCAGGTTGCGGTTGGTGTAGTACAGCCCCAGGAAGAAAAGGCTTACGGCAGCAACGACCCAGCCGATCATGCCGGTAAAGTAGCTTTTGACCTCGCGTTTAAAGATTGCTTTCATCGCTGTTCGCCTCCTTTTCGTTTGCTTCTTCTGCGGCGGCTTCCGCAGGGGGATTTTCAGCGGGGGCAGCGGCGCTTTCCGGCTTGCCGCTCTCGGGTGTCTCGGTCAATTGCAGGAATACATCCTCCAGGCTCATCGTCTCGGCGCTCAGGTTCAGCACCGGGCAGCCCGCCTGAGCCAGCGCCAGCGAGAGCGCACCGCGCAGGTCAGTACCCGCCGTGCTGACGGCGGTGAAGCTGACCTCGCCGCCCTTCTCGTCGGTGACACGCAGGTCGGTCAGGCCGGGCACCTTGCCTGCAGCGGCCACAACGGCCTCGCGGCTGCCTTGTGCCGTGGCGGTGATCGTGCCCTTGGCGGTCAGCTGGGCGGCCAACTCCTCCGGTGTGCCCTGCGCCACGAGCCTGCCGTGGGCAATGATGAGCACCCGGTCACAGACGGTCTGGACCTCGCTCAAAATATGGCTGGACAGGATGACCGTGTGGGTCTTGCCCAGGTCGCGGATGAGGGATCGGATCTCGATCATCTGCGCCGGGTCCAGGCCGACGGTGGGCTCATCCAGAATGATGATCTTCGGCGTGCCGAGCAGCGCAGCGGCAATGCCCACACGCTGACGGTAGCCCTTGGACAGGTTGCGGATCAGGCGCTGCTCCATGCCCTGCAGACCCGCGCGGGCCACGGCGTGCTCCACTGCGGCGGCACGATCCGCCTTTTTGCGGGTGCCCTTCAGCTCGGCAACGAACAGCAGATACTCCTGCACGGTCATATCCTGATACAGCGGCGGCAGCTCCGGCAGGTAGCCGATGCAGGCCTTGGCCGCGGCGGGCTCGTCGGCAATGTCGTGGCCGTCGATTTTGACCGTGCCGTCCGTGGCCGAAATGTAGCCGGTAATAATGTTCATGGTGGTCGATTTGCCCGCGCCGTTGGGGCCGAGCAGGCCGTAGATGCCGCCATCCTCCACGGTGAAGCTGATGTCGTCCACCGCGGTGTGGCTGCCGTAGCGCTTTGTCAGATGTTCTACTTCGATCAAAGTGCGCACTCCCCTTTTCATTTCATAATGTCTTTTATTATAGTGATAAATTGTGATAATTTTGCGACAATGGTTTGAAGAAGTGTGAAATCGTGCGCGGGGCTTTGCCAAAAAACGCCGCGGAAACAGGAGCAGCTCCCGTTTCCGCGGCGTTTCGCGGGTTTATTCTGAATCAGAAGTCCATGTCGTTGGGGTAGGTATCATGCCGCACAAAGCCGCCGAGCTCGTCGGTAGTCGTCATGCCCATGGCCAGTGCCTTGCTGCGCATGGCGGCATAAAATTCCGCGTAGGTCGCCTGCATGTACGGTTCCAAAAAGAAGCCGCCGATGCCGAAGGTGAACACGCAGAGCAGCAGCCAGCCAAAGAAGGACAGCTTGAGGATGAAGAAGTTCCACTTCTCGCCCTCCATCATCTCCTTGCTCAGTTCCATAGCGCGGGTGGCGGACATATAGGGGTTTTCGGCCAGCAGGTAGGGTACCAGCTCATAGCAATACTCCCAGTAAATGCCCGGCACAATGAGCAACAGGAAGCCCAGCGCGATTTTCAGGTCGGTAAGCAACTGCACCACGATGGGGTTGCCGTAGGGGCGGCGGAAGGTGCTGACGACGGTGGAGACGGGCGTCAGGGACTGGCGGCTCTCCATAAAATAGCGGCAGCGGCCGACGTTGAGCGGGTAGACGACAAAGAGTGCCCAGCAAAGCGCGGCAATAGAGCCGATGAGCATACCGACGAGGATCGCCCCCAGCATACTGTCGGGGATACTGTTGACAATGTCATAGGCCGTCGTGTCGTCCGTAACAGTGCTGACAGCCTGATGCGCCGCACTGCCGCTGTTGGCCCCTGCCCCGCCCAGCCCTACAAAGCTGAGCACCAGACAGATCCAGAAGGAACGCCAGTAGCGTCCCCGCAGGGCCTGCTTGGCGTTGGTTTTTAAAAGTTCGCGTGTCCACATAGTGGGTCACCTCCATAATTCATGCTTTAAGGATGGGCAAAGCTCCGATTTGTTCTCGAGGGCGTACAGCACATAGTTGTGTTCGGCTTGTCTTTCATCTATATACTGCATTTTGATTTTGCAAAACATGCGTTTTGCTCACGGTTGCATGCTTTTACTATATACTTTTATTATAACAGCTTATGGCGCAAATGCAAGTTTTGGCGCGGCGCGTTTTGACGTTTTTGCGCAGTTTTTACTCATGTTCACAAAAATATAAAAAAGTTTGGCATTTTTTGCAGAAAACGCTTGACATTTGTTTGCGGTTTGGCTATAATAATACACGTCGTCAGGGCCACGGCCCACGGCGAAAAGAATATGCGGATGTGGCGGAACTGGCAGACGCGCTAGATTCAGGTTCTAGTTCCCTTAAAAGAGTGTGGGTTCAAA